>Ga0180431_10000612_pt1 | contig 50989 bp, 45 predicted proteins | sample SS_ome_11_FD_132459 | JGI IMG/M metagenome (GOLD analysis project Ga0180431, IMG submission 132459) | Hypersaline lake sediment archaeal communities from the Salton Sea, California, USA - SS_1_MS_1 metaG | ecosystem: Environmental > Aquatic > Non-marine Saline and Alkaline > Hypersaline >... | reverse complement strand
CCGGTGCCTCGTACTTCACTGACGCCGCTCTTCAGCTGCCAGAAGTCGGCGGGCAGCCCGCCCTCCAGCGCGACGCAGACCAGCAGCGTGTCGCCGACGTCCGTGCCCCACAGGGCCGGATCGAAGGTCAGTACGCCGTCGTCGGGGCCGTAGTACCAGTGCCAGGCATCGAGCTGGCGGTCGCCGATACCGACGAAGTAGCCGTCGGGCTCGGACGGCAGGCTGTACCAGGCCAGACCGACTGTGTGGCAGGAATCGCCCGCGCTGAGTTCGAAGCAGGCGAAGGCGGTGCCCTCCGCCGGCTCGAAGGTCACGCCCTGGACGATCGAGGGTGCGACGTTGGCGCTGTGGTAGTACTCCATTCCGTCGCTGAGCGCCGAAGCGCCTTTGCCGCCGTCCTCAGGTGCCGTGAACGGAACATGGGCCAGCGAGGCGGCCGCCTTGCCGTCGCCCGGCGTCAACTCAGCCTGCGGGATCACCCCGACGGGCACCACCCCCTGGCCCGCCAACTCCCAGGGCACCACGCCCGAGTAGTAGCCCGCCACGGGCTGGTTGCCGCCGGCCTCGGCGGCAGTGTCCTGCGACGTGGTGAACAGCTCCTCGCTGTCCGATCCCACCAGGGTGCACGAACTGGCGAACACCAGCATTACCGCTCCCGCAATCAGGCCCCATCCGGTTTTGCCCATCGTCACTGCTGACCTTCCCGTGCTGCAAGTTGCAGCGGCGCGCATGCACGGCATGCGACCAGAAAAGTCTAAGGTGAATCGGGCCCGGGGGGGTTTAAACACCGTGAACCTCGCGTAAAGTTATAATGAATCGCTCGTGCCACTACTGGTGCGGGCTGAAATGCGGACGGGGAGGCGGTTTTGCGCAGGATTGCACTGCTGTTTCTGTTGCTCGGCATCGCGGGCTGTGGGGCCGGCGAGTGCCTGCCGGAGGGCCCACCCGGCGGCGGCCTGCCACCTCTGCCGCTGACGTCGAGCGCGCCGGGTCTGACGCCCGTGCGCACGGCGGCGATGGAGCTGACGCTGACGATTCCGGGCTCGAGCTATGTTGACGAGCTGAAATCCGACGAGGCCACCGTGGTGGAAACCAGCCTGCTGCTGACGGCGAGCGGCGACCAGCTGGCCTGGGCGGTCTACGAGATCCCGAGCCTGGCGGCCGACTTCCGACCCACGGAGATCGAGCTGGAGGTGCTGGAGCAGGACCGGCAGTACTTCCTGGCGCTGGCCGACTACGACGCACGGCGCTGGGAGATCCTGGCCGAGCCCTTTGAGGGGAACGACGCCCTGGAGCTGACCGCCGGCTGGCTGCGCTACCTGTCCCCCGCCGATAGCGTGTACTTCGCGGTGCTGGTCTTCGGGCCGCAGCTGACCTACCAGCGGGCGCGCGTCACGATTGACGACACCCGGCCGCTGCCCGCCCCGCGCGGCCTGACAGCCGAGCCGCTGTCCGGCGCCGCCGAGCTCAGCTGGGAGCTCTACACCGACTTCCGCGCCGACGAGCTCAGGATCTGGCAGGCGGACGACGAGGAAATGACTGGTGCGGTGCAGGTGGACGCCGCCGGCCCCGCCGTGACCACCAGGACGATCGACGGGCTGACCAACGGCCACACGTATTACTTCGCGCTGACCGCCTACATCGCGGTGGACGACCTGGAGAGCGCGCAGAGCAGCGTGGCATCCTGCACGCCGTCCGGCGGCGGCGGGGACCCGCTGACCGGCATCTGGCCGCGGCTGGGCAACCGCGAGGACGGCCGTGGCGTCGGCGAGCTGATCGGTCCGTCGAACTTCGACAACTGGGACTCGGACAACGTCGCCGACGGACGCGAGACGGTCAGCAACCGCACCTCGCCCGTGATCGACAGCGACGGCCGGGTCTACGCGCTGGCCGCCGACGGCGTGCTGGTCTGCTACAGCGCCGACCTGGAGACGCGCCACTGGGAGTTCGCCGCCAGCGAGCACGGCACGGCGGGCGCGAGGTACGTCTGCCCGCCGCACTCGCCCTGCATCGACGCTGCGGGCAACGTCTACTTCGTCGCGGCGCCGGTCTCGACCTCCTCGGGCACGCCGTACCTGTTCTGCGTAACCAGCAGCGGCGGGCGTGGCTGGCGCTTCGACATGGGCATCGTCAGTGACGACGTCTCGGTGGCCTATCCCACGCCCAACATCACGACTGATGGCACCGTGATCGCCGTGATCAAGGACAACCACGTCATCGTTGGAATCAAGGACGGGACGGAGGACTGGGTCTACGAGCTTGGCGAGGCGGAATGCCACGCGGATCTGGCGCTGAGCGGCGAGATGCTGGAGGTGCCGATCTGGGACAAGGGTATGGGGATTCCCGAGAATCGGCTGCACTGGCTGCGGATCGACGCCAGCAGCGGCGACTTCGCCGCCGACTACCGCGACATGGGCGCGCTGGAGAACACGCTCGGCGGCCTGCCGCTGCACGGCTCCTACCACGTCTACCCGGAGCGGGAGAACCTGACGCTGCTCGATGCAGCCACCGGCACGCGGATCGAGAGTGAGTCGCTGATGCTCGACCTGACCGCCAGCCCGGCCCGCAGCGCGGACTCCAGCTGGCTGTTCCAGCCCCATCCGCCCTTCGGCATCGCCGGCACCGCCTATCTGCACGTGGTCAGCGTCTCGACCAGTGAACCGCCGTCGGTGACCAACGAGTACTCGCTGCAGCTGGGACAGGGCTCGATCACGGGCAAGCCGTCCGTCGACGCCGAAGGCAAGATCTACCTCGCCGACGCGATGGGCAAGCTCTACATCATCGACTTCGACCAGGAGGCCCCGCCGGGTCCCGACAACCCCCGCATCATCGACGAGCAGGCGATCGGCCGCAGCGACACCTACTTCTACAACAGCGTCGCGATCGGCGACGGCGCGATCTACGTCGTCACCGAGCAGAACGTGCTGTATCGCGTCTTTGCGCGCGAGGAGAGCTAGAGCGGCGGATGGCCGCCGCCGCGGTGTGCACCCGATATTGGGGCCCTTTTCTGGTGGTGTGCCGTTGCGAAGTCGCCTTTGCCGCTGTACCATCAGTTTAGACTACCCGGTACATGGGTAGACCGGGGTGTGGGGGTGTCCTGATGGGAACTAACAGGATCGTACTGATAACAGCGATTGTCAGTCTGGCATCGCTCGTGCTTTGCGCCTGCGGCGGAAGCGGCAGCGGAACCGCAGTGCCTGATCCGCCGGGAGCACTGGAGAGTGGACAGTGGTTGTCTTTCCCGCCCGCGACCGGTGGCGGCACCTCGCCCTACCGCCTGGTGTCCGATGACACGCGCGTGGTGCAGGGCGACGCCTACACCGAGGCGCACGGCGCGGACAACTACCAGCTGCCCGCCACCGAGGACTACGTACTGGTCAGCGGTCTGGACGACAGGTACTCCTGGGCGGTGTACAACGTCGATGCGCTGAGCGCGGAGCGTCCGGTGGCGCTGGAGGTCGCGATCGACGCGGCTGCGGCCGAACCGGGCGGGGGGGAGCCTCTGCCGCTGAGCTGCTGGATCGGGGTCAGCGACTTCTCGACCTACGGCTGGGAGTGGCACGGGCCATTCACCGAAACGGATTCCCTCACGCTCAACAGCGAACTGATCCGCGACCGCTACGTCAGCGCGGACTGCGTGATGACCTTCGCCGTGCTGACGTTTACTTCGTCCAGGTTTGCCAGCGGCGGCAATCCGCAGGGGCGGACCGCCGTGCTGATCGACCTGGCGGAGATCGAGACCAGGACCGCCGCCGGCGCGGGCTACTACGCCACCCGGCCGCATTTCGCCGAGATCACCGAGGTGAGCTTCGGCGAGGAGGGCAAGGGCGCCAGCGAACTGGAGCCCTTCCAGTATGTCAACCTGCACTGGGAGCACGTCGACGATCCCGACGCCGAGGACTGCGAGGCGGATGAGTACTTCGTCTACCGGCGCGGTCCCGGCAGCGAGCCGCGCAGGCTGATCGGCTCCGTGACGGCGCCGGCGACGGGGTACTGCGATCCGCTGGACAATGACCCCGGCGTGGATGAAGCGCAGCCGGGCATGACCTACACGTACTACCTGCAGGCCGCCAACGATGCCGGCTCAAGCGGCCCGGACCGCGTGCCGGTCACCATTCCGGACGAAATGCCCGTGCAGGACACGATCGTCGTCGTGGACTACACGGTCCGCGTCGAGAACGCCTCAAACGGTGTGGGCTTCGATCCCGAGCTGTTCAGTCAGGCGCAGAATGACGGCACCATCGGCGCCAATACCGTGACGAACCTGAGCCTGGCGTGGATCGAGGGCACCTTCAACGGTCTGCCGTTCAGCGGCGCGGAGCCCGGGGCGTGGCCAGACGGCATGACCCAGGCGGACTACGACGCGGCGCTGGAGGCGGTGCATGACAGAATGCAGTGGTACGTCACCCACGGCGGCGCCGAGGAGTTCCGGCGGACCGCAGACTGGCTGACGCTGGATGACTACGGCTCGCCGCCCAGCGGTGACCCCGGAGCGGGCATCGTCTTCGCCGACGACGATCCGACCTCCGTCGGCGCCGAGGGCGAGGGCGGGCTGCTGATCTATCTGCCCGGCGAGTTCGAGGTTTCCTATCCGGAGACGGAGCAGCTGAGCGTGCGCGTCTTCGGGCCGATCACCTTCGTGATCGGGATGGACGTCGAAGCCGATCCGGCCGCGCCCGAGCTGCTGGCTTACGAGGACGCCGGCGGCGAGCCCTACGAGTACTTCCAGATGGAGGACGACGAGATCGAAGTGCACATGCCCTTTGCCTGGGGGGTCGGCGGCCAGCCGGCTGACCCTGGCGCGCTGGAGCTGGAGCTGCACGGCTTTGCCCAGCGCGGCGGCGAGAGCGCCGGTGCGGCTGTCACCTTCGCCTACACCGCGGGCACTCCGGACGTGGGCGAGTTCACGGTGGATACGTTCGGGGACGATCCGGTCGCGATCTGCCTGTTTGACGGCTGGTCGCTGAGCGAGCGCTACAGCGCCTTCCGCCTGCGCGCGGACGAGACCTGGAGTTCGATCAACAAGCCGGACCAGCTTGTGCAGACGGTCTATCCGCCGCAGCACACCGAACTCGTGACGATTCCCGAGCACTGCTGGCCGGAGATCGACCAGCTGCAGATCTACTACCATGACCCGGTCGTCAGGATGGATTTCAGTGGGGGTGACGCGCTGAAGGTCAACGGGATGGAATTCGCCGTCGAGGCCGTCGGGCCGGAGCAGTTTCCGCGGATCATCGTGCAGGAAACTGGCAATCCCTACGACATCGACTTCGACGATGAGAGCGAGCCCGGCGTGATGGTCGCCCAGCGCTGCCCGGGCCGGCTGGTGGTCGACATCGCGGCGCTGACCATCGGCGGCGGCCCCGGTGATCCCGTCCGGCAGTACGCCTACCGGTGCTTTAACTCCGACGGCTTCGTAATCGGCCACGGCTACTTCGACGTCTCACCGATCGGCGGCTTCGCGCCGCAGCCGGTGGGCGTTGACTGGGGCGTCAACGTCTGGGACCGCGAGGAGCGCGAGATCGGCGACCGTGACTTCAGCTACAAGGTCCTCGACGGCAGCACCATTGGCGGCGTCGAGCCGGATGTGCTGTGGTTCGAACTCAGCGGCGGCTGGCTGCACGACTGGGAGCAGGACGACAGTCAGGTGTACGCGGGCAATCCGTATCCCGAGACCGCCAACGTCACAGTCCGGATCGAGGACCAGGCGAACGGAAACAACATGTACCTGGAGTGCTCGCTGCGCATCGTCAGTATCGGACCTGCCGCGACCTGGATCATGGTGCACAAGCCGTTCCTGGGGGCCTTTCGCAATCCCGGGGTCACCGGCTGGCCGGGGGTCTTCGAGGTGGGCCACACCTACGACGTACAGCTCGATGATCCTCGCTTTGTCGGTGCGGAAGACACCTACGTCGGGGCGCTGACGGTGACAGGGACCAATCCGAACAGCTAGCAGCCGGCCGGTGGCCCCGCGGGGCGTATAATGAGTTTTTAGTGAGTCCCGCTGAAGACACTCTCCTGCTGCTCGCCGACGGCTACACCGCGCGTGGCAAGCACCTCGGCCGCGAGGGCACCACCGTCGGCAAGCTGGTCTTCAACACCTCGATGACCGGCTATCACGAGATCATGACCGACCCGTCCTACGGCGGCGAGATCATAACCTTCACCTTCCCGCTCCAGGGCATCTACGGCATCAGCCCGCCCGACGCCCAGAGCGAGCGGGTGCACGCGCGGGGCGTGATCGTCAGCGAGCGCAGCGAGCGCAGCTTCAACTGGCGCTCGGCACTGACCTTCAACGACCTGCTGCTCTCGATGGAGATCACCGGTCTGAGCGGGATCGACACGCGGCGGCTGACGAGGCACCTGCGCGACCGCGGCGAGATGCTGGGGATCATCACCAGCGAGCTGACGGAGGCGCAGGCCCGCGGCGAGCTGGAACGGCACCCCGACTTCGGCCAGCAGGACCTGGTGCCCGAGGTCAGTTGCAGGGAGCCCTACCAGGTGGGGCCCGGCGACTTCGATCCCGGGCGGCTGGGACAGCTGGGGGAGGCGACGAAGTACGCCAGGGACGATGGGCGGCCGCTGGTTGTGGCGGCCTACGACTTCGGCATCAAGCGCGGCATCCTGGAGTGCCTCGCGGCGCGGGGCTGCAGCGTGCACGTCTTTCCCGCCACCGCCGCCGCGGATGAACTGCTCGGCGTCGAGCCGGACGGAGTGTTTCTCTCGAACGGGCCGGGCGACCCGGAGCGGATGGACTACGCGCTGCCGCACATCCAGCGCCTGACGGCGGAGCTGCCCGTGTTCGGCATCTGCCTGGGCCACCAGCTGCTGGCGCGGGCGGCCGGTATCCCGACCTACCGGCTGAAATACGGCAACCGCGGCGCCAACCATCCCGTGCTGGACCTTGGCAGCGGCAAGGCGCACATCAGCAGCCAGAACCACAGCTACGCCGTGGCGCTCAGCGATGGCGCAGATGGCCGGCCCGCCGCCGCCGAGAACGGCCGCGAACGAAAGCCGCTGGGCCCGGATCGCCCGCGCGAGCCCTATCCGCATCCGCTCAACGCCGACGTGCTGGTGACGCATCTCAACATCAACGACGGCTCCAACGAGGGCCTGGCCTTCCGGGACAAGCCGGTGTTCTCGGTGCAGTACCACCCCGAGGGCTGCCCCGGCCCGCGCGACAACGTCTACCTCTTCGACCAGTTCTGCCGGCTGATGCTGGAGGGCTAGCCGCGTTTCCGCATGCCGGCGGAACGCCGGCGCTCGGGTTTGCCGGCCCCGACTACACCCGCTCCACGCTGAAGCGCAGGTCCATCCCGTCAATCTTCGTTTCCTCGGCCTCGCCGTCCATGCTGTCAACGCGCGCGAAGCCGGTCGCCAGCGTCTCGCCGGTGATGTAGTCCAGGTGCGCGTCGATCGCCGTCTGCAGCTCGTCCGGCGCGCTGTAGCTGACGCGGATGCGGTCGGTGTAGTCCAGGTCCAGCTGCTTGCGGCGGCTCTGGACGCGGTTGACCACCTCGCGGGCCAGGCCCTCGAGCTTCAGCTCGTCATCGACGTGGGTGTCGAGCACCACCAGCAGCTGGCCGTCGCGCTGCGCCACCGTCTCGGGCTTCTCCTTGAGGTTGACCTCCAGGCAGGCGGCGTCGATCCGCAGCTGCTCGCCCTCCAGCGTGAACTCGATCCACCAGTCGTCGTCCTCGCTGCGGCGCTCCTCCAGCTGGCGCGTGATCTCGTTGGCGTGGGCGCCGATCCAGTTGGCGACCGGCTTGGCCTGCTTGCCGAACCGCGGGCCGATCTCCTTGAACACCGGCTTGTACTCGTAGCTGACGAACTCGGTCTCGTCTTCGGCCCACTCGATCGCCTTGACGTTCAGCTCGTCGAGGATCACGTCCTCGTGGCGCGCGACCGCCGCCTGCACCCCGTCCTCGTGGCAGATCAGCGTCACCCGCGCCAGCGGCTGGCGGACGCGCACCCCGCTGTCCTTGCGCGCGGCGTGGCCCAGCCAGACCACGCGGCGCACCTGGTCCATCGCGAACTCCAGCTCGTCGTCGCGCACGGCCGGGTCGTACTCGGGGTAGCCATCCAGATGCACGCTCTCCGGCGCCCGGTCGTCGAAGGGCCGCACCAGGTTCTGGTAGATTTCCTCGCTGATGAAGGGGGTGAACGGCGCCAGCAGCCGGCAGAGCGTGGTCAGCGCCAGGTAGAGCGTCTGGTAGGCGCCCAGCTTCTGGTCGTCTTGCTCCTTCTGCCAGAACCGGCGGCGGCTGCGCCGCACGTACCAGTTGCTGAGGAACTCGATCGCGGCCTCGAACAGCTTGGCCGCCTCGTTCAGCTCCAGCTGCTCCAGATGGGTGGTGACCTCCTGAACCAATCGGTTGAGCTTGATCCGCGCGATGCGGTCCAGTTCGTTCAGCCTGTCCCAGGGCAGCGGCTCGGCCCGCGGGTCGAAGTCGTCGATGTTGGCGTAGATGGTGAAGAAGCTGTAGATGTTCCACAGCGGGATGATGAACCGCTGCAGGCTCTCGACCAGCCCGGCCTCGGTGAAGCGCGTGCTGGCGAACAGGCTGCCGCTGGAATAGAAGTGCCAGCGGAAAGCGTCGGCGCCGTGGTTGTTGATCACCTGCCAGGGATCGACCACGTTGCCCTTGCTCTTGCTCATCTTGTGGCCCTCGGCGTCGAGGGTGTGGCCCAGCACCAGGCAGCTCTTGTAGGCTGGGCTGTCCTTCGCCAGCGTCGCGATCACGTGCAGCGTGTAGAACCAGCCGCGGGTCTGGTCGACGGCCTCGCTGATGAAGTCGCCGGGGAACTGGCTGCGGCCCGCTTCCCCGTCCACCTGCTCGGCGTTCTCGAACGGGTAGTGCTGCTGAGCGAAGGGCATCGAGCCCGCGTCGAACCACGGGTCGATCACGTAGCGCTCGCGCACCATCCTGCCGCCGCACTTCGGGCACTCCCAGCTGTACTCGTCAATGTAGGGCCGGTGCGGATTGAACTGCGCCTGGTCGTAGAGGTCGCTGACCCCCTCGAAGCGCTCCGGGCACTTCTCCTGAAGCTCGGCGTAGCTGCCGATGCACTCCTCATGGTCGCAGCTCTCGCTCTCGCAGACCCAGACGGGCAGCGGCGTACCCCAGAAGCGGTCGCGGCTCAGCGACCAGTCGACGACGTTGCTCAGCCAATCGCCGAAGCGCCCGTCACGGATGTGCTCCGGCTGCCAGGTGATCTGCTGGTTGTTTTTCAGCAGCTGGTCCTTGATCGCGGTGACCTTGATGAACCAGCTGTCCAGCGGGTAGCTCATCAGCGGCGCGTCCGTGCGGTAGCAGTGTGGGTAGTTGTGTTCCACCTTCTGCGTGCGGAACAGCAGCCCGCGGTATTTGAGGTCCGTGATTACGTCGGGATCGACGTCCTTGAACCACTTGCCGGCCGCGATCTCGATCGTGTCGATCGCGCGTCCGTGGCGGTCCATCGCCAGCAGGAACGGCAGGTTCTCGGCCAGTCCGACGCGGTAGTCGTCCTCGCCGAAGGCCGGCGCGATGTGCACGATGCCGGTGCCGTCCTCCAGCGTCACGTACTCGTCGAGGATCACGCGCCAGCCGTCGACCTCGGCGCCGTCGCGGCGGATGTCCGGCACCTCGTAGTCGAACAGCCGGTCGTACCTGAGCCCCGCCAGCTCGCGGCCCTTGACCCGCGCGACGATGTTCTCGCTCTCCAGCCCGTTGGCCTTGAGCAGCCCCTCGGCCAGCACCAGGTACTCGCGGCGGTCGTCCTTCTTGTTGTGGAACTCGACCACCACGTAGTCGTAGTCGGGATGCACGCAGAGCGCCACGTTGCTGAGCAGCGTCCAGGGCGTCGTGGTCCAGACCAGGAAGTAGGTGTGGCTGTTGGCGGTGTGCTCGCCGATCCTGGTGCCCTGGGGCACGTGGCAGCGGACCCAGACGCTGGGGTCTTTGACCACCTGCCAGTTCTGCGCCACCTCGTGGCTGCTCAGGCCGCAGCCGACCAGCGTGGAATACCACTGGATGCGGTGGCCCTTGTACATCAGGCCGCGATCGTGGATCTGCTTCAGCAGCCACCAGACCGTCTCGATGTACTGGTTGGTGAAGGTGAAGTACGGGGAGTCGTAGTCCAGCCAGAAGCCGATCCGGTTTGAGAGCCGCACCCACTCCTGCTCGTAGCGCCGCACGCTCCGCATGCAGTGCGCGTTGAACTTGTCCAGCCCGTAGGCGCGGATCGCGTCCGGTCCGCTCTCCGTCATCTCGCCGGATGCCAGCAGCTCCTTCTCCACCGACAACTCGACGGGCAGGCCGTGGGTGTCCCAGCCCGCCTGGCGGCGCACGTAGTAGCCCTGCATGGTCTTGAACCGCGGCAGGCAGTCTTTGACGACGCGCGTCAGCACGTGGCCCGGGTGGGGCAGCGAGTTGGCCGTCGGCGGCCCCTCGTAGAACACCCAGTTGCCGCGCGGGGCGTCCTTGCTCAGCGACTGGCGGAACACGTCGCGATCCTCCCAGAAGTCCTGGATGCGCTGCTCCATCGCCGGGAAGTCGTAGCTGGTGTCCACCTTGGCAAAGCGTTGTTTTCTCTTGGTCGCCATCACATCTGTCCTTCGTGCATGAGCTCGGATCCTGGACCTGCTACATAAGGACAGGCCCCCGTCTGTCGGGGGCCTTGGTGTTCGCTAGGATCCAGCCGCGTCACCTCAGCCCCCGCGGGGGCAGGTAATAACGATGCTGAATACCATGTATCTCATCACTTCGGCCCGGCTTCGGGCCCTGTCACTGATATCGACTGTCAAGCCGGCGGCTTTGATCCCCCGGGTCGCCGGTTCCTGCCGGGAACCGGACTCGAACCGGTACGGGGGTCACCCCGGGAGATTTTAAGTCTCCTGCGTCTGCCAATTCCGCCATCCCGGCTGGACGGCTGAGATTATACCCGCTGGGCGGTCCTACCGCCCGCGGCGCTTCTTGGCCTTCTTCTTGTCGCCGCCCGCACGCTTGCGCTCGATACCCCGCTTGTTGTCCAGCAGGTTCTCCTCGCTCTGGCGCTTGTAGGCCTTGAGCATCACATCGAACTCGTCGGACGTCACCAGATTGTCGCGGAAATTGATGTTGGGTGGCTCACCCAGGTATTCCGTCGCCGGCAGGTGGCTGTGCTCCCGTTCCTGCTTCGGAGGCTTGGTGTAGTCGAGGCCTTCGGCTTGCTTCAGCGACAGCTCGATCCGGCCGTCGTCCTTGATGCTCAGGACCTTGACCTTCACGCGCTGGTTGGGCTTGATGCGGTTATGGATGTCCTTGACGTAGTCGTCGCTGATCTCGCTGATGTGGATCAGGCCCTTGCGGCCGTCCTCCAGCCAGACGAACGCGCCGAAGTCACGGACTTCCGCCACGCGGCCCTGTACAACGTCGTTTGCCACGATCTCCACGGTCTCACCTCCTCTGTCGCGGGATTTGCATCCGCCGCCTCCGGATGCAACGCAGCAGAGGATTGTAGCCGCAGGTCAGTGCAGTGTCAAATCGGGCGGTCGGGCACCGGCCGCGCTAGGTCAGCACCTTGTCGGGCTTGAGCTCTACCAGGCCGTGCTGATTGACGGTGCCGACGCTGAGGATCACGGCCAGTCCGTTGCCGGGGTCCATGCCGTAGACCACGTCGCCGCGCTTCTCGGCGGCGGGCGGCAGATGGTGGCGGAAGCGCCGGATGCTGCGGCCGTTGCGCACCATCGCCAGCTGGGTCGGGTCGAGGCGGATCCGCGCCTCCTCCGGCGCGATCGCGCTCAGCGGCAGCAGCAGTTGCTCGGGCGAACTGCCGTTGGACAGCCGCTCGGCCACGTCGCTGAGCGTCAGGCTGTCCTCCAGGTGGAAGGGGCCGACCCGGGTGCGCACCAGCTGTCCCAGCGCCCCGCGGGTGCCGAGGTCGGCGCCGATGTCGCGCGCCAGGGAGCGGACGTAGACCCCGCCGACGCAGCGGACCGTGACCCGCAGCCGGGCCAGCGGGCCCAGCTGGGCGAGCGCCGGGGCCAGCTTGCTGTCCGCCGCGACGGCCTCGGCAGGCTCGATGTTGGTCTGATAGTCCACCAGCTCGATCGCCAGGACGGTGACGCGCTTGGGCTTGACCTCCATATCGCGGCCCTCGAGCGCGTAGCGGTACAGCTCCTTGCCGCCGACCTTGGCCAGGCTGAAGGCGGGCGGAATCTGCTCGATCGAGCCCGTGTAGTCGCTCAGCGCCGCCTCGACGGCCGCGCGGTCCGGCGGCTCATTCTCGCCGGTGGCGGTCAGTTCGCCGCTGAGATCGTCGGTGGTGGTCGACAGACCCAGCCAGATGTCGGCGCTGTAGGCCTTCTCGAAGTGGGAAAACAGCTCGAACAGACGCGTGGCGCGGTTGGCGCCGACCACCAGCACGCCGGTGGCGGGCTTGTCCAGCACGCCGGAGTGGCCCAGCTTGCGAATCTTGAGTTGGCGTCTGAGTTCGCGGATCACGTCGAAGCTGGTGATGCCACCGGGCTTGTCGATGGGTAGATAGCCGCTGGGATTGGTGTTGTGCATCGTGGCCGCTCGCCGGAGCTACTCCTCGTATTTGCCTTCGCGCAGGTCCGCGATGTACTTGCGCATCTCGGCCTTGATTACGTCGGGCGCTTCGGTAATCGGTACGTGCAGCCTGAATCCGCTGGCCGCCGGGTGGCCGCCGCCCCCCAGCCGCCGCGCCAGCTTGCGCACGTCGAAGTGGCTGTTGCTGCGGGCGCTGACCTTGACGGTGCCCTCCGGCTCCTCCTTGAGGAAGAACGAGACCTGGTAGTCGCCGACGGTCTTGATCAGGTCGGTGATGCCCTCGGTGTCGGACAGCAGCGTGCGCGTGTCCTTCAGCATCTGCTGCGTGCAGGTGCAGTGGAAGTACCCGAGTTCCGGCTCGGTTGCGATGGTGTCCATCACCCGCGCCACCAGCCGCATCTGGCCGATGGTGCGCGTGTTGTAGACGCGGTTGGCCACGTCATAGGGATCGGCGCCGGCGCGGATCAGGTCGGTTGTGATGTAGAACGTGTCGGCGTCGGTGTTGCCGTAGCTGAAGCGGCCCGTGTCGGTCATGATCGCAGCGTAGAGGTTGACTGCCACGTCGTGGGTGATCGGCAGGCGCAGCTGACGGAAGGCGTAGAACAACAGCTCGCCGCAGGCGCCGCAGCTGGGATCGATCAGGTTGACTTGGCCGAACAGGTCGTTGCCGATGTGGTGGTCGAGGTTGATCAGCGTGCAGTTGGAGTTGGGCTGAGCGGCGTTGGGACCGACGCCCATCGCCGTCAGCTGCTCGGCGAAGCCGCGCCCCAACCGGTCGAAGGCCGCGTTGTCGTTGACCTGGATCACGTCGGGCAGCTCGCTGGGCAGTGTATCGGTGTGGACGATGTGCTGCACGTGCGGCAGGAAGCGGTACATGCGCGGGATCGGGTCATAGCTGAAGACCGTGACCTCCTTGCCCAGCGACTTCAGCACGGCGTAGACCGCCAGGTTGCAGCCCAGCGCGTCACCGTCGGGGCTCTCGTGGGTGAAGACCCAGAAGCTGCGCCCCACGGACCAGTAGCCGCCGATCTCGTCGATCAGCCGCGCCCGTTCCCGCTCGGTGACGAACGTGGTCTCTGATGACTTGTATTTGCCCAGTGCGTTAATCAGTGTCCTCCAGTGCAGGCGCGGGGGGCGAAGCCTCCGCGCCGGTCGCCCCGCCCTCGTCGGCCGGTGGCGGGATCTGCCTCAGCAGTGCCTCGATCTCACTCTCGTACTCAGGCCCGCGATCGACGCTGAACCGCAGTTCCGGTACCGCCCGCAGGTCGGTCTCGGCGCGCAGGCGGTTCCAGATCAGCGGCTTGGCCGCTTCCAGCGCCTTGACGCACTTCGCGGACTGCTCCGGACCGCCGACCGCCACCACCAGCACTTCCGCGGAGGTCAGGTCGCGCGCGAGCCGCAGATCGGTGAAGCAGACCAGCTCCAGGCGCGGGTCGTCCAGCTCGTCGCGCACGATATCGGACAGGGTGCGCAGCAACAGGCTCTTCACCCGGGCCATCCGCTTTTGCGATGCACGTCCCATGCAGGTTCCGCCTGCAGACTGACCGCGTCCAGGCTCGGATTCTCCGCTGGCGGCGGTGATCGGAGCCGGCCTCGATCAGCCAATCCTTTATTATAGCCGAGAGGAGGCGTGAATAACCTACGACGTGGCTGGCGCGGACCGGTGTCAGCGATCGGCGGAAGGCGGCGGCTGATATGACAGGCTGAACAGCTGGCCGCCGTCGGCATGATCGCTGCCCAGCTGCACCCAGTAGATCTCGGGATTGCCGCTCCGCCAATGCGCGGCCGCGGCGAGGCCCAGGATCGGGTAGAAGGCCGCATTGCCGCTGCCACCCGCCAGGCGAGCGCCGTAGTGCAGCCGCACGCTGCTCAGCTGCAGCCCGCGCCGCCGGGGGTCGGCGTCCGGCGAGCGATAGAGGAGGTGCACGTCGGCATCGGTCGCCAGCGCGATCAGCGGCCAGGCGGAACGCGTGCTCTCGACCGGCGCCAGGCGCGGCGCGTCGAGACCATAGGGCAGCTCGTCACTCGCGCCCCAGCTGACGGAGACGCGCTGGCCGCTGCTGACGTCAAGGTCGATCAGCTGCACGATCCCCCCGGCGTAGTCGCGCGCGGGATCGTTGTACCAGCACAGGGCGTGAAGCGGCGCCGGGCCGGACGGGAGGTGCAGCATCACGCCGCTGAGGTCCTCGGCGTGCAGCACCTGCCCACGCCAGCCGCGTTGCTGGTCGTACCAGCCGGAGTAGACACCCTCGCCGTCGGCCAGCAGCACCCAGGTCACATCCTGCCCGCCCAACTCCAGGGTGGCGGCCGCCAGACCGGTCAGCGGCTCAAACACGTCGAGCAGCGGCAGGTTGTCGACCTTGCGGCCGGCGCCGTCCACCGTTTCGACCGCCACCGCCGGTGAGAAGTCATCGTACTGGTGGACCACCGTGACCGTCCAGCGCTCCCAGTCCTCGCCGAGCGGCTCCGGCGGCTGGACCAGGCAGCTGAGCGGCGTGTTGGGGACATAGCGGTTGGATGCCGTCAGCAACCGCGGGTACTGCCGCGGCGCGGTCAGCCACACCATCAGCCGCCTGTCGCCGAGCCCGGCGGCGAGGTGATAGGGCCCGCTGTGCCACTGCACGGGCTGCCGCAGCGGTCCCAGGTGGGCCAGCGCCGTAAGTTGATCCTGTTGGACGCTGGCGCAGACGGCGTAGTACAGGTCGCCGTCTCGCAGGTTGAGGCCGAGCACGGTCGCGCCGTAGGCCATGTTGTAGTGGGCGGTCAGCGGGCCGGTCAGCGTTGTCCCGGTGGGCAGCCCGCCGCGGTCGCGCCAGCTGTACTCCTGCCGTGTCCAGTCCCGCAGCTCCGCCAGTCCGGCGGTCTGCTCCGAGGCAGCGGCGAGGACGAGCGGTCCCAGCAGCAGCGCGATGAGCAGGCCCGCGGCGCAACCTCTGAACCAGCCCGCAGCGGTCATGCCGGCGGCTCCGGCAACAGGGGTTTCTGCAGGAGCGACTCCAGCGCGTGCCCGAGCATTGGGGCGGCCCGCCCGCTGGCCGCCAGCACCTCGGCATGGGTCAGTCCCCCCGGTTTGAAGCACTCGTTGGTGATAACGCTCAGGGCGGCGACCGGCAGCCGGCAGAGATGGCTGACGATCACCTCGGGCACGGTGCTCATGCCGACCGCGTCGGCGCCCCAGCCGCGCATCATGCGCAGCTCGGCCTGGGTCTCGAAAACCGGCCCGCGCGTGGCCAGATAGACCCCGCGGTGGACGGTGAGGCCGACCGTCTGCAGCTCGACGCATAGCGTGTCGCCCACCCCGGGGTGATAGGCCGGCTCGGGGCTGACGAAGCGCTGGGCCGGATCGTCGATTCGCAGGTGCTGCAGCGGGTTTTCGCCCTGGTGGTTGAGATAGCCATCGTGCAGCATCACGTCGCCGACGTGGTACCCGGCGTTCAGGGCGCCCGCCGCGTTGGTCAGGACCAGCAGGCGCGCGCCGGCGGCGCTGGCGATCGCGGCGGGGAATCCCGCCTGGGCGGAGCTATGGCCCTCGTAAAGGTGGACGCGACCGGTCAGCACCAGCACGCCGAGCTCTCCCACCTTCGCCCACAGGGCGTCGCGGCCGTGTCCCGCCACGGCAGCCGGGGCCAGCCGGGGGATCTCGCTCAGCGGCGACTCAAGCGGGTCGGCCAGCAGCGGGGTCGCCAGACCTGAGAGCCCCGAGCCGCACTCGATCACCACATCGATCGGCGTCATCCCCCGTCCGTCAAGGAAAGCGGCGGCTGCGGCGGCCTGGGCGCGGTAGTCGTCGAGGTGCTGCATCCGCATCATTGTAGCCGGGCCGCCACGGCGCGTCACAGAGCCGTCGCCCGGGCGCGGCTATAATCCAGGCGGCATGTGCAGCGCCGACCACCCGCAGGGCGACCAGCACCTCAGCGAGGCCCAGATCATCGCGCGCGTCGCCCGCCGCTTCGCCGACGCGGACCCACGCGTGGAAGTCGGCATCGGTGATGATGCAGCCGTGCTCGGACCCGCCACCGGCGATGCGGATGCTCGCCAGCTCGTCACCACCGACCTGCTGGTCGAGGGCGTGCACTTCCAGCGCGGCTGGCTCAGCCTGGAGGACATCGGCTACAAGTCGCTGGCGGTCAACCTGAGCGACATCGCGGCGATGGGTGGTCGGGCCACGCTGGCCTTCGGTACGCTGGGTGTACCGCGCGCCGCGACCGCCGCCGACATCGACGCGCTGCTGGCCGGCATCGAGCAGGCCGCCCGCGAGGCCGGCGTGATTCTGGCCGGCGGCGATACGGTCGCCGCGCCGCAGTGGGTGATCGGCTTCACCGTGCTGGGCGAGTGCCCGGGCCCGCCGCTGCTGCGCGGCGGTGTACAGCCGGGCGACGTCATCTGGCACAGCGGCCAACTGGGCCTCAGCCAGGCAGGGCTCAGCCTGCTGGCCGCCGGCCTGTCGCCCGCCGGCGAGGAAGAAACGGTCGCAATCGCCGCTCATCGACGGCCGCGCGCGCGCCTGCAGCTTGGAGAGTGGCTGCAGCGCAGCGGCCTGGTCACCGCCTGCCTGGACCTCAGCGACAGCCTCGCCCAGTGTCTGCTGCAGCTCGCGGACGCGTCGGATATCGGGCTGAAGCTGGATTTCCGCGGCTATCCGTTCGCCGCCGCAGTGCAGGGGTTTGTCGAGCGGCGGGCCCGCCGCTCGGAGGACGGCTCCGGCGGGTTCGAGCTCGCCGGACGCTGCGACCCGGGCGGACAGGCGCGGCGCTGCCGCAGTCTGGCGGAATTCGTGCTGGGCAGCGCCGAGGACTACGAGCTGTTGCTGGCCGCGCCGGCCACGGCTACGCGAACGCTGCTGGACGGCTGCCCGCTGCCGCTGACGCGGCTTGGCACCGCCGCCAAGGCCGGTCGCGAGAGGTTCTACATCGACGAAGGCGGGGACCAGCACGAATTGCGGCCGCTGGGCTACACGCATCTGTCGTCCGACGCGGACTAGAATACGCCTGTGCTGATCGATACCCACTGCCACCTGTACCTGGAGGCCTTCGACGCCGACCGGCCGGCGGTGCTGGCGCGCATGGCTGAGGCCGGAGTGGCCGGGGCGGTGGTGATCGGCCTGGATCCCGAGACGAATGCCCAGGCCCGGGCGCTGGCCGCCACTCGCGACGGGCTGGTCTACAGCGCCGGGCTGCATCCCGTCAGCGAATTCCCGCCGGAACTGGAGGCCCGGGGCTTCGATGCGGAGGAGCACCTGGGCCACTGGTGGACGGACGAGCAGCCACCGGTCGCCGTCGGCGAATGCGGCATCGACCTGCACTGGGACACCAATACGCTTCAGCAGCAGCGCCTGGTATTCGACGCGCAGTTGCGGTTCGCCCGCGAGCGTGATCTGCCCGCGATCGTCCACAGCCGTGACGCCGCGGCCGAGACGCGCGCGGCCCTGGAGCAGGTACCCGGAGCGCGCGGCATCCTGCACTGCTTCGACGGCGACGCGGCGCTGCTGGACTTCGCGCTGGCGGACTTCACGAGCGGGGGGCGCTGGTACGTGAGCTTCGCCGGCAATCTGACGCATCGGCGGCGCGAGGACCTGCGCGAGGCCGCCCTCCGGGTGCCCCCGGAGCGCCTGCTCGTGGAAACGGACGCGCCTTATCAGACACCGAGGCCTCATCGCGGCCAGCGCAATGAGCCCGCCTACATGGTACACACCGCGGCGCTGCTGGCCGAGCTGCGCGGGATGCGCCTGGAAGAACTGCGGGCCCTGCTGCTCAGCAACAGCCGGCAGTGCTTCGGCGCCCACTGGTGAGCGTGCTCCGGCGGAACGGACAGCGGGCTAGAGGGGATCGGCGGAGATCTCTCCTTCTTTCTCCGAGAACGCGACGTTCTGCAATTCGTCCTGGGTCTTGTACTGCAGGCGGTTGCGGAAGCAGACGATCACCCCGGGGTAGATGATTTGGCTGACGCGGATCTTGGCCTCCTTGAACTCCACGCTCTTCTTCTGGATCTCGCTGATGCCGGCCACCAGCTCATCCAGCTGCGGCGCCAGCTGCTGCTCCGTGGCATCCAGCTTCCTGAGCATCTCCTCGGTCTTGGCGTCCGTGGGTCCGGACCCCAGCGCGGTGCGCTTGCGGAGTGTGTCGAGCGCCGTCCGGGTCTGCCGGAGGTTCTGCTCAATCTCATCGCGCTGTCGCTGCAGCTCGTTAATCTGATTGCTGATCAGCGGATTAGTGCCGACGGTCAGTTTGGTGAGGGTGGCCATCGCGTTGCCAACGAACGGCGCAGTGATCCCCTGGTAGGCATGGACCTCGCCCGCGACGATCTGGCCCTTCTGCCCGCTGAGTTCGATGCTGCCGCCGACGAGCACCAGACTGTGCCGGATGTAGTTGTTGACGGTCAGGTCGCCGTGAACCAGCACTTCCGCCAGGTCGATGGCCTTGATCGTCGCGTCACCGGTTGCCTCGATCAGAGTGTCCTGATAGCCGAATACGTTTCCGCGGATCTCGAGGTTGCCGCCACAGCTGATGGTGGCCTTCTCCACATTGCCGCCGATCTCGATGTTGCCCTTGGCGATGATGCTGAAGCCCGGCATCACGTCGCCGCGGATCAGCACGTTGCCGACGAAGTCGATGTTGCCGACGGCGAAGTCCAGGTTCTCGGCCACCTCGATGGTGTCCAGCACCGAGATGCGATCGCCGACCAGGCAGGCGTGACCGGCGATTTCGGCGACGACGCTCATGCCGTCGTCGCTGAGCTTGGCACCCTTGCCGACCTTGAGCGCTACGCTCTTGCCGTCCCGCGCCTTGAGTTCATCACCCTTCACGTTGAAGCCGCTCTGGCCCGCCGTCGCGGCACTCTTCTCCGCCAGCGTTTCGCCGGCCGGGTAGTTGTTGAATGTGTCGATATTGCGGTAGTCGAGGCCACCGCCATCGAGCTGCTTGACCTTCTCCTGATCGCCGACCGGGAAGTGATAGGTTACCGCCTCATCCGTACCGTCCTGGGCGCTCTGGCCCTGGGCCACAACCTGGGGCGTGTTGAAGGCGGGCTCGGCGGCAATCCCCGCCAGCCGCTCCTCGTCGATGCCGCGCTTGACCCCAGCGGTGGCCAATGCCTGCTTCAGACTGGCCTCCGTGATCTCGGCCGCGACTTCCTCGTTGAGCAGGGTGAGGACCGCTTCCATTCCCTCGCCCACGATGTCGATTTTGATGTCCTCAGCGCTGAGGCCCATCTCTTGAGTATCCTCCCGAGTCGGCGTTGAGCTATGGTAGCACTGCGCAGGCCCGTTGTGCGCCAAGCACCGGATCGGGTCAGCGTCAATCGATGATCGTCGTCATTGCGAACTGGTCGACCAGCTCATACAGCTCGCCGGCACCTGTACCCTTGCGCAGCGCATTGCTCAGGTTGTTGGCGCTCTTGAAGTCGTTGATCTGTGCCTTGATAATCGCCGGTGGCTGCTCGTCGGGTTCCAGCGACTTGACCAGCAGCATCAGCACTTCGTGCCGCCCCTCTATCACCGGCAGCCGGATGTAGTGCGTGACGCCCATGCCCTGCAGGAATTCCCCAAGCAGGCTGTGCTGCCTGAGCAGACGCATCAACTCCACGAGGACGAAGACGCCCAGGCGCCCGCCATCGGCCAGCAGCGACAGGGACTGATCGAGGTAGTTGGCCGCAAGATTGGCGTCCTGGGTGAACGTCAGATTGCCGATCACGAAGTCGAACCGGTCTGAAATAGCGTTGGCATCGTTGGGTGGATGGTTGAAGATTTCAGGTAGCTCCGACAGGTAGTCGCGGCTGACGATGTAGGTGTCCTCGTAGCCCGACAGCCGCGCGACGATGCGGGCCGCGCTGGCGAGGACCTCGTCGGCCTCGATGCCGGTGTACTTGTAGTTCAGGTAGTGCCTGATCAGGTCGACCTGGGTCACCATGAAGTTGTCGCGGGCACTCTCGGTCAGCGCGGTGTCCTGGGTTGAGAGACGGTAGCGCGCACCGTCGGGCTGGACGATCTCGATCCCGCTCTCGTCGTCGACCATCGTCCAGGCGGCCCCTTCCAGCCGGTCGAACAGGAAGTTGAGAAGTTCGACCGTCAGGCAGCCTTCGAAGCACGCCGGGTGGAGCATCGAGTCATTGATCGTCGGCCCCAGCACCTCGGCCAGGAAGCGGTAGTACTCCAGAGGGATCACCGCGCGGTCGCGCGTGTAGTTGATGTACTTGAGGCGCAGAACGTCCTGCATCTTGCGGGCGGAGAGCGGCGCGTTGACCACGCTGGCCAGGGGCGCGCCGACGCCCACCGTGTCCTGCGCCAACAGCTTGTCGATGAACACCTGGATCTCGTCGCGCTCCTTGGAGGCCAGGCTGCGCTCCCGGGTGGCGGGCTCCACCCGCTGGAAGCTCTGCACGCCGTATTCGTCCACGCCCGCGGCGGTCAGCACCTGCGAGAGCCGGGCCGCAAGGTCATCCTGCGATCCGCCGCTCTCGCGCTGCTCAAGCAGCTCCTGGGCCTGCTTCTTGAGCGCCTTCTTGAGCCGCGCCTTGCTGGGCGCCTCATCCTCGCGCGTGGGTTCGGCGCGGGTGGCCTGCGACTGAAGGAATGAACCCTCCAGGGCCAGGTCGATCTCGCCGGCCTTGAGGTCCGGCAACGTCAGCGTCTGCTCCGGCACCTGCTCCTTCTGTTTCTCGTGGAGTTCCTTCAGGAACAGCAGCTTGCGCTCCTGGACGAACCGCTTCTTCTTGTCGCCCTTGAGGTGCAGGATGGTGTTTTCCGGCTCCATGCCGAAACGTTCGCTGATGGCCTTGACCAGGTCCTTCTCATTGAGACCGCTGGGATGCTGGGCCAGCACCTCGGCGGCCTGATCGTTGGCAATCACCCAGTCCGCCAGCCCCCAGTGCGAACCGTGCAGTTTCAGGCCCGGTGCCTGCTCGAGGTCGAGGACCACCGTGTGGACCTTGACCCCCAGCTTCTTGGCGACCTTGCTGCGGACCTCGCGTTCGTAGAGCAACCGGTGCTCATCGCGAAACACCTCATGCAGCACCGCGTACTCCGGCATCAGGTCACGCGCCACGAACCACTTCGAGCCTTCCTGCCGGTAGTATGGCTGCGACTTGAGCACCGGCAGGACGTAGCGGTCGCGCGCCGCCGCGTCGTCCTTGACGGACGACATCTGGCGGCGAACCTCGGCGACGATCTCCTCGACTGTCACCGGCTGGTGCTCGAAGACGAACGCGCGGATCAGGTCCACGTTGCTAAGTACCGACTTCGTTGCCATAGGCTACCCCTGACTCTGGGCGAACAACCCCGCCCCGCCCGGCGGGAATACATCTATTATAGTACACTGCTCGCCCGCTCGTCGGGACGCGGCCCCGGCCGACGGGCGGGGTCAAGGCAGGTCGGGCAGGGGTCCGATGGTCACCGGTTATAATACTCCGCTATCCTGAAACCCGGGGGCGTAGCTCAGTTGGTAGAGCATCGGCTTTGCAAGCCGAGGGCCGGCGGTTCGAGTCCGCTCGCCTCCAGGTGAGTCTGGGGGTGCACATGCCGAGCAGTGACCTCAACGCCCGTATGTACTTTGACCAAGGGAGGCAGAGCTTCTCGGGGCGAGACTTCGAGTCGGCCTGCGACCAGTTCAAGCGCGCGGTTGACTGCGATCCGATGTACCACGAGGCTCATCGGTATCTGGCCGAGAGTTTCGAGAAACTCGGCTACCGGAATCGGGCGCGCAAAGCCTGGGAAGCGCTGCTGCGAATCACCCGTGATGACTCGCAGCTCTCGGATATCAGGCAGCGCCTGCAGTCGCTGCAGTAGCAGTACGGCTTTCGATGCCTGAGCCCTAAGAAGCCAGCGGGACGTTTACAAGCTGATGACACCGAGCCAACCGCCCAATTCGGACTCCAAGCCCCCTGAGGAGCGCGATCTCTGGCGCATTCTGCAGGATGAGTCCGAGGCCGACCGGATCGAGGAGTCGCCGCCGGACAAGCGGGATACTGCCGAAGGCCGTGGTGAGGTGCCACCGGCGGGCAGTGAGGGCATCACCCAGATTGAGCGGATTTTGTCTGACCCGGAGTCGATGGTTGACACCGTTGATTTCCGCCCGACCGTGGATGATGACGATGACTACGACGTGGCGATCCGGACCTTCTATCGGGATACCGGCACGACCGTCATGTGCAAGAACCATCCGGATGTGCCGTCGGTGGATCAGTGCCCGCTGTGCGAGGCGTATTACTGCCAGGACTGCCTGGTGGTGCGGCGCGGCAAGCTGATCTGCAAGACCTGTGCCGTGTCGGAGTACGTGCCGACGGAGGAGGAGATTCTCGAGGCGCAGGAGTTCGGCGCGGGCGGCACTCACGCGGAGATAACACCCGAGGAGAAACCCGAGTTCCAGGTAGGCAGTGCGCTGCTGGGGCTTGAGGGCCGTCCCACGCATCCGCTGAAGCGGCTGGGCGCGCTGGCCTTCGACCTCCTGATCACCCGCTTGCTGGTGTTGGTCCTGGCGGCGATTGCCGGCGGGCTGCTCAGTCACCAGCCGGGGGCGTTCTTCCACTTGTTCGACCAGGCACAGGGAGTATCGGTGGTGGCCAAGCTCTATCAGGCGTTCGTGCTGCTGCGGCCGGTGGTTCCGTGGCTGATCGTCTTCGCGGTGATCGATTTCCTCTATTTCTTCCTGACGATGTCGTTTTTCAATCGTACGCTGGGGATGAGCTGGCTCAGCTGCCGGATCGTGACCGAGTGGGGTGACTTCGCTGGCTTCGGTGCCGTGGCGCTCCGGACGTTAGTCTTCATGGTCTGCCTGGGCTGGCCGGCCGTCCTGCTGGCGTGGTTCTTCCCGGCCTTCCGTGGGCCGCACGATTATGCGGCTGGCACGATCGTGATTAACTACTCAGGCAACAAGCGTGTCGACTCGTACGACACAGTGCAGATCAGACTGGATTAAGATATAATCATCGCTTAGTTTAAGCATTCGGGGGCTGAGCAATGCCGTGTGATCTGGCCTTGTTCCAAGCGGGATCAATGCCTGGCCAACAGCTGTACATCATTCTCGGTGTGATCACCCTGGCGACGGTGATCGCCCTGGGGCTGCGCTTCTTCGTCAACATCTTTGAGGTGATCACCGCCCCCGCTGCCAGTCTGCGGCACCACGGACAGAACGACAACTTCTTCTTCTCGATCTTCGTGGTATTCCTCGGCGGGCTGATCGGGGCCTTCGGCTTGCTGGCCAAGCAAAACGTAATGACCCAGGCGTTCCATGAGTACGCGACCGTCGTCTGCAATGATGTCGCGCAGCTGAACAGCAACGCCAACTACCGCGATATCGCCGCCAGCTGGGGCGTTAACGCGCTGGACTCCAACTTCGACATCTTCGTGACAGGCAACCTGGTGTTCTTCCCGATTGTGATGGTGGTGATGTGGCTGATCGTCGGTTCGATCAGCTACGTCGGCTCCCGCATGCTGGGTGGCCAGTCATCCTACGGTGCGTTCCTGGGCAGCCTCGCCTACGGCTCGTTCTTCGCCAGCATTGGCCTTGGTTTCGTGACGCTCTACGGCATCCAGGTCTTGAGCGGCTACGTTGCCGGAACAACACCGACACCCGAGGCCCTGGCGATCGTCGGGATCGTGCTGTTGGTCTACGCGCTGGTGCTGTTCCTGATGGGGATCGCCCAAGGCGCCGATCTGGCGGGCGGTCAGGTGGTCGGCGTACTCGTGGTGCTCCTCATCGTACTGGGTGGCATCGGCATCGGTCTCTACTATTACGCGCAGCCGGGCTGGGAGAGCTTTGCGGCGGAGATTCAGAATTACGACCCGGTGCACGGCAGCTACTAGCCGCCGGCACCACGGGGGGACGTGACGGAATTGGTGGTGCCCCGGATGCAACACGGAGGCAACGGAATGCGTCCTCTCGTTGAGGAGGCATGGGCGATGAGAGACACATGTTGCGCAGCCGCGGTGCTCTGCGCGCTGTTGTGGGCCGCGTTGGCCGGTCCGGTGACGGCTGCCGAACCCGGTGAAGCCGTCGACCTGCTGGGCGCCCCGGCGGCTGACGCCGCCGTCGGTGGGGCGGATACGCCGGGCGATGGCGAGGACACCCACCCGGTCTACAAACTGAAGCCCGAGCCCTATAGCGAGGACGGGGCGATCAGTATCAGTCTGGAGGAGCTCTTGGAGTTGGCGGTGGCCAACAACCTGGGGCTGGGGCAGCAGCACATCTCCATCGAGAAAGGGCATTACTCCGTCGACCAGACCTATTACGCATTTGACCCCATGCTCAGCGGCTCGCTCTCCTACAGCTATCGCGACGCTGAGCCCGGCGGTGTCGGCAGCGCGGACTCCGAGAGCCTGGCAGCGGGAATCGACTACACCATTCCTCGCGAGTACGGTGACGCCTTTCGGCTGGGCTACGACCTGAGCCGGACGGGTCCAGACTCGCTGTTCGAGGACCCGGGGGCCGACGCGACCTACAGCTCGGCGATCGGGCTGTCCTATTCGCGGCCGCTGGCCCGCGGCGCCGGACGCTACATCAATCGCATCCCGCGCTTCATCGCCTCCAACAGCCTGCTGCTGTCCTACGATCGTCTCGACGACCAGGTGCGGCAGCTCAAGAAGAACGTGATGGACACCTACTTCGCCGCGGTCGCGGCCCGCGAGGGGATCGCCGTGCGCGAGACCAGTCTGGACGTCTCGCTTAAGCAGCTGGAGCGGTCGGTGGAGCGCTACAAGGTCGGCCTGGCGATCCGCGCGGAGCTGTTGCAGGCGGAGAACAGCGTGCTCAGCCAGCGCTCACAGCTGCTCGATGCCCATGCCAGCTACGACGGGTTGCTGGACTCACTGGTGGCGCTGATCGGCCTGCCCCAGGAGTACGTACTGACCGTCGATGCCGACGGCGCGCTGCTGGACCTCGGTGGCGAATTGCCCGAAGATCTGTGGCGGCTGGTGGAGCAGAACAGCTACGACCTCAAGAGCCTCAACACGCAGCTGGCCAACCTGCGGCTGCAGCGCGACCAGCAGCTCGACCAACTACAGCCCGCCGTGGACCTGTCGCTGAGCCTGGGCCGCAGCGCCGCGGACACCAGCGTCGGCGAGGCGCTGACCGACAACGACACCACCACCTACGGCGTATCACTTAACTGGTCGAAGACGCCCGGTGAGCGCAGCGCCAGGGCCAGCCTGGCCCAGGCGGATCTGGATCTCGCCAGTCTCGACCTGGCGATCCAGGACGCCGAATTGCAGTTGAAGACGGCGCTGCGCGGCCGGCAGCGTGAGCTGGCGACCCGCTATCAACAGATTTCGCTGGCGGAGAGCAACCTGGAAGTGGTGCGCGAGACTCACGCGATCCAGGTGGAGCGCAACGCGGTCGGGCTGGCCACGACGCTGGACGTCGTGGAGGCCCAGGAGAGCGTGCTTGGCGCGGAGCTGGCCCTGCTCAGCGCCCGGGTGTCCTACCAGCAGGCCTACCGCGAGATCCTGCTGCTGGCGGGACTGATCTGAACTAGGAGCAACCGAGGATTGCCGGACAGAAGCCATGGCGCACTTAATTGAATTTCAGCAGATCAGCAAGGTCTACAAGATGGGCGAGTACGAGGTCCACGCGCTGAGCGGTGTCGACTTCGCGATCGACACCGGCGAGATGGTGGCGATCATGGGCGCCAGCGGGTCGGGCAAGTCGACGGCGATGAACATCATGGGCTGCCTCGACCGGCCCACGAGCGGCAAGTACTTGCTCGACGACCGCGACGTCAGTCGCCTGCGCGACGGCGAACTGGCGCGCATTCGCAATCGCCAGATCGGCTTCGTCTTTCAGAACTTCAACCTGCTGCCACGCACCAGCGCGGTTGAGAACGTGGAGTTGCCGATGGTCTACAGCGGCTACATCCCCCGGCGTCGGCAACGGGCGGTCGACGCTCTGACCCGCGTGGGACTCGGCGACCGCACGCATCACAAGCCCAACGAACTGTCCGGTGGCCAGCAGCAACGCGTCGCCCTGGCGCGCGCGCTGGTCAACGAGCCGCAGATCATCCTCGCCGACGAGCCGACCGGCAACCTCGACACCAAGGCCGGCGAGGAGGTCATTCAGATCTTCCAGCAGCTCAACGAGACCGGCATCACCCTGGTGATCGTGACTCACGAGGAAGACATCGCCCAGTGCTGCAAGCGGATCCTGCGGTTCATCGATGGGCGCCTGGTCTCCGATGAACGGGTGGCCAGCCAGCGGATCGCCGACCCGTCCTCGATTGAGGCTACTGTCGTGGCCGGCGACTGAGGCCGTCGCCGCCACACGTCAGTCCAGCAGTAAGCGAGAGAGGCCCGCCGCTTGACGGGCCTCCAGATCATCCAATTCAGGCCGCCCGTCGGCGGGCGGCTCATCTGCGCTGCCTTCGGTGACTAAGCCTCGCCCTCTTCCTCGGGCTCCGGCTCCGTACCCTCGGGCTCGGCCATCTCTTCCTCATCCTCGGCGGGCTCTTCGGCCGCCGCGTCGTCATCTTCGGCAGCCTCGTCGTCCTCGGCCATCTCGTCGCCTTCAGCCGCCTCGTCGCCCTCAGCCGCCTCGTCGCCCTCGGCCATCTCATCGCCCTCGGCCATGCCCTCGTCGGTGGGCGCGACGGCCTCGTCAGCCACGGCCTCGTCGGCGGGCGCCTCTTCCTCGCTGAAGGACTCCGGACGCTTCATGCCCTCGTCGTCAATCATCGTTTGATCGCCCTCTTCCTCGACCGGCGCGGGACACGCCGTCATCGCGAAGGTGAGCAGACCAACCAGTAAGATCAGCCACAGACGCATCGTGTGCCTCCTCTCATGATACGCGGTTATCGCTCAATACCCCGAGTTAAACATTCTACCACTGATTGGCCGCGACGAGCGGTTCGCCCGGCCGGTGGGTGAAGCGACCCGGCCGGCCGCCCGCGGACGGCGAGTATGCAACAATCCCGCCGCCACCGGGTATTAGTCATGGACTGAGGGTCGCAGCTGCGGGAGCGCGCCGTTGACGGGTTGCGTCCGAGGTTGAGATAGTGCAATAATGAGACGCGGGCTCATATCATTTTCCGACATATGTAGTAGACGGGCTCGTGCTGGAGGAAGCAATGCGGAGCATCATGATGACGACAATCCTGCTGGCGCTGCTGGCCGTGACCGGCTGCGGCGGCGGGGGCAATGAACCGATTCCGGCGACCGGGGCGATCAGTGGTACGATCAGCGTCGGCGGGCCGATCAACGGTATGGCGGCGCTCAGCGTGGGCGTGTTCGGCGCGGGCGGCGCGACACCGCTGGCCTCTGTCGAGGTCGGCGAGGTGCAGACCAGCGCCGCGACCGGTACCATCAGCGGGCGGGAGATCACTTTCTCCTTCGACGATCTCGAGCTGGGAACATATGAGATCGCGACATATGTACAGGGTTCCGGTAATGAGATGACCGAATACTTCCGTAGCGACCCGATCACGCTGACTACGGGCAGTCCGAATCACGCCACGTTCAGCGAGACCATGAGCTTCAGCGGCCCCGAGCCCTGGGGCACGATCAGCGGCGTGATCGACCTGGCGGCCGGAGACTGGCCGACGGACAAGTACGTCTACCTTGGCTTCAAGCGCGGCGACGAGGGACGGCTGCAGTACCCGCTGACCGAGGGGTATGCCTACGACGGCTACGTGGAGCACAAGCCGGCCGAGGGCCAGATCATCTTCAACATGGACTTCCTGGTCTACGGCGAATGGACGGTCGGTTTCTACGGCTACGACTATACGACGCATCAGGTGTCCACCTACGGCGAGCGCGACGTTACCGTGCTGGTTCACGGCGGCGCGCCCAACATCACGGGCGTCAACTTCCCGGCGGACTTCGCCGGCGATCCGGGTACGGATCCGGTGCTGGGCACCATCAGCGGCACCATCTCCTTCAGCGGGGATCTGCCCGAGGTGGGGGGCTTCATCGCGGTGGGGGCCAACACCATTCCGCCGCAGGCCGGCGCGCCAATCTCGCACATGGAGATCACCCCCGAGATGCTGGACGAGAACGATGAGGTCCAGTATGTGATCGAGAATCTGCCGCAGGACGAGTACGGGGTGGCGATCTTCGCCTACGATTTCGCCACGCACACCGCCGTCTACTTCGGCGAGTATCCCGATCCGGTCGATGTGACGGAGGGCGCTCCGGATGTGACCGGCATCGATTTCAACGCCGACGTGTCGTTGCTCTAGCGCAGCGGGCGCGACCTATAATGGCGGCCCGGTCTGGAGCGGGAAGGCTGCTGGCCTCAGCGGCGCCCGCAGCCGGGGCTGAGAGGAAGGCGTATGCGCGCGTACATGGTGTTGCTGGCGGTCGGCCTGGTTACGGTCGGCGGCTGGCCGGGGGATGCCTGGGCGGCCGACGGCGAGCATGCCCCGGTCACGGCGCAGGTGCAGGCGGAAGAAGACGAGATTGAGCTGGACCTTGACGAGGTCGAGCTCGACGAGCTGGCCGCCGAGGACCTGGACGAGGACGCAGGCGACGAGGAGATCGATCTTGGCGAGGCCGAGGTTACGGGCGAAGCGGTTGAGCTGACCGCCGCGCCCGCCCCGGCCGTCGCCGACGTCATCACGGCGAAGGAGATCGAGCAATCCGGCGTGGAGTCACTGGGCGACCTGTTGGCGCGCGAAGCGGGCTTCACGGTCAACGACACTTTCGCGGGTCAGGAGGTCAGCTACCAGGGGCTGCCCTCCAAGTTCACCGTTGTATTGGTTGACGGCCAGCGGGTGCCCGGCCACATCCTGGAGCGCGTCGACTTCGCGCAGTTGCCGCTGGGCAATCTGGAGCGCGTCGAGTTGATCCGCGGTCCCCAGGCGGCGGCCTACGGCAGTGAGAGCGCCGGCGTGATCGTCAACCTCGTGACCCGGCAGCCGGAAGGGACGGGGGGCAGCCTGACGCTGGGCCTGGGCGAGCTGGGCTACAACCGCCAGAAGCTGGCGCTCTTCGGCGCCGGCAACGCCGATACGTGGTACTTCTCGCTGGATCGCAAGCTGCGCGAGAGCTACGACCTCGGCCCGCTGTTTCCCGATACCGACGGCGATTCCTATCGCCAGTACGACGTGTTCGGCAAGTACCGGGCCCGGCTGGGCCGCGACCAACTGAGGCTGCAGCTGGACTTCTACCGCGAGGACGCCCGCGGCCAGACCTACTCGCCGCCGGACCAGCATCGCTCCAACGAGTACTTCACGCGGCGCAGCCAGCTGGGCGGCGGCTACGAGTGGCAGCTGAGGGGCAATCGCAGCCTGGAGCTGACCCACAACTACGGCACCTACTTCCACAACCTCGATCGCTACTGGATCGACTTCCCGGACACCACCCTGATCACCACCGGTTTCCGTGAGGAGCTGCACGACACGCGGCTGAAGTTCACCCAGTACGGCGACGACTACGTGCTGAGCGCCGGCGGCGAGCGGCACTGGGACAGCCTGGAGAGCGACCGGATCGCCAGCCCCACCGGCCGGGCCGAGGCCGAGGTGCAGGCCGGGTTCGTGACCTACGAGTGGTTTCCCGATCGGGACTGGACGCTGGCGCTGGCGGCGCGCTACGACGAGCACGATCACTTCGGCGCCGAGTGGACCCCCAAGCTGTCGCTTTCGCGGCGGTTGGACGAGCGGCAGCGCCTAGAGGCGGCGATCGGCCGCGGCTACCGGCCGCCGAGTCTCAAGGAGCGCTACTACGAGTTCGCCTCGCCGTTCGGATACAGCGTGATCGGCAACGATCAGCTCCAGGCGGAGACCACCTGGTCCTACAACCTGGACTACGAGCTGGCCGAGCCGCGCGGGTATCTTCGGGTGGGGGCCTTCCGCCACGAGGTCAGCGACCTGATCATCTTCAGCGAGATCGAGCCCAGCCCCCAGGTGTTTCAGACCGAGAACGTGGCGGACGCCACTACGACCGGGCTGCAGTTGGCCGCCGAGCGGCGCTGGGCGATCTGCCCGGTGCACCGCGGCGCGCCGCCGCGTGTCTGGCTGCCCCACGAGCAGCGCTGGGAGGAGCCGCCGCTGGCCTGGATCGGACTGGGCTACGACGGCACTTGGCTGCTTGAGGCCGAGGACAGCGAGCTGGGCACCGACCTGCCGAACAGCCCGCGCTGGGACCACCGGTTGCGGGCGTTCTACGAGGACGGCGGACTGGACGGCGAAGTACTGCTGCGCGCCACCGGCAGCCGCTACTTGGACCGCGAGAACACCTCCCAGGCCCCGTCGTTCACCACGGTGGATCTGACGCTCAGGAGGCAGCTCGGTTTCGGACAGCTGAAGCTGGCGGCGCTGAATGTGTTTGACGAGAAGGACGGACGCTACGGGCCCGAGCCCGGCCGCGAATTGCGCGCCGAGCTGACGGTGGACTTCTGAGCCGCCCGCAGGCCGCGACAGAGCGGACGCAATAGGAGACATATGGACTGGATCGACAAGGGCGGGTTCTTCATCTGGCCGATACTGGCCTGCAGCGTGCTGGCGCTCTGGTTCCTGCTGGATCGCGCCGTGCACTTCTGGCTCAGGATGCCGCGGATCAACCGCAGCCTGAATGACATCTGCCGGAGCCGCGGACTGGATGTGGACGTGGCCCAGCCGGGCCATTTGCCGCCGCTACTGGTGCGGGCGGTGGCCGAGCGCCGTGCGGACAGCGATCTGCTGGAGCTGGCGATCGAGCAGGATCTGATCGACGCCGAGCGCCGGCTGACGGGGCTCAGCGTGATCGCCCAGGTGGCGCCGCTGCTGGGGCTGCTCGGGACGGTCACCGGCATGATCCAGGCCTTCCAGCAGATCCAGGATCTGCAGGGCCAGGTCAACCCGGCCGTGCTGGCCGGCGGGATCTGGGAGGCGCTGATTACCACGGCGGCGGGCCTGACCGTGGCCATCCCGGCCCTGGTCGGCTTCCTGTACTTCCGCAACCAGATCTCGCGCTGGGAGAACTACCTGCGCAGCTCCGTCGCCCACGCCGTGACCCAGATGCGGCGCGCCGGCGTGGAGGTGGAGTAAGTGCCAGCCGCGACGCGCAGCCGCAGCCGCCAGCCGCTGCCGCCGGCGGTCCCGATCGCGCCGCTGATCGACATCGTGTTCCTGCTGTTGATCTTCTTCATGCTGGTCACCAAGTTCCTCAATCCGTCGATTGACCTGACGCTGCCCGAGAGCACTACGGCCCAGGTCAACGATGAGAAGAGCGTGACGGTGGCGATCAGCGCCGACGGCCGCGTCGCCGTCGACGACGTGCCGGTCGGCTGGGAACAGCTGGTCGGCCGCCTGCGGAGCCGGGTCGGCGAGGTGGAGTTCGTGCGGGTCCGGGCCGATGAGGAAACCGCCCACCGCGAGGTGGTGCGCGCCTTCGACTGCATCCGGGCCGCGGGCCTGACCAGCATCGCGCTGGAAGCCGAGCGGCCGGACGCGGCGGTGCCGGGAGGCTAGCGGTGCGGCCCGAAGAGCCACTGCCCTGGCAGCGCAGTTGCCCGGTGATGCACGGGCCGCGCACTCACGAGTTCTGGCGCGGCTGGGGCTGGCTGTTCCTGGCGGTGTCCCTGCTGATCCACGCGCTGATTCTGTGGTCGCTGCCCATCCCGCTGCGCAGCGTGCTAAGCCCGCATGAGGACATCCTGATTGCCCTCAAGGACCCGCCGCCGCCCCCGCCGCCGCCACCGGAGCCTCCTGAACCCGAGCCGGAGGACCAGCCTGAGCCGCAGCCCCAGTCCATCGAGCCGCCCCCGCCCCAGGTTGAGCCACCGCCCAGTCCGGCTGAGCCCGGTCCGGTCATCGGGGTGGAGGGAGACGGCCCCGGGGCGATCCAGAGCGGCGACAGCCTGCCGGCGTTTCCCGAACCGCCGGCGCCACCCGAACCGGAGCCCGAGCCGCCGCCACCGCCGCCCGAGCCCGAGCCTGAGCCGGTCGTCGACGTCCAGGCTCTGCTGCTCAGCTACGCGGGCGAGGTCAAGGCCGCGATCCTGGCTGAGAAGTACTACCCGCCGGTCGCCGAGCGCCTGGGGCACACCGGCAGCGTCAAGGTGGGCTTCACCGTCGCGGCCGACGGCAGTCTGGCCGGGGTGCGCGTCAAATCCGGCAGTGGCTGGGATGAACTGGACGCGGCGGCGCTGGAGGCCGTCCGGCGGGCCGCCCCCTTCGATCAGCTGCCGCCCGAGTCCGGCCGCGATGAACTGGGGCTCTCGATCACCCTGAAATACAGCCTGAACTGAGGCGCGCGCTCGATCGGTGGCCCGGCTCTCACCCCAAACAACTGAACAAATGTGCTGCGATGATAGTCTGTAAAGCAGACGCCCGGGTCGATCGTCGGTGATACGGGGCTGTCAATCCCCGGCAGCATTCCGATTCATACGTTATAATTTCACTAACAGGCTGGTGCTCGTACTGGCTTTCAGGGGTGAACACCGGGGAAGGCGAGGCGCCGGCCTCTTGCAGGAGTGGCTTCGGGTCAGTTGACCCGCACCATTGTGACGATCTCGCGGCTTCAGGGGTTGACCGGCCGCGTCTTCATCGGCACGACCACGGCTGCACATGGCGCCGGTCCGCGCGCGCCCACGGATGCGCGGGCAGAGGGGAGCAGGAGATGGTGAACAGGAAAGGAAGCAAGATACTCAGGAGGATTCACGACGTCTTCGGCCTGTCGGCGGAGCAGAAGGACAAGCTGGCACAGGTCACAGAGGTCTTTCCCTTCCAGTGCACGGAGTACTACCTGTCGCTGATCGACTGGGACGATCCGGACGATCCGATTCGCCGCATCGTGATCCCCGACCCGCGCGAGATGGACGGGGAAGGTGAATTCGATCCCTGTAACGAAGCCTCGAACTTCGCCGCGCCGGGGGTGCAGCACAAGTATCCCCATACCGCGCTGATCATTCTCACCGACGTCTGTGCGGGCATGTGCCGCTACTGCTTCCGCAAGCGGATGTTCTGGGAGCAGGCGCACGAAGTGGCCCAGGATTTCGATATCGGGATGCCGGAGGTGGCCCGCGACGTGGAGCCGGCGCTGGAGTACGTCCGCAAGCACCGCGAGATCACCAACGTGCTGCTGACGGGCGGCGATCCGCTGACGCTCCCGACCGGCAAGCTGGCCTACGTCCTGGGCGAACTGCGCGAGATGGACCACATCGGCGTGATCCGGATCGGCACGCGCGTGCCGGTCTACAACCCCGGCCGGGTGGTGGACGATCCCGAGCTGCTCAGGGCGATGCGCAGCGTCTCAACCACCCAGCGGCGTGTCTACATCGTGACCCACTTCGATCACCCCCGTGAAATCACCGACGATGCGGTGGCCTGCATTACGGAGTTCGTCGGCAGCGGCATCCCGGTGCTGAACCAGCATCCCGTGTTGGCGGGCATCAACGATGACCCGGATACGCTGGTGGAGCTCTACCGCGACCTGACGCGCATCGGCGTCGCCACCTACTACATGTTCCTGATGCGCCCGACGGTGGGCAACGATATCTTCCAGGTGCCCATCACCCGGGCCTATGATGTGCTGGACGAGGCCAAGCGGCGGCTGAGCGGGATCGAGAAGCGGCTGCGCTTGGTGATGAGCCATGCCAGCGGCAAGATCAGCGTGGTGGCGATCGACGACGACTTCATCTACCTCAAGTATCACCGCGCCCGCAATCCGCGCCATGAGGGCCGGCTGGTGATCTTCCATCGCGACGACGAAGCGATGTGGCTGGATGACCTCGTGGCCGCGGATATCACGGCCAACCGCTGACGGCTGTTGATAAGTTGTGGATAAGTTATAGTCCTGTCAAGCGGCAGAGGCTGTCCCTTGACGTTCTGCCGCTTCATAATTGACGCAGCCCCGACTCCGCGTGTATGATGCTCCTGCGCCCCAGCCCTTCGGGCGTGTGTAGGAGGAGGAAGGTATGCGTTTCGTCTTGAGCGGGGCACTACTCGCGCTTGTATCCCTGTTGCTGCTGATCGCGCTCGGTGCCGCGCGGCCCTTTGACCGTCTGCCGGGCGACAACCCGGCCTACGATCATCTCGCGGTGATCGAAGGGGCGGGGCTGCTCAGCGAATACGAGCTGCCGCCCGGCGAGTTGTCGCGGCTGGAGGCGGCGGTGCTGGTGCAGCATGCGCTACAGGCTTACGGCAACGCGCGGTTGACCGGCGGCGACAGCGATGGCGCGGTCGAGGACGCGCTGAGCGCACTGCTGACCGAGTTCGCCGGCGAGCTGGAGCAGCTGGGCACCTCGGTGGCGCTGCCCGGGTCCGAGGCCGAGGTTGTGCAGCTCGAACGGCGCGTCTCCTACCTGGAGGAGGAGCTGGACGACGTCGCCTACGACGTCAACGAGACCTATCTCGACCAGTTGTACGGCGATCCCTGCGCGCCCTGCGAGGAGGACGCGGCGGAGTGCGACGAGGTGGAGGTCTCGCTCTACGGCGACGTCTATCTGCAGCTGCGCGGCGAGAGCGTTTCGTATGAATCGGACGACGACTACGAGTCGTCGGACCTGGACGTGTACTGGGGTGAGCTGGGAGTGGATGCGAGTGACGGCAAGTGGAGCGGTCACTTCAGTGTGATTCTCGACGACGAGACCGACGAGGTGCGGACTCACGAGTACTTCGCGCGCTACGACCACCCGTCGAGTGCGTTCTACACGGTCGCGGGCCGGGCGGTGCTGCCCTTCGGCAACAACGACTTCTACTTCCCGACCTGGCCGGCGGCCAACGACCTGGGCTACACCACGGCGGATACCGTGGGGCTGGGCTGGGCTGAGCCGCGCTGGGGTCTGAGCGGCTGGCTGTATAACCCGCGCATCGAGGTCGGCGATGAGGAGGACCACTTCACCGATTACGCCTTCGTGTGGGACATCAGCCGCCGCGAGGCGGATGCGTGCCGGGACGGCTGGCGGCTGACGGCGGGCTACAACAGCCACCTGGCCAACCACGACATCGCGCTGGCCAGCGCCGACTCGGTGGTCGACCGCAACGAGGCGGTCAACTTCTTCGGCCGCTACGATTTCAACCGCAACCGCTGCCACCTGCTGGCCGAGATCACGCACTCGATGGACGAATTCAACGTGGCGGATCTCGACGCCGATGGCGACGGTGTGGGCGACCAGCCCTGCGCGCTGAACAGCGAGTTCGTCTACGAGCCCTGCCCGGACCAGCTGTGGGGCGTGTCGTTCCAGCACTGCTGCCAGATGGCGGACTACGCCGAGAACCGCTTCGGCCTCCTCTGGGGCCGGCGGCTGAGCCAGCTGGCGATGCTCAAGCTGGAGTACACCCACGGCGAGTACGGCGACTTCGCCACCGCGGGCCAGGACAGCGATGACACCCTGGTAGCGGAAATCAATATCGCATTCTAGTGCGATGTGCTAAACTAGTTAACCCAAGGCGCATCACTCTCGCGCCTGCCAGTGGTCTGGCCCCCGGTCTGCCGGGGGCTCTTTTTTTGGACAAGCTCAGGCGGTCTCACGGTTGTGTGTGTTCTGGGCGGAAGGAACCACGCTACTCCTTCACCCCGAACGCGGAGTTGCCGAAGACGTGCAGTTTGCCTTTGTCGCCGAAGACATGCAGCTGATAGTTCATCAGCTGCTCGTCACGATAGAACTTCTCGTAGAACACCATCCCCACCGAGGTTGCCGGGTCGAAGTCGCGGCTTTCCGTGTCCTCGATCGGCTGGCCGTTGTAGGGATTGACAGGCCAGGTGGTGCCCGCCGGCAGGTAGCCCCCCGCATCGCGCAGCCGCTCCGGCCATTCGGCGGTGTCCTGGTGATAAGTGTTGATCGCCAGGCCGATCACCTTGGCCCGCTCGAACATCTCCAGATCATCGCCGGTTAGGTGCTTGCGGTGGCAGGCGGTCAGGCCGGCCAGCACGATGAGTATCAGCAGGGCGCCGATGCCCCAGCGCAGCGTATCCATATACAGTCCTCCCCTGGGCGCCGCCGCGTGTACCAAGGCGCACCGCCCGGCCGCCGGCACCCCCAGAGTATACCGGCGCGGTGGAGCACGTGCAGCCCGCTTCCGGCCCGACAGGCCATTCGCGGCGCGGCGCTGGTACAATACATGCTCCCTAAATCGCGGGAGCAACGCAGCAAACACGGATATCGGGGTAAGTGGTGACTGAGAGCGCAACGGTGGCCAGCGGGCTGGTGATCTACGACTACGCGATGATCGGCTACTTTGTGGCCTACGTGCTCTACGCGGCGCACGCCTTCTGGCTTCGGCAGCGCGCCGTCGGCATCGCCGCCGCCATCGTGCTGGCCCTGACCTGGGTCGTGCACACGTTGTTCTTCGTGCAGCGCGCGATCTTCTACTATCACCAGCACCAGGGCTTCGTGCTGCCGGCCACCAACATGTTCGAGGCGATCAGCTTCTTCGCCTGGCTGACGGTGCTGAGCTACCTGATCATCGAGCCGCTGCTGCTCAGGACGCGCTTCTTCGGCGTGTTCGGCCTGCTGATCCCCGTGGCGGCGATGGCCTACACCGCCAAGGGCGTCAGCCAGGACCCCCGCGAGCTGATGCCGGCGCTCAAGAGCTACTGGCTGGTGTTCCACGTCACCGCGATGTTCATCAGCTACGCCGTGCTGGCGCTGGCCTTCATGTTCGCGCTGCTCTATATCCTGCGCTCGCGCAAGCTGAGGTTGGAGGCGATCGACACGCGCTTCAACCTCAAGTGGCTGGACGAGGTCAGCTACAAGCTGGTGCTGTTCTCCTTCCCGGTGCTGACGCTGGGCATCTTCCTCGGCGCGGTCTGGGCCGACCAGGCCTGGGGCCGCTACTGGGGCTGGGACCCCAAGGAGGTCTGGGCGCTGATCACCTGGCTGCTCTACCTGGCCTATCTGCACTTCCGCATCCAGCGCGGCTGGATCGGCTACCGCAGCGCGCTCCTGAACATCATCGGCTTCGTCGCGGTGCTGATCACCTTCGTCGGCGTCAACCTGCTGGACCAGGTCTTCAAGCTGAACTCCATCCACGCCTACGCCGAGGGTGGCGGGGTGTTTTTCCTGGTGATCCTCGGGCTGTGCGTGCTGATCCCGCTGGTAATGTACTTCCTGCCGATGCCCGACGAGAAGGTGCTCAGTGACGAGCGCGTGCTGCTAAGCAACGGCGGGGCCCGGACGGGCGCCGCAGAGGAAGGGGACTAGACGATGGCTCAGCAGGAGCAGACCCAGGGCGCGCCGCTGCCCGATCCGTTCACGCTCATCTGGCGCTGGCTCAACAGCCTGCCGATCGCGATCGGCGTGATGCTGGCGCTGGCGATCTTAAGCGCGCTGGGCACGGTGATCCCCCAGGAGCACCTGGCGCAGCCGCCGGCCGGGATGAACTTCGATCAGATGCTGATCGAGCGCTTCGGCGATATGCGCGCCGGCCTGGTCAAGACGCTGGGGCTGCACCACATCTACTTCACCTGGTACTTCTTCGTGCTGCTGGTCTGGCTATCCATCAGCGCCGTGGTCTGCAACTACACGCGCTGGAAGCGTACGATGCGCCTGTGGCGGATGCCGGCCGACAATCAGCCGCGCCACTTCGCGGGCAAGCGGGCGCTGAGCAGTGAGAATGCCTCGGTGGAACAGGTCGACGCGCTGCTGGGCGAGCTCAAGGACCGCCGCTTCCGCGTGCGCAAGGTTCATGAAAACGGCGTGCTGCAGGTCTACGCCGACCAGGGCTTCTGGAAGCTGTGGGGCCTGATGCTGCTGCACGTCGCGGTGCTGGTGCTGATCTTCGGCGGCGTCTACGGCAAGATCGTCGGCGTCGAGGGCATGGTCGCGCTGGCCGACGGCGAGGAGAAGACCGTCGCGATGAGCCTCGCCGAGCACAAGCATCCGTTCGTTCAGCCTTTGCTGAGGAACGTGGCGCCGCTTGAGTACCGGCTCAGCCAGGACCACTTCCGCATCGACTACGACAAGAAGATCGCACTGCCCGAGATGATCACCGAGCACGTGCCGCCGGACCTGCAGGACTACTACCGCTACTTCGTCAAGGACTACGTCAGCGACCTGACCGTCGAATCGCTCAGGACCGGCCAGGTGCGGGAGCAGCAGGTCACCGTCAACCACCCGCTGATCGTCGACAAGCTCAACATCTACCAGAGCAGCTATCAGCAGCGCGGCTACCTGCTGGTCGAGATCGACGGCGAGGAACGCGAGTACGTGATTCCGCCGGGCGGCGCGCTGCTGGTGGCCGCCGACGGCTGCTTCGTCGAGTCGATGGGCGCCTGGTTCAGCCTCGCGCCGGACGATAACTTCGTCGCGGCGTCGCCGGCCAGCCCGGCCGAGGGCGTGATGGTGGTCTGCGAGCAGGTCAAGGCCGGCGACCTCTACGTCGGGGGCGAAAGCCAGGGCTTTCTGGGACCGCTGACGATCATCACCACCGCCTTCAGCGGCGGAATGGGGCCGCGCCAGATCATCACGCCGGACCAGTCCGCCGAACTGCTGCTGGGCGGCGGCACGGTGGCAAAGGTGCGGATGAGCCCGCGGGTCGACAACACCAGCATCTTCAGCTACAAGCGTGACCCGGGCATCCCGATCCTCTACCTCGGCTGGATCGCGATGATCATTGGCATCACGCTGGCGCTGTACATCCCCTACAGCCAGGTGCGGCTGCGGGTCGAGGACGGCCGGGCCGCGCTGCGGATAAGCGGTGCCGGGGGCAAGCCCGACGCGCCGCTGCGCAGGCGGCTGCATGATATTCTGTGCCCATCGTGAGCCATGACGGCATACAGATAACGGCACTGCTCGATGCAACCAGTGGGCGAATCGCGGAGCTGCTGGCCGGCAGCGAGCCGCCGGTGCGGATGTACCTGGCCGAAGTGGGCAAGAGCCGCGGCAAGATGCTGCGGCCGCGCCTGCTGATCACCGTCAGCGAGCTGTTCGGCGGCGCCAACACCGCCAGCGTCGCCAACTGCGCCGCCTGCAGCGAACTGCTGCACATCGCCACCCTGATTCACGACGACATCATTGACGAGGCCAACACCCGCCGTGGCAACGTCACGCTCAACAGCCGCTTCGGCAACGAGGTGGCGGTCATCGTCGGCGACTACCTGCTGGCGATCGTCTTTCGGGCGCTGCTGCGGGAGAAGGACGTCCAGCTGATGGACCTGGTGCTGAACACGACTCAGGAGCTGGGGCTGGGCGAACTGCACGAGGTGCTCAACCGCAACAACTTCGAGCTGACGACGGAGCACTACTACCGGGTCATCGACCTGAAGACCGCCGCGCTGTTCGCGCTGTGCAGCGGACTGGGCGCGTTTCTCGGCGGGGCGGACGAGGCGGCGGTCAAGCTGGCCGCGCGCTACGGGCGGACGCTGGGCTGCGGATTCCAGATCGTCGACGACCTGCTGGACATCACCGCCGACGAGGATGCGACCGGCAAGCCCAGCTTCAACGATCTCAGCGAGGGCCGGGTCACCCTGCCGGTGATCGACGCGCTCGGACTCAAGGGCCAGCGCACCCGGGAGCTGATCGAGGCAGCGCAGCGGGACGGCACGCGCGCCTCCCGCCGGGCGGTGCGCCGGCACTTGGCGGAGCTGGGTAGCCTGACGCGCACGCGCACCGCCGCCGTCGACTACCTGGCGCAGGCGAACGAGCTGGGACGGGAGCTGGCCGGGCTGGCCGCCGCGCCGCAGATCGCCGAGGAACTGGAGCTGATCGAGGAGAAGGTGATCAGCGCCCTGCCGCCGCTGACCGAGCAGGTCGTGGGCTGAGCGGCGCGCCTGCGGGCTACAAGTCCTCCGGTACCACGCGGTCCATCGCCCGTACCTGCCGCGGCCACCACTTCCCGTAGGTGCCGGCGATGATCCGGCGGCGGGCGCGGGCCAGCAGGTCGCGGTAGAAGCACAGATTGTGCAGGGTCAGCAGCCGCGCGTAGCTGTGCTCCTTGAGCAGGAACAGGTTGCGCACGTAGGCGCGCGAGTAGCCGCGGCAGACCGGGCAGCGGCAGCCGGGATCCAGCGGGCGGCGATCCGCGGTGAAGCGGGCGTGCTTGACGTGCAGCTTGCCGCGGCGCGTGAAGGCGGTGCCGTGCCGCGCCAGGCGCGTCGGCTGCACGCAGTCGAAGAGGTCGAAGCCCTGGGCGATCGCATAGAGCAGGTCCGCCGGCTCGCCGACCCCCATCAGGTAGCGCACCCGATCGGCGGGCAGTCGCGGTCCGCAGAACGCCGCCAGCCGCCGGAAGTCGTTGCGCGACTCGCCGACGCTCAGGCCACCGACCGCCAGCCCGTCGAAGGGTAGCGCCGCGAGGTGCTCGATGCTCCGCTCCCGCAGGTCCTCGTGCAGGCCGCCCTGGACAATCCCCAGTAGCCGCGGCGCCCCTGGGCCGGTCAGCGAGTGCTCGCGGAGCAGCTGCGGCCAGCGCTCGGCCTGCTCGGTGGCCCAGGCGTGGGTCAGCTCCAGATCGCGCTCGACGCGGGCGCGGGCGGCGGGCAGGCCCGTGCAGATGTCCAGGCACATCGCGAAGTCGACGCCGAAGGCCAGCTGCGCGCGCAGCACCAGCTCCGGCGAGAAGTGCCAGCGGCCGCCGTCGATGTGGTCGACGAAGCGCACCCCGTCCCGCTTGAGGCTGACGCGCGAGCCGAGGCTGTAGGCCTGATAGCCGCCGCTGTCGGTCAGCACGCTGCCGCGCCAGCCGGTGAACTCCCGGATGCCGCCCGCCAGCTCGATCACCGGCAGGCCCGGCCGGACCACCAGGTGATACGTATTCATCAGCACGTGGGCGTAGCCCAGGGAGCGCAGATCGCGCCAGTCCAGGGTGCGCAGCGTGCCGGCGGTCGCCACCGGCTGAAACAGCGGCGTCGGCAGCCGGGTGCCGTCACGGGCCCGCAGCCAGCCGGCGCGCGCGGCGGAGTCGCCGTCCTGCGCCTCCAGCTGCCAGCAGCCCTCGCTCACGCGCGATAGCCTAGCACGGGCAAGGCAAAGGGCAGCGCCACGCTGCCCTTGCGGTTCGCTTCAGATTGTGATGCCCTCACGGGGCGGCCGGGCTAGCCTCAACCGCCGCCGCTGCTGCCGGTGCCGCAGGAGGCGCCACCGACGGCCGCCAGGCCGCCGCCGCCCTTGGCCGCCGCCCGCGTGTCGCGCTGGACCTCGTCCTTCAGGTCCGCCAGCGCCTCGAACGGGTAGACCCGCAGCGTGCCATCCGGGAACGTGTAGGTATAGGACCAGCCGTCGGGAGCGTCCAGCTGGTGAGCCGTCGCCTCCGCGTTGCTCTCATACTCGACGGCCAGCAGCGCCTCGTACTTGTCGCCCTCCCGCACCTGGCGGGGGAAGACCATGTAGCGCGTCTTGTGGCCGTCGGCGGTGCTGCTGAACGTCAGCTGGGTGGCGTAGTCGGTGGCCGCCGTCTTGCCGCACTCCGGCCGCAGGCAGCCGCTCTCGTCGATCACGAACTCGCCCATCGGCTTGCCGGCCTTGTCGGCGAGATAAACAGCGTAGCCGCCCAGCGCCGAGCACTGGTCGCCGGCCTTGGTCTTGGCCGCGCAGATCCGCGGCTCGACGTCCACGGTGCAGAAGCCCAGCTTCAGCGAGGCGCCGTCCGGCTTGCGCGGATTGAGCATCTCCATCGTCTGCTTGCCGTCCGGCGCGCCGTCGAGGGCGAAACTCAGCTTCGCGTAGTCCTCGGCGGTGGCCGGCGCCACCGCGCCGGTGAAGTCGACGCCCAGCTCGATCGTGGTTGGGACCGAGGGTGGTTCCGGCGGCAGCGATGCCTGGATCACCTGTGCATCGGATGCCCCGCCGGAGATTTCCTCCGCCATTGTCGTGGCGCTGTCCTCAGTGTCAGTACAGCTTAAGCACAGCAGCACGGCAAACGCGACTCCCCAAACCCCGTACACCAGTCTCTTGAGCATGGCTGCACCTCCGTTGTAGACCAACGTACATTGTCCGCGCCAGTACTCGCCGCGTCAAGGTTTTCCGATAGATGAGATTGATACGCATCGGTACAGCCAATTGCCGATCTCGAGTCTTGCAGACGCCGCAACCGACCGATTTGCCGGGAGGGCGGGGTGGGTTCTTGACAACCACTATCCACGGGATATAATCCTCCGGTTAGCAGTCTCGACCAGAGAGTGCTAGCAGTCGAAATAGGCGGCTGCTAGCAGGGGTACGAAGCTGCTGGTGGGGCACCTCATCCATCGGGAACCGCCGGACGGCGGCTGCGCCGGTGCTCGTGGCCCATGCCGAGATGCAGTGCGAAATGACAGGAGGAACCAGATATGGCGAAAGCTAAGGCGAGTTTTGCGTTCCGGCCGGCGCCGGGGCGTCTGATCGTCGAGCCGTTGGAGCAGACGGAAAAGACCGACAGCGGTCTGTACCTGCCCGAGAGCGCCAAGGAGCGCCCCCAGCTGGGCAAGGTCGTGGCCTATGCGGTGTCGCGCGGGGATGACGGCAGCGACAACAAGCCGCTGTGCAAGGTCGGCGACGTGATCTTCCACTCCAAGTACGGCGGGACGGAAGTCAAGATCGACGGCGGCGACTTTTTGATTCTGCGCGAGGACGACATCCTGGCGGTGCGGGCCTAGGCGCCCGCGGTGGCATTCAACTAAGGAGAAACGAACATGGCAAAGCAGATTGTTTTTTCCGAGGAAGCCCGTAACAAGCTCCTCGCGGGCGTGGACAAGGTCGCCAACGCGGTCAAGGTAACGCTGGGCCCCCGCGGCCGTAACGTGGTGCTGGAGAAGAAGTGGGGCAGCCCGACCATCACCAACGACGGCGTGACGATCGCCAAGGAGATCGAGCTCGAGGACTCGCTGGAGAACATGGGCGCGCAGCTGGTCAAGGAGGTCGCCTCCAAGACCAACGACATCGCCGGTGACGGTACGACGACCGCGACGATCATCGCCCAGGCGCTGATCCGCGAGGGCGTGCGCAACGTCGCCGCCGGCGCTAACCCGATGGCGATCCGCCGCGGGATGATCAGCGCCTGCGACATGGTGGTCGAGTACCTCAAGAAGAACTCGATCAGCATCAAGACCGACAAGAAGGCGATCGCCAACGTCGCCGCGATCTCGGGCAACAACGACCCGGAGATCGGCGACAACATCGCCGCCGCGATGGACGCCGTCGGCAAGGATGGCGTGATCACCGTCGAGGAGAGCAAGACGGCGGAGACCAAGATCGAGCTGGTCGAGGGTATGCAGTTCGACCGCGGCTATATCAGCCCCTACTTCGTCACCGACCGCGAGGCGATGGAGTGCAGCCTCGAGGATCCCTACATCCTGCTGTGGGAGAAGAAGATCTCCAGCGCCCAGGACATGGTGCCGCTGCTGGAGAAGGTGCTCAAGAGCGGCCGCAGCATGGCCGTGATCGCGGAGGACATCGAGGGCGAGGCACTGGCGACACTGGTGGTCAACCACCTGCGCGGCGCGCTGAAAGTCGTGGCGATCAAGGCCCCGGGCTATGGAGACCGCCGCAAGGCGATGATGGAAGACATCGCGGTGCTGACCGGCGGCAAGTTCTTCACCGAGGATCTGGGCGTCAAGCTGGAGAGCATCGACCTCCGCGAGCTGGGCACCTGCAAGACCTTCAAGGTCGACAAGGAGAACACGACCGTCATCGAGGGCAAGGGCACCAAGCAGTCGATCCAGGGCCGGATCAAGCAGATCCGCGCCGAGATCGAGAAGGCCACCAGCGACTGGGACAAGGAGAAGCTTCAGGAGCGGCTGGCCAAGCTGCACGGCGGCGTCGCGGTGCTCAAGGTCGGCGCGGCCACCGAGACCGAGCTGAAGGAGAAGAAGCACCGCTACGAGGACGCGCTGAGTGCCACCCGCGCGGCGGTCGAGGAAGGCATCGTGCCGGGCGGCGGCGTGGCTTTGCTGCGCGCCAGCCAGGCGATCGACTTCAAGCAGTTCAAGGACGATCCGGAGGCCCAGATCGGCGCGGTGATCCTGCAGCGCTCGCTGGACGATCCCGCCAAGCAGATCGCCTACAACGCTGGCGAGGAAGGCAGCGTGGTGATCCGCGACATCATGGCCGAGAAGAAGAACTTCAACTGGGGCTACAACGCCGCCACGCACAAGTTCGAGGATCTGGTCAAGGCCGGCATCATCGACCCGGTCAAGGTCACCCGCAGCGCGGTGGAGCACGCCAGCTCGATCGCCAGCATGCTGCTGACGACCGAAGCGCTGGTCGCCGACATTCCGGAGGAGAAGCCCGAGGCTCCGGCCGGCGCCGGCGCCGGCATGGGCGGCATGGGCGGCGGCATGGACTTCTAGGCAGGCGGGGCTTTAGCCCCGCGATTGGAAGGTCGACGGGCTGAAGCCCGTCGCTACCCTGAATCCGGAGCGCGGGCACGACGCCCGCAACGAAGATGAACAAGGGGCGGGGTCCATCCCCGCCCCTTCTGCTACCCACCGCGTGCAGCGGCGCTAATCTCCACCCGGAATCACATTAGTTGAAGTGGCACGCCTAGATATCCAAAGCTATCTTGACAGATTCAATAGCCAATGTTATAATTGCCACAACAAGTACTACAAGGTGCATTATGCCCTGGCTGCATGGGATAATCGGTTTCGTCGTCTACGTGCTGCTGATCATGCTGGGAGCGCGGATCGCCAACATCGAGAAGGCGGGCTTCTGGCGCTCTGTTGCGGTGGCGCTGGTCAGCATCCTGCTGGTGGCGATCATCAGCCTGCTGGTCTGGCCGCTCAAGCTGATTCCGCTGATCGGCGGACTGATCGCGGTGGTGGTGTCCTTCATCGGCACGGCGATCGCCGCCCGGCTGGTCTTCGACAGCAGGTGGGAGCCGGCCTGGACCATCGCATTCGTGGTGGCCGTCGCCAGCGCGATCCTGAGCTGGCTGTTCCCGATCTTCAGGCACTAGACCACAGCGGGCCATATGCCCGCACTCCCAAGGGGGGAGACTCAGCGCCGCAGCCGCGGGACCAGCCTGCGGGTGGGGCCGGTCTGCGGTACACTTCTGGTAACGCATCCGGGGGGACGCGTCGTGTTATTCGGGTTCTTCAGAATTCTGCTCTGGATCGCTGAGATCGTGATCGGCATCGGGCTGATTATCGGCTGCGTGCGCGGGCTGGTAACCCAGGAGTGGGTCTACGACGAGCAGAGCGCGCGGATGATGAACGTCTCGCAGTGGTTCGGCCTCGGCGTCGGGTTGTTGTTGCTGGCCCACGCCTTCGGACTGATCCACATCCCGCTGCCGTTCTAGGGCATCAGCGTTGGGCCTCCCGGCGGTTGACAGCCTGTGCGGCCGGGTGCCGCGGTAGACGTGGCCTGGAAGGAGGTGGACAGTGTATTTCGGAATGGGACGCTGGAGCCTGCTGATCGGCATGCTGCTGGTGTTCTTCGGCCTCGGCCTGGCCGTCAACAGCCTGCGTGGTCTGATGGACGGCGAGGGCAAATACGACCGGGACAGCGCCCGGTCGACGAACGTCGCCAGCCTGGTGGGGCTGCTGGCCGGACTGGCGATGCTGATCGGCGGCGGCTGGCTGCTGTGGCAGATCGTGCCCGAGTACGTGATGTGGTGATGCGCTGGCAGCCCGTGTGTAACCTGCAGCAGCTGCCGTCCATCTAGTTAGACAGGGAGGCAGCGTGGACCTCTACGGATACCAGTTCGCGGCAGAGTGTGTTCTTGCCGCGATCATCGTGGCGGTGCTGGCGGCAATTCCGCTGGCGCTGACCAGCCGGCTGGCGGCGTGGTACTGCGGCCTGGCCCGGGACGAGAGCACCGTCTTCATGGTAGTCGGCGCCGCCGTCAGCGCCCTGCTGCTTCCCCTGCTGATCTTCGGCACTCTGCTGACGGTGCCCGACGGCGTCTTCCTCAGCGGGCCTGCCGATGACGCGCGCTGGCAGGCAGCGCTGATCGTCCTGCTAATACTGGCGATTCCGCTGCGCTACGCTCTGCTGCTGGTTGCGCGCCTCAAGCTCGGCCTCGACTGGCCCGCGGCGCGGCGGCTGAGCCTCAGCGCGATGCTCTTCAGCATGCTGGTCTACGGCCCGACCGTCCTCTGGCTGATGTATAGCATCCGCATCAAATACTGAATGCCGGCAGCCCGTGCGGCGCCGCGAGCGATAATCAGGCCGTGCAAAGCGCGGAGCAGCCAGCCCTGTTCAACAGCCTTGCCCGGCGCTACGACGACTGGTTCGACACGCCGCGGGGGGCGGCGATCTTCAAGCTGGAGCTTGACTGCCTGCGCCTGATCCAGCCCGGTTTCACCGGGCACTGGCTGGAGGTCGGCGTGGGCACCGGCCGCTTCGCCCAGGCGCTGGGTATTGGGTTCGGCGTCGATCCCAGCGCCGCCGTGCTGGAGTACGCCCGCCGCCGCGGCATCGAGGTGCAGGAGGGACGCGGTGAGCAGCTGCCGTATCCGGCGGACCACTTCAGCGGCGCACTGCTGGTGGTGACGATCTGCTTCCTTAGCGATCCGGCGGCGGCGCTGGCGGAGTGCGCGCGCGTGCTGCGGCCGGGCGGCGCGCTGGTCGCGGGCCTCGTGCCTGCCGACAGCCCCTGGGGTCGCCAGTACCAGCGTCAGGCCGCCGAGGGCCACCCCTTCTACTCCGCAGCGCGCTTCTACCGTATCGTTGAACTGACGGCGCTGGCCACCGATGCGGGATTCAGGCTGGAATGCGCGGCCAGCACGCTGCTGGTTCCGCCGACTGACCGGCCGCCGGAAGCTGAGCGACCACGCTCCGGGTTAAGCCCCGAGGCCGGGTTCGTCGCGCTGCGCTACGTGCTTGCCTGACAGCTGCAGCCGCAGCAGCGGCACCGGTCGGGACGTGCTCTCTCAGCTGCTGGCTGCGGCCTTCTGCTTCGGGGCTGTTACCAATGCTTCTCCGAATGGGTCTCTTATGCTGTGGGCATCATCGCGGCCGTACTGCTGGCGTTCGCTCCGCCCGCGCTGGCGGTCTACCTGCCGCTCGTCGATCGCGTTAAGTGCCGGTCCGTCTTCGCGCAGGTCGGTCGCGTGCTCAGCAGCGTCGTCGGTGTCTTCCTGACCTACGCGTGGCTGGTGGGAACGCTCGTCCTGATGGGGCACCTGGCGCCGCTGGTCCGGGATGTCACCTATCCGTTTCTCAAGGGGTTCTTGCTCTGCTACCCGCTGGCGCTGCTGCTGGCCGCGCTGTGGTGGCTGGCACTGGCGGTCGCCCTTCGCTTCCTGCTGCTGATCCGGATGGGCGAAGCGACCGACCTGGCGCTGACGTGCATCAAGTGGTGCCTGATCGTCACGCCGATCGGCCTGGTCCCGCTGCTGCCCAACTACATGCGGCTCTAGCTGCGGCCGGCGGGCGTCGCAGCCGGAACAATCTTGCCCGCCGCCGTGTCGATAGCACCATGGACGCGGCGCGGCGGATGCCGACTACGCTGATCTGGGGCCTGGCGCTGCTGGCGCTGGTGGTGCTCGCCGTCCAGCTGCTGGATCCGGTCGAGGAATCGTCGGCAGCCAACTCAGTACTCGTGCTGCTGCTGGTCGGCATGCTGCAGGTAGCCAGCGGGGCGCTGGGCGCCTGGCTGGCGGGTATCAGGCCGCTGAGCGCGGCGCTGCTGGTATCCTTCGCCGGCTGGATGGTGCTCTGGCTGGCGCTGATGACCGGCGTGCTGGTGCTGGCGATGCAGAGCTGGGGCGACCCGCGCTGGCTGTACGGGATGGACTACGCGCTCAGTCCGGCGCCGGCTGTCTACATCGTGCTGGCGGCCGGCTATCTGCTGGGCCAGCTGCTGCTCGCCGCCACCGTGCTGCGCGTCCGGCCGTCCGCACTGTGGCTGTTCGCGCTGGGCACGCTGCTGGCCCACGGTGTGGCGGCGCTGCCCGTGGCCTGCCTGGCGGCAGTGCTATAGCGGCGGCTCTTCCGGCTTCCAGCCGTACCGGCTCAGGTTGATCCGCCCGGTTGCGCTGAACTCCACCCCTTCCTGTTCCAGCAGCTCGCGCTGCAGATGGTCGTTGCCGCGCCGCGACTCGGAGTAGCTGATCCGCCCCTGGGCATTGACCACCCGCTGCCAGGGCACCGAATCCGCGATGGCTGCCGGCAGATTGAACATCGCGTAGCCCGCCAGCCGCGCCTGGCCCGGCAGGCCCGCCCACAGCGCCACCTGGCCGTAGGTCGCTACCTTGCCGCGGGGGATCAGGCGCACCACGTCGTAGATCAGCGCGTGCTTCTGGTGCGGGCCGGGATTAACCACCCGGCGATTATAGGCCGCGGCTGAGAATCTGCTACACTCGCCGCCGTGGCTTGGCGCGAGCGGCAGTATGCACCCTGGCTCCTGGACAGTGAGGAGCGGCTGGTGCGCCGCCGCGACCGCATCCGCAAGCTGACCATCGCGCTGGGGATCCTCGTCGCGGTGCTGGAAGCCCTGTGGCAGTGGGAGAACTACACGCCGGACATCCCGCCCTGGGTGCACATCGCGGTCGCCGCCGTGCTGCTGCCGGTGCTCTACGTGATGCTGCAGGGCGACTACTACCGCAAGCAGCAGGTCTTCACCCAGGAGATGAACGATCTGGGGCGGCGGTTGTTCTTCCTCGACCCCTACCTGGAGCCCGAGCAGTTCGAGGTGATGGAGCGCATGCACGGCGCGCTGCTGCTGCCCACCCAGCGCGCGCTGGACCAGGCGCTGAAGCCCGCGCTCGGCAAGTCGCTTCGGGCGCGCGTGGACTACTTCTACCGCGCGCTGCCCTCGCCGGCCTGCGAGGGCGACCGGATGGGCTGGCTCAGCATCCTGCATCCCAGGACGGCGCTGAGCTGGGGGGTGGCGATCGCGCTGGTGCTGATCCTGCGGCCCGGCTGGCTGGCGATCGGCACCAGCAACGGGCTGACCTGGCTGCCGCTGCTGCTGCCGGTCTACCTGCTGCAGGCGCACTTCAACGCGCGCTTTGCCTACGAGCTGTCGCTCTACAACTGGCTCAGGCTGGGCTAGCGCTGGGCCGCCGCGCGCGGGGTATAGTCATACTATGCGCTGGCTGATACCCGCCCTGCTGCTGATCCCGCTGGCCGGCTGCCCCTCGGGCGGCGAGGACGGCGGCACTGCGCCCGAGACCGCAACACCGGCCGCCGCGACACCGGCTGTGAGCAGCGCGCCGGCGGCCGGTGAGCCGCTGCTGATCTGGGCCGATCCGCTGCTGCACGTGGTGCTGGAAGGCCTCAGGGACGAGTTCGAGGCGCGCTACGCCCCGGGCTACAGCGCCCTTTACCTTGAGCGCGGCGAGCTGACGGCCCGGCTGGCGGAGGACGAGCCGCCGCCACTGCCCGACATCTTCGTCATCGCCGACCAGGAGGTGTTCGCGGCGCTGCGCGAGGGCGGTTTCATTGACGAGGCCACGGCGCGCACCTTCGCCGGCGACCGGCTGGCGCTGGTCCAGCAGGTCGGCGAGGGCTACGAGGCCGGCTCGCTGTTCGACGTCTACAAGCTCAGGTTCGACCAGTTCGCGCTCGGCGAGGAAGGCACTGCGGTTGGCTACTACGGCGAGCAGGCGTTGCTCACCGAGGGCTGCTTCGACCGCCTGGCCGATCGCCTGGTGCGCTACGGGCGCACCTCGGAGCTGATCGGGGCGCTCAGCGGGGTGCCGCGGCGGCTGGGGATCGTCTGCGCCTCGACGGTGGTCCAGCGCTCGGAGCTGGAGGTGGTGATGCTGATCTCCGAGGAGCGCCACCAGGACATCCGCTATCAGGCGATGGCCGCCAGGGGCCGCGGCACTGCGGAAGGGGTGGCGGACCTGCTGCGCTTCCTCAGTGAGGAGGAAGAGATCCAGACGCTGCTCGGCGGCTACGGCCTGCTCGACCGCGATGAGGCGCTGATCGAGAACAAGTAGCCCGGAGCGAGGTTGCGCGCTACTCGGGCTCGCCGCGATCGACGGGCTTGATCTCGGGCTCGGCCGGCTGCTCCGCGACGCCCCAGATCTTGCGCCGGAACTCATCGACGCGGCGCTTGGGCAGCTTGGTGTACTTGCCCAGTTTGCTTTCGGCGTCGAACCCGCCCCGCTCCAGCATCGCGCGCACGAGCTTCAGTTCGCCGCGACTGAGGCGCGCGCTTAAGAGCACGTACTCCTCGAAGGCCTCATGCGCCAGCGGAGCCACCGCTTTGGCGCAGCGCGCCAGCTCCTTCGCGTACTCGCGGATCTCGTACTGGGCGTGTTCGTCCAGCCGGAGCCTGAGGAAGTGGAACAGGTTGTGCAGGTCGATCTGCCAGTACCACTCGGTGTAGAGTGACAGCGGCAGGTTGATCCGCGCCAGCTCGCGGGCCACCTCGTCGTCGATCAGCCCCTGGTAGTCGCGGTAGGCGATCTGCTGGCCGCGCATCACAATCTCCAGCACCTGCGCCGCCAGCTGCGGCGGCACGCTCTGCCCGCTGCCCTGCCGGTTGTCCTCGCTCTGGCGCTGGACGCGCCCCGCGTCCGGCACGTAGAACTCGTCGGCCATCACGCTGTAGCGGCCGGAAAGCTCGTTGAGCCGCGCCGTGCGGTGGCGGATCCACTGGCGCGCCACGAAGATCGGCAGCTTGCAGTGGAAGGTCAGCACCACCTGCTCGAAGGGGCTGGTGTGCAGATTGCGCATGAGGTAGTGGATCAGGGCGCGGTCCTCGCGCACGCTTTTGGTGCCCTCGCCGTAGCTGACGCGCGCCGCCTG
>Ga0180431_10000611_pt1 | contig 50995 bp, 41 predicted proteins | sample SS_ome_11_FD_132459 | JGI IMG/M metagenome (GOLD analysis project Ga0180431, IMG submission 132459) | Hypersaline lake sediment archaeal communities from the Salton Sea, California, USA - SS_1_MS_1 metaG | ecosystem: Environmental > Aquatic > Non-marine Saline and Alkaline > Hypersaline >... | reverse complement strand
GTTCTGATGCGACGAGCGGGTCGAGGAGGCCGCCAAAAAATTTACAAAAAATCAGCGCCCGAATCGGTCGAGCGAGTGGTGAGCTAGAGGTGAAATGAAATCCGCAATGAGAATGAGAATGAGAGTTGAGCGGATTTGGCCCAACTCTCATTGTGAGCGGCGAAAAACGGGTTTGGGCGAGTTTGAGTGCGGTGGAGACGAGCGATGTTTGTGCTGTTGGCGCTGGCGGTGGCGGTGTGCGCCGCCACCAAGGATCACGCGCGCATGACGCGCGAGGGTGCGATCGAGTGCGGTCTCAAGTACACCGACGTCGACCCGGTCGACGGCGTGGTGTCGATGCACGAGATTCAGATTGCGCGCTACCGAGCGTTGGGCAAGTACCGCAAGCTGCTGGCGCCGCTGCTGTGGTTTGGCGAGAAGCTGGGCGCCGTGGAGACTGTCGAGCAGGTGCTGCTCGACTGCGACGCGAACCGCGACGGTGTGATTGACGCCGACGACTATCGCGCGAGCGAGGCGACGTGTCTGAACACCGACGCCAAGATCGAGCAGGTCTACGAGTACGTCTGTCTGCCGGGCGCCGAGCGTGAGCGCGCGTCGGTCGGCAACGAGTTATGAGCACGCTGATTGAAGAGCTGCGAACACGTGTGTTGAGCCGGGACGAGCTAGGCCAGCTGCTGGTGCTCGTGTACGTCACAATCGGACTGGCCATCTCGGCGTTTGGCTGCGGCAACGGCAAGCCGTTTGTGGTCTCGATCGGCATGCTCGTCTGCCTGCTGCCGCTCGTGGCGTGGTTTGGCGTCAAGCACGCGTACGCAGAGTGAATGCGCGCGAGCGCGGATCGGAATGAGAGTGTACACGCGAATTTACGATTTGGCGACCGCCTCGACCTTGCGGCAGGCGCGCTTGGCGCCGCGCAGGGCAAACGACTTGGTGTGCGGCCCGGCCGCCTCGGCGCGCAGCGAGACGATGAGTTCGGCGGGCGTCGTGATGGTGCCGGCGCGCTTGAAGCGACGCTGGCTCGGGAAGAGGACAACTGCGCCGAGCCAGCGCGCGCCAAACTTGTGCGCCAAATGCACAAGGAAGGCGTCGGAGAACGACGGCACGTTGCCAAAGTGCAGCGCGTAGCCGACGCAGTCTTGCGGCGCCACCGAGCGGTCGGTGCTCTCGGCGTCGGCGGCCAGCTGCTTGCGCTTGCCGGTCGACTGGTGGTCGGTGCGCTCGATTGGCTCGAGCGAAACGCTCATCGAGGCCGGCATGAGGGCGTGCATGTTGTAGACGTCGTCAATGAGCTCGAGTACGAGCGGTTGGTCGGCGCGCGCCACAATCGACTCGCGCCAATCGATCGGCATTGTCTGCGGCCGGCGCGTGTCGGGCGCCGCGTACGGCAGCAGCGCGGCGCGCTGGGCTGCGAGCCGAGCGGCCGCCGCCTCACCCGACTCGTCGCGCAGCGCGCCGCGCGCAAAGACGCGCAGCAGCACGCGACCGTAGGTCAGCCGCTCGCCGGTCTTGGGCGAGCGGAACTGGAATTGGGCCGAGCAAAAGTTGTCGCGCGCAAAGCGGCGCATGGCGTCGAGCTCGCGCGTGCCAAACACATTGACATTGCTGATTTCGACCGCCAGCCGCTGCGAGCCGCTCGCGTGCTCGATCCGGTGCTTCATGCGCACCCGACCGCGCTCGCTGCCATACCCGACCTGCGCCGTGTGCACGGCGAGCAGCAGCTCGTACAACATCGACGCCGTCGGTCCGATCTGTGGCTCTTGCGCGCCGCCGCCCATCGTCTCGCGCAGCCGCGCCTTGAGCTGCTCTTCGGTGCGCGCCGCGTCACTCATTCTTGCGCCGCACGCCTCGGGTTCACTCGCGCGCACGCCCGCCTGGCTCCCATTCAATGGGCGTGCGCCTACCAGTCGAGCAGCGCGGCGTACCACGGCCGCTCGAGCGGATCGAGCGCGTCGTCATTGACCAGCGGGCCGGCGCCGCCGCTCTCGACCGCCGCGTGCCAGAGCAGCGCCGAGCCGACGAGGTAGAGCGTGGCGAGCAGCGCAACTTGGACCGGCGAGAGGTCGCAGCAGAGGACGCGTCGATCGTAGGCGGCGTGATCGATGAGCGCAAAGAGCACCGCGTCGCCGGCGCCTGGCACCACGCGGTACGCGAGCGCGTCGAGCGCGGCGCGCTGCGCCGCCGAGAAGCCGTCGGGCGAGCCGCACGTGACGCGAAACTTGTCGAGCAGCCGACGGCCTTCGCTCAGCTCTTCGACGAGCGCGACGTCGTGCGTCGTCCGGTCGCCGCCGACCGGCTGCTGCAGCCGCGCGACGACACGCTCGCGGCCTGCCTCGACCATACGCGCAAACTGCTCGCTCACCGCCGGCCGTTCGTACGGGTTGACGCCGTCGACTACCGCCGGTGTGCGCTGGCGCAGCGCGTTGTCGTCGTGCGCGCGACTCATCGGTGCCTTGAGCGCGGCTCGTGGTGCGCTCAGAACGAAGCGAGATTTAGAAAAAACAGCGATCGGCACCCGTTTCACTCTCAGTCGTCCAGGTCGTCTTCGTTGTCCTGCTCGACCGCGCTCGCCTCGTCTCCGCTCTCCGCCGCCGCTGCCGCGCTGGCCTCGGCGTCGTCGCCGGCCGCGCTCGCCTCGCCGTCCTCGCTGGTGCGTGCGCGCTTGGCCGGCTGCTCGTCCTCGGCGTCCCCGTGCTCCGCCTCCTCGTCCTCCGACTCGACGTAGCCCTCGACGTCGCCCTCGCCTTCCATGTCGATGATCTGCGCCTTGCGTTCCTTGCGCTTGGCAATGGCGATGGTCGAGCCGAGCGAGACCTTGACGCCGTAGGTGTTGTCCGACTGCATCGGGCCGCGGTAGACCTGGAAGATGAGCGTGGTCTTGATGAGCGACTCGTACGGCTTGCCGTTCTTGCCCTCGAGACACGGATTCCAGAAAGGATCGGGAATCTTGCTCTCGACCTGGCTCGACTTGCCGGTCTCGATGTCGACGTGCGTCTTCGAGACCGAGACCGACGGACGGCGGATCTCGTTGCCGCCGCGGCCGTTCTGGTAGATCAGGTAGTTGTACTTGCGGCGCATCTCGGTCATCGCCTCGGTGATCTTGCCCCAGTTCTCGCGCGTCGACGGCAGCTTGTCGATCGGCGGGCCGGTGTCGGTCGACTGCGAATCGGTCTTCGCGTCGTAGTGCGCCCAACCCCAGACCTTCTTGGTGGCCCAGAGCACCGGGTCGCGCTCCTCGTCGCCGTCCTTCTTGGCGCCCGGCAGGCCCTTGGCCTCGGCGACAAACAGCTTGCGCGCGTGCTCGTGCACGCGCTCCTTGAGTTCTTCGTCGTTCTCCTCGGCCTCCTCGAGCTCCATCGGGCGCTTGAAGCCGAGCTCGGCGCACAGTTCGCGGCGCGCGTCCTTGAACGCGCGGACGCGCGGCTTGGTCCACTCGTCGCACTCGAGCTCGAACACCTGGCCGAGCAGGTAGCACGAGATCTCGTAGATCTTGGCGATGAACGCGCGCTGCTCGTCCTCGAGGCCCTCTTTGAACGGCCCGTCGGCGACGTCGCCGACCGCCAGGCCGACGTTGTACATGCAGTTGCCACGGTGAATGTCGTAGTCCTTTCCGGTGCCGACGTTGCCCTCGCCGGCCATGTACGACTTGTTGATCACCTTCATGACCGCCGTCGTCACGATCGCCAGACCGCCCTTGTCCTTCTTGAGCGGCACGCGGTTGCCCTCCTTGTCTTTGCTGCGCCGGATCACCTTGGTGCGCTTCTTGCCGCCCTTGCCCTCGGAGCGGAAGACGACGGCAAAGTCTTCCTTCTTGACCTTGGTCCAGTCGTCGTCCGACTTGCCCGTCTTCTTCTTCTTGTCGTCGTCGTCCGCCTTGCGCTTCTTGCCCGCCGCTGGCGCGTCCTTGCCCTTGCGGAACGCGGCCATCTTCTTGGCCGCCGCCTTGCGCGCCGCGCTGCTCTTACCTTGCTTGTCGCTCATGTCTGCGAGGGCGGTTGTGCGCGCGCGCGCGCGGTTAGCGGGAGAGCGGGCGGGCGCGAGCGCGAACCGGCTGAGCGCGATTGCGCCGGTCTCCCGGACGCACTGGTTTGGTTTGGGTTGGTTTTGTTTGGTATGGGGTGGTCTGGCTGGGTTGGTCCGGCTGACGTGAAACGAGTCACAGTTGGGCTCGGTTTCTGTTGGGTAATCGGAATGCGAAAAATCCGAGCCGATATGCGCGGATCGCGTCGAGCGGCGGCAATGTGATTCGGGTCAAACACGCGCCAGCTCTCATTCACATTTCGCGTCACCTCACGTAGCGGGCCGGCGAGCGGGCGCGCGCGCGTCGATCGCGGCGCGTCAGCGGCTTGTCGGCCACTTGCGGCTCGCCGGCCGGCTCGAGCGCCGGTGTGCGCGGCTGCGTGCGGCGGCGCGGCGGGGTGCGCGGCGGCGTGCGGCGACCGCGCGCAGGCGGCCGGCGCGCCGGTGGCGCCGGCAGCGCAGCGGGCTGCTCGGGTCCGCGCAGGCGGTCGGCAAACGTCATGACGCGAGCGCGCAACTCGCCAAATCCGCGTTCAAGTGTACCACGGTACACCGACAGAATGAAGACAATGAGCAGAATGCTGACGATTGGCACGACGGACTCGGGCAAAACGCGGCGCGGCAAACTGAGATAGTAGGCCTTGAAGTCGCGACGCTCTTGCATGTACGTTGGCGGTATCACGCGCGGCGCCAATGTCCGAGGGCCAAACAGGCCCAGAACACCGCTCTCGGCCTCGATAGGCTCTTCGATGATTGCGCCAATGAAGCGGCGGTTGACCTCTGGCAAAGCTTCGTACTCGACCAAGCTGCTCACGGTCAGTAGTCCGGTGACCGCGGCGGCGTCTTGAATCATGTCGCTGACCGGATTGTAGCGCCGGTACAGTTCCTCTTCGGCCAGCGCCACTTGGTAGAAGCGGTAGACGATGCTGCCCGCGACCGAGATCGCGGTGGCGAAGAGCGCCTTGGTGGGCGTTCCGAACGCGTACGAGAACGCGTTGCGCGCTATCTGGAGCGGGTCGGCGGCAGACGCGACAACGCGCAAGCCAAAGTCGGTGGTGTCCAGCGCACCGGCAAGCGACTCGCTGGCGCGTGCCAGCCGCTCAGTTGCGCGCTCCGCTGCAGAGTCCGAGTCGAGGCGCGGTACGTCGGAGACGAGCACGTCGAGCGCGGCGGCGCACGTCTGCGCGGCCATCAGGGCGCGCTCCATCGCTGCGTTGTCGCTGTCCTTGATCCGGTAGTTGTCGTCCAGAACAGCGTCGACGGCGGCGTTGAGCGCGCTCAGCAGCACCAGCGCGTTGCGCGCCGTGGCACCGAGACCGGCGGCGATCGTGTCGCGTGTCGCGCCCGACACGCCGAGTGCGATGAACTGCGCGTAGTCGGCCACGGGCGCGTCGCGCCGACTGCTCATCACGACGCACTTGCGCCGGCACTCGAGCGCTTCGGCGATGCCGCGCAGACGTTCGTAGACTTCGCCGACGGCGGCGTCCTCGAGATTGGCCGCCACAGCGGCGGCCAAGCGAGCGCTCGACGCGTTCACCTCGACGGTGCCAATTGCTTCGATGTCGCGCGCCGTCAGGCCAACGGCGTCGCGCGCCAGCTCGAGTGCCGCCATGCCGCCCGCGTTTGCGCGCACCAGCGACAAACCGGCCCGCTTATGGCCAAACACACTCGCCCGGGGTTCACTCTTCGTCGGCCAACTCGTCGCTCAGCTCGCTGCCGTCGCACGACTCGGACGGCTGGCGCTCTGCCTCGAGCGCGCTGGCGCGGCGCTTGAGCTCGCGTGCAAACGCCGCGTCGTCGCAGGCCGCGGCCGGCGCGCGCTCTCTCTGCTTGCGCTTGCGCGCCGGCGGCGTCGTGACCTCGGCCGCCTCGCCCGCGCTGTCGTCGTCGAGCACGCCGTCGTAGACGTCGTCGACCTTGAACTCGTCGGCCATGCGCCCGTACTCGTCGAGATTGACCACGCGGTACTTGCGCTCGCGCAGCGCGCGGCCGCCGCGCACCACCGTCGTGGCGCTCGCCTGCTCGAGCAGCTCGGCGTTGTTGCGCTCCAGATTGGCCTCGAAGAGCACGCCGCCCTCGCTCGTCTCGCTCGCGTCGCACTCGTCGCTCGTCTCGCCCTCCGACTCGCTCTCGGCGCCCGCCTCGAGCTCTTCGGAGCGCACGTCGTCATCAAACTCGGGCTCCTCGTCCTCGTCCTCATCGTCGTCGCCGACCACGGCGCACTCTTCGCCGGCGTCAGGCGCGTAGCTGATGCGCACGGCGCGCGGCAGGCCGGCGTCGGTGACGTCGTCGGCCACGAGCTGGCGCAGTTCGACGCGCTCGCGACGCTCCTGCTCGAGCGCCTCGGCGTCGATCTCGGCGAGCAGGGCACGGCGCTGCGCCTTGGTGCCCATGATCTCGTTGGGCCGGACGGCGACGGCCGAGTGCGGGTCGCGCGCCATGCGCTCAAACTCGGCCGAGCGCAGGTAGGCCTTGAGCACCTTGCCGAAGCGCGTGTTGTCGCGCCGCGCCTTGTCGATGATCGCGAGGATCTTCTCGCGCTTGCGCATCGCGGCGTGCGCCGCCGCCTCGACCGGCGTCTCGCCGCGCTTGTTGACGCCGCTCCGCTCGAGCTTGGCCGCAAAGTGCATCGCGTAGTCGACCACGTCGGCGAGCCGTTTGCGCAGGCGCGCGAGCGGCCTGTCGTGCGCGCGGTCGCGCTCGTCGTCAAACGCACAGCCGGCGACGAGCTCGTTGAGCAGCTCGAGCTGCTTGCCGATGGCGCGCGAGTCGTCGAGCGTGGCCGGAAAATACGATTCGATTTCGCGGCACGTCGTGTCGAGGCCGGCCTTGGACGTCTTCTTCTTGCCGACGCGGTCGTAGAAGCGCCACACGCCCGCCAGCAGCTTGGCCACGTCTTGGCGCAGCAGATCGCCGACGCCGGCGTACCGGCCGACAACCATGTCGCCGTTGATGGTGGCGCTCGCGGCGGCGGCACTCGACGTCTCGCCCATGCCGTCGCGCGTCTTGCGGTGTGTCTGGTGTGCTCAAAGTTGCCGAAAGCGGCTCGATAGTGTGCGCAGGCGCACGCCCGGTGGAATGTGATTCGCATTCTCATTGCACCGCTGAGTGCGCGCGCCAATTTCGATTTGGCGCGCGCCAATGTAATTTTGGCGGCGCGGTCAAACATGAGTCTGAGCGCGCTGCCCGACCTTGTGCTGCGGCACATCTTTGCGATGCTGTGCGAGATCGACGCGCCGGCGTTTGCGGTCGGCGCGCTGACGATCGAGGCGCGGCCGGTGCGCTTCGACCGCTGCGTGTCGCTGGCGCAGACGTGCCGGCGGCTGGCACGCGCGTGGCGCGCATTCACACTCGGTCGCGTGATCGACCACATGTGCGCCGTGGCGCGCGGCACCCAGCTGCTGCACACGGTGCGCATTCTGTTCTTCGACCCGACCGTGCGCCGCGAACTACTCGCGCAACCCGAGCGCGTGCTCGACTTGCTCGCGCTGACGACCGAGAACCTGGCGTCGAGCGACGCCACGCCGCAGCACTGCGTGGCGCAAGCGTTGCGCACTTGGTTTGGCGGTCGCATTCCGCTGCGCAAGAGCGTGATGGTCCTGTGCGCGCGCTCTGGCGTCTTCGACGACTGCGTGCCTGGCCTGCGCACCGCGTCGGTCGACGACCTGTGCGTGTTTGGCGCGCAAATCGCCGCCGCGGCGTGGTCCGATCGCGACAGCCTGCGCGCGTCGCTCGACTGCATCGACGAAGCGTTTCCTGCGAATTTTCGTTCGCGCACCGAGCCGCGCACCGGCGAGGAGCTGCACGCCGCAATCGTCGGCTATCTGGAGAGCGGGGACGCGTCGCTCGTCCGCGACGTGTTTGTGTGCACACCAGAAATGTTTGGCAGCACCTACGACCAAGCGCGCATTGCGCGCTACAGCGCAACCGACGGTCTGATGGCAGAGCGCTCGATTCGTTTTGACCGCGTGGCGCTTCGCTTGCGCCGCGCGCAGGCGCTGTTCGACTCGCGCAGCTTTGACAGCTCGTTTGGCTACCCGAGTGCGCTGTTTGCGCCCGTGCTGAGCGAGAAGAGCGCGAGCGCTGCGCAGCACACCGACGAGTTTGACCGCGCGCTGCGCGCCGTGCGCGAGGCGCCCGAGCGCGTGGCGGCGTGCACGCTTTTTCGCCAGTTTGCACGTTTCCTACACCTGTACACCAAGCGCCGCTCGGTGCGGCTGCCGCACACCGCAGAGCCGGGCTCGATTGTGCGCGCCGACGCGCGCTTGCTGCGCGACTCGCCGAGCGGTGCGCGGCTCTTGACCGGCCGTTCGCGCTTCTACCAGCTGTTCGGCATCAAGATGTCTGATCAGGGCGTGCTGTCGGCCGCCGACGTGCTCGTGCACACCGTCGGCGTGCGCGCCGACGGCCCGGTCACCGCGGAGCGGCTCGAGTCGGTGCTCGCTCACTCGAGCGACTGGATGGTGCCGGCCACCGATCAGCAGCGCGTGGTCGAGCTCTACGACGCCGAGAGGCGCGTTGCCGTCGATCAACGCGACACGGTGTTGCCGGTCGAGCACCGCGGCGCCGCCGCGCTCTGGAGCCTGTTCGAAGACTGCCTCGTCGGCGCGTCGGCCTCTCGCGTGTCGTACGCCGTCATCGAGCCACCGGCCGACATGCACCTGCCGCCCATCACGGTGGCGCGCGGCAGGCGGCGCGGAAGCGGTCTCGAGGTGCGCGTGCCGGTGGCTGCGCCGACGCACCGCATGTCAGCTGTCGACATGGCGCGCCTGCCTCCGCGCCGGCGCCTCGAGGCTTTTGTCGCCGCCGACCAGGCGACCGGCAAGCGCCGGCGCACCGCCGACTCTTCTGCGGCGGCGCCCACCAAACGTGGGCGCGCCGCAGAGACCACCGACGGCTCGTTCCAAGTGCGCATCGACAGCGATCCGTTTGAGCGCGGCAACCCGGCCGGCTGTTTGGTGAGCGACGAGTACGGGCCGGTCAGCACGCAGCGGTCCAGCGTCTCGCTGTCCGCTGCGTTGTTCGGCTCGGCGGTGCACGGCCCAGACGCCGCAAAGCTCGAAGCGCCAAGCCGCCGGTCCAAGGCAATCGCCGGCATCGAGAGGACCATGTTCAAGTCTGCTCCGTCGGTTTGGTTTGGCTGGCGCCCGTGCGCACGCGACTACGACCGCGTCGTCAGCTGGACGGCCGACCGCCAGCAGCGTGCCAAGCAGACCGAAGCGCTGGTCGATTTGCGCGCCGATGTCATCAACAGCAGATCGTTCGGGTGGCAGCCCTTGTGCGGCGAGCGGGCCTGGTGCAACCGCTTCTACTACTCGTCGCTGGCGCGCGACTCGGTGCGCGCCGCACGACTCGCCGACGTCCGGCCGCTCTTTCGGCCGCTCAGCGCGCGCTTCAGCCACTTTGTCGACTGGCTCGCGGCGCACCCCGACCCGCACGCCGCGCTGCGCGCCATGAGCACGGTGCGCGGCGGCGGACAATGAACGCGTGCTCGAGGCGGTACAGTACAGAGAAACAGCGGTCTGTACGATTCATTTCATCACCAGGGTGGGTTGTGAAGCTGAGTGATACGAGTGTTGTTGATGTCGCGAGTCGCAAAACACGCACCGACCTTGTGGTTGCCGTGGCCGCAGTACGTGCAGCCGGTCTGTTTGTTGTTGGGGAAACGCACGAGCGGTGTTATCGGTTGGGGATCGGCGTCGGCGCGCGACCGCTTGCGCGGCGCCTGCGCGGTGGCGACGGGCGACTCGCGACCGGCCAGCGCGTTGATGTCGGCGCTGCGGATGTTGGAAAACTGCGCGGCGACGGCGAGCGGCTCTTGGTTGGCGTGACACTCGCTGGCGTAGTGGCCCGACTCGAAGCACCGGTAGCAGACGTTTTCGTAGTAGGCCACGAGCCGCTCGATGACGCGCTTGGTCTCGCTCGACAAAACGGTCTCGACAAACGCGCCGCCGCGAACATTGTCAACGCCATGCTCGTGCATCAGCGCCAGTGTGATGCGCATCTCGGTGGCGCGCAAATCGCGCTCGCTGCCGGCCACGAAAAACTGGCGCACCATGCGGTCGGGCAGCACGGCGTGCTTGCGCGTCCAGCCGCTGCCGTCGCCCGCAATGTGCGCCAAAAGCCGCCGCTGGCCGGTCGCCGTCGAGCCGACGTAGAACTTGTCGTGCTGCAGCGTCAAAACGTAGACCGCGCCCGCGATGCCGGTATCGGGCGCCACCTCGGCGAGCTCGGCTTTCATGTCGCGCGCCAGCTGCTCGATCGCGCGCTCAATGCGGCCCGATTCCATTTTCGCCGAGTCCGCCTACCAATCCGCGGCGCCAATTCATTGATTTACTTTGAGACGCGCTTGAGTTTGACAATGCAATGTGAATTGTGCGGTTGGGTTGGCCAAGAATGAACAAGCGCAAAGAGAGCGAACCGCCAGCGGTGTTTGACGTCGGCGCGCAGCGCGCCGTGGTGCGCGCCGGGCGCGTGCAGGGCGCCCGGCGCGTGCGCAAGAGCGCCGTGAAGCGCATCGACGACGAGTGGGCGCGCGTGCGCGCGGCGCTGGAGCGCGAGTCGTTTGACGACTACGAGGCGCTGAGCGCACAGCTGCACGCGATCGAGCGCGACGCGCACAAGCTGCGCCGGACGCTCAACGACACGCACATGGCGGCGCTGCGCGAGCGTGCCGCCGACACGTTTGGGCTGCCGAGCGCGGGTGCGGCGCTCGGCGGCGACGGCGTGCGCGTGCGCGACGCCGACGCGGCGTGGCGCGCGTCGATCATCTACGCCGACCCGCCGTGGTCGTACTCGAACCCGTCGCACAAGGTCGGCACCAGGCAGCAGTACGACACCATGAGCGACGACGCGCTCGCCGCGCTGCCGGTCGCCGGCCTGGCCAACGAGGACTGCGTGCTGCTGATGTGGGCCACGTTTCCCAAGCTGGCGGCGGCGATGCGCGTGCTCAACGCGTGGGGCTTTGAGTACCGCACCGTGTTCACCGTCTGGATCAAGATCGAGCGCTACATGGCGCGCCTGCAGACGACGTTTGGCGCCTACACGCGGCCCAACGCCGAGCTCGTGCTGATCGGCGTGCGCGGCAACATGCGCACGACGCTGCACAACAAGAGCTTCAAGCGACCAAACGTGCTGCTGTCGCGGCCGCACGAGCACTCGCGCAAGCCGGCGCTGCTGCGCCAGATCGCCGTCGAGCTGTTTGGCGACCTGCCGCGCATCGAGCTGTTCGGGCGCGAGACGACGCTCGATTGGCGCGTCTGGGGCAACGAGGTCGAGGCCGACAACGCCGTCGCGGTGCGCAGCGAGCCCGAGGCGGCGCGGCACGCGGCCGAGCCCGCGGCGCGGCGCAACAATCTGCGCGGCGGCACGCTCTTCAACCGGCTCGGGCGCGATGCGCGACGCCGGCGCCGTGCGTCGGGCCGGTTGCCGCCGGCCGCGTGGCGTTTCCTCGACCGCTACGACCACCACAACACGCTCGACAAGACCGACGCGGTGCGCTACCACGACGCCAAGTGCGATGAGGATGCGCCCGAGCTGCCGGTGCGCGCGTGCGCGCGCCTCGACGAGTTTTGGTCCGACGACGGCACGCGCCGCCACCCGACCTACACGGCGCTCAGTTGCGCCGACGTGGCGCGCCGCGCGCACCTCATCCGCGCCGTCCAGCAGCGCAACGCCGACATGCTGTTCGCCTACAACTACAACCGCAAAAAGGCGCCAGCCGTGCGCCACACGGTCGAGCTCGACGGCGACGGCGCTCAGTGAAGCGCGTTCACTGGACGCTTGCTAGCTCGCGATCCACATAGTCGTAGAAGCGCGGTCGTTTGAGCGGCGGCGGTTTGCTCAGCGTGGCCAGCGTCTCGGTCCAAAATTCAGCATCGGCCGCCGGCTCGGTGGCGGCGGTCGGCGTGTGTGCGCCGGCTGGTGCAAAGGCGGCGTGCGCCGGAGTGCCAGGCGTCGCGTCGGTCGGCTCGATGTCAAAGAGCTCGCAGACGCCCGGCTCGGCGGCGTCGAGTCCGAGCGGGTCGCCCTCGGCCGACAAGAAAACAATGGCGGACGGTGCGCCGTGCGGCGTGCGTGGCACGCACATGCTGGCGCTGAGCTCGCGGTAGTAGGCCAGGGCGTCGGTCATCGGTCGATGGGTGATTGAGTGACAATGCGAATGGACGTGCGCCGTTCTCATTGCGCACAACGGGAATGCGAGACGAAATGGGCGCGTTGGGTGCTTGTTGTGCAGAATCGGCGCACCGACCGGCAAACTATGGACGAACGCAGCGCACTGCTCGACCCAGACGGCCTACCTGCTGTGGTGGTGCACCAGGTGCATCACGACGGAGCGGCGGGCAGCGGGATCTGCGAAGTGGACGGCAGGATTCCAACCCGCACGATCTGCTGCCTCTGCCATCGGTGGATTTGCGAGCAACACCAACACTCGGGCCGCGCGTGGACCGAACCGGTTAGCGGCGACGTGCCGTACTTTCCGTGCATGCGCCAGACCGACTTGTCTCGCGTTTTGGTGGATCCGTGCTGCTACGATTGCGTACCCAAGGACCCCAAGCCCGCCGGCTATCCGCGCTACGCGATCAACAAGGCGACGTCAGCGCTTGCGTGCATCCTCGTCACCATGCTGCTCGCCGTCGTTGTCTTTGCTGCCACGTGAACTCGCTCTGCTAGCGAGCGCGCACACCGCGACTCTGATTTGTGAAGAACGAGCGTGACGCGAGTCGTCGCAGGCCGTCTGTACCGTCACCGCAGGACGCTAGCCCTGTATCGCGTTGTGGGGTTGGCGCGGCCGACTGAGATGCCCAATGTGCGCGTCGTTGTGTACACTCAGATCAAGTCGAGCGCTCTGCGCGCCGACGGTACGAAATTGGCGCCGGGCAGCATGTGGACGCGACTCGAGGCGTCGTTCCGGAGCAAGTTCGACTATGTCGAAATGTGAAATTCATTGGACTCGAGCAAGCGGCGTCAAGTGAACCAGGCGTGCCAGCTCCCACCGCAAGACGAGCCGGAGACGCGCGTGGCGATGTGAGTAGCCGAGGATTTCGAGCACCAGGAGAACCGGCAGGCGCAGGCGCGCCAGACCGATGCACAGTTGGACAAACTCGACGCGGTCTGCCAGCGCGGTAGTCTCGACGAAGAGCTCGCGGAGCCCTGGGTTTCTCTCAAACCGCCACAGAAGCTTGAGCATGTTTGGATCGCAGGTATCCGACGGCTCCATCGGCCTGTCGGTGACTTGGAACGTGAACGAGCGCCTCAGGTCGTACGCGTTGGTCACCCTGAGCGCAGAGGTCCACTGGCCGCTCAGCGCAAGCCGGCGGAAGATTGGGCCCCAGGCGCCAAGCTTCTTGGAGCTGGCCGAGATTTCGGCGAGAATGTGCAGTGCTGTGCGACCCTCTCCGTCGGTTGCGTCTGACCGAGCCCCGTGATCGAGCAAAACTTCGAAGACTTCCGGGCGCACCGCGCACATGAGAGCGGTTTGTCCCCGGTGATTTCGTTCGTTGGCGTCGAGACCGCGGGTCCGGAGTACCCATCGGAGGTAGCCTGGATTTCCTCCGGCCGCGCCGTTGCAGACAACCCACTTGCGCTCGGCGTCGCGAATCCAGTTCATCGTTCCTCCGACCACAATGAGATTGAATCCGGTCTAGCTCACATTCCCCATTCTACCACCGATAAGTTGCTCGACGAGCAGGGCGAAGAGGTGCAGAACACCCAAGAGCCGCACCTGGGCGTGTGCTGCGTGTGCGAAAAGCGGCGCAATGGTCATGTGTGCGTCGAGTGCTGGAAGTTTGTGTGCTGGCGCCACAATTGGGCCAAGAGTTGTTTTGCGGTGTGCGACAAGTGCATTGCTGCAGAGCGCACCGCAGGGCGTGGCGAAGAATGCGAGCCGCGCACGTTGGCCGAGGAGTGAGTCTGTGCACTGAAGAGCGGGTGGCGTGAGTGAAACGATGAGCAGCGTGCTAGACCCGTGCATTGGCGAGTGCTGCGTGTGCAAGCAGCGGCGCGACGGGCACATGTGCTTGGGCTGTGCGCGGTTTGTCTGCTGGCGACACAATTGGGCGCGCAGCTGTTTCGCCATTTGCGTCAAGTGCCGCGAGATCGAGCTCGAGGCGATGGAGGAGAGACGCGCGGCTATTCTGAGGCGCCAGCATGAATTCGGACAATGAACGCGCGCGCGCGCTCTCTTCACTCGACCTCGTCCTCCTTGCGCCGCTTGGCGCCCGGGGCGGTGCACTCGTGCGCCGCGTCGCACTGGGTGCACATGCGGCGCGCGCAGCCGCGGCACGTCGCGAGGTGGCTGTCGTCGGTGCAGAAGCGCTGCTCGCACTCTGCGCAGATGCCGAGGTGGTACGTGCAGCTCGAGCAGGCAAACGTCGAGCAGGTCGGCGCGGTGCACTGCGGGCGCGTGCGCTCGAGCTTGCGCACGCACTCCTCGCAGTAGAGGCCGTCGCAGAAATCGCATTCTGTGAGGCAGACGCGGCACACCAGCGTGTCGCAGTTGTCGCAGGCCGACATCAGCGCGCCCTCGGTGCTGCGATTGCCGGCGCACGCGCCGCAGAAGAACGCGTCGCACGAGCCGCACGGGAACGCGCAGCGCGGGCAGCAGAGCCGCTCGCATTCTTCGTAGGCGACACAGCGCATTGGCCGGTCGCGCGAGCACGCGCTGCACGAACGCGCGCCGCAATCGCACTCGACCCACGAGCGCGCGTCGCACTTCTCGCACTGTGTGCGGTTCGACTGACGCCGTGAGCGTGCGTCGGCGTCGAGCCACTCAAGCTGCTCGCGCAGCGCCGCGCTCGTGCTCCGGATCGGCGCCATGCTGCGCTCGGGCACGCGCGCCGCGCGAATGTGGTCGTCGAGCTGCTTGAGTAGCTGACGCGCGTGCGCCGCATCTCTTTTGGCGCTCATCGGTGACGCAGCCGGAAATGCGAATTGCGCCGACGGCTAAACGCCGCAGTTTGCCGCCCGCTTGCGCACGACGATGAGTGGTTCTGGCGCGCTCCAGCACGCCGTGCGCCAAGTGGCGGCGCTCGGCTTGCTCAGCCAGAGCGCTGGCGCGCAAGCGGTGGCCGGAGGCGGTGGCGGTAGCGACGGCGGCGACCCGAGCGTGCTGTCGCACGCCAACATTGGCCGGCAGTTTTCGCTGGCGGCGGGCGCGCGAGCCACCATGGACTTTGTCGAGGACCTGTTTGCCGTGCGGCTGCCCAAGTTTGCCGTCTTCTCGGTCATCTTCATCTTCGGCCTGCTGCTGACGCGCATCGTGCCGCTTTTTGTCGACGAGATCCTGCAGCGCTTTGGCGCACCGCGCCACTACCGAGCCGTGCTCAGCTACCTGCTGCCCATCGGCATCTTCATCGGCTCGCTGTGGCTCGCGCTCGCCGCGGTCGGCATCGACTTTGTCGGCATCGTGCTGTCGTTTGGCGTCCTCTCGATCGTGCTCTCGGTCGGCCTCAGCGGCATCATCGGCAACGTCTTTGCCGGCATCATGATCCAGATCAGCGACCTCGTGCAGCCGGGCAACGACATCGAGATCAACGGCGTGCGCGGCACGGTGCTCGAGATGAGTCTCTCCAACGTGCTCCTCCAGCGCCACGACGACCCGGACGATTTCATCGCCGTGCCCAACTCGCATTTCACGCAGTTTCCCGTTAGGCGGCACGTCGGCGCCAACGACCGCTCGAGCGACGCGCTGCGCGCCCGCCTCGGAGCCTATCAAGTCTCGGCCAAAGTCGAGTGAGCGGGCGGGGCGAGCGAGCGCGAGCGTGTGGGTGGATCGAATGAAACATAGGATTTGCGTGCGCGCGCGCGATTCACTTGTCGGCGTCGACCGAGAGCGCCAGGCCGACGGCAAACGCCATCAACAGCGAGCTGAGCAGCGAGTCGGGGCTGACAAAGCGCAGGGCGGGCGGCAGTGCGATCGAGGCGCACGGTTTGGCAATGGAAATGCACGCCGCGGCGAGCAGAGTGGTGAGCGCCAGCATGACAATCCAGAACTTGGCCTGCTCGTCGGGCGGGAAGAGCGCGCGCCGCGCCACGTCTGGCTCGGCGTACCAGCGCGGCGCGCCGCGCAGCCGCTCGGGTGCGTCGGGCGCGGGGCGCGGTGTCGAGCGCTTCGGAGTCCGGTACGGCTGAACGCCGGCGGCCGCCATCTGGCGCGCGCGGCTGCGCGTGATCGGGCCGTGCTCGTCGGTCGCAGTCATTGGTTGTTGCTCTGAGTGATCGTTCGGCTCTACGCGACCAACTTTCATTCAGAAATCGAGGTAGACGTCGAGAATGCAATTGTGCTCGTCGGTGCCGTCGATTGCCGCGTTGAGCGTGTACCACGCGTACGAGAAGCTCTGCACGTCGGTTGAGCGCGCGACGCGTTCGAGCGCGCCAACCAGCGCGTCGTCGACGTCGCGCTCGCGCACCGTCACAAAGGTGCGGCGCGCGTGCAGCACGGTGCCGCGTTCAGAGGGCGGGCCAGAGTCGCGCACCAGCGCGGCGAGCCGCTCCTCGAAGCGCGCGCGACGCGCGCACAACGAGCAGCGCGCGGCGGTGCTGCGTGCGCGCCGGAGCACCGGGATCGGCTGCTGGTCGGCGAGCACGGCGTCGCAGACGCGCGCCTCGTGCTCGCTAAACTCGAGGAACGGCACGGTGCCGATGCGCTCCGATGCGTCGAGCAGATCGTTGGCGGTGACGCCAAACGTGCGGCGCGTCTCGCTGTCGCGCGCGTACACCAGCGCCCAGTCGTAGAGGCGCGCGGCGCCGAGCGCCGGCGTCGCAAACGAGACGGCGTACTTGTAGAAGTTGGAGAAGTCGGCGCCGGGCGCGGCGCGGTCGGGCGCGCCAAACACCTCGATGTCGGCTGCGCCGGCGCCGGCGCCGGCGCGCTCGAGTTCGCTCGACACCAGCTCGGTCAGGCGGCGGCGCGCGGCGGCGGCGGCGAGCGCGCGACGCAGAGCCGCCGAGTTGGCGGCGTAGTAGGCGGCGACGGGCCGCATGGCTGGGTCGATGGGTGCCGTGCCCTCGCCGATGAGCACCGGGAGGTCGCGCGACGCGGCGTCGAGCGTGTAGTCGTTGAGTGCGCCAACCAGCTCGTCGCGCAGCGCCGGCGGCGCCCAGTCGAGCACGAGGGCGCGCGGCAGCAGGGTGGCAAACGTGTGCGCCAGGGCGGCGCTCTGGTCGAGCTCGGCGGCCGTCATGCGCGCGTTGGTGACGCAGCCGAGCGCCAGCGTCGGCACGTAGTGCGCGAGCAGGCGGCGGACGGCGCGCAGCTCGTCGGACATGCGCGCGACGGCGTCGTCGGGCGCCGCGACGAGCTCGCGCACGTGCATGTGCACCTCGAGCGCGCAGCCCTCGCAGTCGTCGGCGCCGGTCAGCCGGCAGACCTTGAAGTCCTCGTCCTCCTCGAGCAGCTCGGCGCGGTAGCGCTGGCCAGCGACGTTGCGGTTGAGAAAGTCGGACAGGTAGCACTGCGAGGTGGCAAACGCGGTGACGGTGCGCACGGCGAGCGACGCGAGCGCCGCGCGGCGGTAGCTGCCGGCCGGCGCCGCGGCGAGCGCGTCGACGTCGTCGCGCGTCAGCGCGCTGCGCGCGAGCGCCACGTCGAGCAGTTGCTCGTAGTAGGCGACGTCGGTGGCGCCGGTCGGCGCGAGCAGCGCGTAGGCCGACGCCGGCAGCGGCATGCGCGGCGTGCGAAACTCGGGGCAGTGGAACGGCGTCAGGGCGGCGATGGTCGGCCGGCGGAGCACCGCGCCGCGGCCGAAAAACTCGGACATGCCGCGGTTGATGACGCCAACGAGCTGGCCGGCGGCGCTCTCGGCAGTCCGGGAGTCGGCGTCGATGTCAAACGCGTTGCGCGTGTTGAGCGTGCGCAGCGCGGCGCCGACGCGCACGTCGCGCACCACCAGCGCGCCTTTGAGCAGCTCGTGCGTCTCGGACGAGCCCATGTCGTTGTCGCGGTTCTGGACCAGATTGACGCGCAGCGCACCGCCGCGCACCAGCTCACTCAGCTCAATGACCGCCGTGCCGGCGTGCGACCAGCAGCGCTGGCGCGCCTTGGTCCACGTGGTGGCGTAGGCGCGCACAATCACCGCCGTCGACGCCGCCACGCCCGCCGCCGTCGGCGTACGCGCCGCGCCGTCGGCGTACGCGCCGCTCGCCGCAAACGGCGCCACACGCGCCACACGCGTGCGGTGCAGCGTGACGCGCATCGCACGCTCGCTCTTCTCGCCAATCACCCAGTGCCGCACGTCGCCGCCGCCCAGCTCGTGCGTGCCGTACACGTCGAGGCGCAGCGGGTAGCGCTCTGCGCCAAACGCGCCGTCCGGACCGCCGGCGACGCGCGGCTCGTACGCCAGCGTCAGCGCCAGCTCGTCGCTCATCGGTGCGCGCGTGTGCGCATTGACCGTCAATCGGCAGAGCTTAGTCTTCACTCCATCTCCGCCAGATAGGCTTCGCAGAGCGGCGCAGGGTCTTTGCCGCCCACGTACGGCTCGATCGCCGTGCGCAACGCGCCCAGGAGCGAGAGCGTTGTCGCCGAGCGGTACGCGGTCGGCATGCGGCCAAACGTGACGTACTTCCAGGCGGCGTAGCCGATCTTGCGACTCGGCGGTCAGTCGGCCGACGCAATGTCGTTGCAGTTGCTGATCGCGTCGGCGATCTTGATCCAGACCGCTTGCTCCGAGATCAGGCCCTCGTGCACCTTGCGCATCTGCGCGTACTTTTTCGCGCCCCGCGTCAGCTCTCCGTCGTTGCTGACCTCGCAGACGAGCAGCTCGACGACGGGCCCAAACTGATCGCCGATGGCGTCGAGCGTCATCTCGGTGATCTCGACGGCGTCGTGCAACACGGCGGCGGACAGAATCGTCGGATCAATGATGCCGTGCTCGGAGAGAATGCGAGAGACCTCGAAGCAGTGGCGGTCGTACGGCAGACCGTCGCTTTCGCGCTTCTGCTCGGCGTGCGCAACCGAGGCGGCGTGCACGGCGCGGACAAAGAGCGGCGAAGTCATCGGTGGGTGGCGTGCAGTGCGAGTCGTGTGCGTGCGCAATGAGAGAGCGCGTGCGCGCAATGAGAGAGCGCGTGCGCGCGCAATGAGATTTGTGCGTGCGCGCGCAATGAGATGAGGCGGTGGCGCAAACTAGCCGTTACACAACCGACGTTGGCGCGCAACGATGTTGACCCAGCTCGCATCGTTGTTCGCCGCGCCCGACGCTGGCGAAATCGAGCCCGGTCAGCTCGAGAGCCAGCCGCGGTCGGCCGAGCTCGGCGTGCGCACGTGGAAGCCGCGCTACGTGCTCTACCGGCGCGAGCTTGAGCTCGCCAGCCAGCCGGCTGTGGCCAGCAAGACGCCGACCGGCGGCACGCTCGGCCAGTACCTCGACGCCGCCGACGCCAACGTGGCCGAGCGGCGCATCGGCAAGAGCGACACGCATCTGGCGCTCTGCGATCTCATTTGCGTCGAGAATCGGCTCGACGAGAACGGCGTGGTCGAGGTCGACGGCGCGGCGACCTTTGATCTGGCCGTGCGCCAGATCGACACCGGCAAGCGCGCGTTGGTCGTCGAGCTGGCGCTCGTGGTGCTCGACGACAACTGGCAGCCCGACGCGACCTACGTATCGGTCCAGCTCGAGCACATCGGCCCGCTGCAGCGCACCAACACGTGCATCGGCGACCGCGACGCGGTGCTGGCGCGCTCGGCCGCGGCGAGTGCGAGCGAGAGCAGCGCAACGGCGGCGGCGGCGGCGTCGAGTGGCGCCAAGTGCCGGCTGAGCAGCGATGAGCGTGTCGACGGCTGGTGCGTGCGCTGCGGCCTGCGGCCGAACATCGTGACACTGTTTCAGACGCCGCTCGGCGACCGCGAGCTGGTGCACTACGCCGACGAGATTTGCGCGCAGGCCGGCACGCACGGCCACACGACGCGGCTCGACGACAGCGCGCTCACGATCGAGGTGAGCGAAGACTCGACCCTGGCGCGCGACATCCGGCACCGAGACGCGTCGCTCGCGGTCCGCGAGCGCTACGGCGGTACCGAGGCGCCGCTATCGACCGGCGTGATGTTTGTCGGCGCCGAGGCGTGGCACGACGAGCTGACGCGCCAGAGACGTGTGCTCAACAATCTGCCGCTCGTCGACCTCTACGGCGCCAAGATTCGCATTGCGGCGCGCCACGCTGGCAGCGCGTCGGGCGCGCACGGCAAACTGCGCGTCGTACTGACCGCCCAGTGCATCGAGTTTGTGCGCTAATCGGCCAAGAATGAACGCCGCGCGTCGCTATTGTTTGTCAAATCAAGCCAGTGTGCTCACACATGCACGCAAACCGATCGATCGTCCACCGCCGCCTCTGGCGTCTCGTCGCACTCATGGCGCGCTCGCCAGGTCTCGCGCACTAGTTTGCTCACCGCATCGGCGGCGCAGAGCACACGCTCAAGGGCGTCTCGGCCAACGTCATGATCTGCGAGGAGGCGGCCTACATGGACCCGCAGGTCTTCTACGAGGTGCTCGTGCCGCTGATGGAGGTCGAGGGTACCGCGACTATCTGCATCTCGACGCCGCTCGGCCAGTTCAACTTCTACTCAGAGCTCACCGAGGTGCGCGACGAGAACGGCAGGCGCATCTTCAACGTGCTGCACATCCCGGGCACGCGCTCGCCGCCGTGGAAGACGCAGTCGTCGCGCTCGCGCATCAAGGCGATCTACGGCCAGCGCTCGACGCTCTACAAGCGCGAGATCATGGGTCAGGTGGCCGACGAGGCCGAGAACGCCGCGTTCAACACCGCACAGCTCAAGCGCTTTTTCGACAAGCCGCCGCTCTCGGCGCCCTACCCGATCACCGACAACGCCGTCTACGTCGCGCTCGATCCGAACGGCGGCGCGTCGGCCAGCGACGGGCCCGGCTCCGACACCGCCATCGTCTCGTTTGTCGCCAGCGAGGGGCGGATTGTGGTAAGGCGCGCACACGCACACGCGTACACACGCGCGCACACGCACACGCGTACACACGCGCGCACACGCACACGCGTACACACGCGCGCGCACACGCACACGGGCGCACGCACACGCTCGCGCGTTCATTGGACCACAGCGCCCTCCTTGCTCTGGCGGACGAGCAGCGGCGTGATGGCGGGCTTGTAGGCCAGATAGGCGGCGGCGCAATTCTCGACGTAGGCGCGGCGATTGATGCTGCGGTCAAGCAAGCGCTGGAGCAGGCGCAGGGCGTCGTTCTTGAGGAAGAGCGTGAGTGGCTCGAGCGCGATCTGGTTGGCGCGCCGGGTCGCCTCCTCCTGCTCGCGGCGCACGGCGCGCTCGATCGAGTCTTGTGTCGCGCGCGGCGCCGCGCCGCCGTCAATGGCGCGCACCACGGCGCTGTCGACGTGCTGCGGCGCCGGCGCCAGGGCGCGCCGGACCTCGTAGTTGACCGTGAGCGCGAAGAAGAGGATGGCGAGCTGCGCCGTGCGCGCCTTGTCGTCGTTGGCGTTGTCGCGCAGCGCAATCGCAAACATCGACTCGATTGACGCGCGGTTCGCGTCGGTGATCCGCATGTTGGTGAAGTTGGCCGTCGCGACGGCGTGGCCGCGGCGCGCCTCGTCGAGCTGCTCGATACGCGTGCTGTACATCTGGTGCATCTGGATGTTGTTGAGCACAATGGCGCGGATGCGGTCCACGACAAGCCGCAGATCGGTGCCGTCGTCGCAGTCCATGATCAGGCGCTCGAGCAGGTCGTTGCCGTTGCGCAGACGCCACAGCCGCGTGTTGGTTTCGTAGAGCGTCTCGAGGCGTTTGTTCGACGGCACCAGCGTCTTGCGCTTCTTGCTCGCGTCCTGCCGCGCACTCATTTTTGCTTGCCGCGCGCTAGAGTGTGCTAACGCGCGCGCGCGCGCAGATTGTCGGACTCGAGTCGCACCCGACGCCCAACTGGACTCAGCCGCGCCAGATGCTGTACGATCACATTGCGGCGCTGCGGCGGCAGGCGCAGTTCCGCGACGCGCGCTTCGTGCTGATTCTCGAGGCCAACCTCGGCTCGCAGGCGCAAATGTGCGCTCACTACCTGCTGCGGCGCGACCCGAGCGTCGACGTCGTGTGCAGCAAGTCGCACACCTACGGCGTCTTCACGCTGCCCGGCGACCCCGAGCGCTACGTCGTCTCGATGTGCGACCGGCTCGCGGTCGACGGTCTGTTCATGCACGACCGGCTCGTGGTCGCCAACCGCTACAACACGTCGCAGAGCGCCTCCGAGCGGCTCGGCGCCACGCTGCGCGAGTTCAAGCGCCAGCTGCTGGCGTTTCGCGCCGTCCACATTGTGCCGACGTCGCTCAACTCGCAGGTGCGCGTCATTTTCACCGGCAAGGCGGACAAGGACGGCAAGCGCTCGCGCCGCCTCAAGGACGACATGTGCATGGCAATGCTGTTCGGCTACTTCTACTACCTGCGCCTGCACGGCCCGCACAAGCTCGTCGCGACTCGCAACGCGCACTCGATGCTCGAGATCAACCCCGAGACCAACCCGACGCAGAGCGCCGCCATGCGCCTCGACGAGCGCGACTCGGCCGACGAAGAGGCACCTCCGATGCCGCAGGCGACTTTTGCGAGCGGCAAGCGCAAGCGCCAGTGAACCGCGGCCGAGGGTTGCGAAAAAACTGCGCGCGCGCGCGCTCGCTTCAATCCTCGTCGATCGCGTCCTCGTCGGCGTCGGGCTCGGGCGGGCGCGCCGAGAGCATGGCGACCGACATGTCGACGCGATCGAGAGACTTGCGCAGGGTCTTGAAGAGGTAGCGTGAGACCGACGACGCGGTGTCGTCGGCGGCGAGCAGCTCGATCATCTTGCCGTAGGTCGTCTTGCCGTTCGAGAAGCCGCGCATCTTGAGCAGGCGCGCGCGCACGCGCTCCTCGGCGATTGGCATCAGGTTCTCGAGGAACCAGAGCGCCTCGATGAGCGGTGCGAGCGACGTGAGCGCCACCATCTTGACCGGCTTGTGCGTGCCGTCGGGCCGATCGCGCAGCGCCTCGTAGGCCGTGAGTGCCGACGGCGCGACGCGGCGACGCAGTACGGCGCACGAGCTGGCGCCGGCCGCGTTGGCGTCGGACAGCGCGCACACCGATTCGGCGCCGCCGACAAAGTCGCAGAGCACCTCGAGCTCGGTCGGCTTGGCGCGGCGCGCCAGATCGGTCGTCGCGGCAATCTCGTGGCGCAGCTGGGTGAGCGCGTGCGCAAGCCGCTTGATGCGCTCGTCGTCGCTCGTATCGGTCAGCACGAGCCGCTCAAATGTCTGCACGACCGGCTGGCCCGAGAGCGCGGCCGCCTGCCGCTGGTAGAGGTTGGTCGCCGCCACTTCGACGATGGAGCCGAGCATATCGGTGACGGCGCGCGAACTCGCCTCCGAGCCGTATGCCTCCTTGCGCTTGCGCTTGCTCTCGGCCTGCGCCTTCTTGACCTCGCGCGCCACCGCACTCATCTGTTGGCGCGCCCCGGCGGTCGTTTTCGCCTTGCGCTTGACCGGCGAGCGCGCTTTCTTGAGCGCGCGCTCAAACACCGCCTCGTCGTCGTCCTCGCTCGCATTGGCGGCGCGTTCCATTTCGCGCGGCACCTCGTCCTCCTCCTCCTCCTCGTCGCCGTCTTGCTCGCCGCCGTCGCCGGCCTCGAACTCGTCGTCTTGGTCGGCTGGCGGGCCGTCGACCTCGGCATCGTATTCGGCCTCTTCGCGATCCTCGGCGCCGCTCTCGCTGTCGTCGCTGTCGAAGAGCGAGTTGGCGTCATCGTCGTTCTCAAAGTCGCTCAGCTCGTCGACGCGGACCGGCTCGGCGGCAGCGTCGGCGGCGGCGGCGGCGGCGGGCGCGTCGGTGCGGCGCAGCTCGGCGCGCTCGTCGGCGGTCAGCGCGAGCTCGAGCGCCTTCTCGCGCGCCGCCTTGTCGAGCATGAGCGAGGCCATGTCGGGCTCAGTCACTTTTGCGGCTTGCGTGTTGGTGATCGGTCGGCGCGGGCTGGCCGCTTTCATTGCGCCAGTCACATTGGGCGCATCGGCCGCAATGGAATTGAGCAGCGCGTCGACGCGCTCGCGAGTCTGCGCGTGCGTCTGGCGGCAAAAAACGCGACCAAACTTGGCGTCGTCGGCGCGCAGCGCCTGCATGGACGCCGCAAACGTGCTGCCGACGGTGGCGCGCGTCGCCGCGTCGCCGCCTGACGCTAGCGCGGCGCCGAGCGGGTCGAGGAAGAGCGAGTTGATTTCGGTGCGGGCGCTCATTGCTGACGCTTGTGTGCGTTCGTGCTCTCGACGCGATCAAACTGCGCGTTTACTCATCGCCAGCCAGCGAGTCCTCGTCCTCGGCTTCCACCACATCCGAGCCCTCGTCCTCCGTACCCTCGTCACCAACGCGCCGACGCACGCGCCGCCCAGCGTTGGCGTAGCGCATGGGTTGGATCTTGCGGCCGGCAGAGTGGATCAGAGCCGAGACAAGCGAGCCAATGTCGCCAGTGACCGAGTTGAGGTCGAGGCCGTAGGCCAGGCCGTAGGCGCGTGCAGCTGCGCGGATGAGCTGGAATGCCGGGTGGTTGTGCGAGTCGAACGAGACGACTCGCCCCACATTGCCAAGGTACCACGTGAGGCCCGCCGCGTTGGAGACGGTCTTGATAACCTTGTGGCCGCCAGACGTCGTGAATTCGATGGTGGTGATCTGCTCCATGGTTGGTCGTGTGCGCGTATGCGCTGGCGAATGAGAGTCGGGCGCGGGGGTCGGGTGAATGCGAGTCGCGGGCTAGTCGCGCGAATGAGAGCCAGAACAATGAGCGACGCGCCGAGCATTGGCGACGAGCTGCGCGGCCGGTTGCGCAAGATGCGGCTGACGCTGATTCTGTGTCTGTCGTTTGTCGTCAACCTCGTGCTGACGGCGTCGGGCTTTGCGACGCCAGTTGGCCTCTACACACTGCTCGTCTACCTGGCGCTGCTCTGCCTGCTCTCGGCGCTGTTGCACTGCGCCGGTGTCGACCAGCGCGAGCTGCACGAGGCGGTGCGCGGTGAGCGGTATCCGGCGCGCGTCCGCACGCCGCTGCACGTCGAGTTTGTTCCGTACGTTGGCGCGTGGCTCGCGTGGTGGATCGTGACCGAGCTGTTCCGCGCAGCCCTGATCATCTACCCGGACCCGATCCTGCTCCAGTTCTTCTTCTTCCCGGCACTCGTCCTGTGCGCCACCTACGCGCGCAGCTGGCCAGTGCACCGCGCGCTCGCCGACGGCGCTCTGCTCGCGCTCCAGATCGCCACCGCCGGTGTGCTCTTCTTCCCGGCCCAATCGTGGGCGCCGCAGCACAACAACGCGCTGTCGACCACGGCGCGCGTCCTACTCTACTTTTTCGCCGTCCTGCTCTTCGACTACGTGCGACCGGCGTCGGCCGACGTCGCGCTCGAGCGGCGCATCGCGAGCGACACCGACGCGCTGCTACGCCGCTTCATGCGCGACGGCGGCGCGTTGCCCGAGGCGCCCGCTACGCCCGAGATCCAGAATCGGCGCGAACAGATCGTGCAGATTGTCGCGGCGCACGATCGCGTGGCGCGCGAGCACGAGCGCGCGCACGAGATTGCCGTGCTCAACGCGTGGCTCCTCGTCTCGCCGCTCACTGTCGCCTTGCTCGGCCTCGTCGGCACTTCGCTCATCTTCTTTGCGGGCGCGGCACGCCGGCCCGAGACCACCACACCCACCAAGAGCGCGCCGCCGAGGCCAGCGCGTCAGTATGCCGCGGCGGCGGCGGCTCCACCGGCAGCCACCCTGGTACCCACGCCGGCACCGCCGCCGCCGCCGCCGCCGATTGTCGCGGCACCTCTGCCGGGCGCCACGATGAGCCGGCGCGCGTCCGAGCTGGTGCGCCAGATGCAGGTGCGCGCGCCGTCGGCGCCGCCGCCGCCCAAGACCGCCGAGCCGCCGCCGCCAACCAAGGGCGTACAGCGACGCGTTCAGCGCCAGGTGTACGATTGAGTACGCCCGGTGTACTGGGTGCGCGCACCCCGGGTGTACTTGGTGAGCGCGTCAACTATGAGCGCTCTGAGCGACGCGCTGCGGCACAAGCTGGCGCAGCTGCGCTCGGCGGCGATCGAGTTTGACGCCGGGCGCAAGTGCTTTGTGCAGCGCGGCGAAGTGAGCCGGCGCAAGCGCGGCTTGACGCGCGTGCTGGCGCAGCTGCTGCCGGTGCCGTTTGACAAGCTCGACGCCGAGACCGAGGCGGCGCTGACGCGGCGCGCGCGCAAGTCGCGCACCGACCCGGCGCCGCGCGTCGAGGTGGCGCACTTTGCCGGCGCCACCATGCGCCGGTGCGGCTCGTGCGACGGCGCGATTCGCTTTCTGCGCGCCTCGTCGCTGAGCGTCGCCGAGCGTTTGCGCGCCGAGACGCACGTCGACAAGGCGCACGGCATTGCAGTCGACTACCAGCTCTCGCTCTACGTGCGCAAGGGCCGGCGCGCGCTCTTCGACGCGTGCGGCGACTTTGTCGATCCGTGCGTCGGCACGCTGCTCGAACAGTGCGACGCGCTCGGCTGGGCGCTCGTCGCCACCCAGGTGCCGGTCTACTCGGCCGCCATGGACATTGCAACCGCCATCGACCTGCTCGCGACCGACCGCGCCACGCGCACCCAGCTGATCCTCATCGAGCTCAAGGCGACGCGCGGCCGCGACGATGTGCGCCGCGGCAACCTCCAGTACGAGCGCCTGCGCGGTCGCCTCCAGCGCACCACGCTGCGCGGCTTCCCGCTCTCCTACTACAGCCGGCACCAGATGCAGCTCTTCTGCATGAACGAGATGGTGCGCGCCGCGCACGACTTTACGTTTGACCGCTCGCTCGTCGTGCGCGTCTCGCCGGGCGTCGTCCGGCGCTACCCGCTCAACGAGTACTACACCGAGCGCGCTAAGCGCATCGTGCGCGCCATCGGCCTCAAGACGGGCGCCGTGCGCGCCGCCCAGCGCAAGCGGCGCGCGCTCAAGCCCGACCTGCTGCGCGGCAAGCGGAGGCGGCGCGGAGGCGGCGGCGGCGGCAGCGGAATGAAGTAGCGGAACCATCGATCAGTTCACTCGGCGGCGGGCGCGCGAGCGCTTGCGCTTGGGCGTGCTCTCTTGGCCCGGGTAGGCGGCCCAGACGCGCGCATCGAGCTCGTCGCGCCGCACTGAGCGACCGAGACCGAGGCCGACGTCGGGTCGGTAGGGCGCGAGCATGAAGAGCGCCTCGGCCTCGCGGAAGCGCCGGTGGCCGGCGTAGGTCGGGTTGTTGGTGCGGTTGTCCACAATCGAGTCGATGATCAGCTCGCGCAGGTTGGTCTCGGTCGTGGTCGTGGCGTCGGTGAGCAGACGGTAGCGCGCCCCGGGTTCGGCGGCCCAGAGCAGCGCCAGCTGCTGGCCGCGGGTGTCGCCGGTTGTCGAGTCGGTGGTGATGCCGACGGCAGACACCGGCACGCCGGCCATCTCGTCGCGGATCACGGCGGCCTCGAACGCTTCAAATTGGCGGTAGCGGGTGCGCACCAGGGCGTCGCGCGGATTGGCGATGATAATCTCGCGCGCGCCAGCGGCCGACGTGTTGCGCACAAACCCGTCGATCTCGGGTCGGTAGGCGCGCAGGATGCCAATCAGTCGACTCTCGCTCACAAACGCGTCGCCGGCGGCGGCGGCGAGCCACGCAAGCGCGTCGATCGACTGGCGGTCGACGCGCTCGACAATGCGCGCCGTCGCGTCGACGCCCGCCGCCAGATCGTTGGCCTCAAACGCGGCGCGCGCCGCCGCAACCTCGGCGTTGGTGTACGTGCCGCGGTACGTCATCGCGTCGAGGTTGAGCAACAGCAGGTCGCGCTTCGGGTAGAACTCGCGCAGCAGCGGTCGCTGGCCGCCGGCAACCAGCGCGCCCTCGGCGGCCAGAACCACCGACTCGCTGTAGGCCGCGTAGCGCGGCGGGTAGTCGGCGTCGGCCTCGTACTGCGACGCGCTGCCGCGGTACAGTAGCGTACCGCCGCGCAGCACGCGCAGAGAGTAGATCTGGGGCAGCAAGCGCGCCAAGCGCTCGTCGTCGGCGGCCGGGCGTTCGAGCGCCTCGGCCAGCTCACCGCGCACCCGACTGAGCTCACCGCGCACGCGGCCAAGCTCACGGCGCGTCTCGTCGAGCTCGCGGCGCGTCTCTTCGCAATCCGAACTGCTGTCGCTCGAAGCGTCGCGATCGATAGCAACAAAGAAGCGCCGAGTGGTCATCCGGGCGCGCGCGCGCGCGTTTGCTCAAGCCGCGTGCAAATCGCGGCGCTTAGGGATTGAACAGAGACCAGTCACTTCACTCGGCGGCGAGCGCGCGAGCGCTTGCGCTTCTGAGCCTGCTCGGCGGCCGGCGCGTCGTCGTCGGCGTACGAGCGCCAGAGGCCGGGCTGATTGCGCGGATCGTCGTAGCCGATCGCAAGCTGCGAGCCAAACTCGTCGCGCCCAAAGCCGGCGGGAAACGAGACGCCGAGGTAGAGCGCCGCCAATCTGAGATAGTTTTGGTGCTCGTTGTACCAGCCCTGGTTCGAGCGGTTGGCAACGATCGCCAAGCGGATCAGCTCGAGCAGACCGGCCTCGATGCCGTTGTTGGCGTCGGAGAGCAGGGTGTAGCGCGCGTCGATCTCGGCGGCCCAGCGCAGCGCGATTGGCTGGCCGCTCGTCTCTTCGGTCGTCGCGTCGTCGACGATACCGACCGTGTGCGCCGCAATGCCGCCCGTCGATTGATCGAAAAAGTCCCACTGCTCTTCGGTAAATCGGCGGTAGCGCAAGCGTTCGAGCGTGCCGGTCGGATCGGCGATGACGAGCTCGCGCGCTCCAGTGGTCGACTCGTTGCGCACAAACCCGTCGAGCTCGGGCCAGTGACGGCGCAGCAGACCGATCATGTCGTTCTCGCTCACAAACGTGTCGGCAAAGTCGGCGAGCCACGAAATGGCGTTGAGCGACAGCTGGGCGGCGCCGGTGCGGCGCGCCTCGTCAATGCCCGGGCCGTCGTTCTCGGCGTCGGACGAGCCGTCGGGCTCTTCGTCGTAGTCGGCGCCCTCAAAGTGCTCGAGGTTCATCCGGTCCATGATGCGCAGCGCCGTTTCGACGCCAACGCCGGTCTCGTCTTCGTCAAACGCCGCGGCCATTGCGGCAATGTCCGACTCGCGGTACGCGCCGCGGTACGTCATCGCGTCCAGATTGAGCAGCACCAGATCGCGGCGCGTGCGAAACTCGCGCAACAACGACTGCTCGTACGGCTCGGTGCCGCGGATCGCATTTTGGCCGGCCATCACCTCTGACTGGCTGAAGACGGTGTAGCGCGGCGGGTACTCGGCGTCGGCCTCGTGCTGCGTCGCGCTGCCGCGGTACACGAGCGTGTTGGCCGGCAGAACGCGCAGCGAGTAGAGCTTGGGCAGCATGCGCGCCAGACGCGCCGATCGGTCTTCGCGCGCCTCTGGCGGGTCGCGGAGCGCCGGCGCCACCGCCTCGAGCTCGCGGCGAAGCGCGTTGGCCTCGCGCTCGCACTCGTCGCTCGAGTCGTCGGCGACGTTGATCGGTACGAAGAAGCGGCGGGTGCTCATTGATCCGCGCGCGCGCGCGCCTCTGCCGCCGCTTGTGAACATACCGGCGACCAACTCGCGTGCTTACAGCCGCCAAACATGACGGGCGAGGTGGACGATGCCACGTTCTTCGAGCACTGCGTGGCACCGCTGATCCGCGAGCGCGCGCGAAAGAAGCTCGGCGCCGACAGTGCGCTGGCGCCGATTGGCGTGCGCGCGGTTGTGCGTGCGTGTCGCGTCGCGTACAACGAGGTGCGCGCCGATGCGCCAGACGAGCTGCGCATCCCGGGCATCACGTACGCGACGAGCTGTGAGAGACGTCTGTTGGCAGCGCGCGCCTTTGTCGTGCTCCGGCCGCACTTTGAGGTCGCCGTCGCCGGCGTCGTGCACCGCGCAGAACAACTGCGTTCGCCGGACCGCTGACGTGGCCGCGGACGAGTGTATGCGAGATATGTGCATTGTTGTTCACTGCAAGAGTCACCGCCTTGTGCCCGTGACGCGCATGCTGTCGAGACGGCTCGAGCGCATTGGCGACGCGCCACGGCGCGGCGCACTGTAGTGGCTCGCCGCCGCCAGCGCAGCGCTCGTGCCGCGGTGTGCGCGCACGGCGGGCTCGCCCAAACTGATGGAGACCGATTGCGCTGCCGCGCCAGAATTTGTGCGCGCCGGCGCCGTCGCCGGCGCCGAGCGACTCGCCATGGCGCGCGTGCGCTGCGCCGCGGCGTACTTGGTGACCGAGCCGACGTAGTAGCCGACGAAAAATGCGAGCACCAGCCCGATAATGACGCCGGCGACGGCGAGGCCGACCACGACGCCGTGGGTGTCGTGATCGGCCGAGTCGGCCAGCGGTAGTTTGCCGCTGGTGCGCACCGGCACCGCCGCTTCGGCGGCATCGGCATCCTGCGCCCGCCACGCTCCGCGTCCCGCGTCCAGCTCTGCGGTGCGCTGTCTGGGCGTCGGCAGCGCGACGCTCTCGTCGGCTGCGGCCGTCTGGTGTGCGAGCGCGCACGCGAGCAAAAGCGCGGCGAGCATCGTTAGGCTCGCAGGAGCCGGGATCGCATACCACTGGCAGCGCGAAACTCGAGGCATTATGCGCGCCGCAATGAGAGTTGGACGCGCGTCTGTGCGCCGGCGGGCCGGTTTGAGCGCGCGAGTGTGCGCGCGCGAGAGTGGGTGCGCACACGCCGATGCGGTGCCGATCTAAACAACGAAAAACGGCGGCGGGGTGTGCAACCACCGATTCGAGATCCGCGCGCGGGCCAGAAACCGAGCGCCAAATCCAAGAACCGAAGACCAACAATGTCTCGCGTCGGACACCCGGGCACGCTTCGCACCGCCGAAGCGCCGCTCGTTGCGTCTGGCGACAACCAGCTGCGCGCGCTGGCGCGCGTCATTGGCGTCAACCAGCAGAACTACCAGTTTGACGCCGACCAGGTGCGCTCGGTCGAAAAGTACACGCTGCAGCACCTCGCCGAGGGCAAGCCGCAGTACATCGGCTCGACGATCACGTCGGCGATGCAGTCGGCCAACGCGTCGATCCTCGAGGTGATGCCGATGATCGAAGCCGAGGGCATTACATTCCGCCACCAGTACTACGAGTTTGTGCGCGAGCTGGCGGTCGAGACGCCGGCGCAGGCGCCGCCCAACTACCTCGAGGTGCAAGAGTCGGAGACCGAGGCGACGCTGACGCGCCACGCGATCGGCATCACGACGTCGGTGCAGGAGCTGCGCACGTCCAAGGGCCAGTTCTTCTTCATGGGCAAGCTGATCCAGGCGACGGTGGCGTTTGTCGAGCAGGCCGAGCTGCACGCGATGCGCGCCCTGCTCGAGCAGCCGTCGTTCTACGCGCGCTACTACGCGGCGCGCGGCCAGTACGAGCTCGACCTGGCGCGCGCCGGCCGCATCAAGGACGAGTACTGGGACATCCTGCGGCGCTCGGACAACGGCTTCTTCGAGCTCGCCGACCTCGTCAAGCAGGACTTTTCGATGCGCAACCTGACGCCGTCGCACGTCATCATCCCCGAGGGCGTGCGCTCGATCATCTCCAACTCGGATCTGCGCACCGAGTACTACCGCCGCGGCAACGACGCCGCCGCCAACGCCGAGCAGCTTGGCGACTCGATTGGCGAGACGCTGGCCGGTCTGCGCATCGTCACGGTGCGCGCCTACGACTACGAGAAGAAGGATCTGCGCATCGAGCCGCTCAACCGCCGCGCGATCATCGGCGCGCACTTCCGCATGGACCACTTTTGGCCCAACTGCGACCTGGCGCGCTTCTGCTCGGCCTACCAGGAGATCGAGGTCTTCTCGATGGACAACGACGAGTTTGAGCGCATCGACCTCGAGACGGCGATTCACGCGTCGGGTCGCTTCGACGCCGAGGGCCGCCTGCACGACTGGCACGCCGACCTTGTCGGCGGCTGGTCGCACTACACCAACCCGAACCGCCGCTCGGTGCCGATCCACGCCAACGAGTACGACATGTTCATCTACACGTCTGTCGGCTCGGACGGCCAGCGTGTCGCCAACGTCGCCGCGCTCTGGGGCCACATGGAGGAGTGGGCGCTCGACGACGACACGGTCAAGCGCACCGCGACCACGATCGCCAACTACGTGCGCCGCAACGTGCCGCAGGCGGCGCTCAACGCGATCGCCGCCGGCATCGCCGACATCGACGAGCTCTACGAGCTGCCGTGGTCCGCGGCCGACCTCGCCTACGCGACCTCCTCACCGGGCGTCGGCCGCTTTGGCGCGCCGCGCCTCGTGCCCAACTCGGCCATCGGCGCCGGCTACAAGCCGCGCGGCTACGGCTCGGTTGCCGGCTACATGGAGCTGGCGTCGGCGGCCGGCAATCCGGCGTTCGCCTACGTCGACCAGCAGATGGCCGGCCGCGCCGCGGCGTTCAAGAACGCGGCGGCGCAGCTGCACCGCGCGTTTGCCGAGCTGTTCGACGCCGGCTCGCACCCGGCGCTGAGCCCCAAGCTCGTCTCGCAGATCTTCCGCTCGGGCTCGGGCACGAAGAACGCTGGTCGCATCAACTCGATGCTCAACTTCTTCCAGAACATCGTGGACCAGAACAAGGCGGCGCTCTACATTACCGGCGTTGCCGCCGGCGCGGCGCCGGCCGGCCTGGTCGTGGTCGATCTCGCCGACGACTCGCCGTACCAGGGCGTGACCTCGGCGCTGCGCGAGGCCGGCACTGTGCCGGCGGTGGCGCGCGCGTTTGGCTCGCAGGCCGCGGTCGACGAGTTTGAGGCGCGCTTCGAACAGTCGACGTTTGCGCGCCGCTACACCAAGTACCTGTCGAACAAGCGCTCGGTGTCGGACGACGCCGACGACGGCGCGGTGTTTGACGAGCAGGCGACGGTGCTCGCTCGCTTCGTGACCAACGAGGTGTTTACGCGCGAAGACTCGGCCGAGCAGCTGGCGCTGCTCGACAAGGCGGTGCGCTACGTCGACCAGGGCAAGGCGCCGCGCTCGATCGCGGCCGAGACGCTCGACGCGTGGGCCTCCGACACGGCGGCGGCGCAGCGCGGCCAGGTCGAGGCGGCGGCTGGCGAGCGCGTCGCCGTCGGCCTGACGGCGTCGATCGACGCGCTCAACGAGTCGGAGGACGCCGTCAAGGTGGCGGTCGCGATCCAGTCGCCGCTCAACCCGGGCCAGGTGCTCCGCCTCGACGCGCTCGACGCCGACGCGATTGCGGCGCTCGACGGCAGCGGCTCGAACGACAACCTGCTGCGCACGACGATCTTCTCGGGCGCCAAGAACGTCGGCGCCGGCGTGCGCGGCGCGCCGACGGCGGCCGGTTCGGCGATGCCGCGCGGCTTTGACGGCGGCCTGCAGCCGACGTTTGCCGCCGACGAGTTTGTCGACGTCGTCGGCTCGGAGCGCGTCGTCAACAACAACATTGTCGACCGTTTCCGTCGCGCCGCCTCCACCAGCGACTGGCTGCTGCGCGTCTCGACGCAGATGTTCCTGACGGCGCCGATCCTGCACCAGACGCTCGACGCGTTTGTGCGCAACGACATCGCGCTGCCGGTCGCCTTTCTCGTCGAGCAGTTCAATCGCCGCTACGAGACGGCGTCGTTCATCTACCTGGCGCAGAACCCGGCCGCGCCGGTCGGCAACGTGTACCACCTCGATTTCGACGTGCACGTCGGCCGCGACGCGATCCGCAAGGACATCATGTACCACATCAGCGGCTACCTCGGCGCCGTGGTCAGCGATGTGCGGCGCTACTTTGTGGCGCACGACGTGGTCGTCGTCGGCTACGACGGCGGCGAGAACACGGTGCCGTTCGACCAGTCGACGTTCAACCCCAAGGGCCTCGGCCAGCTGCCGCGCAAAGGACCGTCGCTGCTCTTCTTCATGGTGCCGGCCGGTTCGCTCGTCGGCAAGGCCGAAGGCAAGACGCCGCTGGTGCACGACATCCGCGGCTACTCGGACCAGATTGGCAACTCGCGCTCGGCGTCGCAGTACCAGGACCGACCGTTCCACAAGTCGGCGCTCTACTACACGACCAAGCTCGGCCTCGAGCAGATCACGCGCCCGACGCAGGAGGACTGGTACCGCTTCGATCGCGCACCGGCCACGTTCAACACCGTCACGGCACAGGGCTTCCAGCGCGTCATCGACCCCGACTCGCGCAACTTCATCCTGCACATCAACTCGCACGATCCGTTCAAGAACTCGGTCTACCCGGGCGCACGAAAGCTGCGCGAGTCCAAGCTGCCGCAGCACTACCGCGCCAACGTCTACTCGCCCAACGGCTCGATCGCAGTCTGAGCGGGGTCCCGGTCGCACTAAACAATCTCTCGTTTACATTCAACTCGTGCCCGTGCTCGTACGCGCGCTCGCACTCGTACGTGCGCGCTCACGCGCGCGTGCATACGCTCAGAAGATGTCGGCAAACGGGTCCTCGCCCAAATCAGAGCCGTGCGTGACGCCGTCACGGTCGACCGCGAGCGCCACGCGACGTGCCTGCTCGTCGTGTCGCGGCGGCTCGCGCGGGACGCGCGGCATCGATGCGCCGGTCGGCCCGCTGAGCGGCACAGAGTCGAAGCGCGCCCCGTCGGCGGTGGTTGCCTGCGGCGGCGACGGCGCGCGGCCGCTGTGCTCGCTCTCGAGGTGACCGAGTGCTTTGAGCAGGTCGCCGTCGTCGGCCAGCGACAGCGCTTCGCCGCCAAACACGGCCGCCGCAGCGCCCTCCGGATCGTCGAGATCGGCAATGCTGTCGACGGCGCGCTCCTGGACGTCGAGCAGATCGGCGACGCTGTGGAGCACCTCGCCAGCGTCGGCGCGCGTCTGGTCGGCCGCCATGGTGTGCTCGCCGACGTCGACCGCCTGTGTAAACTCGCGCAGCTCGCTGATGAACCGACCGTCGTCGGCGCCGTTGTCGACCACGACGCGCATGCGCTCGACCGCCGCATTGGCAATGCCAATCAGCTTGCGCTCCTTGGCGACCAGGGCGCGCTTCTTTTGTGCCGTCACGAGCGCGCGGCGCGCGTTGGCCAGCGACAGCGTGTACTGCCGACTGCCGGCGGCAAACCGCTCGGCGCTGTGCTTGTGGCGCACCGCCTCGCGCTCCAGATCGCCAATGTCGGCCTCGAGGTCGGCGCAGCGCGTCTCGCGCTTCTGGATCTCCTCGCAAATGCGCTCTTCGCGCTGCTGGTGCAGCCTGCGCTCGGCGTCGCGCGTCTGGTAGGCGCCGGCCAGCGTCAGCTCGTAGTCCGGGTCGCCGGCCAGCGCGTGCAGCAGACCGCAGTCAAACGCGCTCAACAACGCGCCCATCGTTGTCGGTCGGCGTGCGCGAGGATTGGCGCACGCACACACGAATTGGCTCGGATCGCGTGCGCCGAATTTCATTCCGCTCAACGCGCACGCTCGCCCGCTCACCTGTAGACGTGTGCGCGGCGCGCATACTGGCCGCCGACGGCGTAGACGAAGATCACGAGCACGGGAAAGGCAAAGCACGCCGGCACGAGCAGCGAGGTGAGCTGGCTGATGGGCGAGAGCGTGCGCATGCCGTTGATGGCGCCGGTGATGTTGCGCGTCAGCACGACGTCGACGAGCAGCGCAATCGTGGTGGCGACAAACGCCGTCTTGACAAACGTGCCAAAGCGCCACGCGGCGTTGGCGACGCGCGCCGCGCCGTGCAGCGGGAAAAAGTAGGAGAACGCCGATCCGTACGCCGTCTCCCACACGACGTAGCCGACCAGCACAATGCCAAACGCGGCGTACGTCAGCACGCTCTTGGCCGACGCCGAGCCCGCGCTCAGGCCGTCGCTCGACTCGTCGTCGCCGCCGCTCTGGTGCACGTAGGCAACAAAGATGCCGAGGATGGCGACATAGTAGGCGAGCTTGATGAGCGAGAACAGCAGAACGGCGACCACTTTGCCGGCCATTTGCCACTCTGGTGCGCCAATCGGCGCCAATAGGCGTGCGCGCACAACTCAGAGTTGGCTACTCACTGCGCGGCGTCGTCGAGCTCGTTGGTGTACTCTTGTTGCGCGACGAGTGCAATGATGCGCGCCGCGGTCTCGAGCAGCGCAAAGACAAAGAGCGTGATCGACCCGGCGTCGCCGCACTCGAGCACGCTGCTGATCGACGTGGTGAGCCACGACGAGAGGAAGAGGACGCCGACGAATGTGAAGACGGGCGGGTATGTGCTGCGCACGCGCAGGCGGCGCGGGCGCGACGCGCGCGTGCAGCACACGAGCAGCATGTAGACAAACGTCAGGATGAAGTAGGCGATGACCGAGAAGACGATCGAGCCGATCGACACCGCCTGCTCGTTTGGCGCGCCGGGCTCGCAGCGCGACTCGCCCGAGATGCCCGCGGCGCTGACGACGATGGCGCCGAGCGCCAGCAGCACGGAGACGACGAGAAAGGCAAACGCTACCTCGGAGACGTCGACGTAGCGAGCCATCGCTGGCGGTGCGCGCGCGCGCGAACACGGGCAGATTGGCAACAAACGAGCGAATGTGCACAGTTTAGTCGTCCGAGTCCTCCGAGCTGTCGTCGTCGCCGATCTCTTCGTCGTCAAAGTCGAGCAGCGCGTCGAGCACCGGGTCGCGCGCGGTGACGACGCGCTCGGCCTCGCGCACCGCGCCAATGGCCGACTCGAGGCGCTTGTTGGCCTCGCGGCGGCGCGCCAGCGCCGTCTGCTGCTCGGCCTTGCAGCGCGCCTTGAACTCTTGGATGCGCGGGTCCTCGATCATGCGCTCGGTCAGCTCGCAGCTCTGCTCGCGCAGCTTGAACAGGTCGGCGCGGCTGCGCTTGATGCGCTCGTCGGTGACGCGCAGCGCCGAGCGCAGATCGCGCGCGCGTCGCACCAACGCCACCTTGGCCGCGCCGACGCGGCGCTCACTGACGGCGCGACGCACATCGAGCGCCTCGCTTACCAGCGCGTTCTTCCGCGCCTCGAGCTCGCTGTGCTTGCGCGCCTGCTCGAGCTCGAGCTCCTGCACCGCCTCGATGCGCTCGCGGTGCGCGCGCTCGGCCTCGCGCACGCGCCGCTCCCAGCCGCGCTCGATCTCATCGACGCGCGCCAGCGCGCCGGTCACGGCGTCGGCCGACGCCGTCGCGCGGTCGGCCAGCTTGAGGCCCTCGTTGACGTAGCGCGACAGCATCAGCTCGGTGCTCGGCAACGTGCTGTCGGAGCGTACCACGATCACCGGCAACGCGTTGGCCTCCACAACGAGCGCGTCCGAGTCGAGCAGCACAGCCGCCTCGGCAAAGTTGTCGCGCACGCCCTCGTTCCACAGGCGCGCCAGCCGCTCGACGGCGCCCCAGTCGCCTCTCGCGTGCGCCGCCGACCGCTTCGCCGGCGCGCCGATTCGTTCGCCGACCCGGGCGTTGGCAATCGCATCGAACGGGCGATCGCATTGGCCGGGCGGCTCAACTGGCGCCTTGGGTGCTGCCGAATGCCGGTAAAAGTCGCCGGTGGCCGACGACGAGCTGTCGCTGCTCGACGTGCGGCTGCTGTCTTCGTTGTCGCTCGAACTCGTGCTGTCGTCGCAACGCGCCGCGGAGCGGAACAGCGCGCGCACGTCGTCGGCCGCCGACGACGAGCTGTCGCTGCTCGACGTGCGGCTGCTGTCGGTCTCCGAGTCGAGCCACACCTCGGCCATCGCTCTTGGTGGTGTGAGCGCGCTCGTATTGCGGCACCGGACGCGAAATGCAAAGCTTAGACGCGCGCGCCAATGGAGCACGCGCCAATGGACGCCGACAATGATGCGGCGGCGAGCCGCGTCGACATGAGCGAGCACTTTGGCAGCGGCGGCCACCTGCTCGAGCTGACGCAGGCCAATCCGGTGCCCGAGTTTGACGAGCGCATCGAGTTCTACGAGTACCTGGTGAGCGACGCGCAGAAGCGCAAGGTCGCGCACCCGATCGACCACGACACGGGCGCCTACGAGGGCGAGCTTCCGCCCGGCACGCACGTGGCCGAGCACAAGTACTTTGTCGACGGCGTGATGCAGGATGGCTCGGCCACCGGTCACATTCACTCGTTCTTCGAGCACTTTGACGCGCCGGCGCAGTCGGCACGCATCGCGGCCAGCGACCGCGCGCTGATCGACGAGGCGTACAAGTACTACCGCGCCGGCGCCGCCGACATGGAGGCGGCGTGGTCCGAGGTGCGCGGCACCGACGCGCGGCTCGAGTGCCGCGCGCTCTTCGACGCCGCCGCCGGCGGCGGCGACCCAAGCGAGTTTGGCTTTGACGCGCGCACCGTGGCGCTCTGGCGCCGCCTGTACACCGCCGTGGCGCAGGCGGCGATTGCCGCGGCGTGGACGGCCAACGGCCGGCAGGCGAGCCTGGCCGGGCGCGACATGCACCGGTCGATCGAGATGTGCTACAACCGCATGTACGACGTGCGCGAGGCGCGCTTCCACACGCCCGCCATGCGCCAGTTCTACAACTTTCACCGCGAGTTCATTGTGCCGCACCGCCTGCGACCGTGGCGCACCGAGCTCTCGATGTTCTTCCAGCCGCGCGCCGACGTGCCCGAGTACCTGTGCGGTCAGTGCGACGGCGCGTTCATCGACGCCGACAGCAAGATCTGGCTATTCGACTGGAAGCGCTCCAAGGAGATCAAGCAGCGCGCGTTTCGCTCAGACGACACGGGCCGCGGGCCGTGCGTCGGCCTGCCCAACTGCAACCTCTACCACTACTACATGCAGATCAACACCTACCGCCACATGCTCGAGCGCAACACCGCGTGGCGCGTCGCCTACGGCGCCATCGTCTGCTTCCACCCGAACCAGGACGACTACGCGCTCTACGAGGTGCCCGACTATCAGGCGCGCGTTGCGCGCGCGCTCGCGCAATACGACAGCGCCAAGGTCGACAACCATTGAAGTAGACTAGAGGGTGTGCGTGCGTGCGTACGTGCGTGCGCGACGCTTCACTCAGAACGCGCCGCTGAAGCCGAGCGTGCGAAAGCCGTCCTGCGGCAGCGGGCCGTTGAACGGCAGAAAGTGCTTCGGACGACCGCTCTGGTCAAGCGCACCGCGCTCGGCCATCTCGCGCAGCACACCGGGCTCGAGGCGCTTGCCGCCGACGCCAAAGTGGGCGCGCACGCCGTCGACGACCTGCTTGAAGAGGTCGGGCGCAAACGTCTTCATGCTGAACTCACGCGATGCGCGCGGCTGCTGGAGCCGCGGCACGACGTACTGCTGCTCGTGCGGACCGTTGGCGCTCATAACGACGCGCGTCTGGATGGTTCCGCCGCCCGCCAGAATGGCGCCGAGCGACGGCACCTGGCCCGTCTTGCGCAGGTGGTCGTCGAACACCTGCTGCGCCCAGTCGTCGGCGTCGAGGTTGACCGGGGTGTGCGCGGGCGTCGCCTTGGCCGCCTGCTGCTGGCCGGCCGGCACCAGGTCCTGTGTGCTCTGCGCACCGGCGGGCGTCTTGGGGCCGCCAAAGATGCTGAACGCCGAGGCGCGCTCGACGCCGGCGTCGGCAGCCGCCGGCTGCGTGAGCTCTTGGGTGCGCGAGCGCTTGTGCGGCTGCATGATGCCGCCCGACGCCGCCACGTTGGACGGCGGCGGCGCCGAAAACGCCGCGTTGACCTCGGCGAGCTGGCGCTGGAGCTCCTGCTGGCGCTGGTCCTCGCGCCGCACGGCGGCGCCCTCGCTGGCGCGCACCGCAATGCCGAGCAGGTTGCCGATGCGGTTGAACTCGGCCGCGTTGACGGCCGTCTGGTTCATCTCGATCAGGTCGCGCTTCTGTTCGGCGAGCGCGGCGCTGTCGAGCGCGTCGCCAGCGTTGGCCTCGAGCTTCTCAAACGCCGCCTCGATCGCCGCCTTGCGCTTGTTGCGCTCGGCCTCGGCAGCCTCGGCCGCTGCCTTTTTCTCCTCCTCCTCCTTGCGCTTGCGCTTCTTCTGCTCCTCGGCGGTGCGCTCCGCTTCGGCCTCTTGCAGCTTCTTGAGCCGCGCCTCGAGCTCGAGGCGCTTGGCGTGCTCGACCTTGAACGCGGCAAACGTCTGCTCCTGCGCCTCGTGCGGGTCGATGCGCTTCGCCGCCGCCGCCTCTCCGCCGGCCGCCGCCGGCTGCGCGCTCGCGTTGGGCACCACGTCCTTGGCGCTCTGCTCGGACGCCGCCGGCGGCGGGTCGGTTGCCATCTTGTCGGCGCTCATCGTTTCCTTCGCGTTGCTCTGGTCGGCCTTGGCGGCCGAGTTGGCGCTCGCGCTCATCGTTGGTTCGCTGTCGGTGCGCGTCGCGGTTAGCACACCCGGCGCGCATTTCAGGTCTTTGTACGCGCCGCACCTCTGCGGCACGCGCCACGGCGCCGGCTGCTGCGCGGCGCGGTCGAGCGCCGCCTGGTTGTCGGCCGACGCTGCCACAATGCCGCGCTGGCTCAGCGCCGCCGCGTAGCCGTCCTCGGACACAATGCGACGCCGCCGCTCGCGCACCTCGGACCAGAGCGCGCCGAGGTAGTCGGGCCAGTTGGCGTGCTGCTTGTGCAGCTCGCGCGGCGGCTCGGTGTAGCGGTACGTGTGCGCAAACGCGCGCACCGCGGTGTCGGTCGAGCGGTGCAGCGAGCGCGGACACGGCAGGTACTCGAGAATCTCCGAGCCGTCGCGCTTGCCGCGCGTGCACGTCGAGATCTCGTACGGCGTCTTGTGGATGATCCGGCCCGGCCGACCGCTCGCCGACGCCGCATAGCGGCCGCAGTCGGCCACGTACTCGGTGTGGTACCGGTGGCCGAGCGAGAGGCCGCGGTGCTCGCCGATCATCAGCAGGTTGCGCTGCATGGCGGCCATGTCCGACATGTGGTCGTCGGCCGGCGCGTCCGGCTCGCGGTTCAGCTTGTGCAGCGTCTCGGCGCGCGGCCGCGCGCCCGAGCCGCGCGCCGCTTCGAGCACGCGGTACGCAATCGTCATGCCGACGTCGCCCAGCTCGTCGTTGTGGTTCATGCGCACCGGCAGCGCGGCGAGGTCGAGCGCGCGCGCCTGGGCGGCCGTAAACTCGCGCTTCTTTGTCTCGTTGTCCGGCACCACCTCGGGCAGGTTGGGCAGCACAATGCCGTGCACCAGGTCGTGCTCGTCGAGGTCGGCGCCGTACAACGACGCCGGCACCGTACTCATGCTTGCGCGCGTCGGGCGGTTGCGTGCGCGCGCGTCGGGTGGTTGCGTGCGTGCGCACGCGTCGGGTGGTTGCGTGCGCGCGTCTGGTCACTCGCGCGAAAAGATTCGCTATACGCGCGCGCAGCCAACGATGAGGCCCGACCGCCGGCAGCTGGTCGCGCAAGCGATCGCGCGCCGCAAAGCCCAGGCAGAGCGCGACGCCGAGACAGCCGCGGTGGGCGTCGACCGCACCGTGCCGCTCGGCGAGCCGGCCGTCGCGAAGAAGACGCGCGTCGTTGCGATCAAGCGCCGCGCGCCGTCTGCCAAGGCCGTCGCGCCCAGCCAGCCCGCGTCGAGCGCGGTCAGGCCTAGCGCGCCCAAGCCTGGCGCACCCACGCCCAACGCACTGGCCGCCAAGCGCGCGCGCCCCGCGCCGCCACCACAGGCCGAGGCCGGAGCGCGCGCCGCCATGCCGCCGCCACCGGCGCGGGGCGCGCGAAAGACCGGCAGGCGCGCCAAGCAACTGACCGAGGCCGACCGCGCCACCATCCGGATGCAAAAGGCCCAGTCCGAGTCGTACTCGGCACAGTTCCGTGAGCTCATGCACTGGGTTCAGTTTGCCAAGATCCTGGAGCAGGACACCGCGGTCGAAGTGGTCGCCGACTCGGCGGCCGATTTGGCGCGCACGGGTCAGTACTGAAGCGAGCGTGGGTGCGTCCGGTTTGTTGCGATCGTCTCCCGATCTAAACTCTCGGTTTCCGCCACGGGGTGTGCAAATCGACGCACGCGCACGAGCCGATCCGAGCGGCATGGCGGGCGTGAACAACGATTTCGACGACATCGCCGAGCGGCTCGGCGGTCTGGCGATCGATCGCGACGCCGCGCTGCGCCGCGCGCGCGCCGCCGTGACCGAGGCCAACGAACGCTTTCAGCGCGCGACGCGCGACGCCACGGCGCTGTACGGCAGCACCGACCGCGCCGCCAAAAAGGCGGTCAACCAGCGCAAGAACATTGCGCTGGCCGACAAGATTCGCGCCGCCAAGCTCGTCAAGCAGCTCGAGGAGGGCGGCGCGCTGCCGCCGCCGGCGGCGCCCGAGGTCAAAGAAGAGCTGGCCGAACGGCTCGAGGCGGTGGCCGACGACATCAGCGACGCGCAGATCGAGCTGCGCCGGATCGGCGGCAACGAGTTGGTGGCGGCCGCCGAGCGCCAGGTGGAGATTCGGCTCGGCAAGGTGCCTGTGCGCGGCTCGCTCGCCGAGCGCGTGCGCTACGCCGAGCGCCGGCTCGCCATCCTGCGCGAGGCGCTGGCGCGGCAGGCTCGGCGCCAGAACAACGCCGAAAACGAGCGCCTCGAGGCCGAGCGACGTGCCGCCGAAGACGAGCGTGCGCGTCTGGCGGCGCGCGAAGACCTCGACGACGCACTCGACGCGGACGAGGCCCGGCGCGAGCGCGAGCAGCAGGTCAACGGCGCCGAAGATCGCGGCTTTGCGCGCAATCTGCTCAATCTGTTTGGCGCCGGCCGTGGCGACGGCGACGGCGACGACGCGGTCGGGCGCGCCGCGCTGGCCGAAGCGGCCGACGACGAAGAGTCTGAGATTGACGGGGACGCGGCGGCCGACGACGACGAGCAGTCGGCGGCGAGCGAGATCGACGCCGATCTCGACGTGCGCGTCGCCATCTCCAACGCGGCGCGCTTTCCGCTGGCCGACGCGCCCGAGGCCGAGCGCGGCCTGTCTGCGCGCGACTTTCTCAACCGGGTGTTTGGCGCCGACGAAGCAAACCGCGCGCTGTGGGGCACCGAAGACGGCGGACCCGACGAGCTCGTCTTTGTGCTCAAGCGCGTCGACCAGGAGGCGGTCATGTGGTTTGTCGAACGCCTCTTCCGCCCGATCATCGACCACTGGGCCAAGGCGGGCGCCGACGGCGCTGTCATCGGCCGCCGACCCGAGTCGCTCTGGACCTACTACTGGATCAACTCGGTGGTGCCGCTGGCGACTGCCGTGGCGCTCGAGATGCGCCGCCGGCGCGTTCTGTCCGACGGCGACCGCGCCGAAGAGCAGGTGAACCAGCAGCTGAAGAACGGCATCGACCTGCTGCGCGAGCTGGTGCTTTTCATCATCGTCAAGGCGGCGACCGGCAACGAGTCGTCGTTTGGCGGCGTCGACGGCGAGGACACGCTCGTCAACGACCAGACCGAGCACGCGCGCGCCGGCTCGATGTTCGACTCGATCGACGCGTACCGCGCCAACCCGACGATCGCCGATTGGCTTGGCGAGCGCGCACCCGACGCACGCACGCGCAATCAGCTGCTCTCGTTCGACAGCCCGCTGCAGGACAACCAGCGGCCGGCGCGCGACATTGCCGAGTTTCTCGCCGACCCCGAGCGCGATCCGGCCGAGGCCAAGGCGCTCGTCAGCACGCCGCTCATCAAGATGGCGTTCACGCTGCAGCGCGCCCACGAGGCGGCCGGCGTCACGAGCGTCTACGCGGAAAACGGCGCGCGGCTCTTCCCGGCGCGCACCGAGGACGGCGGCGGCGGCGCGCTGGCCGTCGGCGTGGTCGACTTTGTCAAGCTGGCGACCGACCGCCCGCCGGTGCTCGGCAGCCGAGCCAACGCTACCAAGAACCAGAACTCGCTCCAGTCGCTTGAGTCGCGCATTGCGCGCATTTTCGCGCTGCCGCTGCTCGACGCGCTCTTCATCGACGAGATGGGCGCGTACGGCATTCGACCCGAGGAGCAGATGCTGCAGGACGTCGGCGCCGGTCTGGACGCACCGGACTACGTCAACCAACTTGGTCTGCTCGGCGCGTTCACTCAGGCGAAAAACGCGCGCGACGAAGAGACCGGCGAAGACGTGCGCATCGAGACGGACTCGTTCAAGCGCGTTCTGGCGGCCACCGGCGAGCGAATCACAACCGAGCAGGAGCGCGTCTTTGTCGGCGTCTTTGACGGCAACAGCGCCAACCGGCGCGACGCAGCCGAGCGCGTCCAGCCGATCGCGCTGCGCGGCGACGAGCAGCGACTCGACTTGACCGAGGAGCCGCCCGAGACCGCCGCGACCCCGGACGACATCCGGTCGTTCTCCATCCTCGCGCTGCCGGCGCTGCTCAACCAGATCGCCAACCTCGACAACGTCTGGGCGCCCAACCCTCGCACCAACAAGCTGTACAAGGCGACGCGCAACCCGCGCCTCCGCTTCATCGTGGCGCACCGCATTGTCGGCTCGGTCTTCTTCACCGACGTCGCGTTTGGCGCCGCCGAGGCGCGTCGCGCCGTCGACGACGCCGACACGTCGTTCTTCTCACGCTACGGCATTCGGCCGTCGATCGACGTTCCGGGCCGACCCGAGCGCTTCCTGCAGAGCGCGGCGCGCCGCCAGACCGCGCGCAGCGACCTGTCGCTGCAAGGCGTGCGGCGCGCCGCCAACTTTCGCTTCGGCCTCAAGAAACTGAGCGCCGCGATCGCCAAGGACGCGCGCAAGGGCCAGCTGATCGCGTTCAACGACTTTGCCGCCAAGGAGTTTGACGGCGCGCTCGCCAAGGAGCTCGACTCGCCCAACGAGCCCAAGCGCACCGTGCTGGTGCCGACCGACCAGGCGATCGACGAGTACATGGACAGCGCCGTGTTCCGCGTGGCCGTGGCCCGCCTGGACGAGCGCGAGATCAACGAGTACCTGTACAAGGTCTTCCAGTACCACATCCTCGATCGCGAGATCGACTTCAAGCAGATGCGCAAGGAGCGCGCGGCGTCCAAGCTGCCGACCGAGCTCTCGGAGATCGACTCGCGCGGCCGCAAGAAGCAGCTGCGCATGTCGGTGTTTGTCGACGCGTACGACACTCAGCGCGGCGGCTCGCTGACGCTCAATGGTCAGCGCGGCTTCACCGTCAGCGCGCTGCGGCTCGCCAAGAACGGCAACTACGCAATCATCGACCGCGTCGTCGACCCCGAGCGCGTCAAGCGCGAGCAACTCGGCACCAGCGCGCCGTCGACCGGCAACGACGACGACGACGACGACGGTAGCCTGACCGACTCGGTGTCGGACGGCGGCGATTCGTCCGACGAGCGCACCAAGCGCGTGCTCGAGCGCGAGGCGGTCGAAGCGGCCGGCTTTGAGCGCGGCTTTGTCGCGCCGCCGCCGCCCACCACCAAGCTGCCGCCGCCGTTTTCGGGCGCCAAGGCGCTGCGCGCGCGCTCCGAGCAGTTGGCGGCGCGCCAAGCGACGCGCAACGAGCGCGACTTTGCGCCGTTCGAGCGCCTGATGGCGGCGAGCGGCGCCGACGCCGACCTGCGCCAGGCGCGCGCCTCGGGCGAGCACTGTGCCGTGCTGGCGCCGACGCCGCAGGCGCTGGCCGACGCCGGCCTCTCGCCGACCGCGCTCGGCGAGCTGAGCGACGCCGAGCTCGCCCGCGTCGACGGCCTGCGCGCGTTCTGCGCGGCGCACGTGGTGCGCGCCGCCTACGCCACCGACGCCGATCCGGAGCGCATGCTGCGCGGCCCGCTGGCGCCGCAAGACCTGATCCACATCATGGGCAAGCAGTCGGTCTCGAAGATGGCGACGCTCGACTCGGCCACCGAGCTGACGCACGTGCCATACGCCAAGCGCAAGCTGCCGACCAAACCGGCGCACAAGCACGCCCAGGTCCACCTCGACGAGCTCGAGCTGCACCGCTCGCCGGCGTACACCTACCGCGACGACTCGGACGTCTACGTCCACTTTGTCAGCCGCGCGCTCGTGCCGGCGCCGGTGCTCAAGTCGGCCGCGGCCAAGAAGGGCGCGACCAAGTCGGCCGCGGCCAAGAAGGGCGCGACCAAGTCGGCCGCGCCGGCGGCGCGCAAGTCGGCCGCGCCGCCGGCGCGCAAGTCGACCGGCATCGTACCCGACCGGCTCAAGAAGAGCGCGGCGACCAAGAAGAGCACCGTCCAGTCGGCGGCCAAGAAGAGCGCCGTCCAGTCGGCAGTCAAGACGAGCGCCGTCCATGCGGGCGCTTCGAGCTGGTCCGACGCCGTCGCCGCGACCGCCGCCGAGCTGCGTAAGAGCGCGAGCGGCGCCGCGTACGCCGACGTCGTGCACTCGTTTGGCGCGCAGATCAAGGCGCTCGGCGGCGCCAAGACGCTCGCGAGCAGCGTCGGCGCGGCCGAGATCTCGGCCTCGTTTGGCAAGCTGCGCCAGGCGATTGCGCGCAACCAGAACGTCAAGATCGGCCACAAGGCGGTCGCCCACGACGCGCTCGAGAAGCTCGGCGCGCGCTTCCCGACCGCCTGAGCACGCCGTATGCACTAAACTTTACGCTTTTACCAAATCCGAGCTAGCTGCGCAGCATGCGCTCGAGCATGTGGCGCGGGCGCGCGCGGCGCGCCTCAAACGACGCCGGCACGCGCGCGCGCTCGACGCCGCCGAGCACGAGCGGGTGTCGTGCGCCGCCGGCCGCGTCGACGAGCGCCGCGTACAGGTCTTCGTAGGCAAACGAGCCGGCCGCGTCGGTGGCGCCGAGCGGCGCGCAGGCGACCAGCTCGACGGCGGCGTCGGCGAGCGGCAGCGCGTCGCGCGCCAGCACAAACGACTGCGAGCCGAGCTCGTGCCGGTGCGCGGCGACGTGCAGCACGTCCGGCGACCACGTGCGACAGCAGACGCGGTGGTCGTGGTCGGCATACTCGCCCGGCTCGAGCTCGAGCAGCAGGCGCGGATCGTCGAGGTCGAGCGCTGCCTTGAGTTCGCTCGACGGATCGATAAACTCGGCGCGCGAGTTGCGCTCAAAGTGTGTGCGGTCCGACTCGAGCCGGTCGTCGGCGAGCCAGGCGCGCTGCACGCGCACCGCGCGCCGCCGCCAGCCGACAAACGGCGCCGCAAACAACAGCGTCGCGTCGGCCACGACGGCCGGTCGCGGCGCCTCAGCCATGCGGCGCAGCTGGCGTCCGAGCGCGCGGCCGGCGCCCGAGCGCGCCCGGTCGAGCTCGTCGGCCAGCGCCAGCCACGTGTTGGTCAGCTGCGCGGCGCGCTCGGCCAGCAGCAGCCAGCGGCGCCGACTCGTCCGGCTGCCGTCCACCACCACGCTCTCCGCCGCCATCTCGGCTAGCTGGTCTACGTGAGGCGCCAGCCGGACTCCGCCCTCGGCCGCAAACAGCTGCTCGATGGCGCGCGCACGCCACGCCGCGCCCGCGCTCGCGTGGTGCAGCGCCGTGCGCAGCCACCCGTCGTCCTCGCCCCCACTAGCCGACGCCGAGCTGCTGTCGGCCGACGCGCGCTCTCCGCCGCCGGCGCGCAGTTCGACGGTGCGCAGCGCCTCGCTGCGGACGGCGTGCGCAAACGGCGACGCGGTCACGTTGGCGTCGCCGGCCAGCACGACGTGCAGGCGGGCGCGCGGCGCCGACGACCACGCGGCGCGTTCGCGCACGGCGGCGTTGAGCACGCGCGCCACCATCGTCAGCTCGTGGCGCTCGAGCCGGTGCACGTCGCACACCACGACGGCGTCGTAGGCGACCAGATCGGCGACGTAGCGCGCCTCGTTGGCGTCGTGCGTCGCGTGCGCCACAAATGCGTCGACCGAGCGTAGCGCAGACGCGCTGGTGCCGGCCGTCAGCCACAGCACGTCGGCGACGTCGCGGCCGCAGAAGAGCGCGTCGTGCTCGATCAGCAGCGTCTCGAGCCGCGCCGAGCGCGCATAGTGCGCGACGCGCTCGGCGCCGCAGTCGACCAGCAGCGGCGCGAGCTCGAGCAGCGCGTCGGCCAGCGCACGCTCGGCGCACCAATCGCGCTCCGAGCACATCAGCAGGGTGGCGCCGATGGCCGGTTGCTGCCCGGCGTCCAGACCGTCGTCCGCTCTGCCGCGCAGCGCCAACCGGACGCTGGCGCTCGGCACGCGCCAGACGCGCTCGCGCAGCAGAAAGCTGATCGCCGCCACCTCTTGCTCGGCGTCGCGCGGCTGGCCGCGCGAGCGGCGCTCGTAGGCCACAAAGCGATCGGCGTCGAACGTGGTGTCGCGGTAGCGCACGTTGAGCTGCGCGCGCTGGATGTTGAAGACGCACCGCTGGAGCGAGTGCGCAAACTCGAGCACGGCGTAGGCGCGCGCGTTGCTCAGCTCGTCGTCGCCGAGCAGCTCGCCGGCTAGCCGCGCCGACTTGCTGAGCCGCGCGCCGGCCCAGCACGCCAGCGTGCTGCGCGCGCCGGCGGCGTGCGGCGGCAGCGGCACCGCGGCGCCGAAGAAGAGCAGGCGCGCCGGCTGCGGCTCGTAGTCGGCAAACTCGTCGGCGAGCTGCACAAGCGCCAGCACGTCGCAGAGCGGCGCGTCGGCGGCGCGGCGCCCGTCGAGCGACAGCGCGCCGAGCAGATCGTAGAGCGTGCGCGGCTCGGCGTTCTCATTGGTGCCGAGCGGTTGGAGCGCGCCGCGCTCGGTGGCGTAGCGCGCCCACAGCTGTCGCCGTAGGCCGGCGGCGGCTTCCGGGACGCGCGCCGCCGCCGTCGCCTGCGTGGCCGACATGTCGGCGCGCGTCAGCTCCTTGGCGAGCGCAATGTCGCGGTGCACCGCTGGAAACAGAGGCATCTGCTTGCGCCGTTGGCGCTCGCTGCGCGCCGCTAGCTCGCGGTCGCGCGCCATCAAGTCGCGCACCGACGCCGTCGCCAGTGCGCGCCGCCAATCGACGGCGCGCACGCGCTGCGTCGCTGCCGCGCGCCGCACGTACAACAGCTCGTACTCGTAGTCGCGCCAATCGATCGGCGCGTCGACCAGCTGCTTGCCGCGCACCAGCTGCGCGCTCACGTACATGCCGAGGTGCGCAAACGGCACCTTGCCGCTCCTATCCCGCACCAGCACCGGACAGCGCTGTTTGGCGCCGCGCGTCTCGCTCTTCTCGGCCGGTTTGGCCACCTCTGCCTCGGCTGCCTCGTCCGTACCCGACTCCCCGCTGCCGTCTTCCGCCGCCGCCGCCGCCTCTGCCCGCCGCGCCGCCACCAGCGCGCGTACCGACGCCGCGTCTCTCGGTACTTCGTTCACCGGTACCTCCACATCGTGCGCCAACGACGTCAACAGTACGCCCATGCACAGAAACAGCCGGCCCTCGGGCGCCACACTGGCCTCCTCGCGCACCACACGACCGTAAAATCCGAATCGATCGCTCATCCGTCCACCAATCACGGCGCGCTGCGCGCCGCCCAAATCCAATACAACTGCCGCTCACTCTCATTCCCATTCTCATTGCGGATTTCATTTCGGCTCTAGCTCGGCGCTCACTCGACCGATTCGGGCGCTGATTTTTTGTAAATTTTTTGGCGGCCTCCTCGTGCCTCTCGTCGCATCAGAACTCGAATAGGAGGGTACCTAATTTTTGGCAATTTCGACCTTCTCCGGATTCTCCGCACCCCTCGGCGGGGTCGGAGGTCGGCGTGCGAAAAATAAACTCGAAATTGATCGCGCCGCAAATCGATCGTGAGCTTCTAGGTCGTCGTTCTCGACCCATATCTGCTTTCAAATCTCAATCTGACCCAGCCAACTCGGAGATAGAGACCATCCGAATCCGCAATGCGAATGAAATCCGCAATGCGATTGGGCGCCCAAACTCGCTCAACTCTCATTCCCATTCTCATTGCGGATTTCATTTCGGCTCTAGCTCGGCGCTCGCTTGGTCGATTCGGGCGCTGATTTTTTGTAAATTTTTTGGCGGCCTCCTCGACACGCTCGTCGCATCAGATCGCGAATAGGAGGGTACCTAATTTTTGGCAATTTCGACCTTTCCCGGATTCTCCGCACCCTCGGCGGGGTCGGAGGTCGGCGTGCGAAAAATAAACTCGAAATTGATCGCGCCGCAAATCGATCGTGAGCCACGAGGTCGTCGTTCTCGGCCCATAACTGCTTTCAAAACTCAATTTGGCCCAGCCAACTCGGAGATAGGGATCATCCGAATCCGCAATGCGAATGAAAACCGCAATGAGAATGGGCACCCCAAAATGGCCAATAGAAACTCGAGTTTCCGTTTCGATTGACCTTGCGTTTCATTTCGGCGCTAGCGCCGAGTTGGCCGGGCCGATTCGGTCGCTGATTTTTTGTAAATTTTTTGGCGGCCTCCTCGACACGCTCGTCGCATCAGATCGTGAAAAGGAGGGTACCTAATTTTTGGCAATTTCGACCTTTCCCGGATTCTCCGCATCCTCGGCGGGACCGGCGGCCGGCGTGCGAAAAATAAACTCGAAATTAAGAGCTCTGGAAATTGGCCGAGCGGCACGAGAATGGTCTCGCCGGCCCATATCTTCTTTCAAAACTCGATTTGACCCAGCCAACAGCGAGATACGACTGACGTACACAATGCCACGTCATCACTGATTCATTGAACCAAAGCGCTATTCGGCGAAAGAAAGTCGCGAAAATTTTTGAACTCTGGCCAGAAATTGCTTTGCACCGAAATCCTAAAATTGACTCTAACTCGCTGTAGAGCGGCTCAACTTGGCGATTGGCGGTGCACGCGTCACGGCGAGGAGCTCCTCGTGCCGCTCGACCGGTCAAAAGTGAATTTCAGGGTATGTTGTCTAGAGTCTGTGTGCACTGATTTCTCGGAGGTGGATTCGAAATTCGATTTCCCAAAATGGAAAAGCAAAATGCCAGCCTGGAAAACCAATATTGGCGCTAACTCCGAGTTGGCTGGGTCAAATTGAGTTTTGAAAGAAGATATGGGCCGGCGAGCCCGTCCTCGGCGCGCTCGGCCAATTTCCAGAGCTCTTAATTTCGAGTTTATTTTTCGCACGCCGGCCGCCGGCCCCGGCGGGGGTGCGGAGAATCCGGGAAAGGTCGAAATTGCCAAAAATTAGGTACCCTCCTTTTCACGATCTGATGCGACGAGAGGCACGAGGAGGCCGCCAAAAAATTTACAAAAAATCAGCGCCCGAATCGGCCAAGTGAGCGCCGAG
>Ga0180431_10000610_pt1 | contig 51020 bp, 36 predicted proteins | sample SS_ome_11_FD_132459 | JGI IMG/M metagenome (GOLD analysis project Ga0180431, IMG submission 132459) | Hypersaline lake sediment archaeal communities from the Salton Sea, California, USA - SS_1_MS_1 metaG | ecosystem: Environmental > Aquatic > Non-marine Saline and Alkaline > Hypersaline >... | reverse complement strand
CCAATGGGTCAAGTACACGGCGCGAGGCTTCCGCAACTTCGACAACTTCAAGAACGCCATCTACTTCCATTGTGGCGACCTCGACCTGCTACCCCAACCCACCTAAATCCCGGAAGAGCGAGATTTTCTATCTGGTGGGCCGGCGCTGCGCTTGTCCCACCCTACGGCTTTGTCGGGGCGTTTACTTCCACGCCACATCTGCCGACGTGACGTACCCGTCGTACGCCTTTTTCAACTCCTCCGGGCTCATTTCCTTCTTGTGGATTAGAATCCGGTAGCTCAAGCGGATCGGCTTGCCCGGCTCGAACGTTCTGGTCTTGACGCCCGGCCAGCCGACGCACAAGGGGCCGTAGTGGCGCGTGAGCCAGGTCGGCGGGTAGTCGGGGTGGTCCTTGGGTACGAAGACCGCCAGGCCGCTCCGCTGGGGGCAGCCGGGGATTACGGTCGTGATGTCGGCCCACGCCAGCGGCGTGTTCGACAGATCGGTCTTCGAGACGCTCCCCTTGCCTTCGTGTTTGCCGGCGCCGCGCTCGGTCGTGATAATCGCGTCCCTGCGCGGCAAGACGTTCAGCCGCACGGTCAACCCGCCATAGCTCTTGCCGCCGGCGCCCCGGAGCGAGATCGGTTTCTCGGGGATCCACGTGAAATCGAGATCGATCGCGCGGGCGTCCTCGGCCACTTTGTACGTCCGCATCCAGACCCGCTCGGTCACCACCTTCTTGTCACCGATCAGCCAGGCGTTCTCGACGCCCAACACCGCGGCCACCGGTCCGGCCTCGCGGCAGAGCCACCGTTCGAACTTCAGCTTCACCGCGTCGGAACTCCACATGTCGTACTCTTTGCCGTCGACGCCGACGTGCGGCCACGACCAGAAGATGCCGTGGTGGTGGAAGTGGTCCTTGGGGAAATCGTCCGTCAACACCTCGCCGTTGAGTCCCCAGACGGGATGGATGTAGCACGCCCGATTCCGTCGGCGATCTTTCTCGGGCACGTGCTCGCCGGTAATCGTGCCATGGTTGTAGACCATCACGGGCGTGTCCCCGTCAAGGATTTTCAGCGACTTGTCGTCGATGTCTTTGAACTCAAATTCGCCTTTTTTGAGCGGCTTGGCAACCTGCAATTGAAATCGTCGCTCATCCTTCGCGCCCTTTCGTGGCGGAATGTTTGCGATGAGAACCCGAGCTTCTTTCCCTGCGGCGCCGTCGTCGGCAATTGCCGAGATCAGTTGCGCCGGCGCCTCCACGTCCTTGGCGCCGACTTCAACCAGCTTGTACGACCCGGGCCCGCGGTCGATCGACTCCGGCAGCGGCGCCGCCACCGATAGCGTAACGCCCTTCGCCGGCACAACCAACTCCGGCGGCTTGGCATCAACCGTCGCTGGCAAGCCCAGAAGCAAGGTCAAGACATAAGTGGCGGCACGGCAAAATGGAACGGACATGGCAGAACTCCCGGCGTGGTGAAATGTGGATGTTTACCAACACAGATTATAGCCGACCAGGATACCGGTTGTCCACGAGTCTACAAAGCCGCGACCAGTGGTCGCGGAAATCGCGAGAATCAGGTCTCCATCGCTGAAATACACCAGGAAACGTCGCGAACACGTACATCCCGCGACCACTGGTCGCGGCTTTGTAGCACGCAACGCCACGTTTCCCGTAAGATCTCGCCGCAGAAAATCCCAACGGCGATCTTTCCGCGACCACTGGTCGCGGCTTTACAGTTTGTATGTCTTCACATCCACCGCCGCGCCCTTTCGGCCGGCTGAGACGTAGGCACTGTAAATCGTCGAAATCGAATCGGCCGCCAGCTCGAATTCGCTCTCGCACGGCTCGCCGTAGGCGATCGTCCGATAAAAGGCCTCGATCTCCTGCGGGTAGCCGGTACACCAGTCCTCGTCGGGCGAGGTGCAGGCCCAACCTTGCTTCGTGCCGATCTTTTCGAGGACGTAGATGTCGTCGAAATTCTTCTCGACCGGGTTGTACGTCTGCATGGCCGTGTTGGGGTTGATATTGCAGAGCGCCCGGTGGTTGTTGGCACAGACTTCGAGCCAATTGTGAATCCCGCCGAGCACGATGTCGGAGGCGATGATGTCGGCGATCATGCCGTCGTCGAACTCGACGTGCATGATCGAGAAATCGTCGATGTCGTAGTAGGTGTTGCGAATGTGGCCTTCGTCGCGGAAGGTCTCCAGGCGCGTGATACCATGGGCCCGGGCGGAGACGATCTTGGGCCGGATCGGCTCCCCGTCGCGAGTGCGGCCTTCGACCCGCTTGAGATACAGTGCGGCGGTCAACGGATGGCAACCCTTGCCGATCAAGACCCCGCCGCCGCAGCGGGCCGAGTAGGCGTAGTCGACCGAGTGCGAGCCGCTGTGGGCCTCCTCGCCGTGGATCCAGAGGATCTGCCCGCCCGTCTTTTCGAGGATCTCGCGCTCCTTTTGAATCGACGGGGCGTAGACCCAGTTCTCGGCGTAAAGCAACCGCCCCCGGCTGGCCGATTCGGCCGCCATCAGCCGCTCGACACTTTCGAGCGCGGCGTCCAGGGCGATCTGCTTGTCGAACCGGTCCCAGTGGAATTCATCCGTCCCGTCGCCGAAATAGCCGGTCAGCGGCTTTTCGCAGATGACGAACTTGTCGCGCTTTAGCCCGGCGGCCGAGACCGGCTCGTGTGCCATCGGCGGCACACAGACGTGGATCGCGTCGACCTCGTCGAGCATGGCGTCCAGCGTGTCGAAGAAGCAAATCCCCCGCTTCTCGGCATACGCCTTGCCCCCGTCGACATCGAGGGAATGGACCCCCACGACCTCGACGTTGGTGCTGTAGACCTTGCGGAGTGCCTCGTAGTGAAAGGTGGCCGAGAAGCCCGACCCGACGATGCCCGTGCGAATGGTCTTCTTTTCCATGGTTCTTCGGTGTTGGTGGTTGTTTGAGGATGGCAGGAAAGTCCCTAGGGGCGACCGAAAAATAACTTTCCGATTTGGATTGAAAGCAGGGGGCACCCGCCCCCGGCACTTGGCTCGTTCGGTTATGGGCCGGGGGCAGGTGCCCCCTCCTTTATTCCTGAATCCGGCAAGTTATTTATCGGCCGCCCCATAGTCTAGCCGGTCGCGGGGGAACGGGCAACCGGGGCATTTGGCCCGCTCCTTGACAGCCGTTTGCCCATGGTCCAAAATGGCGGGCACCATCGCAAAGCTTCTGTTTCGTGGATAGCACCCCATCTCGAACCCGGAGGACTACGCCATGCGACGCACAATGGTTGATCGCCGCCTGTTTTCGCCAAGATTGCCCGTGCTTGTTGTGTTTGTTGTTCCGTTCGTTCTGTCGGCAATATGTTTCACGTCGCGGGGCGTCTCCGCCGCCGAGTTCCGCCGGTTGCCGGTCGCCGAGTATCGCGACAAGATGGCCGCCGGATGGATAGGTCAGATGGTCGGCGTCGGCTGGGGTGCGCCGACCGAATTCCGCTGGAAGGGCAAGATCATCCCCGAAGACAAAATGCCCAAGTGGAAACCGGGCATGGTCAACCAGTTTCGCCAGGACGACATCTACGTGGAGATGACCTTCCTGCGGACGCTGGAGTTGCACGGGCTCGACGCCCCGATCCGCCAGGCAGGCATCGATTTCGCCAACAGCCGCTATTCGCTTTGGCACGCGAACCGTGCCGGTCGCGACAACCTCCGCAAAGGCATCGCGCCGCCCGACTCGGGACACCCCGAGTTCAACAAGCACGCCGACGACATCGACTACCAGATCGAGGCCGATTTTTCAGGGCTGATCGCCCCGGGTATGCCGAACGCCGTCATTCGCCTCGGCGAAGTATTCGGGCGGCTGATGAACTACGGCGACGGGCTCTACGGCGGACAGTTCGTCGGTGGAATGTACGCCGAAGCATTCTTCAACGACGACCCGGTCGCGATCATCGAGGCCGGGCTGAAGTGCATCCCCGAAAAGAGCCAGTACGCCGAGGCAATCCGCGATGTGCTGCGATGGCACCGCGAAAACCCGGATGACTGGCAGAAGACGTGGCAGTTGATCGACGACAAATACCAGAAGAAACCCGAGTACCGACGGTTCTCGTGCAGCAAGGGCGATTTCAACATCGACGCAAAGATCAACGGGGCCTACATCATTATGGGCCTGTTGTACGGCAAGAGCGACCCGGACAAAACGATCATCATCTCGACCCGTTGTGGGCAAGACTCCGACTGCAACCCCTCCAACGCCGGGGGGGTTTTGTTCACGACGATCGGCCGGTCGAAGCTGCCGGAGAGGTTTGTTTCCGAGTTGAACGACGAGGGAGTCTTCAGCCATACCGCGTACAATTTCCCGGGGCTGGTCGAGGTGTGCGAGAAGCTTGCTCGCCAGGCGGTCGTTGCCGACGGCGGGCGGATCGAAAAGGACGCCGACGGCAAGGAGGTGTTCGTGATCCCCGTCGTCAAGCCGAAACCGAGCAAGCTCGAGCAGTGCTGGGAAGCGGGCCCGGCGGCCGAAAGCCGATTTACCGAAGCCGAGATGGAACAGATCGCGGGCGGCTCGTCGCCAAAGCGGCTGCAACAGCAACTCGAAAAGGTGGCGCCCGGCTGGAAGATCGCCAACTGCGGCCCCGAAATGGACCCGGGGCTGCGGGCCAGTTTCGGCGGCAAGAAAAACGTCTTCGTGTCCCATCCCAAGAATCGCAACACCGCCTGCACCCTCAGTCGCAAAATCGAAATCCCCGCCGGCAAGAAGACAAACCTGCGGCTCGTCGTCGGCCACTATCCGGAAGGCGATTGGCTCTTGGTGGTCAAGGCCGACGGCAAAGAGCTGCTCAAGCAGGAAATCGGCCCGGGAAGTGCCGAGAAGGGCTGGGCGGAACTGACCGTCGATCTATCCCCATACGCCGGCAAGACCATCTCGCTCGAACTGGTCAACGCACCCGACGAGTGGTCGTGGGAGGCCGGCTACTGGGCCAAGATCGCCGTGGAAAGCAAATAGCAAGAGAAGTGGCAGACACACCCCACGTTTCCCCGGGGTTTCCGCGACCACCGGTCGCGGCTTTATAGGAAACTGACCGACCGACAATCGTACCTATGGAGAAACGCCGTGTCGTTCGGCCCCGCATGGCATGACAAATCAACCGGCCGGGACGTGCCGCCGGACAAGCTAACGCCCATTGTCCGCGCGGCGGCCCGGCAGCTTGTCGAGGATCTTCGCCGGGCCGAAACGCTTACCGACAAGTGGTCGGACCCCGGGCTGGCCGACGTGCTGGTGGCCGCGGCGCTCGACGAATGCCTTGAACGACTCGCCGCTACCAGTTGCTGGGGCGAGGCAAACCGCGTGCCGTCCAACGAGCTGTGGCGCATCGCCGGACCGGTTCTGGAAGCGGGATGGCTCCAGCATCGCGCCCGCTTCAAACCACTCGGCTATGCCGGCGATTTCGAGATGCTCGCGCGGATTTGCGGACAGACGAGTTGCCCCGATCCGCTGGGACGGGCCTTCGATCACTACTTCCTGAGTCTGGCAGCCCCACAAGCAGTTCGGGCGCGGACGCAACAGACAACCGCGGCGATGGTTGCCCACTGCTTGAAACACGACGGGGAGACGTATCGTGTCGTCAGCGTCGGATCGGGGCCGGCGATCGACGTGTGTGATGCGGTTTCTCTGCTGCCCGGAGAGCACCGCGGGCGATTGCGGGTCACGTTGCTCGAAATCGATCCGAAGGCGCTCGAATTCGCCCGGGCGAAGCTGGCGTTGCTCTTGCCGGACGGCTCGTTCGAGTGTGTCCGCACGAACCTGTTCCGGCTGCCGCAGACGGCGGCTCGCGATGCGACGTTCGCGGACGCCGATTTCCTCGTCTGCCCCGGGCTTTTCGACTATCTCGAAGACGCCCCGGCGATTGCCATGTTGAGACACTTCCGGCAACAACTTCGTGCGGGCGGCCTGTTGCTGGTCGGCAATTTCGCCCCCCACAATCCCACCCGGGCGTATATGGAATGGATCGGCAACTGGTACTTGCTCTACCGCACGGCCGAACAGCTCCACCGGCTTGCCGTGGAAGCAGGGATGCGGGAAGATCGTTTCCAGATCGGCTCCGAACGGCTGGGAGTCAATCTGTTCCTGGTTGCCCGAAAAGAAATCCCCAACTCGTAGTATATATCGTCAAAGGAGAAGCCGGACTTCGATCGGCTCGGTCATCTTCGCCTGAGACTTTCCAAAGGAGCGAAACGATGTGTCAAATGCGATTTACCCTGGTGTGGTTCTGTGGGGCTGTTGCCGTTGCGGCAAACAGTGCAGCGGCCGGCAATGCGGCCAAGGCCGGCAAGGTGGTCGAGGAATCTCCGACGCTGAAATGTCTCGGCGTGCGGTGGTTTGTCGCCGGGGATGATAACCAAAATGCCCAAGTGCTGGTCGGGTATCGCAAGGTTGGCGAGGCCAAGTGGCGGCGCGGGTTGAATCTGTTCCGCGTGGACAGCAGCGGGATGCGAAAGGCCGTTCGACCTCCGGCTGGAGAGACCCTGTTTGCCGGGTCGGTGTTCGATCTCGAGGAAGACACCGAATACGAGGTGAAACTCGTGTTGAGTGATCCCGACGGCGTCGGGGCCGAGAGGATCTTGCAGATGAAAACCTGGGCCGAGCCGAAAATGCCGCCCGGCGGGCGGACCGTCGACGTGCGCCCCGGCGGGCTCGCGGCGGCGCTCGGGCAATCGAAACCCGACGACACCTTGCGGCTTGCACCCGGGGTGTATCGCGGAACGTTCGCCCCAAAGTCCGGCACCTCCGAGCGGCCCATCGCCATCGTCGGCTCGCCCGGCGGAAAGACGATCCTCGACGGGCAAGGCAGCAGCAACGTCATTTCCGCCTCGGGGTTGCACGACGTCTTCTTCGAGAACCTGGCGCTCCAGAACGCCAAATATGGAATCGCCGTCAACGAAGGGGCGCGAATCACGGTGCGCCGCTGCACGATCCGCGACGTCGACTACGGGTTTGTTGCCCAGCGAAACGGCGACCGGCAGCAACGCATCTACATCGCCGACAACGTGATGACCGGTCGCTCGCGATGGCCGAGGACCGAGGGCATCGAGAGCCGCCGCGGCGTGCAGATCGCCGGCACCGGGCACGTCGTCTGCTACAACCGCATCAGCAACTTCGCCGACGCAATCGACACCTTCTCGGTCTATCCCTGCGCGGCGATCGACTTCTACGGCAACGATATCTCCGAGTGTACCGACGACGGCATCGAGATGGACTACAGCGAGCACAACACGCGTTGCTTCGACAACCGGCTGACGAACGTTTTCCAGGCGATCTCGGCCCAGCCGGCACAAGGCGGACCCGTCTACATCTTTCGCAACGCCATGTACAACGTCGGCCACGCGACGTTCAAGCTGCACAACAACACGTCCGGCGTGCTGCTGTTCCACAACACGTCGGTCCGCACGGGCATGCCGTTGGTCCTTTCGACGCACGAAACGGTTACCAACTGCGTGTCGCGAAACAACCTGTTCATCGGCACCGCGGGCAACTACGCCTACGAAACGACGGCGAAGATGCGAGACTGCGATTTCAACTACGACGGATTCGGCGGCCAATGGACGAAGTTTCTCAAGTGGAACAAGGTTCGCTACGACAGCATCGAGGCAGTACGGCAAAAAGCCCCGGTCTATCGCCACGTCATTCGCGTCGATCCCCGCGGGCTGTTTCAATCGGGCGTTCAAGCCCCCGGTGACATCAAGACGCAATTCCCGCCCAAGACGAACGACCTGCGGCTAAGCCATCGCAACCGTGCCATCGATGCCGGCGTTGTGCTGCCGAACATCAACGACAACTTCGCCGGCAAGGCCCCGGACCTCGGGGCCTACGAACTCGGCTCGCCGATGCCGCACTACGGGCCCAGAGAGTAGCAGGCGGCCACCTCTCCTATTCTTCCTGCAAAGCCCGTCGCGGATTGATCGACGTTAGCTGGTGAATCTCCTCCGGTGACAAGCCGACTTGTTCGCTGAGCACTTCGTGCATCCGCGGCATCGTCGCGCAGGAACCGACGAAATGGGATCCGTCGGGTGATCGGGCCACCAAATCGTCGCCGACTTGAATGTCCCATGTGCCGAGCGTGTAACGCCCCGGGCCAAGCCCGGCGGCGGAAATCGCGTCGGTCACCACAATACAACGCTCCGTCCCCGCCGTGCGAAGGTAATTGCCCAAAACCGGCGGTTGAATATGAACGCCGTCGGCGATGAACGTCAGCCACAGCCGGTCGGCCGCGGCCAGTGCCCGTTGGATGATGTTGTCGTGGCGGTGCATCTGTACGGGGCAACCGTTGCCGAGATGGGTGAACATCGAGAGCCCGGCGTCGATCGCGGCGGCCAATTCGTCGCCGGTCGGATTACAATGCCCCGCGGCCACCGCGACGCCTTCGCCGACCAGGCGGCGCGTCAGCCGCAGATCGGGGTCGCGCTCGGGGGCGAGTGTGACGATTCGGGCGAGCCCGGCCGCCGCATCGACCAGCCGCATCCCGGTCTCCACGTCGGCCAGCCGCACGGCGTGCCGGGGATGGGCACCGCGGTAGCCGTCCCGCTCATTAATGAAAGGGCCCTCGATGTGGAAGCCGGCCATCGTTTGCCGAACCGTTTCGTCGTCCTGGTAAAACCGGGCGATGCGCCGCAGACGGCCGCCCATGAGGTCCAGCTCGTCGGTAATGATCGTGGCCAGAAAGCCGGAGACGCCGTCGGCCGCGATCCGCTCGCACGCCTGATGAAAATCCTCGGCCGTCAGGTCGTCGCTGTTGAAATCGACGCCGGCATAGCCGTTCACTTGCAGGTCGAAATCGCCTTGTTCGTTTGGCATGGTTTCGTGTGTCCGGGTGCAAGAAAAGTAGCAGGCACACGAAGTGTGCCTGCTACTATGGTTTTTCGGAAAGCAGCGATGCGGCCGAGCCGTCGAGAAAGACCGTTGCCTCCGGGTGTTTTTGCAAGATCGACGCCGGAACGTCGGGTGTCACGGGGCCCTCAATCGTGTCGCGCGCCGCCTTGGCTTTGCGCTCGTCGGGCACGGTGCAGACGATCGCGGCGGATTTCATGATCTGGCGGATCGACATCGAGATGGCCCGGTCAGGCACGTCCTCGAATGTGGGAAACCACCCCTCGCCGAACTGCTGGCGGCGGCACGCCTCGTCCAAGTCGACCATCAGGAACGGCTCCTCGGTCTCGAAATCGGCTGGCGGGTCGTTGAACGCCAAGTGGCCGTTCTCGCCGATGCCGACGAACGCCACATCGATCGGGTGCTGCTGGAGAATCGCTCCGACACGTTCGATTTCAGCCCGGCAGTCGGCCTCGCCATCGAGGTAGTGAAACGCTGCCGGCGGCAGCGGCAGCCGGCTGACGAACCGTTGCCACAGATAAAGCCGGAACGACGCGGGATGGGTGATCGGGACGCCGACGTATTCGTCCAGATGGAACGCGGTGACGCGGTTCCATGCGATTTCCGGCTGGGCGACCAGGACCTCGAACATCTCGAACTGCGAGGCCCCGGTGGCCACGATGATGTTGGCCTCGCCGCGCTCGGCGATCGCCCGGCGGATCCGTTCGGCCCCGGCCTGTGCGGCCGCGCGGGCCATTTCCTGCTTCGTCGGGTGGATAACGTGGTTCATGGCATGGCACTTCGATTCTCGCCGTTCTTACCGTTTAGCGGCCGACGGCACGTCGGCCGAAGTCGCTCGCCGTCGTGCCGACGGCGGCTAAACGTCATTCGTATGACAATACCATTTCCCGTACGCGCAGCCAACCACCCCGGGTTTACACGCTTTTTACAAACAAATGACACCGATCTCACCACCGGTCGGGCGAGAAAACCTAGAATACGGCCATGGGTCGAGAATTTTCCCCCAATCCTCTTTTGCAAGGGAGTGTCGACATGTTCCGATTTGTTAGTGTGTTATGTGTGGGGCTGGCGTTGGCGTTCTTGTTGGCGCCGGCGGTGGCGGCCAAACAGATTACGTTGGATGTCTCGATGGCCAATCCGACTCTGCTGGCCGACAAGAAACAGAAGACGTATCTGAAAGTCGGGTTGACCGGCTTCAAGATTTCGTCGAAAGGGAAGCGGGCGCCGGTGAACATCGCGTTCGTGATCGACAAGTCGGGCTCGATGAGCGGCCAGAAGATCGCCAAGGCCCGCGAGGCCGCCAAGTTCGCCGTCCGGCGGCTCGACCGCAAAGACATTGTCTCGCTGGTCGCCTACGATTCGACGGTCCGCGTGCTGCTGCCAGCCACACGGCTGAACGACAAGGACGCCGTCTGCCGGGCGATCGACCGGCTCGGGGCCGGCGGCTCGACCGCGCTTTTCGCCGGCGTAAGCAAAGGGGCCGCCGAACTGCGGAAGTTCAAGCACAAGGACTATGTCAACCGCATCATCCTCTTGTCCGACGGCCTGGCCAACGTCGGCCCCTCGTCGCCCAGCGCCCTGGGTGAACTCGGGGGCTCGCTCATCAAGGAAGGCATCTCGGTCTCGACGCTGGGGCTGGGGTCCGACTACAATGAAGACCTGATGTCGCAGTTGGCCAGCCGCAGCGACGGAAACCACATTTTCATCGAACGTGCGGACGATCTGGCCAGGATTTTCAATTTCGAGTTCGACGACGTCCTTTCGGTCGTCGCCCAGGAGGTGGCCATCGAGATCAAGCTCGGGCAGGGCGTCCGCCCGATCCGTGTGCTCAATCGCGAGGCGGAAATCAACGGGAACAAGGTGATCGTCAAGCTCAACCAGTTGTACGCCGAACAGGAGAAGTATATCCTGATCGAGGTCGAGGTGCCCGCCACCAAGGCCGGCCGGAGCCGCAAGATCGCTGAGGTCGACGTCTCGTATTCCAACATGGCAACCAAGACGACCGACCGGGTCGCCAGCACCGTCAGCGCCACCTTCGACAAGTCGGAAAAAACGGTCGAAGCCAAGACCAACAAGGCGGTCACCGTCGAGTGCGTCATTCAAATCGCCAACGGCCAGAATAAGCTGGCAACCGTGTTGCGCGACAAAGGCGACATCGACGGGGCCAGAAAGCTCCTGCTCGACAACGCCAAATTCCTCGAGTACAATGGCACGAAATTCGACTCGGAGAAGCTGAGAATAAGGTACCGATGGAACCACGACCAGGCCGAGAACCTCGACGGCGAGAAGTGGAACAATTCGCGAAAGCTGATGCGACGTTACCAGCACTTTGACGCTACACAACAGAGCTTCTAGCAACCGGAGGAATCTTTTGGAGTGCGATGACAAGTCACCGCTTCCCTTATCCGGGACGGTTTCCTTCCGGAAAAGCCCTTTGGGCGATTGAACGCGGAAGGAAAAAGAAAGCGACGACAAGTCGTCGCACTCCATAGATCCGAACTTACGTGTCCAAGAGACAGATCATCCTCTTCCTGCTCATTGTGTGCCTGCCACTGGTCATGCTGGCATGGCTGGGATCGCGGATCGCGCACAATGAGCGGAGGATGGTCCGGCAGCAGTTCGACGATCTGCTCCGCGATAAGCTACGCGACGTTGACGGGACGGTCGCGAAATTCTTTGACGACCGCGACCGCGAACTCCTGCGGCTGACCGACCTGCCCAGCCACGATTACGACACCATCCGTCAGCTCGCCCGTGCGGAACCGCTTGTCCGACAAATGCTGGTGCTGAATCCCAACGGAACGCTCGTCTATCCCGATCCGAGACAGGAGCTGAATGACGCCGAACGCGAATTCCTGCGACGGGCCAAACAGGTGCTGATCGACAAGGATCTGGTTCGCGCGGGCGCCGACGATGGGGATGCACTTACGGAATCCCGCACTGCCGGCGTCGCCCCGACCCACGGCTGGTACACCTGGTACTGGGGCCCGGGGCTGAATCTGATCTTCTGGCACCGGCTCGAGTCGGGGCAGATCGTGGCGGTCGCCCTGCCGCGGGGGCGATGGATCGCCGATCTGGTTGCCGAGTTGCCGCAGACCCCTTTGCCATCCTCAGACGCCACAGATCCCGACTCGCAAATCCGGCTGGTCGATTCGAACGGGGCGGCCGTCTACCAGTGGGGCGATTTCGAACCGGCCGAAGATGCCCGGCCGGCGGTCGAGATCCCGCTGAGCGAGCCGCTCGCCTCCTGGCGGCTGCAATACTTCGTACACGACGAGCAGTTCGCCGCCGCCGGGCGGAGTGCGTATTTTGGTCTCCTGATCGGGCTGGTCGTCGCCGGCATCGCGATGGCGGCCATGGCCCTGTTGTTCTATCGCGAGTACGCCCGGGAGATGCGAGAGGCGGTGCAGCGGGTGAACTTCGTCAACCAGGTCTCGCACGAGTTGAAAACGCCGCTGACGAGCATTCGGATGTACGCCGATCTCCTTCAGACTGACCTCGAAGGGCTTGAGACCGACGACGCCGCGAAGCCGCAGGAGCGCACCAAGGTGATCGTCGGCGAGAGCGAGCGGCTAAGCCGGCTTATCGGCAACGTGCTGACCTTCGCCCGGCAGCAGCGGGGAAAGCTGACGCTGCGGCCGACGACCGGAGTGCCCGACGAGGTGATCGCCGCCGTGATCGAGCGGTTCAAACCGGCGATGGAGCAGAAGGGGATCGAAATCCAGTTCGACGGCGCGGCCACCACGCCGGTCCGGTTCGACGTCGACGCCCTACAGCAAATCCTCGGCAATCTGCTCAACAACGTCGAAAAGTATGCGGCCGACAGCGAGACCGTGGAAATCGCCAGCCGCCAGGAAGACGGCCGGACAATTGTCACGGTGGCCGACCACGGCCCGGGCATCAAGCCCGGACACCGTGGGAAGGTCTTTGACCCGTTCTACCGGATTTCGGATAATATCAAGGGGGTTGTCGGCACGGGCATCGGGCTGTCGATCGCCCGCGAGTTGGCCCGGCTCCATGGCGGCGATCTGACGCTGGTGCCGTCGCATAGCGGGGCCTGTTTTCGGGTGGAGTTGGAGACGGAAGAAGTTGAGAGTTGAGAGTGAAGAGTTGAGAGTGAAGGGTTGAGAGTGGAGAATACGCCAAAGGCGTTGAACATCAAAGCCCAGGGTCGCGAAGCGCACCCTGGGGTAAGAGGTGCCAGCAACCATTATGAACCCCAACGGGGTTCTACAGACGGGGGTGGAACGATACGGGAACGGTTTGCACAACACGGCGCGTATTTGTAGAACCCCTTCAGGGTTCGGGCGATTCGTTCGACCACACTCCCAGGGTGGCGCGGCTTCGCCGCTGACCCTGGGCTTTGATGTAGAACCGCTTCGCGGTAAAGGGAAGAATGGCCAACCCATGAAAGTCCTACTCGTCGAAGACGATCAGCACATCCGCCAAGGTCTCGCCGAGATCCTGGAGACGGAGGGGTATGCCGTCCTCGAAGCGGCCGACGGCCAAGCGGCCATGGAGCTGTTTGCCGCCGAGACGCCCGACTTTGTGTGCCTCGACATCATGATGCCCAAGCTCAGCGGCTACGACGTCTGCAAGCGGATCCGGGCCGAAAACGCGGAGGTGCCGATCATCTTCATCAGCGCCAAGTCGGAGGAGATCGACAAGGTGATCGGGCTGGAATTGGGGGCCGACGACTTCATCGTCAAGCCGTTCGGGGTCAAAGAGGTGGTTGCCAGAATCCGGGCGGTCACCCGCCGATGCCGAGCGGCGGCGGCCGACACCCCGGCCGGGTCGTTCACCATGGGCGACCTGGAGGTCTTTCCCCGGGAACTCCGCGCCCGGCGGGGCGGGCAGGTGATCGACCTGAGCCTTCGCGAGGTGAAGCTGCTTACGCTGTTCCACGGCCGGCGCGGCGAGGTGCTCGACCGCAACACGATCTTCAACGTCTGCTGGGGCGAGGACTACATGCCCAACAGCCGCACGCTCGATCAGCACATCTCGCAACTCCGCAAGCGGATCGAGCCCGACCCGAAGTCGCCGGCGATCATCCGCACGGTCCACGGGGCGGGGTACCGGTTCGAGGGGTGAACCGCCCAGCGGCCGACGGCACGCCGGCCAGAGCGTGCGTTGGCATATCTCACTTTCGCCGTCGTATCGACGGCGGCTAAACGTTCAAGGCAGTTCACTTGATCACCTCATCCGCCCGCTTCAGCAGCGAATCGGGAATCGTCAGCCCAAGCTTCCGGGCCTTGCGGGGATTGACGACCAGGCGAGTGGTCCGGACGTTCGTGAACGGGATCTCGGCCGGATTTTCGCCGCGGATCACCCGGGCGGCGACCAGGGCACCTTCACGGCCCGCGTCGAAATAGTCGCGGGCGACCGCCATCACGGCCCCCTTCCGCGGCGAATCGCTCAAAAAGCTGAAGATCGGCAACTCCGCTTTGTCGGCCGCACGGACGATGCTCGGGAACGAGCTGTCGAGCATGTTGCTGACCACCTGAGCCAGGGCGTCGATGTCGCGGCTGCAAAGCGCGGTGGCGGCGTCCGACACCTCGGCCGACGAATTGGCCGCCACGGCGACCAGCTCGATGTCGTATTTCTTCAAGGCCGCTGCCACCTGCTCCTTGTTGTAGACGCAGTTGGCCTCGCCGGGCGTGAAGACGGTGCCGACCCGCCGGGCCGACGGCAGGCATTCGTGGAGCACCTCGGCCACCTCGGCATAGGCGCTGGCGGTGGCCACGCCCGTCACGTTCGGCTGGTGGTCGGTGTCCGAGGCGCCGGCGCCGGCCACAATGGCGTTGGCCACGGTCGTAAACACGACGGGCGTTTCTTCAAAGCGGCGAAGTGCCGCCTGGAGCGTCGGCGTCGAGATGGTCATCACCAGGTCGGCCTCTTCGGTTTTGGCGGCGTCCATGATGGTGCTCAGCGTGGCCAGATCGCCCTGGGCGCTGCGGATATGGAGCGTGTAGTCTTTCCCTTCCTGCAACCCCGCTTCGGCGAACCCGGCTTCGATGCCGCGCGTGGTGTCTTCGGCAAACTGGGCGTCGACATAGCGGGCCAGCACGATTTTCCAAGGTCTCTTCGTGCCGGTTTGGCGGCGCCCCCAATCGGAAACCAGCAGCACGGCCGCCGCCGCGACAATCAGAAACACGCCCAAGGCAAGCCGTTTGACGATCAGCCACATACCGGTTTCCACAAGAGTACGAAGCCAGAAGCAGATTTTCCGCTTTCAGCTTTCAGCTTTCCGCTTTCCGCTTTCCAATCAGCTTATCAAGCTCCGCCGTCAGCCGCGGGAGGATTTCGTCGTATGTAAACGCCCCGAGCTTCTCGCTGCGGCGCTTGAGATTGACGAGTGTGGGTCCGCACCAGAGGCCCAGGTCTGCGTCGTCGGTCTCGCCGGGGCCGTTCACGCGGCAACCCATCACGGCAATTGTGATCGGGTACTCGGCGGCGTAGCGTGTCGCTTCGCGGACCTGCTCGGCCAGTTGGATAAACGCCTCGTTCTCCACCCGGGAACAACTCGGGCAACTGATGATGTTCAAACCCTTCGGTCCCGGTTCGTCGTCATGGAATATCCCGGCGGCGACGTCATCGAGGATTTTTTGGCCCGCCTCAATCTCCTCGTGCTTTCGGGCGTGGGGAAGCGTGAGCGAGACGCGGATCGTGTCGCCGATCCCCCGCCGCAGCAGATGCTCCAACGCGGTCCGCGTCTTGACGATCCCCTCCGGCGGCATGCCCGCTTCGGTTACGCCAAGGTGTAACGGCACATCCGGCCGTTCGAGCACGAACCGGCGGTTCACTTCGATTACCTGCCGCGGGTCGGAATCCTTCAGCGAGACGCAATACCGGGTGAAGCCGATCTCGTCGAGCAACCGGCAGTGCTCCAACGCACTTTCGAGCATCGGGCCGAGCGAATCGCCGGGGTCGTACTTCTGCTGCCAGGCCGGATCGACCGAGCCGCAGTTCACGCCCACCCGCAGGGCACAATCATGCTCAGCCGCCACCTCGGCAATGAAACGAACCTTCTCCTGCCACGGTTTTTCCTGCTCGTGATGGTAGAGATGGCCCGGGTTGTAGCGGATCTTGTCGACCGACGGGGCCACGTCGGCCGCCAGCCGGTAGTTCTCCTGGAGATCGACCGAGAGATTCGCATCGATCCGGCGTCGGATCTCAGCCAGCGCCTCGCAATCTCGCCGCGTATCGACGGCAATCCGCACCAACCCCGCCCCCGCTTCGGCAAGGTGGTGTACCTGGGTAACCGTTGCCTCGACGTCAGCCGTTTTGGTCGCGCACATGCTCTGGACCATGATCGGATGGCCGTTGCCAATGGTAACCGATCCGATCCGAACGGCCCGGGTGGGGTTTCGAGAAACGGGTCGTCCATGGAGAGAATTCAAGCGTACACCTCAGCGGAGCGGGAGCAAAGGCTTCCCCGTGACACCCGAGCAACAGGTCATTTTGACTTCAATGGAAAACGCTCGGGATGCTCGATAACCTCAATGCCCAAATCCACGTCGAGCCTTGGCCAATAGAAGTGGCCCGGGCTCGGCTCTTCGACATCCAGTATTTTTCCAACAGGAGCATCCTTAAACCATGGAAAGTCTTCATAGGACATGAACATCTCCCTATCGGAAGCAAGGAGCCATACGCCGTGGCTGGAGATATTAGTTATCTCCACCTCGGAAATGGGCTTCCCAAGCGTCGGTGAGTTCATCGTAATGTGCCTCGATTAGTTCTTCAATCTGTTTTAGCTGCGACCGCGATAATCGATGATTTTTTGCCAACTCTACTTCAGGCTCAAGCCAATACTTGGCTTCCCCGTCACCGCACAACACATGAACGTGCATTCTCGATTCTTCTCGTGAGAAGAAGAAAAAGCGATAGCCTTTTTCCCTAAATACCGTCGGACTCATGCAATTTCTTTTCTCTGTGACGCATGACGTGGCTCCTCCCCCATTTTCACGGTTGCTTTCTACTGCTTCAAGGCGAAAACGGCCCCGAAATTGAAACTGGAGAATCTACGCGGACTTTGCCGATAAAAATGTCTGTGCCGATCTTCTACCTCAATAGTGCGCAGGCCGTGGTGCCCTGATTGTGGGGAGTGGTCGTGACGTAACATCTTGGCAGTAAAGACGTTGCGAGAGTTAGTTCCATCGGGATTCCCCCAGGGGGGCCAGTGAAACGCAGGTGGCGACTGGGCGGCTTTCGACCCGATAACGACTGAGGAGAGCGGTGGAACCGGATCTCTGCGCTAGGCGTGATCGGGGCCCCACGGATGGAGGAATACCCTGTGAATGACGATATCAACGTATTGGCACTGGTAAAAGGGTCGGAGCGCTACGTTTTCTTGTACGACGATTCGAGCCGAGCGGAGACCCTGCGGATACTGGGGCGTTTCGCCTCGAACCCGGAATTGAGCTTCACCTGGTACGATGCCGCCGTGCTGAGCCAGAAGATCCGCCAGGAGTCGCAGTTCCCGGCGCAATCACGGTTCGATATGCCGCTGCCGACCGATATGGATGAATTCTCCTGAATGAACCCCCCTCTTGCGGCCTGACGCCACAACGCAATGCGCACCGCGATCGACCGTTTCCTCAAGTATCTGCGAGTAGAGCGGAACGGGTCTGAGCACACGATCAAGAGCTATCGCGAGGATCTTACTGCGCTGGCCGACTATCTGGGCGAGGCCCGCGGCGGAGAACCTCCCACGCCGGGTGACGTGACCGTGCTCGATTTACGGGGCTACGTGGCCGCACTGCACGAAGCCGGATACGCCAATTCGAGTGTCGCCCGACGATTGGCTTCCTTACGGAGCTTTTTCAAGTTCGGCCAGCGCGAGGGGTGGACCAAGGCGAATCCCGCGAAGCCGCTGAGGAATCCACGCAGGGGGCGGTCGTTGCCCCATTTCCTGTCGGCCGACGAGATCGGTCGATTGCTCGGCGCGCCGCCGGCTGATGAAGACACCGGCCTGCGCGACCGGGCCATTCTCGAAACGATCTACTCGGCCGGGCTCCGCGTCAGCGAGCTGGTCGGGCTCAACGACGGCGATCTCGATTTCGCCGCCGGCATCGCCCGCATCCGCGGGAAGGGACGCAAGGAGCGGCTGGCACCGATCGGTTCCTATGCTGCCCGGGCGCTGCGGCGATGGCTCCGCAAGAGAAAACTGCACCCCGGCGAACCGTCCGGCCCGGAAGCGCCCGTCTTTCTCAACAAGTTCGGACGCCGCATCACGACGCGGAGCGTCGGGCGGATGCTCGAGAAATACCTCAAGCTCACCGGGCTGGACAGCCGCACGTCGCCCCATTCCTTGCGTCACAGCTTTGCAACACACCTTCTCGACCGCGGCGCCGACATCCGCAGCGTCCAGGAATTGCTCGGCCACAAGAGTCTCGTGACCACGCAGATCTACACGCACGTCAGCACGACCGCACTCCGCGAGGCGTACGAGAAGGCCCATCCCCGGGCGAAGTAGACCGTCCCCGAGCTGTTGACGGCGACGCCGGTGGAGCCGATAATCGCTAGCGGTGAAACAGTCACCAAACGGCATTCACACATCGTGAGGGAATAGCCATGAAAATCGGCCTCGTCGGTTACGGCGGATCGGGCAAGAGCACGCTCTTCGAGTGGCTGACCGGCGTGGCGGCGGATCCGGCCAAGGCCCACGCCGGCCAGAGTGCGATGGCGGCGATTCCCGAACCGCGGCTCGACCAAATTGCGGAAATCTACCGGCCGAAGAAGGTCACTCCGGCGGCCATCGAGATCGTCGATACCCCGGGCCTTAGCCGCACCCACGAGGGCAATGCCGCACGGTTGGCGTTGATCCGCGAGGCCGACTGTCTTGTGCCGGTCGTCGCCGCGTACGACGACTCCGATCCGATCGTCGACATGAGGACCTTCGACGAGGACCTCATGCTCGCCGACATGGAGATTCTCTCCGGCCGCGTGGCGAAGGTGGAAGAGGCGATCAAGAAACCGCTCCCCCGCGCCGAGCGCGATCAGCTCAAACACGAGCAAGACACGCTCGAAATGGTGCTGGCCGCCATGGAAGCCGGAAAACCGCTCCGCGAAAGCGACATGACCGACGAGCAATTGAAGGTTACCAGGGCGTTCCGCCTGCTGAGCGAGAAGCAGCGGCTGGTGATCGTCAATACGGCCGACGACGAGGAAAACCCCGAGCGATTCACGGCGGCCTCCACCGACGAAGTGCCCGTCCTGGCCTTGCCGGCGGGATTGGAGCTGGAACTCTCGAAGATGAGCCCGGAGGATCGCCGTGAGTTCGAAGAGGAAATGGGGCTCGAAAGCGTCGACCGCGACCACATCATCCGCAAGTTGCTCTCCGCCTCCGGGGAGCTGCTCTTTTTCACGACCAGCGAGAAGGAGGTCCGCTGCTGGCTCCTCCGCCGGGGCGGAACCGCCGTCGAAGCCGCCGGAAACATCCACACCGACATGGCCAAAGGCTTTATCCGGGCCGAAGTCATGACCGTCGACGATCTCGTGCGGCTGGGAAGCGAACGCGAGCTTAAGGCCGCAAATCTCGTCCGGTCGGAACATAAGGATTACGTTGTACAAGACGGCGAAATCCTGTTGATCCGCTTCAGCTCGTAACTCGCAAAGCAGCGGCCGGCGGCCGCGCCGCCACTTTGCGGTTCACATCTGCCGTGCCCGCTGCCGCAACGCTTCGTAGCAGAGCACCGCAGCCGTGGCCGATACATTCAGGCTGTCGGCCGCGCCGAGCATCGGCAAGCGGACGGCGATGATGTCGTTGCCGGTCCACGCGCCGGAAAGCCCTTTCGCTTCGCTGCCGAGAACGAAAGCGGTCGGGCCGCGATAGTCCGGCTTGGTGTAGGGGACCGAACCGTCGACACGTGCGGCGACGATCGATAGCTGGTGCCGTCGAAGCCACGCGAGCACCTCGGCCCTTTCCGCCGCACAGACGGGCATGGTGAAGATCGTGCCGAGACTCGCCCGGATTGCGTTGGGATTGTAGAGATCGCCCGCGGCATCGGCGACTACCACCGCGGAAACCCCGGCCCCGTCGGCAGTTCGCAGCACTGCCCCGAGGTTGCCGGGTTTTTCGACCCGTTCGAGCACGACCACCAGCGGGTTCTCCGGGAGCGCAATGTCGTCGAGCGTCGTCTGCGGTGTTTCGGCCACGCCCAAAAGACCTTCGGCCCGGTCCCCGAAGGCGAGCTTCTCGAAGACTTGGCGGGAGACGTGCAACCGTTCGGCGTTGCAGTCAGGCAACCTCGCCAGTAAGCCCCGCTCTTCATCACTGGTGCAGAGTTCCTCGCAGACGAAGACTTCGAGGAGCCGCACCCCGGCCCCGATCGCCCGGCTCAGCTCCCGGGCGCCGTCGATCAGGATTCGCCCCTGTCGGCTGCGATGCCGCCCATGGCGAAGCCGAACGACGTCTTTCACCCGCGGGTTCTTGGGGCTGGTGATCATACGGGTCTCCCAGTGCGCGAGTCATGTCTCACAAAACAAAGGATCGGTACACGGCGGCGGCGGATCGGGCCCCCAGCGGACGACGACCCCGCTGGGCAACTCCCGGCCGGACGCCGACCGGATCGTCATTTCCCGGGCGCTGGCGAAGCCCTCGTGCTTCACGGCGTCGAGCACCATCTGCTTCAGCTTCGCGGGATCGTAGCCGGGCGTGTGGCACGTCAGTAACATGAACCGCCGCCGGTCGGCTGTCAATTGGGCACAAAGCCCGAGCAACCGGGACAGGTGTTTTGAAAGACGCCACACTTCCCCCCGGGCCCCATGCCCGTAGCTCGGCGGGTCGAGGATCACGGCGTCGTAGGTGCTGCCGCGATGGACCTCCCGCTTGCAGAACTTCACCGCGTCGTCGGCGATCCATCGTATGGGCCGGCCGGCCAGGCCGGAGAGTTCGGCGTTTCGGCGTGCCCGGGCAATGGTGTTCTTGGCGGCGTCGACGTGGACGGCCGTTGCGCCGGCCGCCGCCGCGGCCAACGTGCTTCCCCCGGTGTACGCGAAGAGATTCAGAACCTTCGGCGGCTCGTGCGACTGCGCGACACACTTTTGGACTTCTCCGGCGATCCAGTCCCAGTTTGCCGCCTGTTCCGGGAAGATGCCGAGATGGCCGACCGGCGAACGCCGCAATTCGAGAGCAACCGCCCCATGAACGACGTTCCACCGATCGGGAATCCCAGCTTCCGCGGTCCATGTCCCCTCGTCGCCCTCGTTCCGCTCGAACCTCGCGTCGGTGTTTTCCCAATTGCCCGGATCGGCCCGATCAAACGCTTCGGCGGCCGGGCAAGGCCGGTCGATCACCAGCGGCCCAAACCGCTCCAGCCGACGGCCGTCGCCGAAGTCGATCAGTTCGTATTGGTCGCGTGAGAACATGGCAGGTTGGTGACCGGGGATATTCCCCGACGGAAACTCGGGATCGGCGAAGAAACAAGTGTCGCAAGATAAAGTAGCAGACTCCGCCAAGAATCAAAGGAGGGGGGCAGGCGCAGCCGTTTGAGGCGGCGTGCTTCCTCTGTTCTGGGGCATGTTGATCCTCACATCGTCTCTGCCGAGAGGATCGACCGTTGCCCAGGCGGGCCCGTTGGGCCGGCCGGGGGCGAAGCCCCTTGGGGCGGCGTGCTTTGCGGCGGCCGGTAGTTTTTGGGCACGCGGTCGAGAAACATCTTGATCTTCACCGCACTCTTGCCCGTCGGAACCGCCGTAGCCCAGGCCGGTTTCTTCGGGTCCATCCCGAGCACGTAGAAGGAGAGAGACACTATTTTCGGCGTCTTGCCGTTCAGGTCGGTCCAAATCGCTTTCAACTGTGCCTCGTTGGGGGCCTGGTTGCCTGCGGCTTCGACCAGCACCTTGGCCGAAATCCGGGTCGAGCCCACGGCTTGATGGGCGAGAATTTTGTAGCGCGGCGGTTTGATCGGTTCCGGTTTAGCCGCCTCCGGTTGGCCGGGAGCCGTTGACGGTGGTGGGCCGCCCGTCGCCCCGGATAGGACGCTCTCCAGGTCGATCTTCTCGCCGCCTTCGTGGGTGATCATGGCCTTGAAGGTCTCAGATGGTACATTCTTCGGAATGGCCTCGATGACCCCGTTGCAGAAGACGACGTGGATCTTGTCGCCGGGTATTGTGCCGAGCACCGACTTCGGATCGCTGGGAACGAAAGGCAGGTCTTCGGGCTTGGTCCAGGGGACGGCCTTGTCGGGCCCAGCCAGGACGAAGTTGATCGTGGTGGCCTTGCCATCGCGGATACCGCGGGTCTTCTTCCCGCCGTCGAACGGCGTTTCCTTGCCGGCAAAGACCATCACACAGGTCTTTCCGTCATCTTTCCCGCGGCCGACGGCGAACACCGGTAGCATCGACTCGATGAATTGCTTGTTGTGCGGGCTGTCCCACGGTTCGTCGAGCTTCATCGCGTCGTAGAGCGGCTTGCCTTCGATGTAAGGCAATATCCTCACCCGCCAACTCAACAGCGGTTTACCATTTAGATCGCAGATGGCTTGGGGCGGAAAGTAACGCCGCGCGGAATCGAAATTCTGAATCCCCAGCATGATCTGCTGCAGGTCCTCGCGCACGCTCCTTTCTCTCGGTGGCCCAGTGTGCATCGGGCGCGGGGTTGAGCAGAGCCCGATGATTTTGGGTCCGGCTTTGCTCATCTTGACGTAGAATTGCAGCACATCTCCCTTGAAGCGGCCCTCCTGCAACGTCATTCGCACGACTTGGTGCTCCCCGAACATGCCACTGTCCAGTTTGGGTGCATCGGGCGCAAGCTCGGTTGAATGCTTCAACACCTTGCCGCCGGCGTCCTTGGAGATCTTGCCGACGATTCCGGTGTAGAACTGGTTGAGCTGATCGGTGGCCTTGAGAACCCCCGCACTATCCGGGTAGTAAGGAACATCGGAAATCGCAGTCAGCCCCTGCGCGTCGCCGCGGCAGGCCTTCTCGACGAACGCCGAGACCACCTCCTCCGCGGTCGTTGCAGCCGGTTCAGCCCTGGCAACCTGCTGCGCATCCGTGCTTGATAGAGCAGCGGCACAAATCAAGACCAACGCCTGCAACACGGGAAATCGCATTGGACGGCCCTCCACTCGAAAGAGGTTTACGTAGCAGCGGAAATGGTCGGCAACCGGGAAAGCGTCACTTGGCGGGCGCGGCTTTATGTTCGGCGCATTTCGGGGCCCTTTGCAACTCGCCCATGCGGCCCCGTCGGGGAATTCTGCAACGGGTAAGTAGTTGTGACCAGTGGGCGTACGAGGATTCGAACCTCGGACCTCATCCTTATCAGGGATGCGCTCTAAACCAACTGAGCTATACGCCCATGTGTTTGCAATGCCCCGCCCCCCTGCCGAAACCCTATTATTATACCCGTGGCTGATGTGCTGTCAAACTCTGTTGCGGTGTGGCAATAAGCCGTCTTTTCCATCCGCCTTGGAAGGGCATTCCCCAACTTGGGATTGACCCCCCTCGCCGCAATGGGCACAATCGAGCAATTCTGCAAGCGGCCAAGACGCGGTCACTTAGTCCGCAGTGGAGTTACCGGGCTTATTATGCCACGTATCATGCCACTCATGTAGAGGGAGCTATTATGAGATCTGTAAACCTTTCGATATTGGCGGCCTGTTTTCTGTTCTTTGCAATGTGGGGGACATTGGTCGATGGGGCTCCCACGGCAGAACAGGCATTGAAACTCAGGCCCATCCAGAAGGGGGTAGATTACGACAAACCCGAGGGAGAAAAAGCCGATAAGTGTACGGTCATTGCTCGAAAGATCGGCGGCCGGATCGGGTGGATTGTCGCGGACCCCGATGGGACCATCTTGAGGAAATTCCTCGATACCAACGGCGATAACTTTGTCGATTTGTGGAGCTACTACAGGGACGGCATCGAGATCTACCGGGACATCGATGCCGACTTCGATCACAAGGCCGATCAGTATCGCTGGTTCCATACCGCCGGCAGCCGTTGGGGGCTGGACAGAGACCAAGACGGGTTGATTGATGCGTGGAAGGTGATTTCGGCGGAGGAAGTTACCGCCGAGGTCGTCGCGGCCCTGGCTACTCGAGATGCCCGGCGGTTTGCCCGGCTCATGATTTCCCCTAATGAGGTTAGGGCTATCGGGCTCGGCAAGGAAAAGGCGTTAAGCGTGAATAAGAGGGTTGGCGCCGCGGCGGCCGGCTTTCGGACCATGGCCGCCCGTCAGAAGACCGTCGGCCCGAACACCAATTGGATCCAGTTCAGTGGGAATCGACCCGGAACAGTACCTGCCGGTACCGACGGCTCGACCAAGGATCTCCAAGTGTACGAGAACGTAGTCGCCGTCGTCGAGACCAACGATAAGCATGACGAAGTGCAGATCGGCACCTTGGTGAGAGTCGGCGACACGTGGCGATTGATCGATCTGCCACAGGTGCTGGCGGGCGATCAGGCCAATGCGGAAACGGCAGGGTTTTTCTTCCAGACGTCGCTGACCCGTCAAGGTGTGGGTGATCCGGCGGGAACGGCCGACGGCGGTCAGAAAATGCTCGACGAACTGGAAAAGCTTGACAAAGCAGCGGAAAATGCCACCACGCCGGCCGAGCAGGCCAAGTACAACACCCAGCGGGCCGATCTGCTCGAGAAGATGGCCGATGCCGGCAAGACGAGCGACGATCGGGCCATGTGGCTGCGGCAATTGGCGGATATGATCAGTGCAGCGGTCTCCTCGGGTACGTACCCCGACGGGGCAAAACGCCTTGCAGACCTCTTTGAAAGGCTCCAGAAGAACGAAGCCGATAAGGAACTGGCTGCGTACGTGCGATTCCGCCAATTGACGGCCGACTACGTGTTGAGCATGCAGGTTCCAAAGTCCGACTTTGCCGAGGTCCAAGCCGAGTGGCTGAAGAGCCTGGAGCAATATGTGGCCGACTATCCGACTGCCCCTGATGCGGCCGAGGCAATGCTACAACTGGCGATTGCCGAAGAATATGCCGCGCAAGAGGACGAAGCGAAGAAGTGGTACGGAAAGATTGTCGAGACGTTCCCCAACACACCCGCCGCCAAGAAGGCCGACGGCGCCCGCACACGGCTTGATTCCGTCGGCAAGACGATCCCGTTGACGGGCAAGAGCGTCACCGGCAGTCCGATCGATCTTGCACAGTACCGCGGCCAAGTGGTGCTGATCCAGTATTGGGCAACGTGGTCCAAACGCGCGCTGACCGACATGGCCGTATTGAAGGAACTGGCGAAGAAGCACTCGGGCAAGTTCACGGTGATTGGGGTAAGTCTGGACAGCGATCGAAAGGCGCTCAGCGCGTATCTGACCGAGAATCGTCTGCCCTGGCCGCAGATCTTCGAAGAGGGCGGATTGGACAGCGCCCCGGCCAACCAGTTGGGAATCCTCACGCTGCCTACCATGATCCTTGTCGATCGCCAAGGCAAGGTTGTTGATCGCAACATCCAATCCACCGAACTGGACGCCGCGGTGAAGAAGTTGATTCACCGACGTTCGGAAAAGTGAACCATCCTTGGCAGGTTTCTTCTCGACGGCGCTTCCATGGTCGGGTTGCTAAGCTGCAAGCTGCACAACTTGTAGAATTTGCAAAATCGTTGCGCGCGGGAAAAGCCTACAATCCCGCAACGCCGCACCGATACTACTCCTCTTTCTTCCTAAACCGTTTTCAGGATTAGGGTTAAAAATCTCGGTGGGATCCAGCCGTAAAAGACACCTGCTTTGGCACATGAATCGCTTACAAGGTAACCGTGAAAAGGACGTCACCTAACCCCCCAGGGAACTGACCAATGAACGGTACCGAAATTTGCCCAACCTACTGGGCTATGTGTGGGGTGCAATTGCTCGGACTGAGCACCGCACTGTTCGCACGGCTGAGCGAAGGATACCACTGTCAAGCCTCGTCTCAGCGGCTTTTCTTTGTTGCTCTAGCACTAATAGGGGGAGCAGCACTCATTTCCGTGTTGCTCGGGACCAGTTGGTGGGTCATTTCTGCGTTTACCTTATTGCTGATGGTGTTGACCGTGACATGTGACTTTAGGGGTTGCGAGCAAGCTGTATGGATTGTTGAAAGAAAACCGGGGTAAGGGGCCTCAAAGGTTCAACATCGTCGTAAGAGCTTGCTACCTAATAAGTTACGACGCCCCCGGCGCAGACCGATTTTTTCCCGTGATCGGGAAGACCTGCAAAATCGGAAAAAAGCTTCCTTTCCATACGATCATCAACCGAAACCTATTATCAGGTGTTCGACCGGCGTCTCTGCTGGTCACAAAGCCAACTACAACTCACCTAAGGGGGGTGCACGAATCAGGTTGTCGGCGATGACCCAATCGGACCGCTAGCGTTCGAGACGACATGGTTTTTGGGGGCCTGCCACGGGGGAAATTAACAGGAGGGATGAGAATGCGACGCTTGTTCACGGTTATGGTGGTTGCCACAACCACTTGCTTGGTTCCGTTGCTGGCACTTGGCGGCAATCAAGAGGTTGCCAACGAGATCGCCGCCAATTTGCGAAAGACTAGCGAACTGACAGGGCAACGGATCGCAGTGAAATACCAAAATGGTACGGCATGGCTGCAAGGGGAACTTCGCTCTCAACAACAGATCGACCAGGCGGTGAAAGTCACGAAGAATACGCCCAAGGTCGAGCAAGTAATCAGCGAATTGTCCTTGCGTGCCACGAAAACCGCACCGAAGATGCCCAACTTGTCTATCCCGAAATTGCAGATACCGACGGTCAGCGCGTTAACCAAGCGCGCGGCTGGCACACCGAAGCGGGGCGTTCTCGTTACGCCTGCTGCTCCGTACAGCCAAGAAGTGTCGGCGCCGAAGGCAGCCCCGGCTCCCATCCCGATTGCCATGTTGCAGGATGCATCTGCTCCTGTTCCCGCACCGGCCCAGGCGCCAAGCGCGCCGGTCCCGATGTACACGTCGGCGGGGAGCGGTGTTGCACCGGCCCAGTATGATCAACCCCATATGCCGAACTACTCGTGGCCAAGCTACGCGGCACATCCAAACTACGCCACGCTGACATATCCGAAGCAATATTCCCCGACCGCGTGGCCGTTCATTGGTCCGTTCTACCCGTATCCTCAGGTACCGCTGGGTTGGCGGAAGGTAGTATTGGAGTGGGATGATGGCTGGTGGTTCCTTGATTTCATCGATGCACCAAGTTGTTGTCTCCGTCCGTAGAGGGGTTGGGTGAATCCTGCGGAAAAGACAAACCCCCTTGCCGCCGAAGTGGCAAGGGGGTTTTTCGATACCTGCGACACCACCCCTCAAACCTACGGTTATTCTACATAATCGGAAAAATCCGCAAGTTCAACGCAGTTTGACACGATAAGTAGTCATAACCACGGCGAAGGCCTGTCTAGCTACCTTTATCGGGGGGGAACACGAAGTTGCCACAACAGCGGGTTCGTTGCCCGCGTGCTCCGTTTGTGACCGAATCAGAGGAACCACGGATGTCCAGAATAACCACTTCCGCCGCTCTCTGTGCCCTGGTGCTGCTGTCACTGGCCGCAACGGGTTGCACGACAACCTACGGGCCCAATGTTGGAATATTGGGGTATCCCATTCCATTGTCGCCCTATTTCCAGAAGATGGGTGAAGATACCTTCTGGGAGCAGGAACGGTACAACCGGGTACCGATTTTGGGGCCGTTTACAGCGGGCGGACCGGCGGTGGCGCTCGATCCACCGTCGGAGGACGAGATCATGCGGGCGCTGGAAGATGCCCGGCCCGTCGAAGGCGGAGTACCCTTCTTGTGGGAACAACACCGTGATGATGTGCGGATTGTCGTCGAGCCGCTTGGCGACTATGTCGATCCACCGCGGGTGTATCCGCTGATTGGACCGGCCCAACTCCACCACGCCCACTACAAGTGCATAGTCTACTTCCGGGAGGTGACTCGGGTGGGTTGGCCAATCCCATATACCACAGTTGACGAGGATGCCCAGGAAGTGGTTTATATCGATCACGACCACTTCCACATGGTCGGCAATATGGACGGTGGAAGGGGGAGCAACTACTAAGGGGCGGCCCTTTTGGCCGGGTACGTGTATCGATAACGAGACCCCGGTGGTTGCGGTCGCGGCCACCGGGGTTCTTTGGTGTTTGGCGTTCGTAGTATCGCCTTTCGGTGGAAAAACCGGCCGAAGTTGCCGCCATGAACCCACGAATGTGGGTGGTCTTGTCCGGTAATGTGAACCACTGGTATGATGGATACGTAACGTATTGGGTTTCGGGCGGTTGATCTAGGGTTGTCGCGGAAGGAGCACGGGGTGGTTCCCACCATGGGGAAAACATTCGGGAAAACGCTGCTGACGTTTGTGCTGGCGGTCTTGTCAGGGACGAGCCAGGTCCGTGCCGACCAGTCTGACGACCAGTTTACCGTGGCGGCGAATCACTACGCAGCCAAGCGGTGGAAACTCGCAGTCGAAGAATTCCGCACCTTTCTCGACTTGTATCCCGACCACCCCAAAGCTACCGGAGGCATTTTTCTGCTCGCAGAATCGGCACTGCAATTGGGTGACAACAAACAGGCACATACATATTTTCGCCGGTATCTCGAGCGTCAACCGAAGGGCAAGTTTGCCAGGGTTGCCCGGTTTCGCGCCGGTGAATCGGCTTACCTGGCCGGCGAGTTCGATGCAGCCAAGACCGATTTAATGGCGTTTCGGACGAAGTATCCCGAGGACAAGCTGAACGCCTATGCGCTCACCTACTTGGGCGATATTTCCGTCGGACGAAATGACTCCGTTTCGGCCGCCGCGTATTTCCGTGAGAGCCTTGCCAAGTTTCCCAACGAGGCTTTGGCGGACGACTGCCGCTTTGGATTGGCCCGGGCGTTGGAGCAAGAGGGGTCCCGTTTGCCGGTTGGCGACAGCCGCGGGGCGCCGGGCGGCAGGAGCCTGCTCGATAAAGCCGAACGACTCTACCAGACAGTGGCCGGTAAGGCCGGCGCCCTGGCCGACGATGCCCAGTTCCGTCTCGGCGCCGTCCGGTATGCGTTGGGAAAATACAAGGAATCTATTGATGCGTATGCCGCCTTCGAAACGAGATTTGCCGAGAGTCCTTGGGAACCGAAAGCGCGGATGGGGCGCGGCTGGACCCTGATGAAGCTCGATCGGATGGACGAGGCGAAGGCCGCATTCAAAAGCCTGACTACCGTGCCCGGAATGCAGATCGAGGCTTGCTACTGGCTCGGCATCGTGCAAGGGGAACAGGGGGATTGGCCTGCTGCTGCCACGGCCTTCCTCGGCGCCGTCAAGGCAGCCGAACCGGGCGACCATCGGATCCCCTCGCTGCGTTTCCAGGCCGGTGACGCCTTGCGGCAAGCCGGCCGAATGGAGGCGGCATCCGAGCAGTTCGATCTGATTCTCGGCACGGCGTCTCCCGACTCGGGTGCCCCCGGCGCGAATCGCCGCGATAGCGAGTGGATCGACGACGCCATGCACGGCAGAATCCGAGTGGCTTTGGAAACAGACGACCACCAGACGGTCGAGCGCATGGCCACGCGCTTTGCAGAACAATACGCAGACAGTCCACTGAAAAGCGACATCGATCGGATGCTCGCCCAGTCGCGATTGACCCGCAAAGAGCACGCCGGCGCGGTCAAGTTTCTCGAACCCCTGGTGGCTGAAGGTGCGCTCGACGAACAGGGATTGACGGACCGATACCTGCTTGCTCAGGCATACGAGGGCGTGCAACGCCACGAGGATGCGTTGGCGGTCCTGCTACCCGTCTTGGATGCAGCGGAAGGAACACTCAAGGCCGACGCACAGCTTTCCTACGGCACGATTCTAGTCGCCATGGGAAAGTTTTCCGATGCCATCAAGCCGTTGGAGGCCTTTCTCGGCGCCAATCCTTCGGGAGATGCCGGAGTGAAGGGACGCGGCACGCTTGCCATATCTCTTGCCCGCGCCAACCAGCTCGAAAAAGCAAAGAAGCTCTATGCGGAATTGATCGAGAAGCACTCCGGGCACGAACTCCTCCCGCTGATCACCGAGCAGCTTGCCGAAGCGGCCTACGCCGCAGAAGACCGCGACTGGTCGGCGGAACTCTTCGAGCGGCTCCGCGCGGTGAGCGATTCGGACGAGAGCGAGAAAAAAGGGCTTGCGGGCCAGGCGTGGAGCCACTTCAAGGCCGGAAGACTCCGCGAGGCGGCAGATGTGTTTGACGAGTTGTTGAAGAAGAATCCCCCCGATGAATCGGCTGCCGAGGCGACTTTCATGCGGGGAGTCATTCTCGAACAACTCGGGCAAACCAAGGAAGCCCTGGCAATGTACGATCGGGTAAGTGATGAGTACGCCGAGACCAGGTTACACGCCCAATCGCTGCTCGCTGCGGCGAGATTGCGCGTCAAGCTGGGTCGGGCCGGTGAGGCGGCGGCGATGTTCGAGCGGCTTGCCAACCGGTATCCCGATTTTTCCGAGATGGATGCGGTGCTCTACGGGTGGGCCTGGGCGTTGCACGACTCGGGCAAGAAGGACAAAGCCGTCGAGTTGTTTGAGCGGGTCCGCAAGCAGTACGGCGCCAATCGCCACGGTGTCGATGCTACCTTCCGGCTTGCGCAGTGGGCGTTTGACGCCGGGGACTACGCCCGTGCAAATGGGTTGATCGCCGAGGTGCTTGCCGCAAAGCCGGACGATGATATTGTCATTGAGAGTGCGTTGTATCTGCGCGGCCGGACCGCCGTGGCCGAACAGAAGTGGGCGGCGGCGGCCGAGGCCTTCGGCGCCTTCCTGAAAGCCTTTCCGGAGAGTTCTACGCGGCTGGTGGCCGAGTTCTGGATGGCCGAGGCGGCCTATCGCCAGGGAGAGTACGATTCGGCCGGTAAGCGGTTCGGGCAATTGGCGGAACACGCCGGCGGGCATAAAGACCCGTGGTTGGCTATGGTTCCACTGCGGCGTGCCCAAGTCCTCAGTCAACAAGGAAAATGGAACGACGCCTACGCTTTGGCCTCGAAAATCGAGGGGAATTATCCGGAATTTTCTCAGCAGTACGAGGCCGATTACTTGATCGGTTGCTGTTTGCAGCGGCGGGCCGATTTCCAGGCCGCGAGGAAGGCCTTCCAAAAGGTAATCCGGTCGGCCGAGGGCGGGAAGACCGAGACCGCGGCGATGGCCCAGTGGCGGATTGGCGAGACATATTTTCACCAGAAGAACTATCAGGCCGCCCTGAAGGAGTATTTGAGGGTGGAGGCCATCTACGCCTACCCCAAATGGCAAGCCGGTGCGTTACTACAGGCCGGAAAGTGTTTCGAGAAGCTCGGGGAAAAAGCGGAAGCCGAGAAGCTCTACCGCCGGGTTCTGGACCGCTATGCCGACACCCCCTTTGCTGGCTATGCGGAAAACTTGCTGAAAAGCCGGCAACAGGAAGGGGCGGTCGGCGGAAATGCAGATTTGCTCACCCCGGAGGCGGGTGGGGTACGACAATGATTATAGGGCATTTTTGTCTTTTCGCAGGGAAATCGGTGCTATCTTAGGAGCCATCCGGCATGACACTTACCACCTTAATATCGTCTCGTCCACGGACGCCCCGGCTGCTTGTGATTGGCCTGGCGGCGATTGTCGGGGTCTGGGTGCCCTTGGGCTTTGCCTGCGGCCAAACGACGGACGATTCGACCGTTGTCGTCCAACCGGAGCCAACCCAGTCGAGCGCTTCATCACGCCTTGATACTACGGTGACACCATTGGCCGACGAAGGCCCCATTCCCACGAAAAACTTGTGGGACATTATCGTCAGTGGCGGAGTGCTGATGATCCCGATCGGCATCTGCTCGATTATCCTGGTGATGTTCATCCTCGAACGGCTGATCAGCCTTCGCCGAGGGAGAGTTATTCCAAGACCGTTTGTCAAGCGGTTCCTGCGCCAGTTGCGCGAAGGCGAAATCGATCGGGATGAGGCAATGCAGCTTTGTGAGAAAAACGGCAGCCCAGTGGCCAGGGTTTTTGCCGGGGCGATCCGCAAATGGGGACGCCCCGCCGTCGAGGTCGAACAGGCGATCATCGATAACGGGGAACGTGTAACCACCAACCTGCGACGCTACCTTCGGGTGATCAACGGTGTTGCCACGGTTACGCCGCTGTTGGGATTGTTGGGAACGGTGGTTGGAATGATTCGGGCGTTCAACAACATTGCCACCGCCGACGCCCTGGGACGGCCCGAGTTGCTTGCGAAGGGAATCAGCGAGGCCCTCCTGACCACGGCCGCCGGCCTGACGGTTGCCATTCCCGCGCTGATATGCTACCTTTGGTTTGTCGGACGCGTCGATCGCTTGATTGTCGACATCGATGCGATGGGCCAGGATGTGGTCAACATGATCTCCGCAGAGGGGTTGGAGGACAAAGATAACGGGACGCAAAAGCCGCGGCGCAAAAACCGGCGCGAAGAAGCAGCGTGAGTAGAGGGAAGAGGGAAGAGGGAAGAGGGAAGAAACTCCGTGCGGATGTAGTACAATTCATGCAGACAATTTAGACCTCAACCCCGGATCGTTCCATGCCGTTGAAAACCCATCTCGATGAACAGCCGGTCTTGAACCTGACACCGATGATCGATGTCGTGTTCTTGCTGATTATCTTCTTCATGGTGGGTACGAAGTTCACCGAGCTGGAACGGAGGATCGGTCTCCGCGTGCCGGAAGTCGCCGACCGCGGTGCCCTGACCGCCGCCCCCGATCGACGAGTCATCAATGTCTACCGGGACGGAACGATTACTCTGGACAAGGAGCCGGTGAAAGATCTCGGCGAGCTTACCTCGCAGTTGGCCGCCGCCCGAGTGCAGTATGAAGACCTGGGAGTCTTGGTCCGCGGCGACGCCCGCGGTGAGTTTCAACGGGTCGCCTCGGTGCTGAACGCCTGCAAGCAGGCCGGCATCCGAGACTTGGGTATTTCCGTGAAGTTGGCGCCGCGGAAGGAATAGCAGAAACAGGCCATGATCGATTCCCTATTTCATCGACTGGCGGAATTCCTCGTCAACCTCGAGCCGGTCGTGGCGCTGCTCTGGGCCGGGCTGGCCGTCTTGACGGTTATCCTGCTGATCCTGATGCGGACCCGCTGGGGACAGTCACGGCCGCTGCGCAAATGTGTCGTCCTTTCCATCCTTGCCCACCTCTTGTTTGTCGGCTACGCAACGACGGTGCAAGTCGTGTCGGGCAGCCCGCTGGTCGAGGAGCCGGTGTTGCACGTTGCGTTTATCGAGAGTAGCGAGAAGGAGGCGGTCGGAGCCGACGATCCCGTTTCTGACGAGAAGCCGTGGGAACAGCTCGTTCACGACGAGGTGCCTCAGCCCGACCCTGTGGAACCGGATCGCCAGCAGTCGGAACCGCCTCCCGAGCCGCAACGCGAGGTCCAGTCGTTGCTGGTGGAACTTCCGGGGGACCCTTCCCTGGATCATTTGATGGTGAACACCGCCGAGCGGCCCGAGCCGGCACCGGGACCGGTCGAGGGTGCGGTGGGCCGCACATCGCCCGCCGACGCACTGCAAAAGATCGACGTCCCGCCGGCCCAACGCCGTGACGCCCAGCCGCTTGCGATACCGGCGCAGCAGGTGCAAGAGCGGCAAGCAGTAGTGGCCCTGCCCCAGCCGATACCGCAGCGAGCCGCCGTTGCGGGCGTCCCCACGGCCTTGCTCGAACAGCCCGTCCCGCTTCCCCAATTGGCCACACCTGCCACGACGGCCGATCCGGCGACTTCGCTGGCCGGGATGACCGATGAACTTCTGCAGCCGGCAAGGTCGCGGCCGGCCGAGCCGATCGCGCAGGAACTCGAAGCCCATCCCGCGTTGACCGGATCCCCGAAGCCCGGCAAAGACGATTCGAATCCGACTCGCTCGCCGAGAGACCGGTCGACGTTGGTGGCGCTGGACCGGCGGCAGGGCGGTGAGATGGAGGTCGAGACGATGTCGCGGGAGGCCACCGTGGTGACTCCACCCGCCTCGCGTCGCCGCGAAACTACACAATCGATGCCGCAGATTTACCGGCTTCGAGTGGCGCCCGACCGTTCACGCCTGGCCGAACGGCGCGGTGCGACCCCGGAGACCGAAGAAGCCGTCAAAGCGGCTCTGAAGTGGTTGGCGGGAAACCAGCGGCGGGACGGTCGCTGGGATGCCAGCGAGTATGGGGCCGGCCGCGAGTTGGTCGTCGCCGGCCGAAACCGGTACCAGGCCGGAATCGAAGCCGACACGGGAATCACTGCACTGGCACTGCTGACGATGCTTGCCTCGGGCCATACCCATCGAGAGGGAGCTTATCGCGAAAACGTCCGCCGCGGGTTGGAATACCTGCTCCGTTCGCAGGCCCGCGACGGAAATCTGGGCGGCCGGGCCACACCATATGCAAAAATGTATTGCCACTCCATGGCTGCTTTTGCCCTCAGTGAGGCTTATGGCATGACGGGCGACTACCGGTTACGTAAGCCGGTCCGTTCGGCTGTCAACTACACGCTGGCAGCGCAAAGCAAGTCTGACGGGGGATGGCGATACAAGCCTGGAGACCCGGGTGATACCAGCCAGGCCGGTTGGCAGTTGATGGCCCTGAAGAGTGCCGAGTTGGCCGGGCTCCGAATCCCCGTTGAGACCCGGAATGGGCTGATTCGCTATCTGCGGTCGGCATCGGGCGGGGAGCACGGCGGCCTGGCCTCGTATCGTCCCGGCGAAGGAGTGAGCCGGCCCATGACCGCAGAGGCGCTGGTTTGCTGGCAGTTTTTGGGAATGCCGCGCCGACATCCCGCCTCGAACGAGGCGGGCGACTATCTGTTGGGCGAACTCCCCAGCACCGAAGAACCCAACCTCTACTACTGGTATTATGCCACGTTGGGGATGTATCAACTTGGGGGCGTTCACTGGCAGCAATGGAATGATGCCCTGCGGAAAACGCTGGTCGAGACCCAGCGAAAAAGCGGTTCCCTGGCCGGGAGTTGGGACCCGAATACCGTTTGGGGCGGTTATGGTGGACGGGTCTACAGCACGTCGCTGGCTGCCCTGTGCCTGGAGGTCTACTACCGATTCCTGCCGATGTACGTGGAGGCCGCCCCGGACAAGGATCGGGCGGAGTAGCTTGCCCCCTCTGTGGAGGCATAAGTCGTGCGAAAACCTCGTGAGGTTCGCCACTCTACGTGCCGCTCTATGCACCTTGGTCCGATTACGAGTATTTGACATGCCAGCGGGTGCCAGTAGAATTGATAGTAGAGTTACCTCCCTTGCCTATCCACAAATCTCCGTGAGGATTTCGAGATGACTTGCCTGTTCGCTTTCTTTCTGGGCACGCCCGGGCCGTTCGAGTTGCTGTTGGTTGCACTGGTTGTGCTGCTGCTGTTCGGCAAACGGTTGCCGAGCGTGATGGGCTCGCTCGGTAAAGGAATTGTCGAGTTCAAGAAGGGAGTGCGAGGCATCGAGGACGAGGTGGAGAAAGCCGGCCAGGTCGAAGATTCGGGGACTAAAAATTCGGGGAATAAAGAAGAATAGGAGCCTGCCGGAAAGCAGATTGGCCGGGGAAGGTGTTCGTGCTGTCAAAAAGGTTACTCTGATGTGTGTTGCTCTTGCGTTCATAGGGATGCCGGGCCCGGCCGAAATGATCTTCATTCTGGCGATCGCCGTCTTGTTGTTCGGCAAGCGTTTGCCCGAGGTGGGACGGTCGCTCGGAAAAGGGCTGATGGAGTTCAAGAAAGGTGTCGGGGACATCGAGAGCGAGATCGAAGCGGCCACGAGTTCAACCGGCGGCGAGATTTCACACGAGCACGCGGACGATGCTGAGGACGATCGCGACGAGGCCACCGCACCGAAGTTCGAGCCGCCCGAGAGCGAACCCAAGCCCGAAGAGGCGGAAGGTTGATACTTGGGCGGCGTTTGTCGTTTGTTGACCTGTTTTGGGCGGCTAGCTCAGTTGGTTAGAGCGCCATGCTCACACCGTGGAGGTCACCCGTTCGAGTCGGGTGCCGCCCATTTTCCTTAAGGTTTCTCTCCTCCGCCGCCACACCCACGGCCTCGTGTTGGTGCCGTTTCCGCTTCTGAACGGGCGGCGGCTTCCGGGCATTGGCCCGTGTCGCCCTTACGGCCTTGTCGCAATTCCGCCCGAACCTGCCATACCGTAAGTAGTTGCCGCCAAACACACTTCAGTTGCAGGGGGGAACACAATGATAAGGACGAGAATCTTCAAAAATCCGGACGCAAAGAAGTTCAGCGTCCGGACGTTCGAGAGAGACGGAACGCAAACGTGGTATGTCCGCCTATGGTATTTCTGCGTCGTGATTCATCCCGAGTCAATTTCAGACGGCGGCTAGTTAAATCAACGTGCCAACGTCGCGGAACAATAGATCGCACGCGCCGGCCCACCAACGAGCCGTTTCCTTGTCCCACCCTCTACGAGTTCATGAATAATCCGGGCTAAACGGCCTCCCCCAAGAAAAAACCATCGCCGACTCGGGGGGCAAGTCGGCGACGGTCCAGGGAGGGGTAGTTTTTGCACCAAGGGAAGGTGCAGGAGGGGTTGCGAGGGAGGAGATTATGGGGAGGTGGCGATTCCTAATTTTTCTTCTTCCTCTTCCTGAATGATGATACGTGGTGTGACCATCATCATGAGGCTCTGGGCTTCGCGCCCGATACCGACGTTCTTGAACAGCCGGTTGACGTACGGAATCTTGTTGAGGATCGGCACGCCGAACTCGTTGCGACCTTCGCTGAGCCGCTTGATGCCACCCAGCAGGACCGTGCCGCCGTCGGGTACGCTTACCGTTGTGGTAACGGTTACGAACGAGAACGTCGGCAACTGAACGGTCGTGCCTGACGATTGGGTAATCGTTTCGTCTTGGTTGTTGTTAAACCTGTCGCCTTCGCCTTCCTCTCCCGGGATAAGACCTTCCCGTGTGGTGTTTGTCGTGGTGGTTTGCGCACCCTCGAACTGGAAGGTATTGACTTCCTCGATCTGGCTGAAGAAGGGCACGACGGTCAGGCGGACGAATCGCTTGTCGTGGGAGACGACCGCCTGGACGGTCATAAAGGTTCCCTCGGTCAGGACCACGATTACGGGCTGTTGGGCGGCGGCGAAATCGCCGACGATCGGAATGACGCTGATGACGAACGGGCTCTGCGACGTGTCAGAGACATACGCCCGCTGCCCGTTGAATAGCGTGACCTTGGGTGCCTGCATAACGTTACTTCGCCGGTCGCCTTGAGCGGCATTGATGAAGAAGTATGCCTCGATGTCGCTGAGGATAGCGAAGCCGAGTTGGGCGCCCGCCGTCGCGTCGAACCCGCCAAACTGGGGCACGGCCAGCCCGAAACTGTTCTGTTGGAACGGGATATCGAGGTCCGCCGAAAAGACGCCGGGGGCGTCCATGCCGGCTTTCACACTCGGCTCGCTTTTGGTGTGGTCGCGGGCCGTGTCACGCGTGCCGTCGGGCAGGGGGCGTCCCCAGACCATGTAGGGACGGTCGATGTTGTTTTCGATCTGGAAATCGAAGTCGACGCCGACCCGCTCGAAGAAGTTGTCGTTGAGCGTGATGAAGCGGACTTCGATGGTTACCTGGAGGTCCTGGAGGCGGCGCAATTGTTCCAACAGGTCGACGATTTCTTCATGGACTTCCTGCGTCTGGCTGACGACCAGGCTGAGGTTCGTCTCGAAGCCGGCGATCGAGCCGGGACCGCCGACGGCATCCCACGTGGTGGGTTGAATCGTCGAGGTGATCAAGTCGGTAAGGCTGTCGAAATCGGCGCCGGTGCCGCCGCCGAGCGAGCCGGGTCCGAGCCCCAAGGGCATCGTGTTGCCGGAGGGAACGCCGGCTTGGGACATCTGTGCCAGCACTGCCGGGTTGACCATGGCGTTGCTTTTGGCGCCTTCGTTGCTGGCCATGACGGCCATGGGGCTGGAGGCCGTGCCGCCCCAGGGCCCGGCGCCGCCGAAGCCCGTCGCCCCCATGGCGTTCAGGTAGGCGCCGGCCAGCCCCATCCGGGTGCTGGGAACGAAGTTCGGAATCGGGATTACGAGATCACCGACGTCGTAAGTCTCGGTGTAGACCTCCCCGTCGCGAAGCTGCTCGCTGGTAACGCTCAACACCTCGTCTTTGACGACATAGCTCAGGTTCAGCGGGCTGAGGATCAGGTTCAAGGCGCTCTTGAGCATGATTTCATTTTCCAGGGAGATGCTCACCGGCTTGTCGCTGGTGACGCCTTCCTCGCGCAGCCCTTCAACGTCGATGTGCATGTTCACACCCGTTACCTGGCCGAGGTGTTCGAGCACATTCTTGAGCGGTTCATTCTCGAATTGCAGTGAGACGGGGGTTTGGAGCCTTTTTTCGATCTCGATTTCCTGGGGAGAGCGGTTCCGGGTGCGTTCGAGGAGCCGGCGCCGGGTCGTGGTCAACTCTTCCCACCTCTCGGCATCCGGGTAGACGAACGGTCGGCTGTCGTCGAACGGTATATGGGCCGTCTCCACACTCCTCATGGTCGCCAGGAAGGCGTCACCCTTCTCCGCCCGCAACGCCTCATTGGCTATGTTCGTGCGGATGAATTTTGCGTTCAAAACGAGTTGTTTTGCCAGCGGGCTTTCCGGGGCGAGTTCCGCCGCTTTTTTGGCCACCAGCTCGGCCTCGGGAAAACGCTCCTCGTCCATCAGCTTGTTGAACTCGTCGACCATCAGCGCGAGCTTGTCTTGTTTCTCGAGTTTGACGCGCTGCACGCGTTCGATCTCTTCTCGCGTGCGATTGTTGCTCTCCTCCAATTCAATCAGGGGGCGATGTTGTTCGATGAATTTGCGTGTTTCGCCGAGTGTTCGATCGACCCGGCCGAGCAATCGTTGCCGGGCCGGCGGATCAAGCCCCGACTGCTCGACCTTCTTTCGCGACTCTTCCAACAGCGCGATGGCGCCCTTCGGATCGGCAAGGCGTTTTGCTTCGGCTTCGGCCTGCTGGTGGGCAATGTCGGCGAGCAATTGCGCGATGAGCGTTTTCTGCTTTACGGCGGCGGCGTTGCCGGAGGACTTGGCCGGTCCGGCCGGTTGTTGACTGTGGCCCTGGACCGACATCAATTGTAACTTGGTCTGCAACCGTTCGGCCGTAATGGGGTCCAATTCGTTCATGTGGGCGGCAGCTTCCCGGAAAAGCTTGTAGGCCCGTTCCGTGTCGTGATTCTTCAGTGCTTCCTCGCCTTGCAGGAACAAGGATTGGCCGGTGGTTGCGCCGGTGACTGTGGGCGTGGGTAAACCGGGAATGGTAGAACCGGGAACGGTAAAACCCGTGTCGGGCGAGGCCACCGGGGGCCGTGGGGGCGCCGGAGTCGGCGGACCGGCCGCGGGGGTCGGCCTTTGGGCAAGGTGCAAGGAATGCGGGCCTTGCGGCCGCCCTGGCACTTCGCTGCTCGCTTGAACGTTTCGTGTGGGATCGTTCATCGGATCGAAAACCGCTGCGGAGGCAACGTGACCGGGCATTGCGGAGTGGGCTCCGGTAGTGCTCGCTTCGCCGCCGGCCTGGATGACCCTCGATAAATTCCGTCGCGCCATGCCGATATCCGCCAGCACGCGGGCAGGGCAGTCCTCGCCCGGCGCAAACGCGGAATCGGGAATCTGAATCCGGTTGGCTTGCTGCGCCAGCGACTCGGCCTGGTTCAATTGACCCGCGCTCAGCGCGGCACGGGCCTGGTGTGTCAATGCTGCCACCTTCTGCCGGGCCGCCATGGAGGGTGCCGCCGCGCGCGCGGGACCTCTGCCGGGAGACGTCGCTGCCGGCCCCGGCGGGATCAAAAAGGGGTTCATCCCGGTGGTCGGGTAGGCGTCGGGCGGCGGATTCACCTGTCGCGGCAGAGTCAATGACTCGACTTGCGGCAGGTGGGTGATGTCATTCGGATTGATTCCCGGCATCGTGCCGGGTTGCGGCGCGTTTCCCTCGGGTAGCCGGATGTCGTTCAGGTCGGGGGCCTGAGGGGAGGAATTCCGCTTGGCAAAGGGGTCCGTCTTCGGGGTGGAATCCTTCTTTGCAAAAAGCTTCGGCGAGAAAAGCTTGCTTGGAAGTGTGAAGGCTTTGGACGATGCTTGACGCCGCTTCTCAATGGCCTTGCGGACCTTCTTCGGCGTGTCACCCCAGTGGAGCGGGCCAAATTGCGCGCCGGTTGCCTCGGCCAGCCTGACCAGGCCTTCGGCCCCTTCCAAGTCGTTCTGTGCCAAGGCCTCGCGGGCACGCCGCAGCAGTTCCGCCGCTTGTTCACGCGGGTTCTCCACCTGGAGCTTTCCGGCCGAGGAACCGGCCTGTGTCATGCTTGCCGAAATAAGCATCACATCCGGAGCCGCCCACGACCCGGCGGAGGACCTGTCTGCCGAAAAACATAGAGCTACGCCTGCCAAGCAGGCAAATATATAGGCAGTCTTTTTCAACGCGTTTCTCCTTATGAGACTCGCAGGAGTTTCTTCGTTGGGAGACAGAGTCGGGAAGACCCGCATTCACGTGCGCGGATCACCACTAATCACGCTCCCGTTCCGCTTGTGGATTTGCACTCCACGGGCTTGAAAAGGATGCCCGGGAGTACAAAAAATGACAAGTTTTGCGACTAGGTGTCTAAAAATCGGGTGGAAGGGAGCGGTTAAATACCCACATGGCGCACCGGGGTCAAGGTCACTTCTACACAAATTGACCTTTTCGGCAGAAAATGCGGGTGGGGGGAATCCCGGAAGAAACCGTACTCACCCCGCAAGACCGGTCCGCAGAGGGGGTGGTGGGCTTTGGGGTGCTGACCTGAGACGTTACGGTGGGACCCGGATATCGTCAAGGCTGGGAGCCCTGCGAGGAGGCTTAGTGGCAGGCGTGCGAGGCCTTCCACGGGGTGTGCGCGCCGTAGTACCAGGAGTGCGAACCCCGGGGCGGCGGCTCGGCGATGCCTTCTCCTCGGGCTCCTCCTCTTCCTTCAATACCTCAGTGCGCGCGGCAACCTTGGGCCGATCCTCCAGTTCGTCGCAAACGACCAGGGCCCCATCGCTGTCGAGCAAGATGACTCGGCCGGGCACATCCCTGCCAGGCAGTCGTCGCCCGCCCCCGGCTATGTCCAGCACCACGGCCTCGGTTTCGTAGCTGACGGGGATCGCACCATCCGAGTCGGGTGTTTCAGCGGCAGCAGCAGCGGCGGCCATCGCAGACAACGAAGTAGCCGACTCTGCATCGTCTTCTCTGGCCCTATCCCTGGTCCTACCCCTGGCATCATCCCTATTGTCGTCCCTGGCGTCATCCCTGCCAGTGGATCTTGTCACCTTCTCGGGAGGCCACTTCATGTGATAGTTGAGAACATTGCCGCGAATGACTCGTTCCTGCGTGTGATGCGCTAATTTCCCACAACTTTCGACCCATTTCACGACCATCATGTTCACGGATGGATCGTTCCAAGAGCGAAGCGGGGCTTTGACCGAAGCCAGCAGCACTTCATAATCGCGAGGGACGTCAATCACTCCGGTCGGCTCGGAGTAGTTGCCCGTGAGGTATTGCACTCGCTTCCCTTTAGCGATCAACCGTTCCTGTTCGGCCACCAAGGCCGGGTCCAAGTGGCGATTCGGGACATCAAAGTTCGGGTTTTCCAACACCAATTGCACGCGATAACGGTAGCTCTTGCCCGGCTCGACCTTGAAGTCGAAGAAGCGAAACAACCAGTATTCCGGCTCCTCTTCTTCCACGTCCGTAGCAGGCATGCCGGGGCGACGGATTACAGGTGCGGGCCGACCGGCTTTGAGTGTGGCGCGGCTGTCGGGAGGAAGCTCGTTTCCATCAGGAAGGGTTTGTGAATCCTCCGGCGGAATGTCACCCGGTGCTGTCGGGTCGGGAGCCGCCGGTGTTTCTGCCGGCTCTTCCGGCTTGGGCAAGGGGATTTGGGGGAGATGGGCAACCGATTCATCCGTTGCCCACACAGATTTTACACCCCCCTGTTTTGCGTGTGGGCCGCCTATTCGGATATCGTCGGTTTCCTCGCTCACCTTTGGCCCCAACGGAAAGGGGAGACGTCGATTGGGGTCAAGATATTTTTCCTCGATGACTTCGTGCCCTTCGTTACCCCACTCAGCTATCGCCATGTCCTTGTGCCTTCTGCGGGACAATCTCGTCCAGGCGAGTTCTGAATCGGGGCCGTTTACCTCGGCCCGCTCGACCCAATAATAGTAGTAATGTGGAGCATCTCTTTGGGGATTGGGTTCCCTCACGTTGTGGAAGGTTTCGTCGTAGGCCTCGCGTTGCCTTTTGATGGGCACCAAGCCGGTGATCACGATCCATCGTTTTCCACAAACGGTCTGCCCTTGGGCGCCGGCGGCGGCCCTGGCGGGCGCCGACCCAAACGGGGCACGCCCGGCGCTACCACGCAATTCCTCCACCGTTAACAAGGGCGGCTTCGTGCGGAGGCGGAGTTTCGGGAAGATGTCTTCATGCCAGGCTGCCTTGTATCGATACGCATCCTCATTCATCGGATTAAGCATGCCGCTGACGATTTCGAAAAACGGCGGGGCGCTCGACCCGGCAATGGCATCCGGGTCGGTCGATTTCACGTGCTTCTGGGCGCGGTCGGCCTGCTCTTCCATCTCCTTCGGTGTTTTCTTGTATGGCTTTTGTTGGACTGCCCCGTAGACGATTATCGCACAGCAAACAACGGCAACCGCGAAGACTAACTTCTCGGCGTGCTGAACGGTGAACCCGACGATGGCGTCCTTGTCGAATTTCATTTTGATTTTCATGGCCGCGGATCCTGTCGATTTGTACGTTCTCGGGTTGCGACGAGAATTAGCCGCTCCCAGCGGGTGCCGGGCCCGGAGCTGGCGGTGCGGCCGGACGAGGCGCCGGGGCACCGGGCCCCATTCCAGGCGCTGCACCGGGCTGGACCGGTCCTGGACCGGGACGCAATCCAGGCGCTGCGGTCGGTCCGGGCGCCGGTGTTACGGGAGGCGCCGGCGTTTCGGTCGGTTTGGATTCTTCGGTTCCGGGTTCTTCGGTTCCGGGTTCTTCGGTTCCGGGTTCTTCGGTTCCGGGTTCCGTTTCGGGCTCCGGCTTTTCGCTGGCAGCCCCGGTTCCTAATTTGTCCTTGTCCGGGGGGTTATAGATGTAGATGAATCCCGAAATTTCCACGGGGATGTCCGAGCCATCCAATTGTTTCACTTCGACGCCATCGTCGCGACCTCCGTGCATATGAAAGGCGGCCGCCTGGGCAGCCAAGTTCCCACCTGCGCCTGCAGGTGCGGCAGACAAGTCGAGGCCGCGGTTGTCGGGCCGCAGGCGGACACGGCGGACCTCGATCGGCATACTCGAATTGGCGCACTCGACGAGCAGCTTGGGAATCATCATCTGGTTCATGACCAGTTTCATGCGAATGGGCATGATCTTGTATTCTGCGTAGGGCATTTTGTTGGGGGCCACCGATTTGCCGTGGTCGTCCACGTACCGCCCCGAAAGGAGTTCGTCCTCGGGGGTCGACGGAGTTCGAGGGCCATCCCCTCCGGAAGATGCCTTCTTCTGTCCGACCTCCATCACGGTCTCTCCTGCACTTCTCGAATAATTGCCTATCTCCAGGGAGGTGATTTCTTTGATGTTTGCATTGTGGTTGGCGGTACACTTCTTCTCCTGGTTGTACCCGACGTACTTGTTCGTGTTCCTGATGATTCTCACGAGGGCTTCGTAGACCCAGAGGTCTTCCTGGGCAAGGCGGACTTGGCGTGTCGAAGGCGTTGTTTCCCACTGGAACTTTGCCATCAGCCGCTTGCGATCCCCTTCGTTCCACTTGACCACGCCGATCATTTTGACCTCGGGCCGTTTTTCTTCTTCAACGCCGGGTCCCGCGCCCACACCCGGCCCCGGGTTTGCGGGTTCGGCCGCCGGTTCAGCAGAAACTCCTTCTCCCCCGTCCTTCGGCCGAACGATATTGGCCATGTCTTCGCCGAACAGCGTGGGAACGTATTGGGTGATGAACTGCATGTAATCGAATCGGAGATGGGTGGGAATCTCTTCATCCTCGCAGTGCCTGAGAAACTCCTCACCAAGGACGGGAGGCCAGGGATTCTTCTCTTTTTGTACCTTGTAGAGCTTTTGCCACGACTTAAACACGTCTCCCTTCAGCTTTTCGGTTTCCGACTCCTTGGCCAAGACTACTTTGTCGTTGGGGTGGTCGCCACGGTTGGTAATCGTGTTCAACGAGCTGAACAAGCCCTCGAGGACGCCCTTTTTCTCTTCGTATTGTTTTGCGAGAATCTTCGTGGCGGTGAACCAGGCCATCAGGCCGAGGACCACGACGGTCATGCACAGGACCCAGAAATGGTGTTTCTTGATCATCTCCAGGGCGACCTTCACCTTATCCACGGCACTACTCCTTTCCTTCGGGCAGGTTTCCACCCGCTGCCTCAAGTGCTTCTCTGGCCTCTTTGCGTTGCGTCGGAGATTTTGACTGCCAGCAAAACTCGACTACGAAGTCGAATCTCCCCAGCGGCACGGTCTCCCCATTGCCGGGCCCGCCCGACGGCACTCCTGCCTCCTCGCGGTCCTTGTTGGGATCGTTGACCGTGACGTACCGCACCCGCTTGGGGTTGATAAGGACCGGATGGTCGATTCCAAGCTCCTTTGTCGTCACCGTCTCCGGAACCCGGTCGGCATCAAGCAAGGTCACTTCACCGTTACTCAAGCTCTCAATGAGCGTTTTACGAACGAATCCGGGTCCGTATTCGAACCCGCCCGGCATTCGCACCCCTTGCCGGGGCGGATTGTGGTAGTGGTATCCCGTAAGCCGGACGATCCACCCGGGCCCCCTGGGCGCGCCCCCTTGGCCATCATCGCCGTCTTTCTTGTCACTTGTTTTGCTTTCCTGGGTGCCCGGTTTGGGGTTCGTCGCGGGCCGGCCCGGCGTGGCCTGCGCATCAAATCTCTGCTGTTGCACGTTCTTATACCAGACCCCCACGTCCGCCACGGACCAGCAGTCGAGATTGGTGATGTGCAACTCGTTTCGTTCGTAGATGTTTTTCGGCCGTTCACCTCGGGGGTCCCGAGGCAGGCACCGGTTGATCGCGAGCAACAACTCTGCCCAAACAACCCGGTTGTCCACGTTCTGGACCAGGTGTGTGCCGATTTTCTTAACGTCCTCGAACTTGACTTCCGCAGCTTTGCACCCATCGACGTATTTCTGAGCCGTTTTGATTTCGCCGTCGGCCTTTCCTTTGGCGGATTTCCAAATGTCGTCTTTGACGCTGCTGAACAAAATGGAGGAGGCGGCGAAACCGACGGTACACGCCAGCAGCAGAATTGCAGCAACAGCAATCGCCCAGGGCTTCTTCTGACGGATGAGGCGGTCCTTGACGATCTCGCCGGGCAAGAGGTTGGTTTGCAGTCCCGCCTTTCCCAGCCCTTGTAGTGCAAGACCGTAGCTGACCGCAAAACTCAGCGCGTTTTCTTGAAAGGCCGGGGCACCCGTTACCTGGGGGCCGACCAGACCCTGGTACTCGTCGATCCGTTCGACCTCGTGCCCGAGGCTTTTCGTCAGGTAGGTCTGCAACCCCGACAGCTTCATCGCGTTCCCCAAGGCAACAACCCGCCCGATCTTGGCGTTGCGGTCGATGTTCGTGAAGTACCCGATCGAACGCTGCAACTCGGTCAGCAGGTCGTTGAAAACCGGCCGCATCGCCTGGAAAATCGCTTTGGGGTCCTGAGCGGCCGTGGCATTGCGCTTCAGATGCTCGGCCTTGGCGGAAGTGAGCTTCAGGTCTTTCGTCAGTGCTTTGGTGAAATGGTTTCCGCCGAGCGGGATGCTGCGCTGCCACACCCGGTATCCGTTGGTGATTACCAGATCGGTCGCGTCGGTCCCGATCGAGAAGATGACGATCGACTCGGGGGGATTCTCCGGGTCGTAATCCTCAGCCGTGGGCAGGTCCTGCATCTGGTCGAACAGCACCCAGTTGTACAGGGCCAGCGGTGCAAGTTGAATGAAATCAACTTCAATACCCGCCTTCTGATATGGTTCGAGCGCGCGAAATACCGCCTCGCGCTTCATCGCGAAAAGGCCAATCTCGGTCTCCAGAGCGAACCCTTCTTCCTCGACCCCGCCACCCATGCGTTGATAGTCCCAGATCACGTCGTTCAGATCGAAGGGAATCTGCTGCCGGGCCTCAAACCGGACAATATCGGGAATCTTCTTGGATTCGACGGGCGGGAGCTTGATGAATCGCGCCAGACCGCTCTGTCCCGAAACGCTTACGGCGACCCGGTCCCCTTGAAGTGAATTGCGCGAGAGGAATTGCTCGAGTGCATCGGCAATCAATTCTTCCGGATTGACATCGGGCTGCGTCAGGATTTTGGGGTACTCGATGAAATCGAAGGCATCGGCGATAATCCGATCTTTCTGGTGATGCGGGCGGCACCGCAACGCCTTCAGCGCACACTGACCAATATCAATGCCCCAAACGGCGTCGGTTTTGGCCATGGTGGAGATTTCCTCTGTCGAATATTCCAACCGAGCCGCCTCAGAGAATGGGCGACTCTCTGTTCCTGGCAACCCGGCCCTTAAAGTCGGCCCCTCAAGATGTGTCCAATAGGGTTACCTACTTTCTCCCTTACCTCACTTTATCCAGAATAAGGCAATTTTGTCAACCAGTTGTACCATGGGGATCTTCTTCAACGGGCCCTTTTGGTTGGGCAATGTCTACCTCATTGGGTGGCGGCGCATCACCCTATAATACTATGCCGTGCCCTGCCCAAATGACTGCCGCTCGACGTCTCCGCCCACACAGGCTATGGTGAGAAAGTTGCCAACGGGTCTGTCCATATATTGCAGCAAGCCGGCACGGCATCCCGGCAGTCGGCATAAATCTCTACATGCCATGAAGTTAAAGGAACTCATCGTATTGCTCCCTTGTCGAAGTCTGGAGGATTTCCCACTCCAACGACCCGATGCCGATGCCGAGCAATTACTCTCGGCATGGTCGGCCATGTGGCATCCGGCCTTGTTACAGATTGCCCAGGCAATGCCGAGCTGGCTGCCTGCCGAAGAACCGCCCCCGGAACCGGCCCAGCGTCTGATCCTGCTCCCCGAGTGTTCCCGGAACTCGCTCCCCGACCCCGATTGGCCCCGAGTGGCAACCGAACAGGGGGGCTGGGTCGTCGATGGTTGGAGTAGCCGCGACGATCTCATTGCTACGTTGCTCAAGAATCTCGATCATCCGCCGGACAACCTGCACCATGAGTTGGTGGCGGGGTTTCTCGCACTGGGATTCTGCCATTTTCAGGTCGAATTGCTCACGCGGCAGCTACGCTACATGAGCAACCTTGATGAGGAAAGCTTCCAATCCGAACTATTGCTGGCGGTCGACGAAATCTTCAAGGGAGACGTGGAAGCCGCCCGCAGGCAGCTCGAGTCGACCTTCGAGCTGCTCCACGAAGCCAGGGAGTATTTTTATCCGGTCGAAGCCCATTTACTCGACTTGACGCTCGTCGCGCCGACCACATTGGGCAACTCGCTACGAGGCGAATTGGCCGACGGCAAGGCCGCGAATCTGATGCTCTCCGGCGAGATGCTCCGGCAGATGGCACGGCAGGAACCCGCTACCTGCAAGGCGCTCGCCGATGCCCTGAAGTCCAACACGGCAACGCTCGTCGGCGGGGAGTACCTCGAAGCCCCTCTGCCGCTGCTTCCGCCGGAGGCAATCAGGCGCCACCTTCAGCAGGGCATTTCGACCTATGAAAACATACTCGGGGTGCGTCCGACGGTCTTTGGGCGGCGGCGGTTCGGACTGACTCCCGTATTGCCGCAGATCCTCAAAAAGTTCGGTTTCATCGGGGCCATCCATTGTGCATTCGACGATGGCCGGTTCCCCGTCGGCAACCAAAGCCGCATTGTGTGGCAGGGCGCCGACGGTACGCCCATCGAAGCCATCGGCCGGATACCGATGAACATCGACGGGGCTGCCGCGTTTCTCTCCCTGCCCGAACAATTGGGCGGCGCCATGGACCTCGATCACGTGGCAACGGCCGTGTTCGCCCACTGGCCCGGCCGATCGAGCACGTGGTACCACGACCTGCGACGTGTTGCCGATTATTCGCCCGTCGTGGGAGTCTTCTCCTCAATTACCGATTACTTCGAGGAAAGCCAGTTCTCCAGCCAGGAAGTGAAATACACGGCCGATCAGTACCGATCCCCGTATCTGCAGCAGGACGTGGCCGCCGGACGGGACGATCCGATTTCGCGTTGGGTCCGCTATTACCATCGCCGCGCGATTGCCGAGGCCGTACAAACGCTCGAAATGCTGACGGCCGCGTGCGGTACGCCGCCGAGAGCAGCAGGTGAATCCGACCGAATCGATGAGGTTGAAAACTCCATTACCACGGATTCCGAGGCCGACGACCGGTTGGACGAACGGCTCCAAAGCGATCTCGACGACGCGATTGCCCGGTTCTCGGAATCGCTCACCGGCTCGACGAGCTTGACCGGCTCGGACACCGAAGTGGGCAAGGGAATTGAAACCGGCTACCTCGCGGCAAATCCGTGGAGTTTCCCGCGGCGGGTTCGTGTCGAAACACCCGAGCTGGCCAATCCGCCGGAAGTCGCCGAGCCGGTCCGCGCGACCGACGGCGAATCGGCCGTCGTCGATGTGCCCGCCATGGGATTCGCCTGGGTGGGCCCCGGTCCGAACGACCCGGCCGAACCGGACAAACCCGCCAAGGCCCGCAAGCCCTGGTGGCGAAAGCAACGGGAAGAGCCGCCGATGACCGAGGAGAACGTGTTGCGAAACGAGTTCGCCGAAGTGACCCTCGATCCGCACACCGGTGCCTTGTCGATTGCCGACTACTACAGCCGCGGCCCGCGAATTGCCCAGCAGGTTGCCCTGAGAACGCCGCAAGGCCGTGGCGCCGAGCCGGACGACGACTCGAACTACTCGGTCATGGCAGCCGACGAAATCACCGTGACGCAAGCGGGGCCGATCGTCGGCGAGATTGTCTGCCGCGGCCGGCTGGTCGATCGCAACGTCAACCGGCTCGCCGGCTTCGTCCAGACCACGCGACTCTGGCGGGGAAGCCGGATCGTCGAAGTCCGGATCGATCTGGATATCGAGAAGCAGCCGGAGACAAATCCGTGGGCGTCCTACTACGCCGCGCGGTTCGCCTGGGACGACGCCACCTCGGACGTCTTCCGCAGCGTGAACATGGCGAGCGTGCCGACCGAGGGCGTGCGACTGGAGGCTCCGCACTTCATCGACATTCGCTCGGGCAAGTCGCGCACGACGCTGCTGACCGGTGGGCTGCCGTACCATCGCCGTTTCGGGCCGCGAAAGGTCGACATGCTGCTGGCAGTTCGCGGCGAGGCTGCCCGGTCGTTTCGCTTCGGTATTGGGATCGACCTGCCGGCGGCGATGCCGGCGGCGATCGGGTTCCTTGCACCCGAAACCGTGGTTCCCGCGGTGCGCTGCCCCCCGGCGAAAGCGGGATGGTGGTTCCATCTCGATTCCCGCAACGTGATCGCCACGTATTGGGAACCGATCTTCGCAGACGATAGCCTGACCGGCTTCCGGGTTCGCGTTCTACAAACCGAGAATCGTCGGGCGAAACTCGGTCTCCGTTCCTTCCGCTTGGTCAAATCGGCCGCGAAGATTCGCCCCGGCGATGACGATCCCCTGCAACTGCCCGTCGACGCCGACCGCATCACGGTCGATCTCGGCCCCTACGAGTGGGCCGAAGTCGAGGCGGAATTCGGCTAGCGCTGTGTCAGAATTAAGATTTGGGATTTGGGGTGCCACTGCTGGCTAGTCCAGCAGTGCCAACGGTTTACGACACGGATAACCCCAAAATTAAGACTTGACAAAGCACTAGCACGACATTTTTGCCACACACACAAAAAATGTCTGGTGACACAAATGCTTGCGTGGCAACGACTTGGATCAACGATTTTCCAGGAAAATTGTGGGATGCCCCTCGCTAGCCACTGAAAACGGGCCACGCCGAATCGACGTAACCCGTTGTCATTTCACAAGTACCGGAGGTGGGAGTTGAACCCACACGTCCCGAAGGACACTGGATTTTGAATCCAGCGCGTCTGCCATTCCGCCACTCCGGCTAAAGCGTTTGCCAGTAATGCTTTAGATCAATTACTACCCTCTTTGTATCACTCCTTGTATCAGGCCATTTCTTGAAATTGTATCTACATATACCTCTCTTTAGGTAGAACTGGGGTTGACAAACGTGGTCAATATGTGTTATAATGGAATACCCTAAAAGTGCGGTTTCCAGTGCAAACGATTGCACCCGTTATGGCTAACCCTCTCAATTCCCTCAGTTCCGGCGGCCGTGAGTCCGCACGCCCTTCTGAGGACGGGCAAATTCAGTTTAGTTGGGAGGGGCCGTCGGGGCAAGAGTGCTCGGTAGAGGGCCTGAGAGGCTACTACACGCCTGCCGAGTTATGGGAATTGCGGATTGAGTCGGAGAAGATGGGGCTCTGCAAGCTGCTCGCCAAGCTACCTGAGATTGATGCTCTACCCGCCAAGATCATGGCCGAAATGGAACCTCCCGAGAAGGAAGAGCGGGACAAGTGGGGCCGGAGGAAATGTAGTGAGGCGGCATGGAAAGTAATCACAGGGGAAAGTAAATGACAAGGCTCTCAGTAGCGTTGCCGGAATCGAGCGAGTGGATCGTAGAGGCGATTGAAACGGTAAGGGATTGCCAAGCCCACACAGGGCCCCGTCCTTCACAGGGGCAAGTGGTGCGGGAGATTCTCGAAAGGGAGTTGGAGTATTTCAAGCCACAAGAAGAGCAACATGCAAGTCTATAGGTCGGTGTTCCTGATTCCTGATACTCGCTCGCCTGAGTGGAAGCAAGAGGTTTTCGTGATTGCTGACTCGCTCCCGCAAGCCAGGGCAAAGGTCGAGAGCGAGTGTAGGCGTATGGGATTCCTGCCGCGAACCATTGGCCCGATCCAGGAGTTTTGCGGTCTGGACTTGAAAGAGATGGTCAGTAGTGGAGTGTATGCGAATCTTCCGATTCCTGACAAGCTGCCCCTGATTGTAGAAGAGCTATACAAGCTACTCAGAGAGTTGAAACGTACTACGGCGTATCTCGAATTGGGTGTTTTGATCGAATCCATTGAAAGGGGTTTCCTATGAGAGTGTGTCTTGCCTCAGCCGGAATTGGAAAGTCGATGGCTCTGAGTTAGCATAGAGACTCGGAGGAGGATTTTCCATGACAAGAGAACGCAGAAACTACACGCCTGAGGAGAAGGTCGCCATCCTG
>Ga0180431_10000606_pt1 | contig 51113 bp, 53 predicted proteins | sample SS_ome_11_FD_132459 | JGI IMG/M metagenome (GOLD analysis project Ga0180431, IMG submission 132459) | Hypersaline lake sediment archaeal communities from the Salton Sea, California, USA - SS_1_MS_1 metaG | ecosystem: Environmental > Aquatic > Non-marine Saline and Alkaline > Hypersaline >... | reverse complement strand
TTTTTCCATCTCCTCTTTGATCCTTTGTATGAGTTTCTTAAGAGTCTCTTCACTCTTGTTACGGCCAATCTCCCCCAACTCAACTAAAATCTTAGCAATCAGTGGTGCGTACTCGGCAGGACTACTTTTTGACGCAAGAACCAATTTAGTATACAACCTTCCAATTGCAATAAGCGGTTTGGAAGCAAGCTGTTGTTTTGGATCAAATTCTTTGATTTTCTTCAGCTCACCAACAACCTCATTCAAATAGGTAATCGCACTTTTCAACACTTTGTCAAACTCTGTTCTGGTCATATCTTTCGACCATTCAACCGCTGCACCAATAAAACCCTTCAAACCAATAACCGTCGTCAGATATTTTCCCCCACCACGACTGCTGGTAGGCGAAACTTCAAACTGCAAATGCAATCCATGAACTTGTGTGCTTAGCAAGGAAACAATAGCAAATTCAGATGCTCCAGCTTTGACTTTGGCCATTTTTTCATATAGCTTATCACGCTCAACATCTTCAACCGCAGCACCTTCTGTCGCTTTTAATGCCCTATGCTCAGCTCTTTCCAAACCTTGGATGCTACGACACTTGTTTGCATAGATAGCTGCATCACGAGCTTCTTGCGTAGTATAGTTCCGAACCTCAATCGGCACCTCAGTTTCTGGCCCAAACATCAAAGCAAGAAATGTCAACCTATGACGTCCTGACCAACATTCAAAATTCTTACTGCCGTCTTTTAGTTTTGCAACATTGATCGGCATCCAGGCACGACCAATTTCAAGAATCTGAACACCAACATTTCTGACCTGGCCAATGCTAACTTCAGCCGAAAGGTTAACCGTGTTACGAATAGGAAGTTGTTTTGCAAGTTCATTCAAAAGTGGATCACCAGGTTCATCGCTGATAAAAATCCCGATATCTTTGATCTTCATTGTTTGTCCACTATGATCGACAAACAACTGCTTGATAGTTGGAGGTTTTTCACAACCCGCTCGATGCATGATAGACTCAATAAATTTTTCCTTTGCTGACAATTTTGGCTTTGGAGGTCTACCACGCTTTGCTTTTTTCTTTTCTTCCTTTGGCTTTTCCTCTCCATTTTCCGCTTTTTTAGCTCTTTTCGGCTTTGAAGGCGTTGATAATTCCTTCCTGAATTCAGCAAACTGATCTTCTTTCCCTGCACTCATTTGCAATTCCCTCCTTTGATTAGGATAATACTTTCGACACGATAGTTATAACCTTGTCGCACATAAGATTATGCTCTTTTTGCTAAAATATAGTTGATTACTGGCTTTCGTACCTTCCTCTTTTTTGCAGCCTTTTCAAGCATATCAAAAATATCCTCTGAGGTAGCCTCCAACTCACGAATGCTCTGAACAAATTCGCTTGTGTCAACCATTTCTGGTCGCTCTCGAATCTCTTCAAGCAATGTTTTTGCGAACACTTCATCGCCCGATCTCACATTGTTCAGTTGGATTTCCTCAACCTCAACTCGCTTACCCAAATTAACTTCTACAACACCAACTCTAACTACCCTGGTTTTTTCATTGATTGCTTGTCTTGCCAAAGCCCCTGGCGACCAAACCAACGTCTCATTCTCATCATAGTATGGCCGCATTCCAAAATGAAAGTCACCAAAAATTACAGCGCTATATTTGCATGGTAAAAAATCCTCAAGCAGATATGTCTCAAAAGGCACCGTATTGCGAGTAATCAGGTGATGTGCTACAAGAATGGATTTCTTTTTGCGTGTAATCGGTTTTTGAAATGCTGGAAGAAATTCATCATAGCAATGACAAGGATACAAAACAACGTCATCAAATTCCTTCGGTTCCCACATTGTTTCAAACCGTGGACAATGACGTTCCATGAAATTCAGTGTTGATGAACGATAGCTATCAGGGTTATATCCAACTGTATCATGCTGACCAACAATCGCATAAGTAGTCAAACGACTGCTGCAAATAATATCCATAACCGAATTGATTATCTCGTAATTGAAAATCCGATGACTATTGAAAAAGTCACCCATAAACACAACAAAATCAACCCCTTTTTCGATAGCCAAACGATATGTCTCTTCAAGCTTAACCAAAAGACTTTCCGAAAAATTGTCTATTCGATGTTCAGGTCTTTGGCCTGACATCTGCAAATCGGAATAAGCCAGAAATCTTGACATCTTGTTAGATTATATGGTCACTTCACACAATTTTTGACAAAAAAAGAAAGACGCCAAAAAGACGTCTTTCTCTAAGCAAAGCAACCAATTGGACTCAAATGTAGATTCGTTCACACCCTGTTTTGCGTTCTTGCTCACCATTATTGTCTTGAGTTGCGGTATCTGTAAACGTATAAGTTCCTGAATATCCTGGCCCAGTTTCGCTTCTCACATGAACTCCCAATACTTGCGGAGCAGGAATTGTTTGGTCACAAATAGTATTTCTACCTGTTAGGCGAACCCTTACATGATGCAAACCATGCTGTAGCCCAGCGTTGTCAACAATAGCTATGCCTGTCTTAATTGGAAACTCAAGAGGCCAATTTTGAGCAAGTTTCTGCGACTCATTGATTGTTGCAGGAGCAGCTTCTCCAGGAGTAAACCACTCCCTATTCGCTTGCGCTGCTGCATCTTGTAGAAAATATTCCTTGTCGTCCAAAATAGTCTCGATACGCTCATTATCAGCCATGATCAACCTCCCGGTTTGATGTTGCTAATCGTGTAAGGCTCACCCAACTTGTCTTGAGAACCATATCCGCCATGCTCTTTACGAAAGAATGCTCCACGCTTTACATAGGGTTTTGCTTTTTCCACAATGCTCTCAAATTGCTCAGGATTCAACTGTTGAAATGCCTTAGCAATTGCAACATTTTCTTCAAGTTGAGGCACATTATCATGTCCAACAATCACTGTACTCACTGGACAAGACATTGCAAGTGTAAGTGGTTCCCAAGCAGTTGTAATACCTTTCGGATGAAAAATATGTCCTTGTGCAAAAGCTTTCATTCCTACAACACCCATGTCACGATCCATTGCAGAAGCCATTACTGAATAGAATGACTTGTCCATCGCAATATCAGCCGAATTTGCTGGACACAACACCGTATCGAAATCAAATCGATTCATCATCTCCATAAGTACATCGGGAGACTCATGCCCAGTAAATCCGAGATAACGAACTATGCCTTGGTCCCGCATTTCAACCAAAGCCTGCAAAGCTCCACCTGGCTTTACAACCTCGTCTATCTCATCAACATTAGTAAGACTATGAATCTGCCATAAATCAACATAATCCGTTTTCAACCTCTTCAATGATTTTTCAAGTAACGCAAGAGACTTATCACGACTGCGCTCATGCGTTTTTGTAGCCAAAAAAATCTCATCGCGAAACGCAGGAATTACATCTCCGTACAAATCCTCTGATGGGCCATAAACTGGAGAAGTATCAAAATAGTTGATACCCAACTCATATGCACGCCGAATAATATCACGACAATTTTCTGGATTACCACGTCTTTCCAGTGCACCTTGGCCACCAAGTGAAAAGATGCAAACATCAAAACCTGTTTTACCAAGTGGCCTTTTTGAGATTGTAGCATTGCTAAGCAGCAACTTAGCAATTTCTTTTATTTCGCGTGCAACATACTTCATCGTCTTGGAGTGCCTTTTCCCCCAATTCGAGCAATTTCATCCATCCTTGATTCAGGAACACCTAATTCGCCCAAAACTGTATACACAACCAAGTCGGGTTGATTTTCTGCGCTATCCAGCTCTTTATCCAACTTATAAAGCCCACGATGAACAACACTATTCGACTTCATAACACGGCTAAGCATTTCGTAGCCATGTTCGAGATTTTCTTGTGGAATCACATCAAGAACCTTTGACTTTCCAATCACTACACAAGCTGCTATAGAAGCAATGTTCAAATCCAATTCCGCAACCAATATGTTCCTACGCAAATTGTCACGAATAGCATAGCTAATATCCGTAGCACTATCCCATTTTATCAATGGTGTTGCTCCAAAAGTAATCACACCGCTGGTAAGAACTCCTGCCAAATCAGACCTGTCAAACGTAGTTATCGCATTCTCGCCTCTTGTAGCAGCAATATTGTTAAACAGGTGAAACAAACCACTAATGCTTTGATTAGCCACACCCCAAAACTGCGTCACAGGCAAACCTGGGTATAGCTTGCTGATACGGTCATTGTCAACGATAATCAAAGGCGAAATGCTTCGGCCCGCTATTTTGCCTTTGTCCCTTCCTACTTTCCCAAAAAGCATAGTCAAAACGTTGTGCGCGTTATAGTTGACCTTTTGTCCTTCGCCAGATTGAGGCATAGATACCAGTACACCAACAACAGGAGGTTGACCAGGACCACCCTCAAGCTTGAAAGATTCAGCAATATCATGACTGATATCAACAAGCGTCTCTACAGAACCACTGCCTGTTCCTCCTCCAGCTCCAATGCAAATCAAAATACGCTCCCAATCTTTCCCAAAGCTCCTTTTCATCAAATCGTAGACGTCTTCATAATACTGTTTGACTGCCTGCTTTCCTTTTTCCGGTTCTTTTCCTGCACCACCTTCACCAATATCCATCACCAGCTTATTCTCTTCTGGAATGTTGATTGCTGTTAAATCCTGACTATTTGTGTTAATCGCACAAACACGCCGATAGCCTAACTTGTAAAAAGTTTCTACCATTCGTGCGCCAGCTTGACCTGCTCCAATAAACGCAAATTTGAATGCTACATCGCACTCATCATGGACAACTTCTCTTTCCTCCACATCAGCAGGCATCGGAATGTTTGGAACAACAAATCCACTCTGGTTTTCCATGGGAGTTTCTCCTTTAGGTTTATCTTCTCCGGTATCCATACCGGCACTCAAAGCATTCACATCCAAGTCCAACTTCTTTTTCCCCATAACTCTTTCTCCCGTGCTTCGCTCGACGTCATCATCAATCACTATTTCAACTTTATTGCCAACCCTCCGAAGCATGAACCTTTTCAGTTGCACTACTTTGTCTTCTTTGGCCCCTTACGCCACTTAGTGGTCCCCTCCACATAATCCTTCAATGAAGCACAAAAAGCCGCTGGATCGGTTACTTTACCAGCCATATCTTTCATGCACTTTGTGGCTTTATGCTTGGCATCGCCAGTAAGAGTAGCCCAATACTTCAATGCGCTTTCACGTGTCCAACCACGAGGAAGTTTCTCCCAAGCTGCACGCCGAGAAGGACCACGCCAATAAGTAGTTCCTTCGATCATATCACGCAATGAAGCACAAAAAGCTGCCGGGTCAGTTACTTTACCAGCCATATCTTTCATGCACTTTGTAACCTTATGTTTAGCATCACCAGTAAGAGTAGCCCAATAGCTTTTGACGCTTTCCATCGTCCAACCGCGAGGCAAATCTTTCCAACCCAATGCTGTTCTTGATCTAACTCGATCTAACACGGCACGAACCTGCCATGGTTCAAGACCCGTCATCTCACAAACATGAGTTCCCAAACTTGCCTTTTTCAAACCAGAGCTATGCCAATTCTTACGTAATTCAGTTACTGCCTTCTTGATTTTTTGAGTCCACTCCTTCAAATCACGAGGTGTGTAATCAGCCGCTGCCTTTTGCATGATTGTGTCTCGCACAGCAGACAACTTAACTGACTTAACATGCAATTCACGCATTTTGGCAGCGCAAGGAGCACAAATTTCTTCCATTTCGTTCGCTGTAATCATGCTATCAGGAAAATCTTGCACTAATTGATCGATAGCAATTCTCATAATCATTTGCTCAGCTGCGACCCTTTTTAATGACATTTTCTTATCCTCCTTATCCTCTTCTTTGTCATCGCGCAATCCGTAATCATGTCGCCTACGGAGTGGTTGAATTGGCATAACAACTTGTCCTATAATGTTTTATGTTAAACTCCTTGGAGGAATTGCTTTCCTCCAAGAAAATCAGCTCTTTCGTATAAAGCCAAATATAAAAAAATTATGGCATGAAAACCTAAGAAATGTACTCAAAAACAGCTGGCAAACGAGAATCGCCTGTCGTCTCTATCACCTTAAATGGCAATCCCCATTCGCGCAGCACACCCAGCATGAGACTATGAACACAAAACTGATACCAAGGATTGACTGTTCTAACCTGATTGCTCTCCAAAGGAACAAGTCCCCACGGGCAAAAAATAAGATGTGTGTAAGTTTTTGCATGAGAACGACATGCAGCAACAACAGCATTAACCTTGTCTGGGTGGTGGTGTAGCTCAGCAATTGCATAGGCTGCTAAATCAATACTGGTACGGTCTGTCACGAACGACTCATGCTTTTTTTGTACCTCAACCGTTCGTTTCAATATCTCATCTTGGCACTCTTCTAATGCTAAAAACTTTTCAACATACACTCCACCAGCCCAATCGTACTTTCTCTGATTCAGTATTGGACGAGTAATGTCTTTCGCGGGCAAAAAAGGAATTTCAAGCTTAGCAGCAATATCACGACCTAAACCGCTTTTCCCTGTACCCGCAGACCCTACAATCCCCACACGCAATTTCTTCATACAAGTCTCCACGCATCCATTTTCAAACTCTCAAATCGGAGTCTTGAAAACCACTCCAATAGAGGTCCTTTCTCACGAGGTCTACAGCGAAACGCTGGCAAATTATCAATCTCATCCATCTTCTTCAACGACTTAGCTAAACGCAGCCGTGGTTCATTGTCAAGAACAGCTTGCTCTTTTTTGCCACGTTTCTTCTTTTCTGCTAACCCTTTCAAAACTCCATCAATATCCCCAAACTGCTTGACAAACTTTGTTGCCCACTTTTCTCCAATGCCAGGCACTCCATGAATGTTATCAGATGAATCACCCATCAATGCTCCACAATCTACCCACAGTTTTGGGTCAAACCCGTAAGTATCCACAAAAGATTCTTTCGTCCAATAGTTGTTCTTCATAGCATCGAATATGATAACACTGTCACTAAGCAATTGATAAAAATCCTGATCTGACGTAACAATTACTGTCTCCCCGCCATTGTTTTGCTGAGCATATGTATTGATAATATCGTCTGCCTCAACTCCATCAACCCGAACTTGCAAAACCCTAACCAGTTTCAAGGCTTCTTTCAGCAAAGGCATTTGCTTAAACAAATCTTCAACTTCGGGAGGTGGTTCTTCTTCACGATTTTCTTTATATCCTGATGGAATAATTCCCTCATTCACAGCTTTCTTTGACTCAGCTTCCCGACGTTTATAACCTCCGTCCCATACCACAACGCATAAGTGTGCAGGAAACTTCTTTTTGAATGAGACAAGACTACGAAAAAATCCATACAACAAAGAAACCGGCATATCATCACAAGTCAAATGCTTGTGTGTCCAATGAACTCTATGGGCAAGATTATTTCCGTCAATAAGCAAAACCTTCATTTAATCTCCTCGACAGTTACCTCTTCTTCTTCGGTACTCTCATCAAGTATATTCGTGTCAAGTTCGGGAAGTTCTTGCTTTGCCTTTCCCACCACTGGTTTAGTTATCTTTCCATCGTCTTGCTTTGTTCCTGAGTCCCCCACCTCTGCCAGCTTTTCCTCAAGCTTTTGCCGAAAACCGGCATCCTCACGAAGTCTATTCAACACATTAGCACGACCTTGACCAAGCTGTTCATTGCCCATGCTAAACCATGCACCTTTCTTTTTGATTACTTTACGATCAATTGCTTCAGACAACAATGCCGCAATTTGATCAATACCATGACCAAAAGTGATCACAAAGTGTGCTTCGCGGAAAGGTGGAGCAACCTTGTTTTTAGTTACTGTCGCTTTGATGCGGTTAGAAACCACTTCCTCGCCCTCAACTTCTTTCCCTATCGCAACAACATCAACTCGACAAGAAGCATAAAATTTCAAAGCACGACCGCCTGGTTCCGTTGTTCTTTTTCCCCAAGTAACACCAATTTTTTCCCGCACTTGGTTGGTAAACAAAATACAAGCTTCCGATCTACCAACTACTCCAACCAGTTTTTTAAGTGCTTGCGACATCAACCGTGCTTGTGTTGCAACATGTGCATCCCCAATTTCACCATCAAGCTCGGCTTGAGGAACAAGAGCAGCAACGCTATCAACAACTATCAAGCGAACTCCCTGATAGACGAGTTGCTCAAGCACATTGAGGGCTTGTTCGCCTGATTCTGGTTGGTGAATAATCAATATGTCGACATCAACTCCCAACGCTTTTGCATAGTCTACATCAAAGCTAAACTCACTATCGATTATTGCTACGTTTACATCTGGATATGCTCTTTGGAATTCTGCTATAGCGTGAAGACAAAGTGTCGACTTACCTCCACCTTCGGGACCATACACTTCACAAATCCTCCCTAACGGCCAACCTCCTCCAAGTGCCCAATCCAATGTTTTTGCGCCGGAAGGAAATCTTTCAACACTTTTAACCTCTGCTCCTCCAAAAAACAAACAAGCATCTTTATTTGGACCACCAAATTTCCCGTTGTTGATAGCAGTACATATTTGCCCTACTTTTTTCAGACGCTCTACACGCTTCTTTTCGCGTTCTGATTGTGACATTTGCAGTCTCCAAAAATCGAAGGAGACCCAAACATTTTCAGCCTGAGTCCCCCTCTTGTTTACGCTTCCGACTTGCGCTTTGCAGCTTCAGCAAGACACTGTTCTTTGCTCGCACACTTAGAACATTCCTCATGGTTTTCGTCTTCAATCGTTCCAAAACATTCCCACTGAACCTGCTGTTCTTCCTGCGCTTCCTGTTGTTCTTTCGATTGTGACTCTGGCTGCGATTCAGCTTGCTCTTTAACTCCTTCACCTATCTCGCCAAAACCAAAGTCCTCTGAAAGCGGCGGAAGCTTCTTCTGTGGTTCTTCTGTCTTTTTTGGTTCAGTTTGGACTGTTTGAACTGGCTCCGACGTTGAATCACTTTCCCCCGCCGGAGCTTGTCGAAAATCCGATTGAGGCTCTTCCTCCTTAGTCTCTTGTGGTTTTTGTGTTTGCTGTGCTTCCTTACGTGCCTCAGCCTCAAAAATCTGCTGAGTAACACCCGAATCCGCCAAAATTTCCCGGATGTCATCATGCAAAGCATCAATAACTTGTTTGGCTGAAATTTGCCTTCCAACAAGTCTTTTCAAATCATGAAGAGTCAACTGGCGCTCAGCTTCGGTCAAAGGTGTGCATTTTGCTTGAACCCCGTCCATCACAACTTGAGCTGAGTAGCAAGTTCTCACCCCGTTATGATCTTGAATGATATTGATATCAACTCCTTCTTCTGGATCACTGATATCCCTATCAAGCTGACGGAAAATGCTATCAATATCATACCATGCCTCCATACCAATATTGATAACCTTGTACCCCAAAACCTTTTTCTCATTTCCATTTTCATCAACCTCAGTAACGTGTGGATCACGTCGGTCAATGACATTCCACTTCAGCGACGTTCCAACCCCAGAATCCTTCTGAAGTTTTTCAAGATACTGACGGTCTTGAGGTTCAACACTGCTACCACCTTCGCGAAGCACCTTCTTCACAATTCTGTGCAAATGACAAATCGGACAAGTCTTTTCAGCAGTTGGTTGTTCCTCATCAGTATTCCAATCCAAGCAACTAATCATTTTTGGAATGCGGTCTTCACCTTCAAAAGCATCCGCAATACACAATCCCCGATCTTTGAATCGCTTGTTCGGAGCGATGAAATGGATTTTCTGCTGTAGGAACTCACCAACCAATCTGATTGGGTTATCCCCTTTTTGGAACTCGTAAAAGATGTCCTTGTGTCTCGCCCAATTTTGTGGTTGGGGTCGACTTTCACGCAGCTTCTTGATCTTCTCCAATACACTCTTACTCATTGTAACCTCCTTAGCGTTTCGCTCACAACAAAAGACACACTACACACTACTTACCACCCATAGTACCTCCTTTCTTTTTACGCTCTTTTTGAAATCGACGTATACGATCAATCGTCGATTCAGCACGTTGTTGTGCAGCATTTGTATTTCCTCCATCATTTGAACCATACAAATGTGGCGTTGTATGCCGTTCATCCGAAATCGTTATACCGTGCTCTCTTAAACTATAAGACTTTTGCCTCCATGCTTCATACCAAACATCCATCGTATCTGCTTGCTCTTGCAAAAACGCTATATCGTTTTCCCACTTTTCGATCTGCGATTCATTGTTCATCAAAATAAACGCCTCAACATCTGCAATGGTAGGCTTTTTAGAAGCACTGGTTGTTTCAAGTGCTTGGCGTGCCTCTTGAAACTTCTTTTTTTGCCAACGATCATATCCCCTTTTCATGGCTTCAAGCTGACGCGTTGATTCCTTTTTCAACACACCAAAATATGCAATTGCTGCTGGCTGCATTGCCACATGTTCATCAAAGTCCCCATCACGTACATCCAACAGCCTCGGATCAGGATTCTCTAATGATACACCTCCAATTTCCTTCTTGCCTGCTTCATCGCAAGCTGTTTCAATCTTCTCTACCACATCGCTAATCTTGGTTTGAAGTACCACTGCTGCTCCTCCTTTTCCAAACAAAACTCAAAACCAACAACTCACAACATACACCTGTTTTATTATATCGTTTTCTACTCACGAATTTTCATGTTTTTTTGCCAGAGTGTTCATCTTTACTGCAAACTCACCGAGATTAAGCACCCCATTTTTGTACAGCTGCAAAACGTCAACAACCTCTTTTTTATGCTCTTCTTTTTTAGCAGTTCGAATCATCATACTTGCTTGCTTCAACAACTCATCCTCTTCCAATTCAGCTCTTCTTGCTTGTTTACGTTGTTTGAGTATGTGTGCATTCTTGTACATAAACTCCTGCAACACATTGTTACTTACCGAAAGATAGATATTTGCCACCAAATCATTATTCGAGTAGAAATCATCAAACAACCATACTACGTACTCCTCTACAGAAATTCCTTGGTCATCCAATTTCTGAACAAGAGTTTGAACGAGCTTTATTTCAGTAGGACCAAAATTGCCTGTATATTGCAAGTCTGTCAAATGCAAGTACTTCTGGCAAAAAATTTCAAAAAACTTCCATGCCTGCCTTTGCAAATAATTCTTTGCAGGCGACGGCTTTCCAATATGTCTTTCGAGTTTGTCTAACAGTATTTCAATTGCCCTCTTGACATCTGCATCTTTCAAAACTCCATACATATGGGCTTGCTCAATCACCCAAAAGTGAAATCGTTTGAAATTATCCTCTGGAACAGGTTTTCGCTCTAACGGAGTTTTGGGTTCTGTTCCAGAGCTACGATACTTCTTTATTATCTTGCTCATTCATATACCGTTTGATACGACTTACCAGTTCGTCGTCGTCATCAAAAAGCAAGCCCATCAAACAATCAGCTCTACCTGCTTTCCTAAACATATCAATACCAGACTGCTTTACTGCTTTGTCTTCTGATTCAAGCAGATAAACCATTTCTTCCAATCCCTCTTTGGTAGAAACTAACTGCTTAAGAAGTTCCAACAAAACGTCTCTGTCATCTTCGCATTTCGCAGCTTCTATCAAAGACTTTTGGTTACCTCCAAAAGCTCCAACTATTTGAGCAACACATTTTCGTATCCACGGGTCATCAGATTGAAGCAAAGGCACAATTGGTTCGATATCTATATCACGAGATTTATGCCTTAGAATATCTCTGACATGACGAGGAGAAAGTTTCCCACGTTCGGCTGCGATACAAAAATTACTAACCGCTCGTTGACCATACAAAAGGTCCTTTACCATTCACTAACCCTCTCAGCACTCTCACAAGGTGGCTACTACCATACGTCTCTATTTGTACCCACTTATCTTCAACATCATCCAGCGTTCTTACACCAAAATTATATAGTTCAGCCGCAAGAGTTTTATTGATTCCTTGAATTTTGCATAATTCCACCAAATCCTCAGTAACACGATAAGTAACGCGCACTTTCAAATCCTCGAAAAACTTCTGTTGGTTCCAACCGCAGATACCATTTAGTTCCATCAACACTTTAGATAGACGACCAAAATCTTCTCGCACAGTTTTTACCATACTACGCAGTCGCCCAACAGGTGGCCCACCTAAAATACTCCACCAAATCAATCCACCAGCAACACTACCTGTGCAATCAAGGCCCAATGAAGCTGTTTGGCTTTTGTATTCATCTATCGCCTCCCAACTTCCATAAACATTATATCTCGTTTTATCAAAACAAACATGAGATAATGCCCACGAAAGGGCAACGTCATTGTTTTTTCTTCCGCTTGAAAAAAGCTCTATGAAATTTTCCTTCCAATCAAAAATATCCGCAGGGTGGTAATAATAACGTGTTGCCAAATGAGCAAACTGAGTAGGCAAAAACAAAGGCCCCCGTTTAATCACAGCATCCCATTCGTTCACCAATAATTCCATCACCTCAGACAAATCAACCGGCAATCGCACATGATGAGCAAAGCTCTTTTTGTACCATTCTTCAGCCTCACGCAATGTTGAAACTCGTCCCAAGCTGATTTCAGCGACCAAATGAAACGCAAGTGTTTCACTATCGCTCATCATGGAATTAACGTACAAATTGTCAATATCAGCCAACCCACACTTCAGTTCTTCCAAATCATCTTCACCAACTAAAATGTCCACATACCCTATTGCACCAGGAGTACGTGCACAACGTCCCTGCATCTGCACAATTTCAGAAATGGGAACTTTTTCACTTCCACGCCGAATACCAACAATAATAATCCGATCAGACATACTCTCTCAAAGCTTCCAAGTCTTTGTAAAACATCTCTCTCTTTTCTACTGAATTCATATTCAAAGGACTTGGATGCAATAAGGGCAATACAGGTTTGCTATACCGCAACGACATGAAAGTCTTTCCGTGCAATCTCATAATCCCACGCCGTCCTGACAACTGTTCTAACGACGGTCCACCCAGCGTAACAATCAATTTTGGATCAACAGCTACAATTTCTGCATCCAAGAATTCTTGGCAGTTGTCTTTTTCATCTTGAGTCGGACCACGATTGTTTGGCGTAAAACAACGTACACAATTGGAAATATAGAAATGTGATCGATCCAACTCCAACACGTCTTTGATCGCTCTATCAAAGAAATGTCCAGAAGGCCCAACAAATGGCCTTCCCAGTTCAACCTCTACTTGACCCGGATTCTGGCCTATAACCATTATCTGGGCCTTCATAGACATGTTCGACCACACATTGCTCAATCTGCCGCCAATCAGCTTACCACCAATTGAACACTTCCGGCATGCTAAACAACGTTGCTGCAATTCAGTCAGCGTTTCTGCTTTACTTTTACCCATGAGCTTCCATTTTCCTAATTTGCGAAACAATCTTTCTTCGAACATAATCAGGTTTTTGCTTTACATCAGATTCCCAAAATCTCAAAACCCGATACCCGCATTTTTTCAAATATGCGTTAACAGCTTTATCTTTAGCTTTTATGCGAAGCTGTACCTTATTAGGATTCTCATACTTTGGATGACAATGCCAATAATCCCCATCCCATTGCACAATCACTCTATGCTCTAAGAGTAACACATCAACAACAAATCTCTTAAACATCAGTACTTGCTCACAAAACTTTATTCCAAGGTCATTAAGTATTTCTTTCCCAGCAAGTTCCAACTTATTCAAACCCTTTCTCCTTTGTTGTTGTTTTTGATTTTGTATAGCAAGAAACTCAATAAAATCTTCATCAGAATTTCGACACTTCATAGAACAATATTTAGCGCTCTTTCTTTGTCGTGCTTGTCCCGGAGGCATCGTAAACTCTTTCCCACAAATTTTACAAACAGCTTTTACAGTATTTCTTCGCTGATACTTGTCGTGACACTCACGTGAGCAAAAATTATTTTTAACGTTCTTGGTCCTATGCAAGTCCAAACTCAATGCTTTCCCACACTGTGCACAAATAATATCCACTTTTTTCTTTCTTGCAGAAATCCCAAAACATTTAATACTACAAAATTTCCCCTTTTTAGCTCCAACTGTCACCCTAAGCTCTTTTCCACATACAGGACATACCTTCTTTGCTACTCGTTTGGCTATCCCTTTACATTTTATCGAACAAAAATTCCCATACCCGCTTCTCACTATTGCGGGCACAACATGGAATATTTTACCACATACTAAGCAACTTCTTTTCATAAGAGTAAAGCAGCACAAAAAGTCAGAAACAAAACGCCAATGTTAACCCCGCTCGCCAAAGTAGATGTAGACACTATCACATTCAATCCAGATAGTGGGTCATCAAATGCTTTTTCAATTTGTTTGCGCTTAGAATGAGACAAATCGGCATTATGAAATGCACAAGCTACTCCTGCTCGACGTATTAAAGCAGCCAACTCCCTACCCAATCTTTTGCTATGCACAAAAACAATCACCTTTTCGCTATCTGGAATTGACTGTATCAACTCCACTGTCATCTTTATTCTATTTGCCCATGATTCCTTGTCATACTCATCAAACGTGTGGAACTGTGTTCGTATCCGAGTTGGACGCCACCGACTCGTCACTTTCAAAGTCTCTTTGCCATTTAGCATTTTCAACCAAGCTGACAATTCCTCAGCATTGGACATTGTTGCTGAAAGCAAAATGATACGCGCTGCCGAATTTAGTTCGGTAAACCTCATTAGCACCGCTTCTACACTATCTCCCCGACCTTTCATACCCAACAGATGTGCCTCATCTATCACTACGCAAATAACCTTTTTCAGCCAAGAATACTGTTGCTTGTTTCTGGTTTTTGAATCAAATGATTCCGTAGTCAAAATTATTAGTCTGGCAGCTTCAAATTCACTCGTATCAGCCAAATGGTCTCCCGTGTTGATCACTATGCCATACCTCGATAACTGTAAATCCTCCATCCAATCAGATTGTTTTTGCATGCTCAACGAACGATATGGTGATGCATAAATACATTTGCTGTTTTGCATTGTCTGCAAATAGTAACCAAACGCAGCCTCAGCAATGGCAGTCTTTCCAGTTGCGGTCGGAAATGAAACAACAAGATTAATGTCACGCGTTATATGCGGGATGACAGCGGACTGTGCCTTGTTGAATTCATAGAACGGAAAGTTGAAGTACTTGTATTCACTTGTCTTCATCACGAATTTCAGCTTTTTCACGTTCAACACATTCAACAAGAGAAGAAACAATGCTATCAATTTGGTCGTGCTCTATCAACCTCAACTCTTTCACTGTTTTACCATTTACTGCTATTTCTGTTGCTCCCGCATTCCCAATTACAACAATGCAGTTGATTCCGTCACGATCAAATACCCATAAAGTCCCGACTTGTCCCTTCTTTTTGTTGCGTAAGGTGAATTCCTTATTCATAGCCTCAATGAATTCTTCCGTAAACAACTTTGGTTTTTGCATCGCCTTTTTCGGTGGTGACATGGCCTTCAATACTGCTTCCTTCACAGAAGATGTCGCTCTTTCAATTTCTTCTTTTGGTGGTGGAGTTTTTGCTGCTGGCTCTACAACAACCTTTTTCCCTTTCTCATCAGTAGGAAGTGATTGAAACTTGTATTCAGCGTTCTGTGTTGCTTCACGACAGAAATCGCGCAACATGCAAATCTTGCACTCCATCATGTTGGAGTCATAACGGCGAAAACATGCACCCTGCTTAATATTCTCCTGCAAATGCTTCATTTTTTCACCAAGCTCTTGCATGGTGCCTCTCCTAACTATATATTCTCAAATGTCTCCGCAAAAATGGGCGAACATGGTCATGCCAGAAAGAACGAATTTGCATCATCTGTTCCGGAACTCCCAAATCTGCTGCAACCTGTGTAAAATTGGGAGCTCCACCAAGCGCACGCCAATTATCATCGTGAGGATCACCAAGCATTGCTATAATCCAAATCTTTCTATGTGCCATCCTCTCAAGCAGTAGTTTCACAGTTTCACGCAAGTCCATACGCAAAACTTTTACAGCCTCATCTTCCTGGTATTCCCCAGAAGGCGTTGCTTCTATTGTATCAGACAACTGCTGCGTATCTCGATACCTCGCAAGCTTCTCTCTTTCCCCAAGAATATATCGCACAACAACAGTCCACATCCATGTAATAAACTCATTCTTTCTTTCCGGGTTATACTTGTGCAAAACCGATTTCAAATGGTCATACGTGCTGAATACCCAATCTTCCACTTCGTCTCGACTATCACATAAACCATGATTGTAGACATTTGCACGAATTGCACCCTCAATCGATTCAAAAAAGATTTGCTCTTCGTAAGGCGTAGCCTCACCACGCGCAATCAGGATTGCCAAATCTTTACGAGTCCACGGTTTACGAATGATAACCGGAACACGTACAATTCTTTGTTCAGACTGATCGAGCGAAATGTCTTCAGGCATGCAAAAACCCCTTGGCCGATTATCGGCAGCTAACAACTAACCACAGACTACTTACAACACATCAAGATATTATAAGATAGTCTTGTGGCAAAATCAAGAACTTTTTTGACATTTTTCAAAGATTTTTTTGACACGCTCAGGTTCCAAACACTTCGGGTCAAATCCATAAGGAATTGTCCCTTTTACAACCGCAAAAAATTCCTTCAGTTGATCGTGAATCCTCCTTTGTGCCTCATACCCTTGTTCGTCACCATCAAACATCAATAACACAATTTTTGGGTTCAACTCAGCAAGCAATTTGACTTGTTCTGACGACATGCTTGCTCCTAAAACTGCAAGAGCCTGATAACCCAATTGCCACAACTTCATTACTTCACGTGGCCCCTCTGTCAAAGCTACAACCGATTCAGACTTCACTTCGTCAAACCCAAACAAACATAACCTTCGACTAAATCCTTTTGGATACAACACTTTGTTATAAAAACGAGTTGGGTCTAACGTTGGATGCCTTTTTTTCCATTCTTCTAACCCTAAAATGTCAACCGCAGCAAAACCAACAAATTCCAACTTTTGGAAAAATGGAATCACAACTCGATTAGCATAAAAACCAGACCGAATTTGCACACAACGAAAATGGTCAACAGTAAGTTTTTCAATCAAGGTCGGCTTTTTTGGTGGAGGCGGATGCATAAAGAAGTGATAACCTTCTTCATACATTTGGCTTGCTTCCACCCACTCCCTTGCTTTTTGGATAGAACTTACTGCCTTTTTCTCCTTCTCTTTTTCAGCTTCTCTCAAGCGCTTGCATTCTTCTTGCATATTTTGAATGCTGATTTCACTTACACTCATCTCCCCATCGCACATCCATTCAGCAGCTTCTTTTGGTGAACAATGCTTCAATCGTGCTACAATCCAAACTAAGTTACTTCCACGGCTTTCCGTGAAACAATACGTAACACCTGTTTTGATATTCACAGACCATTTTGGATGACTTGGAATTCGTCCTACATGCTGATAATGGTCTGGACACCAACCCCAAATTTCGTCACCAATTTGCTTGTCAACACGAACACCAAGATACTCCAAAACCCTCTTAACATCCACTTTGGACATCAACCAACGAATATCTCTGAAAAGCAATTGGTCTTTAATGCTACCCATATAATCTTTTTGCCAACCTCTTAAATTCTCCTACTGTTCCATCCCTGTTACAATCAACACAACGTATGTGAGACTGGTCAGACCACTCCACTTCACTATACTCTTCCGTACCATCATCTGTCACAACAAAAACAGCTTGTGCAACAATACTGAATGGTCCAAGGCTTTTACAATTTGGACAAACGATACCCTCAAGACAATTGACATTCATGTTTTTTCTCTTTGATTACGAATGACCTCATGATATGGTCGATCTCCTTAAGAGCGACTACTTCAATTAACTAACTGCTCTTAAGGCAAAATGCTGACTACTTTTTTATGCCCTTGAAATACTGCCGTCTGTTAACAGGATCAAATGCAGTAAACTCCTCCTCATTGATATCCTGTTCAATGAAATCAATTGCACTTACCAATTTCATATCTGCACTGACCGCCTCAGCTAAAAGAATTGCCTCCTTTGTCATCGGCAAAACTTCTTCTCCCGTCTGAGCTGTTATCACATGTACCAACCTTTGTGCAGTAGCATCATTGTAATCCTCTTTTTCTTGCACATCTTCAATTGCACAATCAACCAATTGCAACGTTAGCTGCTTAATCCCATTCAATTTTCCTCGTACAGTCATCGCAGGCTGACAACCCTCAATTTCGAACGCAGCAACAGCACCAATATAGTGCAACAAAGCTGCTGAAACAGCTACACACGTTTCATCATGAGAAAAACTGTACTGACTTGCAAATCCTCCAACAGCGTAAGTTACTTTAACTGTATGACTAAGCAACCCTCCAACCATTCCATAGAATGTCCTTTCACTCGCTGGCGCAGAGAAAAATTCCTCTTTGAAGCTATCCGTAAAAACTGCATCCAAAATATATTTGCAAGTTGGATCATTGATAGCAGTAGCAATTTCCTCTACACGCTTTACATATTTCTCAAACTTTTCTTTATCCTCAGCTTTCGTTTCACTGATCGGAATGTAATGAATCATATCCGACTGTTCTGGAGCAGGTGATTTTTCTATTCTTTGTGCAATGATTTGAGGCTTACCCTGATACTCTTCAACGTTCGCAATAATCGCGATCCAATCGCCCCTCTTAATTCCCTTTGATTCGTTCCAATGCCTTACAAATGCTTCACCCGAACAATCTGCCACAGTGAAATCACTATAGACATTGTTGTTTCGAGCAATTTTTTCATACGCAGCTCGAACATAATAGACTCCCGCAAAAGAGTCACCCACATGAACTGACCTAATTGGTGTGTGATCTGGAGGTGTGTTTGACTTTGCTTTCTTCTCGTTGGACTGCTGGGCTGATTGGCTGTTTTTGATTGCAGCCTTCAATGCTGACTTCATAAATCTACTCCTTATTTGCTCACGACAAACGACTGAAAAAATGTAACACAGGATATTATATTGCAACTGTCACAGCAGTTTTTGCCTTTTCTCAAAAAACTCAAAAAACCACGTATCTGCCAACATAGTAGCAAAATATCGCTTGTAATTTTTTCCTGTCGTCTTCTCAATTTCACCAAGCTTAGCATGCACCCACTCAAAATATTCACCTACACACTGATTCTCACAAAGCACCTGACAATGTTCTCGAATCGAATCCTTTGCAATGAATTTCGGTTGCCAAACTTTTTGAATCGCCCACGAATATTGAACATACACTTGAAAAACAACTTCACAATACGATTCTTCATATCTTCTTTTCTTCTTTTCTTCTTTCTTATTATTTTTGTTGTTATTTAACCCACTATGTTTAACAACTCCGGTTGTTGAACAACCTCGGTTATTGAACATGGCTCGCATCTTTCTTGCTTTCTCTGTTTGTCCGCGTCTTTTCACAGCAACACTTTCCATCTTAGCTAAACATGCCTTCCTGACATTTTCTACATTGCCAAATCGAATCCTGGAATTCTTTCCTGGACGTCTTTCGACATCAATAATTCGTAGTAATTCAAGATTTTGCAACAATTTAGAAACAGTCCCATCATTGAGGCATGCAATATTGGCAAGCTGAGCTATAGAGGCAACACATACACCATCACTTGTGTACGTGTCAATTGCATATACTACTTGTAGCTCTTTCCCAACAAAGTAAGGGAATGCGTCTGATACAAAATCAGGTATCATCCTTGTGTTGGCGAATCCTCTTCAAAATTGAGCTAACTCTGCCTGCTGGCCCTGTCATTAGTGGGTCAGACGTTTTCTCCGAGCTTTCTGTCGTGTTTTCACTTGTTTCAGGCGTTTGAGTATTCTGGCTACCCTCAACAGGCTTAGAACTCGCTGAAACTGGCTGCTGGCTTGTGGCAGACTGTTGAATCACCTTATCAATTTTCTTAGGTTGAACTGCCCCTGTCGCACCTGTTCCGCCCTTACTCCAATGCTCATCTACTACATAGCCTGTTTTGACTTTATGCCTTAGCTCGAAAGTGAAATTTCGACCATCGCGATCCTTACAAACCTCAGCTGTCCAAAACTTATCACAAGCATTCTCGTCTTCCCGATCACCACCATTTGCAATCAACTGACTATCATCAAACCCGCTTACCATTACCCCAACAAACGTATTGCTTGCATGAATGCGTCTCTTTGACCCGTACACATCCAGCTTACCAAACCGACGTCCTTTTTCCTGCTTAGTTTCAACAATCGTTGCAGCTTGTGTTGCCGTGATCAATGGCACATTCAAATCAACACTCAACCCTTTACAATCCCAAGCAATTTTCGCTTGCTCATCATTTTCACTAAACGCTTTTTGCATTGGAGACAAATGGTCCATATAATCAAGAATGACCACATCAATTCTAACACCTTTTTGCTCCAATTCCATAAACGCCTGATAAATTTCTGCTACTGTTGTGTGCTGACCAATGTCTTTGATATACAACCGTCCATACTGCGATTGCTCTAACTCCTTCATCACTCTTCGCCAACTCTCCAACTCCGCATCTGAAATCGTTGCTTTTTTGAATAAATCAAATGAGAGATTGGCAAACAAAGCACAGTATTTCAATCGCACTTGATCCTGATGTTCCTCATTTGTGATATGCAAAACATTTTTACCAGGGTATCTCTCCAAAGGATTTCTCGGATTTTGGTTCCCCATCACAATGTTATAGCCAATCTGCTTCAATAAGGTAGATTTTCCCACACCTGTAATTGCAGCAAACAAAGTCATCTCAGCTCTAAAAACTCCACCAGTTACATGATCAAATCGACCCAGTCCTGTTCTAATTCCTCCATACTTTGCCGGATCACGTTGCTGATCTTGAATTCTCTCATCGAGGTCCTTGATATCAGTCATGTTGATCAAAGGCTTCTCTTCGCGAAAAGCCGTATCCAACATGATCGATTCGTTTTTCAAAGTTGACGCAGCAGCTTTGATATCTCCTTTTTTCAGCTCACCTAATGTTTGCTCACAAATTTTTGATATTGCTTCAATCTGCTCCTTTTCTTTCAGCTTCTCTATTAAAGCATCGATGCTCTCGTGTACAGTAGCTTGCTGAATAATAATCCACTCTGTCAAATACTTATCACGATCAGCCTGCTGACTCGGATCAGGCAATAATTTTGCAATTTCTGCCTCAAATAATTGCTTGGTAAGAAGCGAAGGTGTGACCTTAAAGAGGTCTTGAACGAGTTGGAATATTAATCGCCGATAGCCGGTAAACCATTGTGGCTGAACTTTCAGTATGTATGGTCTCGCCAATACCTTGTTGGTAGTCAATATTTTCAACAAATGTCGCTGGATTTCCATTGTTTTGAACGACATGTATTTGCTCCTCGTATTCGGCTTGCTGATGTGTTATATGAGGCATGTTAGACCAATTTAGCAATTTCTTGAGGCCCAAGACGCTTCATCACCATTTCGTCAGTCTCATCGCCCAACGTCTCCGCTGAGACCACCTCTTTATCATACAAGACTTCCCTAATACGTTCCTCGATTGTGTCACGGACAATAAAATTGATTACCGTAACAGCATTCTTTTGCCCTTGCCTATGTGCTCTATCTTCCCGCTGATGCATTTTGGAAGGCGACCAATTATCATCGTAATTGATAACGTAAGTAGCTCCTTGTAAATTCAATCCTTCACTCATTGCTTCAGTGCCAATAATGGCATCGATTTTTGGATCAGTATTGAATTCTTCCTGCATCTCAGCACGACGTCTGAGTGTCGTATCCCCATCAATTCTCAAGAATCGCAATTTCATTTGACGCAACTCATCGTCGATAATATCAAGCATCTGTTTGTACTGAGTAAACACAATAACCTTTTCACCATTGTATTTAACCAACTCTTCCACAATTTCAAGAAACAAATTCATCTTTGACGATTTGCACGACTCGTCAATCAATACGGGATGGTCACAAAACTGCTTACAACGAATCACCTTTACCATTGCTTCAGTATCCACCGTGACCTCATGTTTTCGATCTGCAATGGCTTCATAGATTTTGCGTTCTTGCGCAGAAAGCACAACATACTTATTTTGATACGTTTTTTCAGGCAAGTCTTTCATCACATCTTTTTTCAAACGACGAATGAAAAACGGCCTGATTTTTTCTCGCACCTCATCGATACGTTTGTACCCTACTATCTTGCCCCAAAAATCATATGTTGCATGACGCTGCAAAAATCGGTGCTTGCTGGTAAACAAACCAGGCTTCACAAAACCCATCACACTATGCAATTCTTCCAGCTTTCCATCCAAAGGTGTCCCTGTAAGAGCTACTCGGAAAACCCCTTTGAGTTGTTTGACATGAGAACTACGTTTGCTGGTATGACTTTTTAGATAATGAGCTTCGTCAATGATAATGCAACCCCATACTCTGCTTTTTACATGCTTCAACTGTGTTGCTCTCTGCTTAGCAGCATTGATTCTTTTCACCTTTTTGCGTGTAACATCTTCCGGGTCATCTTCGCTGATCGAAATCGTTCTACCACCAAACAAGTCTTCTGTTATCAGCTCATAATTCACAATGTAGAAAAAAGGCTCTCCAGAAACGTATTTGTACTTACCACTTTTCTGCCTACGACACACAACTTTACCTGCCCACTGTCTCACTCGCTCATCTGGCACACCATCGATTACAACATAGGGCTCATCAGTGAATTTCTCAACCTCAATAGGCCAATTCCACTTTACCGCTGCTGGTACTATCACAAAGCAACGCTTACATCCATTGTGATACTTTTTATAACATGCCGAAGCAATACCCTGAACGGTTTTGCCTAACCCCATTTCGTCAGCTATCAATACGCCATCAGAGTTAGCCAACGAAAACATAACCCCGATTTTCTGGTAGTTAAACAAAGGCAACTTCAAACCGGGCACCATCATTTTTACCGGTGCATCTTTTTTGGCAAGTTTGGCAATCTTACTAAGGCGTGCTTCTTTTTTGAGCTTTGCTTCAAGAGCTTCCTCTAAAGAAGCTTCAATGATTGGATTTTTGAGACGTTCTAAAGCCGTCTCCAAATTGGACGGCGTGAGAGGCATGACCCAAAGTTTGGAGTCTTTGTGCCAGACAGCACCCATAGATTTGACGATATGCCGTTCGTGATAGCAATCCAAAACACACAGCATACCATCTCTGGCAAGCAGCATACTCATACGCAAATAATCCTCTGCTTCGATGTGTTATATGATCTACGCTGGCGATATTTTGAAGATTTGACAATTTTCACTACCTTATCGGGTCTTTCACATAAAGCATCCCTTGAGCAACTGTGTAAAGCTTCCCCGAACTCAAAACAACAGTAACATCAAAAAAGTACTGATTTTGCTCCAAAGAGCTTGTATCAGCAGGAACCAAGTAGAAATAAAACTCTCCTTTGTTTGCTGCACCTATTTGTCCTTCACCTGGAACATTCGTGCTCTTTTCAATTACTGGAGTAGGGTCTGATCGGTCTTCTTTTGCTGTAAAATAGCATACACCATTGCTAATGTCGATAGGTTGCAATTGTCGATCTTTGACGTAACAAACATACTGCTTGTTATTCCCTTTGAACAATTCCAAGTTTTTAGAAACCATGGCACTTTTCTCCTGTTCACGATCAATGAGACAAATGATCTCATCTTGAAAATCCAGCTCACAAAGTATCGTTTCTGGGATACCATAATCGGTATCCGGAGCAGCGTCATGCAATTGGTATGACCCGCTATAGCGACCATCAAGTTCATCAACCATTTTCAGCTTCCTTCATAGAATTTGCATTTACGAGGATTACAACCAGCAACATACCAAATATCTATCGGACACTTTGGGTTCTGACATTCAACTTTGCATCCCTTACATGGCCTTGCTTCATGCCATTGCTCATCTATCAGCTTTGCATACTTACATTTTCCAAATCTATCTATCGTTGGTCTCTCAAAAGAATGCAAACAGTTATTCACCTTCTCTACATCTATTGAATTCAAACAATGCAGTTCGAAGCAACCATCACTCCAACAAGGTTGCTTTTGGCAAATCCCTTCTTGACCACCTAACATACGACAACAAGAAAACTGCCGCCATGTAAGTGATTCACGTCCACCAACCAAATACGTACAAGGTTTTTCCAATGCTCCTGCTACACTTTGGATAAACCTACATGTTGTCCCCACAGTACCAGAATGATAGACATGTTGAACAATCTCACGCAAAGTTAGCTCGCCAGTCTTGTTTATTACCCCATCGATTTCGACTTTTTCCAAACCAACACACACAACATCTCTTGTTGGATTTTTCTTGGCTATTTCAGACCAATAAGGCCAATGAAATTTCTTGTCAACCCCAACCAAAATATAGTTATCGCTCTTTACTGGATTTTCTTTTTTCTCCTGTTCGGTCAAAAACAATTCTCCATGAAAGTTTTGAAACAAAAATGATATCATCGTGTGATCTTGAAACCATTTTGGGAGCCCGTCAAAATGATGACGCTCTTCAGAAGGCTTTATGCCCGTAAACTTCAACACCTTCGCACCTGATTGTAATTCAGCTATGTTTGGGTTATTCTCAAGCATTTCGGGAAGAACAGCTTTGTTATTTGACACTAACGAAAAACGAAAATAGTCTCTGCACTTGTAATTGACGTCACGCATCAAAGCGGTGAGTGCAACGACATCTTCAGGGTGTATCCCATTTGTACATTCGATCATCACATGTTGCATTTAATTCTCAACATAATCATAGGTGAAACCTGCATCAATTGAAGACTCCCATGCCCACTGCATTCCTCCCCAGCAATTCAAAAAATCTCCACACCACGACCCATATTCCCCCATCCAGCAATTGGTATAAGGCATTCCCATGTAGCGAGGATCATTGGTAATGGGTGTAAAATCATCGACTACAAAAGTAATCCCCAAATTCTGATTCACACGACCTACCGAGTCTCGACTAATTTCGCCTTCCGGAATATCTATTATTCCCGAATATCCAGTTGTAACAGGAAAGGTAGCGAGAACAGTTCCAGTATGATAACCAGTATCATTATAGCCCCACATAACTTTTATGTTGAAATTGTTAATAAACATATCTCCAACAATAGCCCAAATTCCATTATTCCCAGCGGGAGTTACAGTAAGATGCAATTTGTAGTTATATCCCCACACATTTCCTGGCCCGCAACTACCTCCAATTTGTGCGAGTCGTCCATCTTCACTCACATAACGATCACACTGGTAACCATAGTATCCTTTATAGCAGTAATCATTTACTGCTGCAATTTTTGGCCACCAAGTATTATCCAACAATAGAGGAGACTGAACCACTTCTTGTATTTTTACAGGCGCAGCAACCAAATTAGGAAGAATATGCGTACCCCAATTACAATGCGTAATCATCGAATCTTTTGATTCACTTCCATAACACCAAATACTTGGAAAATTGTAATAGCAACTCGCATTTTTTCCCATCAAAAACCAATCCGCAATTCCAATTGAACCTGAAAACAATTTGGGGGAACGAACAGCTGCATCTTCCTTGTAAGCACGCAAAAGCAAATCATTGGTTGCTATAGGACCAGTATCATTAACTGTTACATGACCTCCCATCTGGCCAAAAATTTCCTTGTATCCTGTCGCTGATGCTGGATATTGAGCTGTGTACCCAACTTTTTGCGAAGGGAGTCTTTGGTTACTCCAATAGAAATCTACATGCCAAAGTCCTCCTCCATCATTGACCACACTGGTATAAACATCGCTAAGCCAAGAAGGTTCCGCATAGCCTGGCCTAAAATCATCAATTTGTCCCCCACCTACACCGAATATATACTTCCAAAATGGAGGCTGCAACTCAGCACTCCACCCATACTCGCCCAATGTGGTCATTGGCTTAACACGAAAAGCAAATTCACCACCATCAACTGTCGGGATAGCATAAACCAATTCATTGGTGATAATCTTCTTTTGAAGAGGATAAGGACGCTCTATCATTTCAATCACAGCCCACATACGTTGTGGTTCAAAAGTCACATAAGGAGTCCCATCCTCTGTGGCAGACGTATCCAAGTAGATTATCTTGTTGGTATAGTCAATGCTTTGAATCAACGTATTTTCTGGAATCCCAAGATACGGCGTAGCCGAGAAATATATTTGTGCTCCACCTGTCTCTGTTGCTGCCTGACTCATAGTCAACTGGCTACCACCGTCAATCGTATCAATGGTAGTTCCCGAAAGAATTCCAGTTGGAGTATCCGCATCAAGATAGATATTAGTGTTTACGACGGTTGCTGTCGCCTCCTGAGTCATCGTTATTTTTTTTGCAGGAATATCGAAAGACTCAACATAAGTTCCCGATGGGATTCCATCACCGCTAATATGCATTCCTGTGATTGCACGAAAGCTTGTTGCCAATGTGACTATTTTAGAGTCTTTTACCGTACTTCCCGTATAGCGATAATGCATTCGAAGATTCAAAGACATCCCTGTCATCAACCTGCTCGTACTAACTGCTACAATTTTTGAACCACTTGTTATGTCCGCAGGAACTTTGTAGGTCGTATAATTGACATACGCCTTCATCCCCGCGTATAACCAAGACATGTCGTACGCAAAGTAGAAGTTGTCAAGAGTTGCAGAACCTTTAACCATTCTACAATAAGGCTCTGCTGCGGCCCAAAGCCGCAAACCATGCATGTTTGCGCCAGCTTCAACCGTCATTACGTCACCACCTGCAAAGTTATTGTCGGGCCTGTCGTAGAGCCATCAGCAGCAACTGCTCGTACCCGAATTGTACTACCGCTTTGATTTTCAGTAGCTCTGTAAAGCAAACCACCACCAGCACCACCTGCCGTAAAATCAATAATGGGGACACCCATTGGGTCACCCGCTTCTTCGGGTTGAGGACGCTTCATCAAAATGGTTGGTTTTTCAAAAACCGTTACCAGATCAAATCCATTCGCACCGCCAGAATTTTGAATCAAACCACCAACACGGTAGCGTCTCTCAATATACCCGACTGTACAGCATAGAGCACGAATAACCTCTTTGCTTTCATCAAAATTGTCTTCATCAATCCAATAGAGTTTGCCCTCTTCATCAGTGTACTCAGTAACGTCCTCCTCAAAATTGGTCCAGAACCACATTACTACAACATTCGAGTCTCTCTGATAGGTCACCCTTGGACTAATAATTTCACGCAGCACTTTGGCATCAGTTGCACTAACTCCTGTTTTATAGATGCAACAATGCAAACCATTTGCCAATACTCCATTCGACAACGTTCTGCCAGTTAGCAAAACACGATTATCAGCATCTGGCAAGTTGCTTGAACTTACTTCATAAAGTAAAACTCCGCTTGCTTTATCATAGATTTGAAAGCTGCCTGTTATATCATCTTTCAAACGATCAGGAATGTATGCAATAACATCCCTATCGTGAAAAATTATTGATTCGGGCTGTCTTGAAACATGAGGAAAAGCCATTTGAATCACTCATACCAAATTGCTACGTAAATGGGCAATCCTGCCACACCACCATTATACACAGTAAACAAAGCGGGATTGTAGTTTATTGCAACTTCCCCCAACGAAAAAATCGGACCTTGTCCTTCCCAGCACATCTCATTCACACTGACATTAAGAATCTTAGTCACACTTTTTGGGAGATCAATTTTGCGCCCTTCCTTCCCACCAGAAGTAGTTTGCGCAGCTAAAAATTTCCGCTGCAAAACATCATTAAGCTCACCACTACCATTTTCGTTCAACAGTAATCTTTCACCAAATTGCAATTGGTTGCGTATAGTGAGTTGATCTTGCACTTGGTGTGTTCCATGCGGATTGGTTGTATCATTTGCATGAACCGCTATATCGTTTGCGTAAACTTTCCCATCAGGAAAAGAATCTACTACCGGCTTTCCTCCAGTAGCATCGAACTTAGCTAAGTACAAATACGTTGGGATTTCATACGAGTAAGGAGTAGCTTCCTTCGCAATAATACCAAATGCTGTTTCATCTTCATAAAGCTTTTTCGTGTACGAAACATACAGATGATAGATTCTTCCTCCTCTCAAATTTTCCCAAAGCACTGGATTTTTAGAAAAGCAATAACCTCCATTTAGAATCCCTTCAAGTGCTACATGCTGTCCTGTCCCAACCAACATAACAGTGAAAGTGCCATCAACATTATCCACAATACGATAATGTCCATCTTCAAAAACACAGCATTTCACACCCTTCGTTCCTGCAAGCAACTGATTCTCTATGATGTTGTACTTTCTCCACTCCTCTTGTTCTGACACAGTTTGGTCAGCGCAAATAACAGGAATCTTGAAGAAAGGCGTATACTTCCTGTATTTCATTATTCTACTCCTTACGGTCCTGCAACGTGATTGCTTCCAACCTTAGAGCTCCCAGCACGAAAATATGGTATCCCATCTTTGTTGCAACGATTTGTTGTTCTGATGCGAACGCTCTGTCCACAACGTGCAAGCATATCCGCGACAGCCACCTGAGCACGCGCTTGTGAATATGCTTTTCGTACCATTTTTGTATGTGGTTTTGAGCGTGCTCTAAATTGCATTACGATGTTCTCCCTGATGCAAACTCTAAATCAGTTGTCCACGTCTTTCCTTCCAAGTCAACATTTTGAGTCACAGAAACAATCACATAATCGCCCCAACGATCATAGGGTTTAACTTGTGCATTTCCTGGAATAGTAGTACGCCCAGTCAATTCATAAATCTTAGTCAACACCTCAATTTGATCCATCACTCGCTGCAATATGCTTTCAGTCACATACCCCGGAATTCCATAAACCATTGGTTTTGACCATGGGATAGGAGGCGTAATACCATAATTCGTGTACTGCAAAATCAAAGGAATAGTCGGGTACTCTTGAACAGTCGCTCTTTGTCTTTCCGGTTCACCTACTTGCTGTAAACCAATAACGAGTGCTTCATTTCTCAAATCCTCAAAATCAGGAGTCTTGTCAATACTGATAACCTTCGTGTCAGGATAATCAGGCTCCCAATCAGTCCCTAAAGTCACTGGCAAGCCATCGGTTGCAAGCTTGTAAAAATACACCTGTCCATCTGGTTGGAAAACAAAATTATGTGCACTAAATTCCATCAACTGATTCATTGCATCAGCAACTGTTGTCCCTGTTTTGAAATCAATCAATGGAGCCGTAATATCATCAGAAGCTGGCAATATATCCCCTGTGCTGGCAAAACCAAAATTCGGAATAAGACCACAATAGTTTGCCAAAAATTGTGCCACGTAACCAAAACGTTCCCCATCAAAAAATGGCACATTGATTAACACAATATCTTCCATCTTTTGATGCAAACCAACGAGTGGAATCGTAAATTCTCCTCCCTCTGAACTCTGTGTATCCGAAATTCCCATCGCAATACCAGAAAAAATTGTTCCTGTAACAGAGCTGGCAGGAGCCCTTGAAACTGTCAAAACCAAGGCACCAATATCCTGAACTGGAACAGCCGATTGTCCAGCAAATCCATACTTATCCACTACGACCTGGCCACTAATTCCATCAAGCCCAGTCGTTACACTCACACTCTTGATATAATCTTGCCAAGGGGCAGCTGGAGTTCCATCAGTTACATTTAGTTCAAAACTTCCATTGTCTGTATGAGTGGTCGTTTCACGACTTTCACTGGTTCTCAAAATGTAGCCAAACAATTCTCCTGCTCGACGATTTGGCTTGTCCGCCTCAAATGTAAAACGAATATACCTCCACTCAGTATCCTCATCAATTTCCTTGAGGGTATTCATGCTATAATCACTGGTATAACTTGTGTCATTGTCAGTCCATATAGGGTACGCAGTGTACTCATATGTAACTGGAAGCTCACCTTCTTCTGGGTCACCCGGATGGCTTCTTTGCCCTATGAAAAACGAATCCAACACAGCAGCATTAGAAAAGAACAAAGGAACATATGCAAGCTCAAATCGACAGTTTTCTGTTACCGCAACAATTGACGAACCAAAATTGACCTTTACGTCGGATGTGGTCTTGATAAACACCGGAGCAGGATTATTAGGATCAAAACGACCTGTCGCGCCACCTGGTCCTTGTTGTTGATAAGCTTCATCGCTGATACTAACTTCCCTATCTTTGATACAGAATTGACTGGCAGATGCAACTACCGCCTTGGTATCCTGAATACCACTTTGTACTATCACTCCATTCCAAACAGGATAAATCACGATAACCAAGGGATTAGTAAGTTGTTTTGCTTGTGGCAATGTTTCCTTAGCCTGTGAATCTGACAACTGTGCACGCGTAGTTTCAGTACCTATATTTGTTGTCAACGATCCACTCTCATCAAGTTTGATTACAACTTCGCCAAAAGTGAAAGTCACACTCCATTTTTTCTCGGCATCATCCGGAGTACTTTTACCTGTAGTCCAAGTTACGGGATTCAACATTAAACAAAAAGCTCCCTCAACAACAAGCGTAGTTGGCTCCCACTCTCCTTCTGGCTTTGGTGCTGTTGGTTCAAGCAATTGAAGTGTATTAGCAACAGCAGTTCCAGCAGTACTATCATTTTTGTACTTAACCGAAATATAGCTTGAATTCTGTTTTGGACTTTTTACCAAATCAATCTTTTTCTGCTCAGCTGTTGGAGTAGCACCTCCCAAAAGTGACACCCGCCAGTCAAAAACATGTGTTCCATCAAAATCTCCTCCAACATTCTTAGCTTCCTTATCCGTACCACAGTCATAAAATCCGTTAGCACATACCACTTGACTTGGTACTATAAGCTTTGGCATCACAGAATTGACTGCCGTAACAAATCCTGAAGGAGACGTTTTGAGTGTTTTATCCCAAACAGCCAAATCAACAAAATCTGGAGGTACAGGAAACCCAGTTCTTTGATATGCGTAAAGCATATTCCAAAAGAAATGTGATGTAGGACTTGTTGGTTCAAAACTCACAGGCAAAGCGTTTGGATCGATATCCTCTGCATAAACCGCCACATACTCATTAGCAAATGTAATTTGTGTGAAAGTTTCTCGTACAATCACAGGCTGAGGAGGTGCAGGAATTTCATTTGCTATTGTGATTCTTGGATTATCAGACATTGTTATTCCTAAACATTATAGCTGGTATTGACAAATCCCTGGTTAACCAATGCTCCTGTTGTTTGGTTTGTTCTCAACAGCTCAGGCATATTTTCCTTTGTGATTTTCTTCACTGCTGCGGTAAGGTTGCCATCCTTCGTGACTCCGACCTCAACCTCTACCCTAATTCCACCACCAACCCCTCCTACTGTTGCTGCGCCAACTCCTCCAGCAGCTCCTACTCCCGCACCTCCCGCAGGTGCAATCGGAGCCACAGGACCAAGCTCTGCTCTTGGAGCTACTCCTTCAACTGGTTCAACCGGCATAGGCCGAGCAAGAAATTCTCTGAATAATGCTTCGAGATGAGTGTCGTGAGTATAGATACTTCCAGGCGCTTTTACATCTTGTTCAAGGTCCACACTCGCTTCTAAAAGCTTCTGCTGTTTGTCTTGCTGAGCTTTTGAGCTTTCTTCTTGCTCTTTAAGATAATTCCTGTAAAAATCAACTTGTTCTTTCGAAAATGCGTCCGTCAAATAAGCAATTGAACGAGTTGATTCAAAAACCCCATCTATGCCTTCTGCCATCTTTTGGAATGATTTGCCACGTTCTTCATATTCTCTAAAACGTGTCTCCTCTGCTATGTCTTTCTTTGGAGCAACAAGCTCTGTTATCTTAAAACCTTCTTGACGCATTCTTTCTATTTCATCACGATTTTCCCTCATTCCAAGAACTATTTCACGACCAGCTTTATTGGACATCTTCACAAACGTGTCTTCCTCAAGAGGACGTTTTGTGGGTGGTCCTCGTCGTGCTGAAGGGGCAGCAATTGGTTGTGCTGCTGGAGCTGGGGCTGCTGGAGGTAACGGTGCTCCACCTACCATCCGACGACCTGGTGCTCCCCCCGGTGGAATCATTGCCACTGGATGCCTGGTTGGTGTTAAAGGAACTCTGGTTCGAAGATTCATTTGCAAACTTCGAAGCAACCCACCTCCGCCCAGCATTATTGATCCAAACTCTTTTACCGCACCACTAAATTGTGCGGTAGCACTCGTCATTTGGTCAGCATTTTCTTTTTCCTGTTTTTGTTCAGGTGTCAAAGCTGGTCTTGGAGCTGCAATACCACGTGGACCACCCAAACCAGTAGTAGCAAAAGCAGCTTGTCGAGCAGCAATTGTTTTTGCACCACCACCAGTAACCAACCCTGTAGCAGCTCCACGTACATAGCCTGGACCAAAAACTTGCGCTGTTGTAAGCAGTTGACGACGCGCACCCCTGGCTCCACGAATTGCACCAAAAGCTCGCTCCATCAACTTATCAAAAGCATCACGTTGCAAACCAAGCGCTTTCTTCTGAACCTCTGCTGCTGACCTAACATATCTTAAACGTAACCTTTCTTGCGTCGCTTGGTCGACTCCACTTGCTACTGCGTCCTCCCATGCTTTTCTCAGCACCTCTGACTCTTCCCTTGCCACTGACAATTGTTGCATTTGGATATTAAGCATCGTACCCAAATTTGCACCAAGTGTTTGTGCAAGGTCTTCTACAATATCCAGCTCTTCCTTTCTGATCTCCAAAGGAGCCAAAGCTACTTCAGTAGCTCTTTCAATCGAATCAGCAATTTCTCGGAAAGCGTTTCGTTCTACTTCTGCTTTCTTTGCAGCAATTTTCGCAATATCTTCTTCATACTGCTGTCGGGCTAAAGTAATGCGCTCTTCTTCTGCCCCTATTCTTTTCAGTTCGTCAATCTCTTTCGCCAAATCTTTTGCGCGAGCAGCCTCCTGTGTCTCCAAACGTGAAAGCAACCGATTTCTTTCTTTCATGGCCTCTTGCTGTGTTCTTTCTTGAGCACGAAACGCTGCATTTGTGTCAAAAGTTACTTCAGCTAAATCTATTTCTGCCTCCGCTTGAGATTTCAATGCTCTTGCTGTTCGAATTATTTGATCGTCTTCAAGGCTCTGCAAGAAATTTTCCCAAGTTTGTGCAAGCTTAGCCAAATTGGTTTCAGCTGTAGCTCCAGTAAGTGTAAGCTTACGTGTAGCAGATGCCATCCCACCTGCCATCCCTTTAACCGATGCACTCACCAAATCCAACGGACCAGTGATATTGGATGTATCAATTTCAATCCCTCTTTTAGCCAAGCCCTGCAATATTTGGTCAAATTTTTTCCTCTCTTTTGAAAATCCTGTACCCAAATTGCGCAATTCCTCTTCAGTAGCTTCGCCACTTTCAAAAGCTTTACGCAATTCATCATACGCTGTACGCATTCTACCAGCTTGATCTGCAAGAGTCGCCCTTACTTCATCCGCTGCTTTCTTTCCCGCGACCCCTCCACCAAACGCTTTTATTGCTTCATCTGCCTCAAAAACCTTCCCGATATTTGTAAGAGCGGCATTAAACGACGTACGTATCTTCGTAAGAGCTTTTGCTTGTGCTTCTCCACCCGCACTTAAGTTTTTAAGCACTTTCAAACCATCTTGTGACAGTTTGAGTTGTCTCAAATAAACGCCACGTTGTTTATCAAGTTGCTCAGCAAATGTATCGAGATTTTTACCCAGAAGCGCATTTAGCTCGTTTCTTTGTTCAAGAATGTCAATTTCTTTCTGCATTCTTTGAACTGTTGGATCACGTTCAATCATAGCAACCAAAGTATCAAGACTACCCAACAATCCCGAAATCTGTTCAAGGTAAGCCTCGGTAATTTTCCTTTGTCTTTGAATTGAATCAAGTCGCAATCTCTCAATATCCGCAATTTTTTCTCCACTTCTCTTCAATTCTTCTAAGGCAGCTCTTCTTCTTTCCAATACATTCCTATTTTGACTTACCGTTTTTAATTGCTTTTCGCCAAGTTCAAGCAATTGAAAACGATGCATCGTCGCGGCTTTTTCAGGGCCAATAATTCTCTTTGTAATTGCAATAACCTTTTCTTCGATAGCTATTTTTTCATCAGCAAGCTTGGAAACTTTTTCATTGGCTGCGTTTGTTTTTTGAGTTATGCTAACTAATTTAGCTGTCTCTTTCTTAACTTCAGTTGTCTTTTCACGCCACGTACCTGCATAGCTTTTTAGCTCCGCAATCAATTCTCCTTGAGCTTGTAATTCTTTATCAACAGCAGCTTGCTCTTTATAAGCAGCAATATACTCTGATCGAATTTTACTTAATTCTGCAACCAATTCAGTACCTTCGATTCCGCTCAACTGCTTGTTGATTTGTTCAATTCTCTCCTGTGCTTTTTCAGCAATCTCCTTTGGGATTCCACTTTCCTTAATTTCAATATCGCCTTCTAAATCAATGCTGGCCTTCAATTTTTCTGCCAAATCAACATCTTCCGGAACCAAACCCTCACCCGCTGCGCTTAAATCCTTTTTAATCCCCTCAAGGGTTTTAGCTAAATCTGGTCCCTCAACGCGAAGTTTTTGAGAAAGCTTGTCAGCAGCTTCTTGCGATAGCTCAAAATCTTTACCAACTTGTTCCGCCGAAGCTGACAAAGCTTTCACTCTATCATTGATATCAGCCACAATATTTTCAAAGGTATCAGTAACAATATCCTCACCGATTTCAAAATCCAAATCAATCATTGCTTTACGAATTCCTGATTGTAATTCTGCTCTTGCAACTTCAGGAATCTCAGAAAAACGACCAACCATTTCTGACATAGCTTTGATAAACTTAGCTGTTGCTTCCAATTCTGCTTTATGCAATTTGAGCAAAGCAGCACGTCGATGCTCAGCGTTCAAACTTGCATTGCCAATAATCATATTGCGAGCTTTACCAAAAGCTCGATTCATTTGATCAAACTCTCTGGTAATTCCTACTGCACCCTGTTCCAATGCTTCGCGAAATTCCAAAGCAGTACCACCAAGCTCTCTCAATTCCTCCAATCTCAACTCTGATACCTCTGTACCTAATTGTGCCAAAGCTGTAATTGGTGACTCTGTAGCAGCTGCAATAAATCCAAGTGCTTTTTCAAGCTCTAACGCTGATACTTGCATTTTCCGTAATTCTTCACGCAATTGTATTTCTTGTTTAGCACGTTCAAGAGCAGCATCAGCAGCTTCTTCTTGAGCTTTCCGTTGTTTCTCACTAACAAACAACCAATCATAAATTGCTGATCCAGCATCACTCCACCACTTGCCTACAAGTTCTGCTTGCTCACCAGCAAACTTCATAGCATCAGCAGCCGTGAGACCTTCCACTCCAAGCACATTCAAAGCGGTAAGTGCAGGACCACCAAGTACCTGAGTCAAAATCTTATTGAAATTGGTATCTTCAATATCCTCCGCAGTTTCTTTTAGCTTTTCTCCTACTACTTCACCGTATTTTCCTGCCAAAACAAAAGGTCCTACTGCGGCTGCAACAACCCCAAGTGCTCCTGCCACAGCTGTGGCAGCAGCACCCAAAGGACCAACAGCAGCTGTAATTCCTCCAATTTCCGTTGACAAACCAGTAATTACAGTTCCAAGACCTGCTGTAGCTTTACCTACTACTGTTGTGGCCAATCCTGCACCCGGACCTGCCATTGCGCCACCACGAGCCATTAACCCACCACCTAATGCTCTACCACCAGCAGCCAACCCAGTCCTTGCTGCTCCTATTCTACCACCTAAACGACCCAAGCGACCTTTTGCCAATTCTCTTTTGAACATATCCATAAATCTAACATCAGCACCAGCACCTTTTCCAATTCCTCCAACTTTTCTTGCTGTTTCTCCAGTATTGTCAGCAACTCTCATAAGCAATTTTTTCATCACAGCAGCAGACGTTACCAGAGTCCACCCTATCGCACCAGCTTGTGCGCCAAAAGCAAGAGACTTGGTTACCCAAGGAACCCACGAACCGCCAATCCACCCCGTTATGGCTTTCTCAATATTTTCTTGGACAACCTCTGTTTCACGGATCGCTTTGAGAGTCGCAATTTCCGCCTCAGTTCCTTCCGGTGGAATCAATTCTTCGGCACCCAAAAGTCCTGCTGTTTGAAGTTCAATAACCTGACGAACTCTACCGCGCTCGGCAATAGCAAACCACGCAGCTGCTTGGTCGTCCAATGACGCAGTAATGGTAAGATCGGTTTCAAGAGTAGGAATCTCCTTCAGCAAATCAACATAATTCTCAAGCCGTCTGGTTGGGTCATCACCGAAAGCTTCAGCAAGTTTTTCTGCCGCCTCAACCAATTGTTCTACGCTTGCAACACCCGTAGAAGCTCCTCGTTTCAATGTTTCTTGAAATTCCAAAGCTTCGCTGGAAGTCATTCTCAATCTTACACGAAGTTCATCCAAACCTGCAATGCCACCTGAAAAGTCTGGCATTGTTCTGACTGTAATAGCTGTTTGAGCATTGTATTCAGCCCATTTTCTATTCGTATCTTCTATCGATTCGCCAAACTCTTTGATTTTGCCTGCAACATAGATAAGCGCAATTCCAGCAGCAAGAGCACCTGTCGCTGTTTCTCCTAAGCCTCCCGCAAGCCTATCAACCTCATCTTGTGCTTCAGCCGATACTTTGCCCAATATGGTAGTTCTATCAACCTGCTTTTCAAAGCTTTCAACAGCATCTGATGATGCCATTACCAGTTGAACAAAACCTTCACGTTCATCCGAAACTTGTTGAATCGCCTTAGCAAGTTCACCCATTTGCTTTTCTTCATCGTTGCTTAGTTTAATCCCGACCTTCTGTTTTGTTTGCAATTGCAATAATTGCTGCGTGTTTTTCTTCAGTTCTTCAGTTTGAGCACTGTATTTTTGTTGCACGTTAGCTACTTCATCAGCAGACAAACCTGTTATCTTTTGAAATTGTCTCCATTCCTTAATTGATAAAGTCGTGCCCAAAGTACGCATTATGCTTAATGCATCAGACGTTTCACTCGTCAAATCACGAGCAGATTGAACAACTGATTCAATAACTCCTTTTTTGTCAGCAAGTTTCCCATATTCTTCAACTGCTTCTGCTAAACGTTTTTCTTCCCCTGCTTCCAAACCTATAGTAATCCTTTTAGCGATCAAGTCACGTTGTTCAGTAGCAAGAGCATTAAGTTGCTTAGTCAAATCCTCATAATCCAACGTGAGTTTGTTAATATCTGCGCTTGTTCCTGCAACAGAACGACGATAAGTCTCCCATTCTTTCGCTGAAATCTCTTGTGTAACTTTGGAAAGCTGTGAAACAACCTGTTCAGTTTCAATAGACAAATCACGATACTCATCAACCACATCGCTAATGACTGAAACAACTTCTCCCAACTTTTCATTTTCTACACGTGCACGAGCAATTTCTTTAGCATCATCTGCTCGAAGCTTCTTTCCTTCTAACAAAGCCGCTTGTTGTTCTCTAAGGAATTTATTGTTGGCACTAATCGCTTTGGATGCTTGTTCGTATGAAGCCTTGATTCTATCCAACGATTGTTTGCTCAATCCTATTGCTTTTGCATAAGCATCCCAATCTTTTGGTTTCACTCGTTTACGAAGGAGATCAATCGTTCCTCCGAGTCTCGTTGATGAATTAGCAGCAAGCTGAAATGCCTCAGCGAATTGCTCTATAAAAGATGGCAAATCCGACGCCTCAATTTTCAAAGCTTCCATCTGCTTTCGAAGCTGGATAAGCCTTTTGAGGTCGTCAGGATCAACCAAAGCACCAGCAGCACGTCTTTTTTCCAACGCAGCAAGTTCAGGACCCAGTTTTTTGATAGTAGTGCCAATAACATCCAGACGTTTTGTTAATCCATCGACAACACCGCCAATATCGCTTGCTGCCGCATCAGCAATTTCTCTCAAAGCTTTTTCAAGAGCATCAGCGTCAATTGCTTCTGATGGATCAATATGTGGCAATCCGCCTGGCATTAAGTTACGTGGCATTTTTCATTACCCCAACATGGTTTCTCTTTCAAACTCAGTCAAAAACAGGTCCATTAAAGATGGAGTTACCTTGCCAATTCTATTCATGCAATCCTGCGACAACTCAGCACCATCTCTGGCAAATTCAAGCTCAACTGGTTTACCATTATTTTGCAAGCTCCACGCCTTCAAATGATAGCGAATATAGTGCAACCGCATTTTCACTGGGTCAGAAAGAAACTGCCTTGACTGATTATCCCATGTCATCGATGCTTCACGATATGCTACAACATCGTCATAGGACGGATGTGAAAATTCTGCCCACTCATGTGTGCGATTCAAAAACTTCAATTGCGTACTTGTCTCTTCCTTGCTACCAAGCATCAAAAGTGGACGACCAGTCGCGGGGTCAAACAGGATATCAACTCCAACCTTGACTCTTTCGTCGTCACTCACAAACAATTGAGGGTACTTGAATTTTTCCTCTTTTGTCTCCTTTACTTCTTTCACAGCTGCCATGTTTCCAGCTTGTTCCTTGATTCCAGTTGCTCTTTTCTTTGAATCAACTGCTTCATTGCTCTCAGACTTTTCTTTCTTGCTCTGCTGCGCCGTCTTAGCCATTTCCAACCTCCTTCAGTTCATGTAATAATCACCGCATCAGACCCATCACCAGGTTGACCGGAAGACTCAAACGTATGCGAAAACATCCCAAAATCCGTTGTTCCATTGAAATTGTATGTTTTTGTTCTTACATTTCCAGTCAATCGAAAAGCTGCTGAATAGATGAAAACAGAATCCTGATCAAAAAACTGTTCGTACGTCGTAAGATCAAGAGTATAATCAATCATGCCAATCTTGATATATCGTGGCCACCAATCGCCTGTCCCATCATCATTCAAATAAACAGGGTCTGCGGCCTGAGTAAAATTGAACGACCAATCTCGTACATTGACATTACCCGACACCCAATAACCCAAAGGTTCATCTGTTCTGTTAAATTGCCCAGCACCTGACAAATCTGTTATGTCTTGTCCTGAAATAAACGAAACAGACGCTGAAACCAACCCTCCAACACCACCATTCAACGAAACTGTTGTCACATAGCAATTGTGAATCTTCCTACCTTTTTCACCGTCAAAAATCGATACTGGAAAATTGTATCCTCTCTTTAACAATCGCTCCTTCGACATCAAAGAGAGTGACGCAGCAGTCAGATCAAAACTCATACTACCATTGACAATATAGGTCCCATCTGCATAACGAACTTTGGTCCGAGACACTCCTCCAGTAATTCCTGTAGGTTTCGGGAGCGATAATGGAGTAATGTATGGGATATTCCTTTCTACAGTAGCACTACCAGATGTCATAAACACCTGGACATTGTCAACCAACCCAGCTCCCGCAAAACCCAGTTTTTTGACTTCAACTACCATTGCTATTCTTCCACCACAACACCACGACTGGGCCTTGTTTTCCCATCCCGACCAGCAATACGTGTACGACTCTGTCTTCTGGAAGCAGCCATTTGCGCTTTTTGCTTTTCAATCTCACGATTCAAAACCATTCTAAGCATCACGTATTCCCGATACGACAAATCCTTTAGTTGAAATCGATTGATTCCAAATTTCTCCCACATATTTCCAAGCACACAAAACAAAGCAATTGCTTCACACGGATTTTCAACACCACGGCTATTCTTAGCAAACAAGGTAGCACACTGGCGATCAATAACCTTTTCTTCCTGCTTCTTTATCATGTACGAGTCAATATAATGATCAACAAATGCACCAACCAAAGGAGCTGGAAGCCTCAAAACAGCTCTCCAACATGCTTCAGTCAGTTTTTCTTCCTCGTCGTGTTCTAAGGGAATTCCAACATTCCAGTCGACCAACTGGTAACGCACAATTTGGCGTCGCACCTCTTCAGAATCATAATCAGATTCAACAACTCTATCATGCTCAACTTCACGAAGTGTGAGTTTTTCAATTACCCAAAAACGATCCACGGTCATGACCTGAAACTTAGCCCAAAGCTCAATGTCCCCTTCATCATCAGGCAAATAGAACTTCCCATATCGTTTTGCATTCATACGTATTGTGACTTGATCTCTACCAACGATAAGCTCATACTCTTTTCTTATATCATCCATTGTACTCAAGTACATTGTTCATCCTCTCGATAAGAAACCGAAGGATATTCGGATGCAGTCTCATTACGTTTTTGAAGCTTTCGTCTACCATTACCCCGTTAACATGCAACAATTTCAATCTTGGGTTATCTTTTTCAAACGACCACGATTTCATAAGACGTTGAATTTTCAATCGGTTCAGCATGTCGTGGTCAATGAGGTGTATACGCTTAATCGGATCATAATTAGTAGCTTGTTTTCTAAGCTCAATTTCCTCTTCATAACTCCACATCCTAAAAACAACTTCATGAGTCTCTTGAGCATTTTTAGCATCAACTATCACCCATCGGGATGACTCGTCTTCACGCCACACAGGAATCTTAATTGTGAAATCTTCGTTTTCAGTTATCTCGTATTTTCCCGATTTGTAGATTTTCTCATCAACACGTTCTTCTTGTCCTGTATCAGACTTTTTTGGCAGCTCATCTTCGATTTTTGGAATCACTTTTTTTGCCATCTATATTCTCCCATATCAAGGGCAACAAAAAAGGCACGAGACCAATATCCCAAAAGGACGCAATGAGATACTTGTCTTGTGCCTTTATCTTTCATATCATATTGCCCGACTAAAAGTCGGAATCAAGCTACATTCAAACCGTATGCGTTGTATGTCATAGCGAGATTCGTAAAATCAGTTTGACCTCTTAGTGCTTGTGAGTGAGTTTGCAATTCGAGGTCACTCAACCCAATCGTTTCACCACCAATATCCAAACTCAAACTGGACACATCGTCTCGCAACGTATACGTCGTATTGTTGATAAACAACTCAATTTGAAACTCAACCGTTACAGCACCTACACCCAAAAAACGAGGAGCTTGAGGTATCCCAAATGCTTCACAAGTAAAAAATCGTTGCAGATTTTGACTAATCGTAACCGTCCAAGAAACTACACTTGTTGAAGCTGGAATCAACTCTGAACTGATTGGCACTCCCTTCCAAAATGGAATCGGTTGAACATTTCCACCACCCAATGCTCCAATTGTAGCACTTTTCAAATCATTCGTTGTATGTCCAGGTAATGTTCCATTTTGCAACATACCCAAACGGTCTAAAATATATGCGTCACCAATCGTTTCTGATGATCTTGAAATTGTAAGAAAATCAAGACTTCCAGAAATTGCACTCCCTTCAGCAGCAGAAAGACTTATTGATGACCAAAAACACTCTGCAAAAGTCTGTGCTGCGCTTGAGTTCGGATACAAAGCAATTGGTTTCGACGATCCTCGATCTCCGATCCAACTCTTCAAAAAAGTCACTAAGGGTGGGTTGACATCAAACGAAGCATTTCCATTGTTTTCTGGGTAATCATAGGTATGAGGAGATTCTATCGCATTCCCATAATTACTTCCGACTGCAATTGGTATCCCACCACCAAAAGCGCCGCCAGAATCCAACCTCTGTTCCTGCTCTGGCACCTCCATTGAGGTGCACAGAAACAGGTTACCGTCAATCAGTGCTGCGCCTTCATATCCTAATGCCATTGTTTAGTTGCGCTGAGCCTCTTCCAAAGCAGAAAGAGCACTCTCTAATTCGTCAAGGCCCTTTTTGAGGTACTGATAATTTCTATCATTGGGATCAATAACGCCATCCTTGATCCATGCTTTCAAAGAGTGCTCAATTTCGCCTTTTCCTTTTCGCAAATCTACCGAAACCGCAGTTACCATATCAGAAAGTCTGTTTGCAACAGACCAAGTATCTCGTACAACACCAGCAGCTACTCTTTTTCTTGATGCCTGCTTTGGCTTTTCTTCACACAGCATTTTAGCAAGCTTTACAAGCTCTCTTGCAAGTTGTTCGTTATCCATTTCAACTTTCCCTTACGTAGCTTGTGACATCAAACAGGGAGGATACAGAGTTCCACCACCATCACAACGACCACCCAAACCACGAATACTGAATCCACGGTTTGTTACGTCGTTCTGACCCTTCAAACCGTAGTCATCCGACTCAACCATAACAGCAGGCAGCTCGATGAAAACAGGGTTCACAGAAGCTGGAGAACGCTGAATTTCGATTCTGAAAATCGTTCTCTGAGCATACAAGTACGGGTTAGACTCAGTACCCTCTGTACCTGTCGGACCCAGAATTGGGTCGAACACGCCTTCTTCAGAGAAGAGAGTAACTGATCCAGTCACATCCATCGTACCCATGAGCACTGCTGTCGCTTCACGGTCTCCATCGCACGTATACAGAATGACTTGGTTGTTCGTGACATCAACTGACCAGTCCACTGTCTCCAAATCAGCCTGGAATACAGAACCACCAGAAAACGGCGTATAAGAAGGATAAACTGGGTACGAAGTAACGCCAAGATCAAGCAAGTTTGCATTGGTTCGCCAAAATGGAATAGGCGAAATGTTGGACGAAGATGGGTTCAACGGGAACGTCGTAGCAAGTTCTGAACAAGTTGTAATTCCCGTTCGGTTCAAGATGTATTTCTTACCGGTCAAGGTCATAACACGGTGCAACCCAACAGCACCGATTGACGCTGTAACGAACGAACCTTCACTGGTTGTCATTCCCAACGACGTACAATACATCCCGTTGTTGGTAAACGAGTTCTCATTGTGGTTGCCGATTACGTAATCGCCACTTGCATGGAAAGCATAAACACGACGACCATCAGGACTAATTTCACCAGACATTGGGAATGCACGATACTCAATAGCCCAGTCACGAACAAAGTTCCAGAGCTCATTCGTACCTTGCAACTCAACGTCGATAGTCCCTTCGTAACGCAACGCACCATCAGCATAATGCGATGTTGACGCCGCATTATACCAACCAGCACCCCAAACCGCTGTTGAGTTGATCGGTTCGAGCGTAAGGTTAACGCTTGCACCGGTAGCCAGCAGCAAGATTGGTGAACTGGGCGTTCCACCAGAACTTTGCTGATAGAATTTTGCAAATCCCATGTAACCCATAGCCATAGTCAAATCCTCCTATCGCCGACTTTCGTTTTTGAACGTTTCCTTTTACGGTGCAACCGCTCGTTCCACTACATTTTGAATCGTACAATTTCCGCCACTCAATGACCCACCTGTGATAGAAATTCCTGTGGTATCGAGGAATCGATCCGCAGTTGTACCTACGGTTACCGTGGTCCCCGCACCTCCAGTTAGTGGCGTACTGTTCGAGGCAGAATGTGGTTGATTTTCCTTGTCTTTTCCATTAACCTGAACCACAAGGGATGTTGCTGTTGCTCCAGCACCTACTACAAGTTTTAACTGAGTAGCTGCAAAATGACTTCCGTCAGCTCTATTCAGCCATGAGCCATCCCCATAGTCTATCCCATCAACGTAGACAGCTGCGCCATTAAATGTCCCAAAAACATCATCAGTTTCTGAAAAGACGTTATTAGCCAGCATATACTGGCCTTTGGCAGCATAATAGACTTGGTTGAAATAGTCACTCACACGATCATCAACAGCATTGAGATAGCCATCCCATCCATTTGCATGACCAACTCGTGAGAAGTGTGCATCCATTGCCGTTACGACAGTTAACAGTTTTGGCACACCACCTTGAACCAATTGTGTAAGGTTAAAACCTTGTGTGTCAAGGAGATAATATGTATTTAGCAGTGGAATTTCAACGTCAGGATCATCCGTAGCTGTTACACGCTGCCAGTAATAACCTCCACCGGTTACGTTAATGCTATCCCAATTTTGCACGAGTAAACCATACTGATACGCACAACGATCAGCAATTCCGAGCAATACGCTGGATTGAATAAGTCCCATTCTATATCCTCCTTAGAAACCCTTTGACATCTCTCTTCAAATCAGCCAAAGCTTTTAACGCTTTTTGTGAATCCGAGTCAGCACGTTCAAGAATCGTTGTTAGTTGATCTTCTGTCAAATTTCTTCCGCTGAACCTTTGCAAATCAATTGCTGCTCTTTTCAAAACAGCAAGACTTTTTTGAACGTCCTTCAAACGATAAATAACCCTCAAATTAACATAGTTTCGTGCTGTCGGAGTCATTTAGCTACCCATCGCAAATGCAATATCAAAAAGTTTCTCTCGATATTGCATGATTTCTTGTATCAGCTTATCAACTTCTTTCGGCATAATTTCAACAGCAGAAACAGCGCCTGCGTCGTCTTCATCCAGCATAAAATCAACCAATGCAGCCCTATTTGTATCCCAAACCCTTGTAAAGGGCTTAATTACCCTGTCCATCTGCGCAAGCAACTTTGCTTGCTGAATGCTGGTAAGAGTTTTTTCGGCATCCATACTTTGTCTTTCTATAGAATGACAAAATATAAAAAAATTATGCTACGCAGGAGGAATAATTTTCTCTCTGGGCCTAACTGTTACTGGTTCAGGCGCATTTGCAAAGAAAATCCAAAAATGACTGTCAGGAAATGGTTCATGTATCATTGCGAACCAATCAAATGTACAAGTCCTTACTGTACCATCTTTTAGAGCATTGTAGGTTGCATTTTCCACCAAGCTATCTGTAATGTACGTATCGCACAATCCAATGTTCGGGTCCCACCTAACTTCGTTCATAACACGAAGTTGCAAATTCTGTGGATCAGACATAATCTCTATAACAGCTGAAGCTACAGTAGAAATGTATTCAACTCCGTATTGCTCATTGCTATTCAAGACCGTTAAAGTGCATTCAAAGCTATAACGTGGCATTTGAGCGCGAGTTGCATACCAATTGTTCGATCCAGTTGTTGGTTCAATTTCAAGACTTGGGAAAGAATCTGCTGGAAGGGTCTTTCTCATTCCTTCCAAAATAGTTAGCTGCTTAGAAGGCTCATAAACTCGAATCACACAATCGACATTTTCTTTATTCGTCTGCAACATACGAATAAGGGTTTTGATAATGTTGCTCGGATTCGTATACATTTATCTACCAACTACTTAGAACTTTCCTTGCAAGGCGAGTTCTCTTGCCCGCTCATGAAAAATTTCTGCAACGTCATGAAAATTCTGGTCTTCAGCAGCTTCATAACGCCGCCATGCTTTAGCTGCACCCTTTATGCTTTTTGCCATAGCTCTGGCTAACTGAAGCATCTTGTTTACGTCTCCACGTGCTCTCTCAAAAATGCTTCTGTAAATACGGTCCTTATCTTTCCTTTCAGGACGGAGCTTGTGCTCGGGAACATTTTCTTTCAAAAGAGTCCAAACATCTGCTGCTAACACCAAATAGGCAATTCTAACCAATTCCTTGGCAACTTTTTCGTTTTCCATTCCCTCTCCCTCCCAGACGCTAATTTGAGAGTCTAATGCTCCCTCACTTTGATTTTGTAACTTCTCCTCCATTTCACCCTCTGAAATTCCCTCTCCACCTTCACACCTGGGAGTCCAACCGTGATACTTTTGCCATTCTGGGTTATGCATCACATCAGAAACGACATTCTCCAACTCACAACTCAACATATCGCCTAAAATGTTTGCCCACGTTTCAAACGAAAAAGGTCCATCCGAAAGGTCACTACCACGGTCCCAATCTTCCGAAGCGCGTGCTCTCCTATTGGACTGTGTTGCTCCAAGGTAATCTCCCTTTACCGTTGCTGTGATATGAAACTCATTCAGCAGCGTGTAAAAGTCCATTTCTACTCTATCGTCTACATTGTCATCAGAAGGCGGAAACTTGACCTCCGTATGTGTTTGGAAGTCGGCAAATTTGATTCCCGACATCTTCCAAAAATTCCACAGAAGCCTTAAAGTTTTTGCCTGTGCTAAGTTGTTTGGCGCTCCCCATTGCACCGCTGTGCGTTTCTTACCATTCAACTCCACTATTTTTCCTTTCTTGATGTACTGCTCTTCAAGATTGGGCAGTAGATACGAATTTCGAAGCATTCCTGGCGTATGTCCCACTCTTTCTGCTACATCCTTAAGAGTCTCCAAAAATCGCTTTTTTCTGTCTTTTTCATCTGGCTCAATTGCACGACGTTTCAAAGAACGAATCATGTAGCGGTTAGCTGCATATCCTCGAATATCCTTTGCTCGAATGTTAAATGGCTGCAAAAACCTATTTATCCGATCAGCTTTGATTTTGAACCCATCGTTCGTTTTGAATACAAAATCCGAGTTTCCGTTCGTTCTATCCAACAAACTTTTGAGCATAGTAGCTAAACGCTTGTCTGTAAATTCCTTCTGGTGTTTGACTCCTGACTTTCCTGTATAGACAAGCTTGACTCTATCTCCATCAATCGAGAAATTCTTCTTCCTGAACGTTGTTACTCCAAGGTGATCATTGTTTTTTGCTGAGCTCTCATTCCCCACACGTTCAGCCGTCTTATCCATAAGAGCAACAACCATCGCAGTTAATTGCTCTTTCTCGTCGTTTGATTTCAGGTCCTTGTTTATCTTGTCCCTCAAACGTCCCAAATTTTCAGCAAGCTTCCTAACACCATCTGACCTTTTGCGTACTCGTTGAGCTTGTTGAGCTGGAGTCAGCTTTTCTTGTGCAACCTTTCGAAATGGGCCTGGAACAACATATCTCCAAGCTCCAAGAGCTTCTTGCATTTGCTTCTTCTTTTTAGAGTCTTTCTCAGTTTTGACCCTTCGAGCAAGCTCCGTTGGAGGAGTATTGAGATACGGATTTACCGTACGTAACAGTTTAGCGATGCTAAGCAGCTCTGCAACTATCTCTTTCATTCTTCTTTGACAGTCACCAAAAATTCAAAAGGAGCTTTTCTGCTACGACCCATGACTACCGCTCCAACCTTGATAGCTATTCTGCCTTTGTAGTTAGCAACCAATTTGTTCAAATATCTATTAGCCTCAGAAGCGTCGTCACGTGACGGATACCCAATAAATAAAGCCTTGCCATCGCGCACCCTGCTTCCCGTCACAACCGGAAGTGAAACCTGTGTAAATGCCTTTATCTCCTTACGGATACTTCTGATAACGGTATCAACATTATCACCCTTAATTTGCCCGGAAATCAACTGCTTCGCAAGTTTTAACAGGGTTCGAGCAATCTTGATTCTATCCATTTCGTTCCTTTTCCTTTACCAATCAGGTTCCGGGTTGAACCCTGGTGCCATTGTCGGTGGCATTGTTCTCAAATTGTGCTTCCATCGCTGTCCTGGAATGCGTTTTTGAAACCGTATGAAATCATAAAGTTTTTGCTTGCTTTCCGTTATGTAGTTTTGTGCCGATTCATTTGCATTTGGCTCAAGACCTTGAAACTCGCTTGTCAATAATATTCCAGCCGTCCAATACCTTGCCAACGAACGAATTGCACCTGGAAATACTGGAACAGTAGAGCTTGTTCCTCGTTGATAGACGTTATATGCATGCAACGGGATATAGTAATACCGCTCTAACTCACCATCAATTTCGCGGTCAACCTGCTCTTGATAAAATTCTACCAGCTCTTGATTGATTTGGGCAATCCGTCCCTCACCAATGTTCAATACTTTGCAAAGCTTGCGAATATCTTCCCAGCTTCCTGAATAGAAAGCTTCACCAGTTGTTGGAGACTTACCATCAGGCATAATTCAATCCTTAGAACTCTGCAAGAATTTCTTCGAATTTTGCTTCCGCTTCATCATACGTGCCAAAGTAGTACTCTTCAATCGAATTCCAGACACCATCTTCAAGCTTGTAAACTTCAACCTCAAACTCACCATTCTCAGCCTCAATTACGACCTTGAGGTTGTCATCTCCGTATGCAACTCTAAGGTATTCTTCATCTCCCTCTTCAGGTTCTGGAGGACCAACTATGTTTCTGGTCGTAAATTGTCGCGCAACTTCATCAACCATCCTGGCCAAGTTCAATTTTGGTGCTGGTAAAACTTTGTTTAATGGTTTCATATCATCACCTGTATCCCATTGTTCAACACTGATTGGAACATCTACTTGATCAGAAATATCGCTTATCCACTTAGCGATTGACTCTTCAACATTTGAGTCGCCAACTTTCCCAAATACACGAGTATCAGAATATTTTTCTCCGTCAGTTTCCCATTTGCAATTTCCACTTACGTAATCGCCCTTCTTGTACAACGAAAAGCTTAAAACAAGTTCACTGTCTGCTATCACCTTTGTGCCTAAAACGGTCTTCTTTTTTTCAAGCTGCGACATTAAACGGATTCCCGAAATCAACTATTCCCTTTTCTGCATCCAGCAAAACATCTGCACCAAGAGGAATTGTTGCTACCGTATGTCCATGACTAAAATTCATCCCCATAACACATGGTACTCGTTTTTTGAAAAAGCGAACAACGACATCCTCTATTGGTAAGTCTCCATCTCCTCTATCAGGCACTTTGCAAAACTCACCAAAGACAACTCCAGCAACAGAGTCAAATACGCCTGCCAATTCAAGCTGATTCAAACAAAGCGAAACTTCAAAACCACCTGTATGAATGTCCTCAAAAAACAATATAGCCCCGTCTACATTCGGCATAAATGGAGTTCCCGTCAATGCCGTAAACAATGTCAAATTTCCCCCAATAGCTTTTCCTTTCGCAATTCCCTCGCAAACACAACGTGCGGGTGCCTGCATATTATCCCAAGGCTTCTCATGCCATGCTACGGAAGTTTTGAGCAGCCTTAATGCTGTTGCCAAACTGTTTTGATCCAAAGGTTCTTTATCGCGTATACGAATGTTTGGTCCTAAAAAATTCACTAACCCTGAAAATCGCAGAAAAGCATTATTGATAGATGTAACATCCGACATCCCAACAAAGGGTTTTTGAGATTCGCGAACCAGTTCAAAAGGGAGATAAGGCAATAGCTCTATGGCTGAATATCCCCCTTCCGCTACCATTACTCCAGCTATAGAGCTATCTTCAAAAGCCCATATAATTTCATCAACTCGTTCTTTGATAGATGCAGCACTCCAACAATCTGAACGAACATGAGTTAGATTCTGCCCTAAGACTGGAACAAGATTATTAGCCTCAAATACGGAAAAAGCATTTTGAATGCTTCGCATGGACGATACAGGCGAAGATGGAGCAATAATTGCAACCCGATCACCGTCATGAAGACTGTTCGGCTTTAGGTACTCCATGCTTTCTACCTCGTCGCGCATAGCGAATTCCAAGCACACTTTTGACCATGCTATTCAATTCTGTAATTTCAATATCATCTACTGCTTTCTTCAATCGTCTGGTAATCAAACCATTTCCTTGTTTTCCTGAATCGTGCATAATAATGACATCATAATTCGGATTGTCAGAAACTTCCCCTCCAAGAACCATAGCACGTTGCCCACACATTGCACGACGCACCTCTTTTCGAACAACGTCAATTAGACGTGCCGAACTCAGTATGCGTCTAATTTCAGCTATCTCTCGTGCAATCTCGTTCATTAAACAACCTTCAATGCCTGCTGTAGCTTGTTGATCAGCTTCATTGTAGAGCCAGCTGGAATCTTGCCTGCCTTCTGACCAGCCATAATCACCGCTGTCAACATCTTTCTAAGATCACCATCTGTGAAATCAATAAGCTTGGTTACAAGCGCGTTCATTCCCTGTTCGCGGCGACGAATCCTGTCTTGCGCATTCAGTTCTTTGGCCAATCTTACAAGACTTCTTGCAACTCTGACTTTTTGCTTCCTATCCATGTTTTTCTCCTCAGATATAACGACGCGGTTTCCAACCTCGCAACTTCCCGTAAGTATGAGCTCCTGTACGACCTATTCCCCGTACTGCTGCATAATATATTGAAGTCGGGGGTGAAAGCAAATTCCCGATTTTGAATTTCTCATTTTCCAGTGCGGTATTAGCACGTGTTTCTGCATTGGTCTTAATTGTCTCGATTTGACCTACTACATCTCCACCACCCTCATTTAGTTCATTTGCCCCAATTGAGAAGATGAGACGTCCATACCAAAGGTCATAATCAAGCAATAGCTTTTCCATGCACATAGCTACAACAAGATCAGCTATAACACTATTCCAGTTGCTGGGAGCATCAGCAATTGTGTACGTAGTTGCAGAACTTGTACCAGAATTGTTAATCACATCAATTGCTTGGTAAATCATTCCAGCAAGAACTCCCACCGGGAACCAATCAATGTTATAGGTAACTTGGACCGTATCCGCTTCAGTTGTAGCCGCAGCAAGAGTAACTGAACCCAAAACATAGTCAATCGAAGCTGGGATAACAATTTGGTCCCCATTCAAATGGACCACCACAGAAAAAGCCGCATTCCAATTTGAGTATGTCAAATTAAAGACAGTTGCACTTACTCGTTGCGCTGTTTCGTCATATACGGATACTTGACGAAAATTCAATAAACGTGGAGTCAGCAAATTGTCAACAATTTCATTGACTCTCGCATTTGAATGCGCATCTATCGGAACATAAGAACCAGGAAAAGTTGCCATCTTTTCCCCTTATCAGACGAAGCACATCGATTTCAAATTTCGAATTGCTTGTACGTACCTTTGAACCTTAACCGTAGCTGAGCCCCCGAAAAAGCCCGCCTTAAGTCTTTCTAAGTCTTTACGAGGCACTTTGAAAACGAAAATTACCTTCTTTCCACCATTCTCATTTTTTTCGCTTTCTGTCGTCTCCATCGTCAAATCAATTGCGCAAAGATACGCGGCAAAATAGATGTCGCTGGTACGATACAGCGTAGACTTGTTGTCGTCCTTATCCTTCATCATTTCAGAGCTCCATTCTAACTCTGATCGATCAGCTTAGGTTGAGTACCACCCCACGTCTTTCGCATCTTCTTTCCTGCTTCCTCGTTGCGCTTTGTCATCTCGCGATTGAACTTTTTGCCTTTGCTGGGCCAACTTCCAGCTGATCCTTTAAGAATGAAATTCATCTCACCATAAAAGCGCTCACACTTTTCACCACAATCGGGGCAAGAAATTTCTCGTGGAGCTTTCCCAATCCGATGGGTGCTTTCATGGACCTTTTGGCAACGATTGCATACATATTGGAAGATCATATTATCGACTCCTTAAAGCTTTTCGAGATCAAGAGCCGGAAGAGGGTTCTTGGTTGAAACAGTCTTTTTTTCAGTTTCCTTAGCAGGCTCTTTAGACTTTTCAGCCTTCTTAGCAGGCTTTTTCATTGCTTTCTTTGCAGTTTTC
>Ga0180431_10000603_pt1 | contig 51335 bp, 58 predicted proteins | sample SS_ome_11_FD_132459 | JGI IMG/M metagenome (GOLD analysis project Ga0180431, IMG submission 132459) | Hypersaline lake sediment archaeal communities from the Salton Sea, California, USA - SS_1_MS_1 metaG | ecosystem: Environmental > Aquatic > Non-marine Saline and Alkaline > Hypersaline >... | reverse complement strand
CTTCAAGAATGTATAGGGATTGTTCACAAAAATTTAAGATTAAACCAAAAGAAAATTATTTTTCAAAGCCCTGTATAAATTTTATTGGCATTGATGCAGGAGAAAAAAACAGGATTAAAAACTGGAAACCCTCTAAAGGGATTAAAGATAAATTCCCATTGATAGAAGTTGGAATTGATAGGGCCGAATGTAAAAGAATTATAAAAAGGCATGGATTCCCTATCCCTCCAAAATCTGCTTGTTATATTTGTTTCAACTCTACCCATGCAGATTGGCGAAACCTTAGAAACGACCATCCGAAATTATTTATCAAGGCAAAAATATTGGAAAATAGTTGTAATAGAGAACGCAAAAGGAAGGGTTTGGGACCCATTTATTTAAGCAAGTATGGAGTTTCTCTTAGTGTAGAAGTAGGAGAAAACCAACTAAAACTGTTCAAGCGTGACGAGTATCCGGTATTAATTGAAAAACAAGGCAGTTAAAACTATTCACATAGGCGTGTACCCGTTTTGCTATTTATGATACAGTTGATACACATGACAACCACATGAAAGGGGGATGGGGTGGATGAAATAAAAAAGCTGGCGAAAGCCAAGTTTACACCGGAACAAGAAAAAACCTTTTCAGAAAGTAAAAAATTTGAAGGATGGTTTAAGAAAAATGGCTATAAATTTACACCGACAACAGACGATGAAAAAGATTGGTTCAATGTGGTTAGATTTTGGGCATGGAAAGCATGGGAGGCAAGGGGTAAGAGGCCACCGGAGTAGCCCCTACGGATAAGCCCAAGGATGCTGACAGGCAAAAATAAAGAGGCTGATTAGCAGCAACACCGGGGCCGTTAGAATTGGTTTGCGGTGCTTAGGGTCCGCAGCAAAATCAGCAAATTTTCGCACACAATGATATACATACCATGCCCGAATCTTTGACATGCCATCCTCAAGACAGGCCTTTCTAAGCTCCTTGTCGGCCTGTCTTCGCCATTTAGAATCAAGCAAGCCCTCTCTTATCAGTTGATATAAAGCATCGTGGATCAGAGAACCCCGCATGAAATTCTTTGTGTCGATTGTCGGACCGGAAGGCCCATCCCAGCAATAAGATTCCTTAATTAATAAAAAACCATCTTTTGATAGATTAATATATCTTGTGTGGGCTTCAAATCCCAAAATTTTTGTCTTGATTCCATAATCCTTGACTAATTGATATTTATATCCTGATTTATACTTTATCATTTGCTCTTTTCAACTTCATTTCCCTTTATTGAAGTCTAATTTTGATTTTAAAATCTTTCATCGGTGATGGATGTGTCTTAACCTCAACGAACATTTCGTTTGAGTCTGGCGAAAACATTCCTTCAGGCGTAAATGTAACAAGTGTAAAGTAATAATCTCCATCCCCGGTAATTTGCCACGATGCTGAAAACGTATCACCAACTCCGGGTTTAGTTATGGTATCAACTTTGGTATATGGACCGCCTGAAACGTTAGACATAAAAAGTTCCCACTTCTCAACCCTTTCCGAATCCGCTTGTTGAAATGAAATATCAATTGTATTAGTAACTGGATTATATACCGCAGCAGTAATTACAGCAGAAACAATTGGAGCAAGATCAATAGTGAAAGAAACTTCATTGGAATCGCCTGACCATTTATCCTCTGTATCTTTTGCTCTGGCTACCCAATAAAATGTGGTAATCTGACCATCCGGCGCATTAAATGTATGCTCAAACTCATTAGACTTTAAAACCGAATCCACATAACACCCACCATCGACAATGGTACAAGTAGGGTCAATCGGGCTGTTATAATCGTATTCCTGCCCTTCAACTCGTTGGAAAATAGCATACCCGGCCATGTCTGGTTCAGTGTTTGCATCCCAGTCAAATGTCAGTTTTACTTCTTTTGATATGGCAACTGATGGTATAACTATTAACGATGCCAACAAGACTATCAGTAATTTTTTCATTTTAACATCTCCTTATAAATTAAATTTTTGCTTCCAATAAATATATTGAGTAAATTTCATGCCTACTAACTTTGCTTTTTTATTGTTGGTATATTCAGGAAAATTATTCTCTACAAACATAATATCCCTTTTCATGTTCTCGGCTATCCTTGCTTTCCTCCACTCTGGATTTAACCAGTTCGTTTCAAGTGGAGTATATGCAAAAATTATGTCAGTCATAACTTATGGTAAATTAATAAATAACTCTGGATTTATACTTGAAAATTCAAGATGAATATGAGGAATAATCCCCGGATACTTCAGCCCGATATCTTGGGCCTTGCCGATCACCTGGCCTTTTGTTATTCCCATTTTCAGGATTTCCCTAAGAGGCTCAAAATAAAACATGGTAATCTCGCAATTGCTATTCTTGATCAACAGTCCACCAAAAAGAACGCCCTGTGATCTCGTGGAGTAAGGTATTTTTTCCCTGACCACCACGCCATTTATCGGAGAAACAATATCTTGCCCTGGGATGCATACAAAGTCAGCACCTTTATGGATTCGTGTTCCTTTGTCTCTCGGAGCACCATATCGTCCCTGGCCCCAAACATCAGCGCCACGCACTCCGTGTCCAGTTGGAGAAATCATTTTTTAGAGTCCGATTCCATGTATTGTTTGACTCGGCCTATGAATTCAGTCGTTTTTATGTGCCGGTCGTTTTGCTCCTTCATATAGCCTACAATCCTATCAAATTTTTTTTCAGTTTCTTCAGAGACTTTGGAAACAATCCGTAAACACTCCTCTTTACACTTCTTTGCGTCTTCTAAGTGCATGTAAATTGCATTTCCCTTGTCATCATACAGTTCTTTTTTCTTAACAACACTGGCATTATACTTACCCAGCCCGAAAGCACTGCCAAGTAGAGCTGACAATCCTGCCCCAATCTTTGCTATCAGTCCAATTTGTTGTTCCATAATCGCCCCTTTACATTCCAGGCCGTTTCTGCTATCTGCATCGGTCAGCCGTTTTCATCCCGGTTATGAATTCGGTCAGGTCTGTCGATTCGTGTCAGCGTCCAGACATGCCGCTCGTTTTAAACTCCACAAATTTTACTGATATACGCTGTCCACACGTTATTAGTCACAACAAACGTAGCATCTGCAACTATCTCTTCACCGCCAGTCAATACCGCTGCCGGAATTGTAACAGTAATTGTTTCGTCTGAAGATATTGCATAATCAGGAGCAGCATTTAGGGTAATTGTGCATACCGTGTCGCTGGTTCTTTCAACATCGTCAGCCGGAACAAGATTAGCTTTGACCTTCTCATCCCATCCGGTTCCACCAGCGACATCCCCGTCTATACCGTCTATAAGGGCTTGGGTATTTGCTGTTGTTCCAATCGGGCCAGTGTCAGCAGCTATCCATGTATCATCGGTCAAGGTGATGATTATTGTCTCACCACCTGTTACTATCTCAGACTCAAGAACTCCACCAGCAACTGCCGTGCCTGTAAGTGCTGCTGACCCGCCTGCTGCCTCGTACTCCAAATACGAAAGTACTTGCCCTAAAGACCACTGCTCGGTATCATCAGTCACACCTTGCTTAGTGTACTGAGCGACATTCCCCATGCTCCATGTCGGTGTTGGTGCTGTGGTTGCCATTATGTTATCACCACTTGTGGATCAACGATAAGATAGCCAGCGGCACTATACACACTGATCTCAAGCCATAATCGAATCTTACTTTCAACCGCTATTGTTGGAGTTACAGAAAGATAATCCCAATCATCAGCATCGGCAGGAACAGCTATTGTGTGTTCTGCTGATCTGATAGTTGCCATCGTATAGGCAGTTGGATCTCCGTAACTTGAAACGTATTCAGCGGCTAAATTAAAATTAGCTAAAGCATCACCGTCATTCAGAGTTACGCCTAATCCGTTGTATATCCAGAACTTGAACTCCTGACTTCCTGCATCTGCGTTGATTTCACCAAGTGGGATTTTTACTTTCCAGTCTTGTTCATAAAATACAAAATTGTTTACATTTGGACTTATCTTTAAAACTTTAGCAGACAGCTTCTCGTTAGGGGTTTCACCAGACACAGCAGTTGAGATATATTCACCACCAGCAAACCACGTTTTATGATTTCCCAATACCTTCTGATAATTTTCTACGCTGATATGGGTATTTGCATTAGACGTTGCATTGGCGATACTTACATAACCATTTGTTCCTCCTAATTCTGTATCAATAAATTTTACAAATAAGTTACCATCATTGACTAAAATATCAGCATCTCCATTTGGTATCTCAACACCAATATTTACATTTTTTCCATATATCTTACCCACTTTATAGGAAGATATTCCATGATCCCCCATATTAAATATTACAACATCTTTAAAGTCGAATTCTCCGCTATCAGAGAAGATTGCGACTTGGCCCGCACCAGACCCACTTCCCTCCATTATAAGCTGCCTAAAGTAAATTAAATTTCTGTTAAGTGTCCTTATCATCATTGTATTTTGAGTGGTCTGTTTAAATAAACAACCAATAAACGATAACCCTGTTGAATATGCGCAGTAAACAATACCATAAGTATTAGAACTGTCCTTAAACTCAATATTTTTAAATATATTATAGGCATCACTGCTTGCATCTACACGAAAAAATCCATCATTAAAATCTATTAAAGGAAGATCAATTGCATCTGCATCATATACCGCCTGTGCTACTACTGGCCGATCAACATAATCTTCGTCAGCTTCAATTTGAAATTTGCCATCTGTGCCAGTTGCTGTTGAACCTGCATATTCTCTGTCGAGCAGGAAACCAACAGCAATTTCGCCGCCAGCATCTATCTCTGCATCACCGCCATCACCATCAATTATATTGTCGTCTTCAACCCAAGCAGTTGCGGAATCTCTTACATATTGAATTATTCCTGTGGTATCTAAATTATCAGTAAATGCCCAAACCTTTCCTTTTTTAGTTTGAGTCGTGTTTGTGAGATGTGAACCAACCGTGAATTCGTCAGCACCGGCCATGCCGTCAACACCTGCCTCCCAAAGAACAGCAGTAAGCATATATAGTTTACCATCAGGTGCGGTTATATATCTTGCAGTGTGTTGCGTTCTTGACGGAGTAATTCCTACAATATTATCAATAATCCTTGAACCGTTTGTGAAATCTGCCTGGGTAATTGTAGTATTTGAAATCGCTGGACGAGGCCATCCTATATACCTTATAGGGCTTTCTGGGGTGTTATTGGTTAGAGCTAATGACGCACCCAAAGCAGTATTTGTAGTGCGCCGTACCCAAACATCATCACCATCCGTAGCACCAGCAACGGCAGCAGCCCATGTCTGCCATGCATCGTCACCTGAACCACCGTTATTCAAACCGCCAGCGGCTTCGTCTAAGAATTTGTCGGCCATTACACAACCCCCCTTTCAGCAACTTGATTAACAGGTAGGTCTTCAAACTTCTGGCCTACAGAAAGGTATTTCTTTTCAATCAAGATTTTCTCAACATCTTCACGGGTAAACATAGATGGCCATTGTGCTTCATAAGCTGCTTGGTCTATAGAATCTTGAAGATTGTCTTCAGCGTGTTTCATTCTCTCCTCAAACCCCGTTTTTATTTGAGTCTCAGATATAAAATAAAAAGTCTTAGTAAACCGCTGTGGTATAGTAGGATTTGAAAATTCAACAGTTACATCAAACCCACCACGTTTTACCTTAACTCTATTTAATTCTTTGTGTGTCCATTTAGCCATTTACTTCGCTCCCTTATCATGTGGATGTCTTACCATCTTATCAAAATGATGAATAATATGGAGCATCTCATGCCCTAAAACTTCCTGGGTTGCCGTTATTGTTCCGTCATCATTCATAAATCCCTCAGTGCATATCTCTGCTTTATCTGGCCATGCGAGTCCTCTGTGTCCGCTGCAATCGTCAGATATGATAATATCAACTGATGGTATAATAGTTACCCTGTGAACAAACGGTTGAGAGCAACCCACCCCTGCCAGTGCCAACGTCATTGTCAAAATACATAGAATTGTTACGAGTGTTTTCATGGTTAATTTCCTTTATGTAATTATTTATATTTATTCATAAGGTCGAATATGCATCCCACATACCTTTTCAATATCCGCAGAATCGACTCCGTAGATTTTGCCTGTCCAGCCTGCTTCTTCTCCACTAAACAACCAAATCGGCTCCCTCTGAAACATCGCATATGGATTCCTCTGAATCCATGCTAACTCCGATAAGGGTAAAGGTCGATTGTAGATATAAGCATACTCAACCCAAGCCGGGAGGTTCTTAGTCGCAGTATCTACAGAACTTGCACAAAACGTCAATTTACGAGAAGAGGGATCTAAGTAATGATTAAAATTACTATTGCTAAACTCACAGTAACCACCGTCTCCACCGCTAAAACACCAAAAAAGTTTTTGGTCCTTCTTAGTTATTGCTAAATTGATCCACAGAGGAGCGCTCTTTCCTAATACCAAATCCTCATAACTATCCCAACCACCATACGCAAAACTCAAACCAGAAGGAGAATATCTAAGTGTCCACCCACTACTCCCTGTTTGATCTTGGTAGTCGCCTACAAGTTGATCATTAATGCCCACTCCAGAATCTAAACGATATCTTATCGCAAAAGAGAAATTATCAAAATAGGGATATGAACGAAGAGTTTGAGCATAACCACTTGACCCGTCACAGTATAATGTACCTGTCTCAAGGTGCTCGTTAGCCAGATCAGAAGGAAGAATGATATGATTGTCGTTCCCACTTAGATCATAAACAAGATTACCAGACCCCTGATTCATTATCCAGCAACCAGTAAGATCAATGGCTAATGGATGCTTCTTATTTACTCTTCTTCCTAATGGTGGTTTCTGATGAAGCATTTAGCTGTCTGCCCCACACTCGATAAGGTAAGCGATTTCACTATCAGCAATAGTGCCTTTATCCTCAATGAAAATGAACTTCCCAATATGATTCAAGTGCCCAGCTGTAGGGTTGGTTGCCTTTAATACATTCTGATCCGCATTTACAGTGTCGGGGATAGCAACTTCAACTCCTGTGCCTATTGGTCCGATAAATCTGCATAGAGTATTCCAAACATCCAGACCTGTATAACCCCGAACCTGAACAATGACCTCAAGCCCTGTGGTGGCTTCTGCTTCAGCTACAGCAACGTCTATCATTAAAGAGCCGTATACATGACCGGATACGTCAATCGCACCTGTCTCCTTGAATCTGTCTGTTGCAGTTCCGCTATCGGGGTCAACAGCTGTCCAATCCAAAGCAATGGTATTCTCAGTCTTGGTCGGTGTTGATGGGTCGGTAAGTGCGATATAATGCACCCTAACGCAATGCCTTGCACCATCAGGATCGTAATTCCCGTTGAACAGCACTCTTGCACCAGATGCATCGGGAGGCAATTCGACTACATAAGTCTTGACCGCTTCATAGTTCTCACCATCACCATCCATAGTGTAAATCTTATCGGAACTGTCCTTTGCATTCTGAATATTATCCAAAAGAACGACTGTATCGATATCAGCCATCTATATCACCTCCTTATGAAATATCCTGATCGTAGGCGTTTTAATTCCTGCACTTCATTTGCCTTTATGATTAAATACTCATATCTTGTCATATTACACCTCTATCCAAGTTTTATCAGGGTCAAACCACATGACGTTTGAATTTCTGCCACCATAACCGACCACCCGAACAATCGCACTTGCAGCGCTCGGCCTTGTCTGCGTCATACTTCCGCCACTTGATCCACCAAAAACAGGCTTTCCACAAGACCAATTCCATGCTGAATGACCCACCATCGTTCCCGGCATAATGGCCGCAAACGAACTGCCATCGGCAACAGAACCGGGAGCCATAATTAAAAAGCCTGACATTGTCGCCGCCGAATCAGCATTGGCCTTGGCAGCGGCCCCCGTAGTTTTGACATAGCAAAGGTTTCCTCTTGCCAATACACCACTTGCCACAAATGATCCTGTAAAACCATCGTCAACGGTATCGGCAGGAGTGGTATCGTATAGAACGTCCTTCTTTCCGGCAACGGCAGCAGAGGCGGCGGCGGCCTTATCCGTAGCGCTCGAAGCCGCATCACTCGCAGAGGCGGCCAAATCCATAGCGCTTGAGGCAACGTCACTGTTGGATGCAACTGAATCAGGATCGAATGATACGCTTGCGTAAGCCATGATTATTTATCCTTATTTATATACGTCTAACAATTTCTCTTGCACAATCCATAAAAGATTCTTTTACTTCTACGGATCGTTCAGGTTTTTTATTGAAACCCTTTCCAAAATATTTCCAAATTATGTTTGCAACTATTTCAGTCCTTTGTTCTCCGACAAATTCACTGATAACAACACTACTTGCAGCCGCTTCAGCTTCGGGATCTTTTGCTACTGGGTAATCCATTTTATTTATCCTTATTTTGAATCCGTGTTGCCTTAACACCTTCAATACTGTTCACACCTTTCTTGACAGCAGACCGTACAGCACGGATTTTCTTAACAATTTTACCCGCATTTTCATCTTTAACGTCGGCTTCAACAATAAAAATAACCTTTCTTGTTTCCATTTTCTTATCCTTATCCGAGGATTTTCTTATAAAGTTCAATATACGCTGGAACATGCTTACCCCTATCATAGTTTTCTTTCGCATAAGCAATGGTGTCTTCCCGAAGGGTGCTTCCCTCTGCCTGTAGGTCATTCCAACACCGTTCAATCTGTTCGGCAATTGAGTGGACATCAAACGGTTTGGCATGGTACTTAGTATATTCGCCGTTGTAGCTGATCACCGGAACCCCAAGCGCCATCATTTCCATGCTGACCCGAGAGCAAATCCCGGAATAGTTATTGTTGAATCCAATATCCGCGCCGGCCTGAAAAGGCTTGAGATTCCTGTTTGCAAGTTGGATATTTTCACAGTATTTTTCCAACCGCCTTTCATGGGATCGGCAAAACAGGTTTCGCCATTGCTGTATCGGTTCTAAAAGTAGGGAAAACACATTAAGCCTTGCGTTTGGTATGCGTTCAACAACATAAGGCATTGACCAAATGATATGATGATTCAGCTTTTCAAATCGTGGGGTATCGCAGGAAATAATTGCCGGATGGTGGTCGTACTCCCAGGGATGAATATTCTCAAACTTCTCAAGATCAATTGAGTTGGGAATATAATGGCAGCGATCTCCCTTTTCATCGTAAAGTTTCATTATATCGTATTCATGAGTATTGATACAGACCGTTGCGTCCATTTTCCACAAGAGGTTAATATGCACATTCAACGAACTGCCAGGAACCTTACCCCATTCTTTCAACATCAAGTGTTCAGTCGGGCCATGCAGAACACCCACACGCTTTACGCTTTTGGAAAATTCTTCAAGCTCTTGCGGGAATCCGCTATGCAGTACCCACACATCAGCCTTCTTCGCTTCTTCCCAGGAGATCGGTTGAAACCATCCTTCGTCAGTGTGCTTTTCTTCGGGGTTTTCGACATAGTGAATAGCCGCGTCTGATTGTATCCCTGCCCTGCGTTCGTATTTCACTTGATCTTTCACAGATTCATACATACCTGAGACTCTTGGCCCCCAGTTGCTCCAGTGGACTATGTGCATTTTTATTTAAACCTTTTAGTCAATGGAGGGCATTTCAGCCCCCCGTTATAATTAATCCCCAACAGCCGTGGTGGAGTAGCGATACTTGATCTCGCCGCTCGTGGTAACAATAATATCTTTGACCACAAATGAACTGTCACCAGGATTACTGAAGATCGCACTTACCAACTGAGCTAATGCGCTCGAAGCCGCAGTACTGGCAGCAGCCGCTTTAGTAACAGCCGCCGCAGCCGCACTCGAAGCGTCTGAAGCCTGACTCGCTACCGCCGCCGCCGCAACTGACGCCACCGAAGCCGTGTTACTGGCAGCCGCCGCCATTACAGAAGCCTTACTGGCCTTGTCAGAAGCCGCAGCCGCAGCACTCGCCGCATCACTGGCTGCAGATTGATTGACAATTACAGCCGAACTCGCCGCAGTTGCCTTATCCCATGATGCAGATTTAGCCGCAATTTTGGAACTGGCATCACTACCCTTGGCCGCCGCTACCGAAGCGGCAGAAGCCTTATCACTGGCAGCCGCAGCCGCAACGGAGGCAGCGCTGGCCTTGTCAGAAGCCGTCGCAATCGCTGTCGGGTCAAACGAAAATGAAGAATAACCCATTGCATATGAACCCCCTTCCTAAAGTCAATTACCTTTGTTTTGGCAAACCACAACCAAAGGATTTTGGTACTGAGAAGCCAGCGGCTCCAGTTGATGGTCTCTTAAAGAGACGTTTACGAAAACTTTCCTGCATAATGATTCAAGCTCTTTGGGAGCATATTCTCTGACATGATTCGCGCTCTTTCGATACCGGGACAAACGATTCGGAGTTGACAAAATCAGAGTGCCATTTCCATTCATCATTTTTTTGGCGTGTTCCAAAACCCGTTTGTCGTATCTCATGTGTTCAATCACATCGATCATAACGACAAAATCAAACGCTCCGGCATCTATGCCCTTATCAATATCCCCGTATGTAAACCTAAGTTTCGGAAGCGGAAATACTTTCTCGGCAAAATTAATTCCACCCTCATCAATATCAAAGGCAACAACCTCTTTGGCCTGCACGGTTAAAAGGTGTGTCCCGAATCCGGTTCCAAATCCTACATCAGCCACACGACCACGAACAACTTTCGCAACTTCGGTGTAAATATCGAACTGAGGGCTTAACACATACTTAAATCGGTTCCATAAAATCATCTATTTTTCCTTTTAAATTACTGACCATCTTAGATAAAATTCTTCCTGACTCCCACCATCCGTTGTTACTTGCATGGTACAAATATATGTTTCGCCGGAGGTTCCGGCTTTGATATATGGTTTAATCAATCCGTCATCGTTATCGTAAGTGCATAACACGGCTGTCAAAACATCACTTGTAGCATCAGTTCCATCTTCTGTGGCCGCCGAAAAATCAACACTGTCTATGGTGTCATCTTCAAGGAATTCCGATATGTCTATATCGACCAACCATGCAGCAAATATCGGCTTTGAATCCGGGATTTCAAAATGTCGTAAGCCCTCGTAAATCATTTTTTATCTCCACGTTTTAAATCTTGGCCGTGTCAAGCTTGAAAAGAATTTTGGCCGTGTCAAACCTGAAAAGAATGTCCATCTTACTGTATATGATCTTGATGTTTCATCGTAAGTTATTACAATATGCTTACTGGCATCTAAGCGAATGTTTACAACTTGATATTCTCCTGCCCTTGGATTTGAAACGATATCCGCTTCTAAACTTTCTGTTGCCGGATCTTCATCATAAGCGACTATAATGTTTTTATCGGACGCTAATCGAATACTTGCAATTTGGTATTCGCCTGTACCCGGGTTAGAAGTGATGATTAAACCCGCTACAGATACACCAATATCTTCGTTATATTTTACGACCATGTTTTTGTCTGAATCCAAACGAATACTAATTATTTGATATTCATCTGCACTCGGACTTGAAATAATATCTAAACTTGACATTGGTTATTCTTTTCCAATAAAAAAGCCCGACCAAAACAAAAACCTTCTGTCTCAATCGGGCGTCATAATTTCCGTGATCGTACCGGGTTAATCGGTAACCGACTTTGGATATAAAACAACTTGTGAAAACTATTTTATATCAACCAATCATTCTTTGCAAGAGTTATTTCAACTCCACATACCTCTTATTAAACCTCTGCGCCATCCTCAACATAGCGTCATTCAATAAAACAACCTTTCTCCGCTTGGCGTCCGGTGTCAATGTCTTTGACTCCATTATCGTATCAATTCTTTTCTGCATTCTGGATATCCGGGAGCTTATGTTTGAAGCGTATTTCCACATCCTGATTTCGTTCTTGTGCTTGGCGTAATATTTAACCGCTTTGTTGGGATCGGTTTTCAGCAGTTCTTTGTAGTTTTTGCGGACCGTCCTTATTGTTTTTGCGTGTTCTTCGGACGCTTTAACCTCTTTTGCCTTTGTTGCCGGCGCCCCGAAAAGTATTCTTCCACCTAACTTTTTAGGTGTGGCATAGGGAATACCGGATAACATCGTCGTCAATTCAAGGGAATCGTCCACAAAATTAGTCGCCGCTTTCTTGCGTTTTTTGATGTCTTCTTCCGACAACACGGTTACGCCGTTGGCAATGACATTTGATAATAGTTCGGGGATCCGACTCACCGGAATACTCACATCATACCCCAGGAACGTACCCCGTTCGATCTTACTGATCACGGAAGAGGCCAGATCCCGGACAAAAAACATATACCCGGACCATGAAGACAGGACTTTACCGACAAAAGATTTTCCTTCCCTGCCATATAATCGGTCTCGAAGATCGTCTATGGCCATGACACCCAAGGTGTTGATGACAAAGATAACCATCAGCGACTTGGAAAACTTGGCATATGCCTGCTTATCCCCGGTTCTAACCGCTTCCCTGTAGCTTCTCCGGGTCAAGTTAAGCGCCTGATTCGTAAATGACCCGAACATGGTCCCAAGTTTTTCAATTGTGGATCCCCTGGAAAGAGAAGATCGATGCTCGGGCGAAAACATGGGTTGTGTTCTTTGCGTGGCGTAATCCGCGAACTTATAGGCCAGTGCCATTTTTCGTTCAGGGGTCAGGCTTGCAATGTCAGAGTCTTTCATGTCAAGGGCAAGCCGAACCTCTCTTGACAGCTTTCCGGCCTTGAATTCATCCAATGTCTGAAGCACCGCTCCGTGCATCCCCATGTTGACGGCGGCCTGGTCAAACAGTTTGATACCGGACATAAGTTTTTCTTTGATGCTCTTGGCTCCGCCGTACACTCTTTTCTCAGCGCCGGCCTTGAACACGTCGGCAACATCCCGGCTGTACCCGCCTTCAATACGTTCCAAATATTCCGGAGAATACATTTTGTGCCTGGATGTTATTTCCCTGGGGTGCCAAATATTATCAAGAAGACCCATAGCCAGGTACTTTGACTTGACGTATGGCAAATATACGGGAAGTGACAATATCTGCTTTGAGACAACAAACGGATTAAACCCAAGCATAGCGGTTGCCAACTGATTCTTAGCTTTTAATGCAAGTTGCTCGGTCGTGGTATATGATTTGTATTCCCCGGCAATGTCCCGCAAGCCTTTTTCGATCTCTCTCCATGTTTGTTCACCGTAATTGTTCGACAAATTTAGCCGGAACGTGGGATCATATAAAAGTTTTGAGGCATTGCTCAATGGAAGTTCAAGGCCGATATACGCCGCTGATTTTGAAACGCTCGTATTAATGTCGTAGGTTATGGAATTCAGGTATATGGGCAACGACACCCGCTTTCTTTTTTCGAGCATACCTTTAGAAACACCGACTCTTAGCCATGTTCCCTTGAACCTTTCGAGGGCGTCTTCCACCGCTATGTCACTTCCACGGGCAAGGGGCATGGTGTCTTTCGGGTGATAGTTTTCTTCCCTGGGCATTGGGTAACCGTTCTTTTCCAGAAAAACAGCGTCAAGCCTTTCGATTTGATCCGCAAACAGGTTGTCACACGGAGCTCCGGCAAATTCTTTTTCGGCGTCCGTCAAACTGTCGATCACGGAATTGAATTCATCCTCGGTTATATTATGCACCCGGTTAGGTTCGTCGCTGAACTTGAATCCGAAACCACCCTGGATGATTGCTTTTTTGTTGTCAGCGTTCAAAGAGTGCCGGTATAGAGACATTCTTTCACCTCGGGTCAGTTCAATCCTGCCGTTCTTCACGACTTCGGCCATCCACTTGGACATATCTTTGATCTTGTGTTTTTTCTCGAAATCTCCGAGGTCTTCCTGAAACTTCTTGAATGTTTGCTGCTTGTATTTCAGTTCTTCGGTGATTCCATTTTTAACATTTTGATACAGGACTTTATCCATGATAGAGTTTACACCGGAAAGACTCTCAATAATCAAGTCAAAATGATCATGGCGAATACCAAAGGTGTCCGCAATCAGCCGGGCGGTTCTCTTCACTTTTCCAAGTGGGCCTTTTTGGGATGATATAATCTCGGACCGTACTTTCTTGGGAGTCTTCATCTCCCCCATGGCGCCGTTCAGCACGTTTGTACGTTGCCGTTCCTGCCTGCCGACTCGTATTTTCTGTTTAACTGCGTCAAGGTGAACGTGGTGCAATACCGCAATGTTAAGCGATTCAAGATCGTCAAGGGTTAAGTCCCTGGCCGCCGATTTGTCGAGCCGTTCAAGATTCTTTAACACATAATCCGGTATCTCGGCATCAGGGTTGTTATCAAAGTATTGTCGCGTCCTTTCAAGTTTGAGTTGTTTTTTTAATGACAGCTTGGTTAGATCGACGGCATCAAGAATACCGTTAATGGCCGATGCTTGTTCCGGGCTCATTCTCTTGGTGTTTATCTTTTTTAAGCCCTTGATAATCTTATTCACCCGGTCCCTGGCCGCCTTTTTAATCTTCGCATTAAACAAAGATTCCTGGCGTTTGGCTTTTTCTTTGAGAAGCGCGATACCCTTTTTCTTTCGCTCAACTCCCTGATACGTCTCTCGGGTTAATGTCCGGGTTTCTTTAACAATATCGCTGAGTCTGAGTTTTCCGGTAGCGTCAAGAACCGATTGCTTTATGTTTGTGGTTTTGACCTTTTCCTTGAAATCCTTTTGGAGGGTTTTGATCTCCTGTTCAAGGGTTTTGATTTCTTCGTCGGGTGCGGTGGAAAAGAGTAGGTCTTCTTGCCCACCTTTCCCCGGTGGGCTGGATGGTTTAGGGAGGATTTTTATTTGAGATTTATCTAAAACAACAATCCCTAATCCATATTCTCCCATTTCATCATTTGCGCTATCATATACACGAAATCCATCATAACCATTTTCAACTGCATATTCGGAAAGGATATCGCTATATTCCCAAGATGGAACCTCTATCCATTTTTTTGTTGTTGCGTCAAAAACCTCACCAACAAAGTCTCCTGTTACAGACAACTCAACACCAGATTCCTCCGCAACCTGTAGGGCTTTTTTTAACGGAATCGGATTCTTTACATCTAAATAAACTTTATAAATATTTCCTTTATCGCCAGCGTAAGATTTAGCGACTTTTTTTGATGGTGAAAAATAGTAGAGTTCACTTAATTCATTAATAAAAAACTTGTCACTTTTTGACTTATTAAATTCATCAAAACTTTTATCAGTCCCATGATAAACTATCTTTTTAATTTTTGAATCTTTAAACGGATTTCCACCCATCGGGCTTTTAGAGGTTTCTGTGGTGGTTATGTCGCCCGGCCCCTTTTTAGAGGTCATGGCCTGTTCTTTATCACCTTTTTTACCGGAATACAAGACCCCCTGTGCCTCTCCCATCCGGTCAATCCGCCCCTCTCTCACATTCTTAACCGTGTCCGTCAAAACCGACCGTATTTCACCGTCAGTCAGGTTCAAGTTAGGAACAAACTTTCTCAACCATTTTCTAAATATCCGAACCAAATCATCCCAAAACGACTTGCCAAGGTTTCCGGCCTCGATCTTTCGGGCGCACCATTCGTCTGCGGCCACCCGGACCGCGTTTTGATCTTTGAAGTTTAACTTGGGATCATGCTTTAGAAGTTCATCCTTTTTAGCCTTGGAAATGCCGTCCAGAAAGCCGTCCAGCTCCGGTCCCAATAAAAGCCTTATTCCCCTATGGCCTTCGCCTTCATGCTTAAAAACGGGCAATACGCGGCCTTTTGATAGATTGTTACCAATAAACCAAACCGTATCAGTAAGCTTGTCATAGAATCCCTCGATTTTCTTGTTACTTTTCTTGGAAAACGCTACAACCTGTTTTCGTATCCGGCCGGAAAGTTGTTCCTCTGATTGAGCAAACTTGACCGTTGGAAATTGGGTCATGTTTTGCATGTATGGCAGAATGATATCCCATACCTGGTCTTCGGTGGTTTTGTTTTTGGGTTCGGCTGTGGAGTAAAGGGGTTCTTTCTCGCCTTCTGCCAGCTTGGGTTTGGCTTCAATACCCTCTTGCTTTAATATTTCCTTTTTAACATCCTCGGAAACTTTTTCATTTAAAAGCCAGTTGGTAAAATGGTTAGAATCATATACTTTTGCCTCTCTAACCTTTTCGTTAATATCTGCAATATCAGAAGGTTTTAATTTCTCAACAGGCTTGCCTATGAGTTTTTTGTATTTGTTAATCTCGGCTCCATAATTAATACGCCCTTCGGTAGATGGCCTGAATTTTTCATTTCTTACAGCAGCAGGGAATTGAGATTTCACACGCTTTTTAAAATCAATCAAACTATCTGCGGCAATATCAAATTCACCATCACCGGGAACTTCAAATTTGTAGAATTGAGACCCAAGACTCCCCATATACTTTTCTGTTTCAAATTGTTTTCGTATCTGTGCAACACTTCCTTTAAGATTATTCCCTTTAATATGATTATCAACTGCCGTATCAATCGCCTTATCAATCTCAGCCAAAAGATATTTCTTCTGCTCTTTCGGTGTCAGGTCTTCAGCCTTTGACTCAAGCATTTCAACGGATACGGTCTTGTCTTCCTTGCCGGTAATTTTGATTTCTTCTTTGGGTTTCTTAGCTTCCCCCGGCCACTCAACAACAGACTTCCTGTCAACCTTAACTTTCTTCCCCGGCTTGACATTCCCTTGTGCATCCCTGCCAGCGGTCAGGGTAACTTCAACCTTGCCCTTGTGTTTACCACTCTTGATTTCCCTTGCGGCTATGATGGGTTTTTGAGCGTTCTTTACCCATGCTGTGCCTATGGGTTCTTTCTCTTCCTTCCCCTCGGGAGCTACCTTTGTCCCTTCGGGGGAGGGAGGGGGCTTTAAATCAGGATACTCGGCAAGAACTTCTTTGGGTACGGGTTTGCCTTCGTTAATGGCGTGCTTGACAAACCTTTCGTGAGAACCACCTGTCAAATAGTCTTTAGGTAATATACCACTATCAATCTTTTCTTGAATCTCTGCTTTTGTCTGTTGCCATCCAATATCCTTAGAAGGAATTTTACCCTCTAATTTGGCTTTACGAATAGACGCTTCATGCTCCATTGAAACAATATCTTCTGCTTTCTTTTGCAAAGCAGATGTCTTTGTTATTGGAGAAGTTTTTTTGACGGATCTTAGAACCTCTGGAAGTCTTTCTTTTCCATATTCGCTCCTTGTCATCTCCCAAGGCTCTTTCGCCTTACCCTCGCCCTCTTCAGCAATAACGGGCTTTTCAGCCTCCGCCTCAGCATACTTACCCAACAACTCTTCAGGTACGGCCTTACCCTCTGCCTTTGCGTCACGGAGCAATTCCCTGTGGGCATCCTTCCCATGGGTTTCCTGATAGAACTTGGCAATGTCCTGTGGCGAATATTTATTTATCTCACCCAAGGCCAGAGGAGTTTTCGCTTTATCCTCTCCGGGCAACTCTTTCCCGGTCGCCTTGTGGATTTTACCGCCCTCGGCAAACTTTTCAAACTCATCGATGTTCATTTCCCATGGGGGGTTGGTGGGTTCGGTGGATTCCGGGGTCAGTTTGATTTCGTGCATCTTTCCATCTTTAGAAGATAGGAAGATACTATCAATAACCGTTTCTTGGCCTTCAAGAGACTTATCGCCTATATATTTTTTACCCTCACCTTTTTTTACATAGGCAATAGTGGCATGGGGTTTGTAATCTTTAAAGGTTTCGCCCGGAAGATCTACCGTTTCGCCAACTTTCTTATTGGCCTTCTCTAAATCAGGGCTTTCAATATCGACCTTAACGACGTCGTAATTGTCGGTTTCAAAAATAGAGACCTTGCCGAACTTTACTTTTACCGGCCCCAAGTCTTTAAATGCGGGTTCAATATCTTTAGGATTTGTTGTTTCGAGTCCATAACGAACGGTAATGTGTGGTGCATCCTCACGACCGTAATCATTATTATCTGGTTCGGTATAAAGTTCTTCTTCGGGTATTTTTTGAGCAAGATCCTTAATGGGTTTTGCAGATTCTTCAGGAAGATTAACTTGCGTATTGCTGTAATCGTGTACGGTCTTCTCAGGCCCAATCAACCCGTTCTTCCTAAGAAATTCACCCGTTCCCGGCTTGAGCATGTCTCGCATGGCTTTGTCTTCTGCTGAAAGTTCGGGCTTGGTGGCTTTGGGTTTTATCCCTTCATATTTGTTAGCCATATCTACGGCAAACGATTCCACAGCTTTTGGTGTAACAGGAATTAATGATAACGATTCCATTTTTTCAACAGGAAGTGGCGTGTCTCTGTATAAAACACCAACCCTTCCAGACTTATCAGCAGATACTTTTCCTTTGACACCAACGCCTGTAAGCGGTCTTAACGGTGAAACATAGGCATATGGAGCCTTTTGCAATTCGTCTTTATGTGGATGTTCAAATGTCGCTTCTTCCCATGACTCAACTGCGTTTGGAGTATTTTTTGCAAGCCTTGAAACAGGATTGTCAAGCTCTTTGTAATTATCTTTAATTGCTTCAGAAAGGGTGTTATGCTCTTCGTGTCCAGCAGGTTCCCCCTCTTCTGTAAATCTTGTTGTTTGAAACTTACCCTTTGTACGGGCAGACCGAGTGACGACCTCGCCATTGTTTAATCTTACAGAAATTGGCTTTTCAGCCTCCACCGATTCATCAGCCGCCGTTCCTTCGACTTTCTCAGGTTTTGCGACTTCTGGTACGGGTTCAGTCTCCAGCTCGACTACGGGCGTCTCAGGAGTTATTTCTTCCGGTGTTTGAAGTACTCCACCTGTTTCAACCTCTTCACCGCCTGTTTCCGGCTTTGGTATGGCCCCCCCAGGTTCTTCCCCTTTTCCGACTTCACCCACCAATTGTTTCCCTTCTTCACGATCACCTTCGGCCTCCTTTTCAAATCCCTTCTCTATCGGCGGAGCTTCCCCGTAAACCTCATCCGGTTCCGGCAACATCTTATCCAATGCCGCTTTCTTCTTCGCAAGAGTTTCCGCCGCATGTTCCATGCCCCGTGTTTTTGCGGTCTGTTCAAGGTTTTTTACCTGTTTGGCCAGTTCAGAGACAACCGACCCTTCCTCTTTCAAGCCTTCCTGAATGATAGCCGCCATTTGATTGCCGTCGGTTATGGAATCGGGAATGGCAATATCGTTATGAACGGCAAAGGGTCTGAGTTCAATGGGGTCCGCATCGTTGAACATTTGCTGTACGCCAGTACCGCGAATAAGCGCCTGGTTCACTTCGTCAAGGCCAAGACCTACGCTTCTGCCTAACTCATGCGCCTGAACATCGTTTATTTCCCCTATGGCAACGGCAAGGGATATATGGTTTCTGATATCGTCCTGTTTCTCGGTGTGAATCTCCTGCTTGATTTCCTGTTCTTTAACCTCAATGTTTTCCGGTGTTGCTCCGCCGGGTTCCTGGTCGGCACGATTAACAGCGGTTGCCCGTATCAGGTCAGGATCGTCAATATCGATATTTTCTTTATTCTTTATGGCCTCAGTAGCGTTAATCCGCCACACTTTAGCAAGGTCCTTGTCAACCTGGCCGAGGATTTCACCAACTTCATTAGCCGCCTGCATACGTTTCTTTGGATCTATAGCACCATTCTCGATCTTTCTTCTGATTGAAACCTGGTGTAAACGTGTGGCACCGGTTCCGATCCCGGCAAAGATTACAGACGCGACAAACGCCGGACCCATGGCCTGTTTCGCTCCCTCCCAAAAGGTAGCGTCTCCGAGACCGATCTTTTTATATTGCTCTGCCTGGACACCGGCGGTCAGCATTTCCATTGAAGTTTCAGAGGCAAGAACCGCACCAGATCTTGCAAGGGCTTCCTTGACTCCCATTTTAAACACTTGGCGAATTCCCGACTTTAATCCTTCTTTTGCCGGGGCGGTCAATGGTTTGGCAACCTTTAGCAATCCACCGGTTATCAGGTCGGAAGCGAATTCAAAACCACCTTCAGCCAATCCCGACCAAATAGCCGCCGGTTCGCTTTCCGCCCGGTCAATGCCCTGCTCATCGGCAAGCTGTATGACATTTTCGTACTCGGCAAGACCAAACGTAAGACCCCCGGACATGGCAAAACCGATCAATGCGCCCATGGGTGCGGTAACCGGGGACGCCGGGCCAAACAATGAACCGATTCCAAAACCGGCTACGGCACCCGGAGCGCCGGAACTTATGGACATGGCCGCCGCCTCAACGCCCTGGGAGATAATACCGGGTTTTTCTTTGGCTCTTAAAATAGAATGTTCGGACCTGAATTGTTCAAGGCCTTCTTTCCCAGCCCTGGCCATTTCTCCAATAGGCCCAACCTCTTGTTCCTTTTCATAACCAAGGGCTTTTCTGGCTATTCTTTCGGTGGCCCCCACCGTATCCAGAAACAAACTCGGCATTTCAACGGCAACACCGCGAACGATCCCGGAAACAATGTCACCGGGCAAGCCTCGTTGTTCTACCTCTTCGCCCGCCGATATCTCTTTATCCCACGAATCGAAGTCCATCCCAGTTGATTTCTGTGGCTTTTGTTCAGCTATCTCTTTGTCCCAAGCGTCAAAATCTATTTTTCCAGCTTCAATTCCCATATTAATAGCCGTATAGCCTTTTTATTGCAGATCTATATTGAGGGTTTTCCATGTAAAATTTCTTCATTTTTTCGGGATTGTTTCTAATCTTTTCAATGGCGGCCTTGGCCTCCGGAGGAAGTTCTGCATCGCCATACCCCGGCGCTACCTGGCCGGTATATTCGTTGTACGGAACCTGTGTTTTATTGCCCTCTATGTCTTCAGTCGTTAACGTGCCGCCAAATTGTTTCAGGGGTACCGTTGTTGTCTTGTCGCGTGTGGCATCAGCCGCAATCCTCGTACTTTCGATATCCGCATTAGCCCCAATATTTGCAACCCGTTCCGCATATTTCCCCCGAATATTGGCAAGTTTCTGTTCACCGCGCCGAGCCAGCTCACTTCCGATTCTTCCGGTTTCGGGGTCAAGGGTTCCAGCTTTTTCGGCAAATGCCTTCATTGCTATATTTCTTTCTCCCTGATTCCTTGCATTATAAAGTGGCTCCCAAGCCTTAACCCTCGGTCCGGGAATAAACGTTCCCGCGTCATTATAATACCCCTCTGGCATGATAGCGTTTTTGTCATAGTTCATATTCGGTTGACCGCCCACGGTCTTTTCCCATGCGTTGCTTGAATATGCTTTGCCCTGTGGTATCCAGTCGGACGATTCAAGGATTTCTCCGGTTCGAGGATCTTTAACATCACCGCCGCCGATTCGCCGTTGTATGTTTTCCCTGGCACGGGTGAAAATTAAAGACCTCGGAACGGTATCCCTTGCGTTAAAAGATGGTGTTGCGTTTGGGTTCAGCAATGGCCGTCCACCCCTGAACGTGTTGGATTCCGTTATATTTTTGGCATATCCTTTTGATGGGGTCTCGTATGCCGATGGATCGACGGTGTTCCGTTTATTGATAGGTTGCCTTGCTTTTTTTGTAGCCACAACCGACGGAGCCGACGCCGCGCCAGCTTCTAGGGGTTTGGCAATGGCTGGCTTTTTCTTCGTTGCCCGTTCCATTAAGGATGTCTTTGCGGGTTCGCGCTCTCCCCTTTGCTCAAATTTTTGCATTTGCGTCTTTGGGTTGAATTGATCTTTAATCTTTTCCCAATCGTCTGTCTCGCCCCTGTTTTCATATGCGGTTTTTATTCGATCAAATATTCCAGCCATTTTATATTCTCCCTTTAATCCTCACATCCTTCACCGGTGGCTTCCTCGCTATAGTGGTGGGTTTCGGTGCATCTTTTTTCTTTTACGCCCTTTGTCAAATCGCTTGAAAATGACTCGCTGTAGTTTTCTGACGATCCAACACGGACACCATAAGATCGTGTATCACCCCGACTTTCGCCAAACCCAAGATGAGCCGACGCTGATACACTGGACATGGCGCTGGATGCCAGTTGCGCGGATACCCTGGCAAGAGACTGAAGATTGTTGGACTGTATTTCGGCCTCGGCAATCGCCGCTTTTAACTGTACATCAGCATCCTTAATCTGTAGCTCAACCTGTGCTTTTGTTTCTTCAATTCTTCCAAGATATGAACGAACCAGGGCATCAATTTCTGTAGCATATCGTTTGGTATCGGCTTCATAAAGAGATACACGGTATCCCATTTCTTTTGATTCGATTTCTCCCTGGGCAATTGATCGTTGAATGTCCGCGCGATATTTCTCAATGTTGGCCTTATAGGTTTCCACCTCACCCTTATTCTTTTCAACCTCGACCTGAACCTTTGCTAACTCAACATCGGCCTTTGCCTTATATCCTCTGACTTCTGCCTCGTATGCCTGGGCCTGGGCAAGGTACATTTTAACCTTTTCCGCTTCCCCGGCAACTTCGGCCTGATATGCGTTATACCTTGCGGTCAAGGCCCCTATCTCTGCGGAGTACGCTTCTACCTGGGCTTTAAATATTTCGACCTTTTCCCGGTTGATTTTGGCCTCGATGTTAGCACCCTCCATTTCGGCACGATATAGGTCAATGATATTCTGAATACCGGCAAGTTGGGCTTTATACAGATCAATCAACCTGGCCTCGGCATCCACCCCCACACGAATACCGTCTATGGTTGCTTTGTAAAATTCGGGTTTCAATCCTTCTGTCCGGGCTTTAGTCTCAAATATCTTTGCCTGTGTCTCGTATTTATCAAGTTTTAATTTCTGCGAATCAAGCTCGGCCTGATAACCTGCAATCTCGGCCTTGTAAAACTCCGGTTTTGCCAGCTCACCTTTTACTATTGAATCGAATATGGACGCTCTGATCTTGTCCCGTTCCAGTTGAGCAACATAATAATCAAGATTCAACCGCTTTCCGTCGATTTCAGTCTTGTAAAATTCAGGCTTTATTAATTCAGTCTTCGCTATTGTATCGAATATGGAAGCATCGGCTTTGTACCCCTCAACTTCGCCAAGAAATACATCGACTACGGCCTTTGTACCTTCGATTTGACTTCGGTAAAAATCAGCTTTTAATCCCTCGGCCTTGGCTTTGGTTTCAAAAACATTCGCTTGGGTTTCGTATTTAGCAAGTTTAAGTTTTTCGGCGTCAACTTCGGCCTGAAGTCCTTCAATTTCGGCTTTGTAAAACTCGGGTTTAATTGATTCTCCTTTAATTATTGAGTCAAACACAATTGCCCTTATTTTGTCCCGTTCAAGCTGTGCGGTGTAAAGATCGAGATTTAACCGTTTACCTTCAATTTCTGTTTTGTAAAACTCTGTTTTTATCAGTTCGGTTTTTGCCAGTGTGTCATATATGGATGCGTCGGCCTTGTACCCTTCGATCTCGCCCAAGAATACATCAACAACCGCTTTCGTTCCTTCAATCTGACTTCGGTAAAAATCAGCTTTTAATCCCTCGGCCTTGGCTTTGGTTTCAAAAACGCTTGCCTGGGTTTCATATTTGGCGAGTTTAAGTTTTTCAGCATCGACCTCCGCTTGCATACCGGCTATTTCTGCCTTATAGAATTCTGGTTTTATTGATTCACCCTTGACTATCGAATCGAATATAATTGCCCTGATTTTATCCCGTTCCAGTTGTGCGGTATAAAGGTCAAGGTTTAATCTTTTGCCCTCGATTTCGGTTTTATAAAACTCTGTTTTTATCAGTTCATTTTTTGCTAAAGTATCATAAACGGATGCTTCGGTTTTATACCCCTCCATTTCCCCAAGGAATACATCAACGGTTGCTTTTGCGCCCTCGATCTGACTTCGATAAAATTCTGGCTTTATTCCCTCTGCTTTTACAAGGGTTTCAAATACGTTCGCCTGTGTCTCATACTTTGCGAGTTTTAATTTTTCTGCATCGACTTCCGCCTGCATACCAGCGACTTCAGCTTTATAAAACTCGGGCTTTATCATTTCGCCTTTGACAACAGAATCAAATACCGAAGCCCGAACCTTGTCTCTTTCTAATTGTGCAATGTAAAGATCAAGAATTAAACGCTTGCCGTCTATTTCAGCTTTGAAGAATTCAGGCTTTACAAGCTCGGTCTTTGCGATGGTTTCATAAACAGAAGCGTCCGCCTTATATCCTTCCATTTCCCCAAGGAATACCTCAACCACGGCCTTTATGCCCTCGATCTGGCTTTTATAGAAATCGGCTTTAGCAACTTCGGCACGAATCCTCGACTCAAATACATCGGCCTGAACTTTGTACCCTTCCATCCGGGCCTTGTACGCTTCAACCTTTCCCAAATAAACCTTAATAGCATAATCCACTACGGCCTTGGCCGCCTCAAACGCTCTTTGCTGATAGGTATTGGTGTCGTCTATCATCATTTTTTCGTGATTAAGACAGGACTGTATAATGAAATGGGTATTTTCCTGTGCCAACTTGGATTGCTGAATTAAAATATCATTGTTAAGATCGGTGTTTCGGCGGTCAATTTTGTTTCTGACGTCAATCACCGCACCTACAAGAGCGCCCGGTGGCAATTCCCATCCTTTTGAAGCCCAAAAGTTTTTCGCTTCTTCAAATGCAATTTCATTTTCTTCTGTCTGTCTGGCAGTTGCCCGATCCCATATAGCCTGTTCGGTGTCAGCATCAAGACCGGTTCCCCCGGCTCGGATATCCGTTAAAAGTTTGCTGGTTAATTCGTTTAAAAGATCGCTGTCATACCGGGTTTCATTGTAATAAAACATGGGTTCCGGCGGTGTTAAATCCGTGACCGGAAGATCACCGTCAAACGATGGAACATTAAACTCCGGCGGTGAAGGTATGCTCAATGCGTCCATTACCGGCCTAACTCCGCTAAATGTCGGCAGGTTTAACTCCGGCGCACCCGGAACTGAAATATCCGGTGTTTCGGGAGATGTAAGCACAAGATCCGGTATATTTGCTTCAGGAGCAATAGGCGCAGAAAAATCTCCTATGTCTGGTTCAACCCCTTCAAAGGATGGAATGTTCAAGGTTGGCGGGGTTGGTATGCTTAGTGTATCCATTATCGGTTTAACACCATCAAATTCCTGAAGGTCGAGTTCCGGCGGCGAAGGAATATCAATGTCTGGTGTTTCGGGTGCCGTTAATGAAAGATCGGGGATACTTGCTTCCGGTGCTACTGGCGCAGAGAAGTCTTCTATATCTGGTTCAACTCCTTCAAAATTAGGCATATTATATTCCGGCGGTGAAGGAATCGTTAATGTATCCATCACCGGTTTAATGCCATCAAATTCCGAAAGATCAAACGTGGGCGGCGAAGGAATATCAACATCCGGTGTCTCTGGCGAAATAAGTTCAAGATCCGGTATGCTTGCTTCCGGTGCTATCGGTGCTGAAAAATCGCTTATATCCGGCTCGACACCCTCAAAGTTAGGCATATCGTATTCGGGGGGAGATGGGATTGTCAGTGTGTCCATAATCGGCCTGACACCTTCAAATGCCGGAAGATCAAGCTCGGGAGGACTCGGAACATCTATATCGGGTGTTTCCGGTGAAATAAGTTCAAGATCCGGAAGACTGACTGACGGTGCTATCGGTGCCTCACCATAGTCTATCTCGGGTTCAACGCCTTCAAATGTCGGCATGTTGAGTTCAGGAACAGACGGTATGCTTACCCCTGACATAACCGGCGCCGCCGGACTTGTGTAGCTTGGCTTTGCGGGTATGGTTACATCTGATAACGGTTGCGCTTCGTCTAAAAGTTCCGGCCAGGTTACGCTCGGCGTGTCTGGAATATTAAAGTTAGGATCTATCGGAACAAAATTAGGTACATCTCCGATGTCGGTTTCAACGTCTTCCATTTCCGGGGCAACCGCATCCAGTGTCGGGATAAAAATATCTATCGGACTGATTTCGGGAAGTGTGGGTTCGTTTGCATTAATGGCGTCTAATCCGGTTGTCGGAATATCGTCCATTTCAACAGCGGTCCACGGCATATAAAAACTAAACCCGGCAATTTGAGCCAAATATGTTAACGCCCTGTCCCATGACTCAGTGCCGTAAATTTCAGCTATTTCAAATCGCTCCGAAACCAATGTTCCGGCACTTGAAACCGCCGCCGGAGGTGTTAAGTCGTTTGCGCTTCCCATTGGTCCTATTGACATTTTTGGCTCCTATATTTCATACTCGCATTTTTTTGTTGTTATCTTGATTTTTTCATCATCTTCAGTTACTTGAAACAATCTAAAAGTTCCACGAGCATATACTGGCCCACTATTGGGAGCTACTAAGTTTGGAATTTCATGAGTATAGTATTCTGGGGGACCACTATATTGTAAATTGTCAAACATTACAGGCTCGCTTAATTCTAATGAAGACGATTTATAGATATGGTATATCCATCTATTAATCCCAAGGTCTTCATCCTGTGGCCTATTATGTATCGCTAAAAGCACCCAAAAGTTATCCCCAGTTTTATCAAGTTCAAAGTAACGAATATACATATCTTGAACATGCCACTCCCAGTTACCATCCCACGCATCTTCAATTGGCAAACTTTCCTTCCATAAAACCTTATCTCCATTAATGGCTATCCAGTACTTATAAATATTCAAATTAATACTACTCGACTCTGTTGTCTGATACCAATCCCAGTATTCTGGATAATCCGCTTGTGGATATGGAAGTGGTGTTATATACGGCTGATACCCATAGTCAGGCATATGATGAAAAGTGGTTTCTACGCTATAATCATTTGTCCATAAACGCTCAAGAAAGAAACAGGAATACTTATTTATATCATAAGCGTTAGCCCAATAACTATTCCACGATAAGTATGTTTCAGACTTAGTTCCATACGCAATACCAGAATGTTCAAAGGATATGCTAACATGATCTTGTGCTATTGCATCGCCCCAAGCATGAGCTTCTGGATGAGTTAATGTGCCGTTAGGTGGACATCCAGGCTCAACCGTCTCGGCATACCAGTGCATATGTAAAGCTTTATGTTCTGCAAACCTATCGTCCCAATCGGCCCCAACACCAAAGCAGTTGGCTAACCAGTGTACCATTGGAATATAATCTGTTCTATTTTCTTGTTGATCGACAGAATAACCATCAAAGTAAGTCGTTGAAATGGGATCATCAGCGCCAGTAAATACAAGGTAGGACGTAAAAGAGTCATTAAGCGTATAAATTCCAGACATATCTCGCAAAGACCTGCAAACATCACCACAAGAGCAATGATCTAAATCTTCGCCATATGCATCTTGGTTTTGGAAAACAATGCTTAGTAAATAATCACCTCCAGCCCATTCACCAACCTGAGTAATAACTTCTTCCGGGTAAGCAAAACCTTCTATATCCCACATCTCTCTGAAGACTTCTTCAAACGTAGAAGCTATTTCAAAAAGATTAACCCTAATATCTCCGCCATAGATACCAGATACGGGATAGCCAGTATAAACATCTTTATTTTCAAGAATTCCTTCGTATGGCTTATCGTCAGGATCTACATCCCAATATCTTGACCACATATCTTTCCAAGATGGAAAGTAGAATGGATCTACTGTAACACCAGCTTCTCTTGCTATTGCCAGTGCAACACCATCTTCATCAGGTGGTATGACATTATCAGTTACTATAAGCGTGTAGGGAGCATTCCAAGTTCCAGGAGAACAAATAACATATCCTATCTGATTCCAGTCGCTATCATAAGCCTCAAATGCAGGAGTAAGATAAACATTTAAGTCTTTCTTTTCTTTTTTTTCTTCGAGGACAACCTTACGTTTAATTTTTTCCCCAAAAGTCGGCACATCAATATAAACCGAATCAATCCCAAACTGGCTATCAATCTTATACGCCTTGGGTTTGTTCATCCAGATATGATCAATATCGTTTATGTTTCTATCCTTCATCCCCCGAAGGTCATTCCGGGCCTGAACCATCAGTTTTTTGACATACGGGTCCGACAAATCGCCGTTAATAAAATAACGGATTCCGTACATGTTGACTTGTTTCGGCCCTTCGGTCATTATCTATTCCCCAAAAACATTACAATTGCATCCATGGCGTCCACGCTGAAATCACATCCCTTTGTGTTCTCTATCCGTGGCCGCCAATAAACGCCTCTCAAATCATTACGACCATCAACCCTATGGTATCGGTGTTGAAGTTGCCCGGTCTTTCTTGCCGGGACTAAATAGGTTTGTTCCTGATCATCATCGACCTTTAATTTTAATTTCAAATCCCCGGAAGTTTCACCGCTGACATAGGCAAATCTAACCTTTTTAGTCTCAGGCATCCCCCAGTCTGTTGTAGCCAATTCAAAAAAAGCGTCGATATCCGTTCCATCGTCGTCATCGGCATCGAACAGGGAATAAATACCATCTTCGTTTGCAGCAATCGGAACACCGTTAAACATGATCATGCTGTTAAAATTAAAGTTTGACCACTGATACAAAGCGTTTATTTTTGCGTTCAGGGCAATGGTAAGTCTTTCAGTTGCCATAATTACCTCGTATGCCTTAAAATATAATCCGCAAATCTGCTAAGATAAGAAATAGTTCCGCTTTCTCCTCCGGTTCCCCCGGTCCGGGTGTCGCCCATCACCAAAGCCGGGAGTGTCGCGTCAAGATCTCCGATTTCTTCAGAAAGAATAGACGCTTCGATTGTCAGGTTTGAAAGTGTTGCGTCAAGAGTTCCGACTTCGCCCGAGTAACCACTGGCCTCAAGGCCTAAGATCGGAAGATTTTCGTCAAGACTGATTGTATCAAGGTCACAATGGCCGGCGCCTTCTATCCTCAAACCTGGAAGGTCGGTATCCAAACTTCCGGTAACTTCTCTTCTAAGTTCGGCTTCGATCTTTAAGTCTGATAATGTTGCATCAAGGGTTAATGTTCTTGGGCCGTATGCTGTAGAAGATAATTTTAAGTTTGGTAAATCACTTTCAAGGCTTATTTCAGGAGTACAATGCGCTGTTGATTCTATTCGCAACCCCGGAAGAATGGTATCAAGATTTCCCGAAACTTCACGTTTGAGTTCAGCCTCAATTTTTAAATCCGATAACGTGGCGTCAAGAACTAAGGTTCTCGGACCATAGGCTGTAGAAGAAAGTTTTAAATTCGGTAAATCATTTTCAAGACTGATCTCAGGCGTACAATGAGCTGTTCCCTCTATTCGTAATCCCGGAAGATCGGTGTCTAATTCTCCCGAAACCTCCCGTTTAAGTTCAGCTTCTATTTTTAGATCTGAAAGTGTCGCATCAAGATTTAAAGTTCTCGGACCATAAAGCGTTGAAGAAAGTTTAAGAGCCGGAAGGTCGCTTTCAAGACTGATTTCAGGTGTACAATGGGCTGTTGATTCTATCCGCAGGCCAGGAAGATTGTCATCCAACTCCCCGGCAACTTCTCTTTTCAGTTCAGCATTGACCTTTAAATCTGGAAGTGTTGCATCGAGTATTAAAGTCCGTGGTCCATAAAGTGTTGAAGATATTTTTAAATTTGAAAGATCAGCATTCAGGTTCAACCGACAATCCAAAGACATTTCCCCATCGAATGTAGGAAATGTCAAATCCATATCCAAAACACCGGTTGTCGGTGTCGATCCTTCAGCCTCGATTATCAATGCAGGGATCTTGGCGTCAAGGGTGGCGTAAGACCCTGAAGCGGTAGCCTCGATCTGAAGATCAGGCAGTGTTAATATTCCGCATCTGGATCCGGCATAAGCCGTACAATCTAAGTCGGGAAGTGTTTCATCCAGGTTTCCAACCTGCCCGGCGGTCCCGGTTGCGGAAATTTCCAGGTCCGGCAATGTGTTATCTGCCTGAGCCCCGGTATATCCGGTGCATTGAAGATCTGGAAGATTGGCGTCTAAATCCGCACGTTCCCCTGTCTGACCTTCGCAACGCATATCTGGAAGATAAACAGGTTCATAATAACCCAATTCGCCATTATCCCCTGTTCGCCCCGTGCATTGAAGGTCTGACAACACTCCATCGTCAAGATCGATAAAGCCGATTTTCCCGAAACCGGTTAATTGAACATCCGGCAAGTCATCAACAACATAATTCCACTCGACTTCGCCGGTTGATTCCATGTCCGAAAGAGCATCGAACGTTCTCCACTGATCCACACCCCCGGTAAAAGAGGTCGGACCTTCTGCACCAGTTAATGGAGTTGCACCGGTGCCGGAAGCACTTGCACTGACATTTGCCAAAGCCTCAATCGCTGCGGTAATAAGCGTAGCTGTATTTTTGGTATCGTCAGGATCGCCGGCCCCATCGGTTCCCAGGGTAACGGTAACGGCCTTAGCTAAAATAGCCGCTGACATTGCCTGATCTACACCGACACCGGCCACAACCTCAATGGTATAATTATTCCCGTCAGTTCCGGCGGTATCAACGGTTGTTGTAACTACACCGTTATCACCGGCCCCGATATCGGCGGTCGCGGAAATGGCGTTCGACTGATGCGCATGGTTAATATTGGCATCAGACTTCAGGTTAGATAAATCGTCGTCTAATTCAAATACATTTCCGATACTGACAACTAAATGTCTCCGGGTTTCATAAGTCGCATCTGCCGAAAATGAGGATGAATCAGCATAGTCACCATAATCCCGATAAGTGACGATATCGGCCTCATCCCCGGTTGCCACTTCCACATACGGCATATAGGAATGAGACGCCCCAAATTCCATAGAAATGATAAGACCCTTGGTAGGGTCTATATCATATTCCACATAATCCGAGTACTTTACGGCGCTATTGTAGGTAACAGCGGCAACACCGCTAAACAAAACAGCAGTAGGAGTTCCGTCAAAGGCGGAATCCGCTGTTGCTCCCGATGATTGACCGACATATACTGCGTCAATATAAACGTTTTGAGTTGAATAATACCCAAAACCAATTCGAAATTTACTACACTCGGTTAAAAGGGCCGGGGGTATCCATACCCGAAACGTATAATCGTCGTCGTAATAATACGCATCGAAAACACTGTTATCATATGGCCCAAATACAAGCTGCCCCATAACTTAACCCCTTTCGTTTGAAAAAGATTAAGATTAGGAACCGTACTGCAACGGCAATGTCAGCGTAAACGTATCAATGGTGTAAGTGGCATCGTCCACAATGGTTGTACTGGACATATTCAGGTTTGCACCGCTTGTTCCGATACTTCCATCAATTCTCGGCAATGTGGTACTAAGGGCTCCGGCATCTGTCGCATTGGCACAAAGCCTGAACCATCCGGCTGTACCACCGCCACCAATACCAACCCCGGACCATGTTTGATCCGCGCATTTCGATAAAGTTCCGGCTGAATAATCGCCAAATTCAAGGCCGTTGGCCTCGGCACCGGCAACCCACGCACCGGAAGAATCGGTAATTTTTACAACATTCGTACCCGAAGCGGCGGTGTCAGCCGTAGCAGGCTGGGAACCGGTATAGATATACAGAATACCATTCCTGAAAATGTCTTTCAGGCATCCACCCTTGGCGGCACAAATAACGCCTGCGGCGGCAAGTGCTTCGTCCGTATTAATAACCGCACCATCGAAAGTCAATGTCAGCGCAGCCACAGTTTTGATCCGAAGGTCGGTAAGTGCTGTATCATTGGCGGCTGTAGTACACCCTGTTACTTTGATTATATCCCCAGCTACAAATCCGTCAGTGATCCAACTGCCTGCATCCCTGGTAATGGTGTCATCACCACCAGTAATATTCAATTCGATTGACGCATCACTTCCTGTGGTAATTGCGGTCACCGTTGCCTGCCCGCCAAGCATTAAATTTCTCAATCCTGTTGAAAGTCGTAAAGCCATTTTGTTCTCCTTTCAAATAAAAAGCCCGAATGAGAAATACATCTCAATCGGGCCGTTTGGGGTCCTCTTAAAGAGGATCAAAAAGTATCCGTTATAATATTTTGTTTATGGGTCCATAATTCCGATATATCTGTGATCGTACATAAAACCGCATCCGGTTAAAGCGGTTGGCAAATCAACCTTATGCTCGGTTAAATTAACGAACTCGCCGCCAGGACCACCAAAGCAAACACCTTCTTTGGACAGCCACAACAGGCAGGCACTTCCGCCCTTGTCTAAAATCATGGCGTTTCCGTCCTTGGTAAAAATTAGGCGACCGATAATTTTAACCTCAGTCCACTTGATCGCCGGGTAATCGGCAATTTTTGTGATATCCAAAGCTTTGGCGTCGTTTCCGGATAAAAACAAGGTCTCTTTATCGGTGCTAACATAAATACCGTCCTTAACCGCTTTAAACATCACGACTTCACGGTCGAACGGAAGATAGCTTTTGCGCTCAAATGTCGAAATGTCAAACAGTTCGCTATACGGCACGATCTTGCCCTGAACAACAAACATACGCCCGGCATAATACTCGAGGTCAGTGCCTATAGGAGGATCGGTAAACGCTTTTGTGGTAACAGGACCGTAATAAGTCGGCATATTCCAGCCGTAGCTTGTGCCTTCAAAGACATATCCGCGCTCAAACCCATTACAGTAATAAACGATATCATCCACCTGTCGGCATCTGAGCCGTGCATTAGGCGTAACATTCCGGATTGCGGTATAGCTGTAATCCTTATTCAGCACACAAAGCGCGTCGCCATGGACAAAAAGACAATCCCTGCCCTCACAAAACAAACTGTGGCATCCAGACAAATCAACCTGCTGCGTAAATCCCTTGCGTCTTGATATCCTTCCGTCGTCGCTGATATCAATATTCTCGCAAGCAGCAAGTTCCTGAACGCCTGTCTTGGTGTTATATTGAATCCTTGCCGGATCTTCTTGGGTGTTTAGCCCTGTGGACCCGGTAAAGAGTCTAATCTTTTTGGCCATTAACCATCTTCCTTGACATCCGTGAGTGCAGTTCAATGTTATCGATCTGTCGATTCTTAACCGTTAAAGAAATATGGATCTCTCCATCGTTAATCATTTGAAGCTGATTAAAAAGGTAGAAGGACACGACCTGATTGAACTTGGAAACACTATTTTTAACGGTTTCCATCGCCGCTTTTTGCTCCGGGGTTAATTCCGGCATCTTGGGTTTTTCTTCGTCAGTCATATAAAATCCTCTTCGTTATAATCGTAATAATCCGGTTTGGCATCTCTCGGACCTACAAACATCTTCAGTTCGGCAAGCGCCTGGGCAAACAACCTTTGGTATTTATCCGTTTCAGGGGTCTTTCCGTCTTCGTCTTCTTTCTCCGAAAAAATATCCCAACAGGCGAAATTAACCAAAAGGTCTTCCTGTAAGTCTTCTGGAATACCGTCCGGCTCATCGTCTGAATTGGCGGTCATGGCCACCGGGCGCCTGAAAAAATGAAGCGTCAACGTGTCCGCATCCGACGGGATCGGCTGAAAATACAACCGGCTTGCGCGAACGCACACCTGTTGAACGTCTCCCGCATCATCGAGGGTCGGCCACTTGCCCAAGAATTTGATCCACGATTCTTCGATGTAAACCTCATTGTCTTGGCTGGCGCTCGAAACAAAGAAAAGGCTTTTGTCTTTCTTGTGGAAGACATTACCCTCATCAGACGGCAGGGAAACATACGGGTCTGTACTCGTTTCAACCGTGTCAGACGATTTAAGGTCGGGAAGATCAACCAGGTTGGCGATCCTCCCGACGCCTTTGTTGAGCTTGTCAAGAATCCTCTTGGGCGTAAAGGACGCATCGTGGATCTTTTCCTTGACACGTTCTATTAATTCACGGCTTTTCATCAGGGCACTCTACACTTTGGATCAAGTTCGAGGATCATGTTGAATACCGCAATGGCCGCACAATCCGAAGTCGTAAACAAGAGAATGTCGCCCTCTTCACAAACTGTATTCCCGTTTGTGGCGTCCGGCGTCCATGATACATGCGCTGTGTTGGCCGCAATATCATTGCCAAAAAGCAATACTCCCAAGGTCACGGATTGAGTGTTATTGGTAAGCGTTACGGTTTCGTCGTCGCCGGGATCAGCGTCAACAACCCCGATCAAGTCCCGTACCGTGCATCTGTACGGGCATATGAAGGGTAGCGTTTCAACTCCGGCAACGCCTAAAAGATGTACTGGAAATCTGATGTCTTCATCCATGTTGGTTCTCCTTATAATAATGGTTATTTACGACTGGGTAACAGTTGCGCTACCCAGTCGGAGTTATTCAAACCTTACACAACCTTACGCAGGCTCATCAAAATTCGTGTGCCGTACATGGGCCTTTCTGTGGTTCGTGGTCAACTGCCCCATGAACCGCTGATCCGCCGTCCACACATCGGGCTGATCGTTGTTGGCTTTCCACACCGGAGGCGTAAAGTTATACATACTGTGCGCTCGAAGCCTCAGATATCGAGTATTCAAGCAATCGCAGTACCCAGCGGTCTGGCGATCATCGGCCACAACCGGCTGACCCTTGAAAAGAACATTCTCAAATCCAGCATCGGCCATATCCACATCTTTATACCGCGCCTGGACCTGAAGGGTTCTTTCAAAACCGTCCTTCAAAAGATCCGTGGTGATATACAGGTTCGGCTTATCCTTATCGTTCTGGCCGATATTCGGGGTTCGACGGCACTTCTGAAGGTTCTTGAAGTTGATTGCCTCGGCGGTATCAATAAGATTCGCCTTCCAATCGGCCATATCATCCTCTGCGATTGAACCGTATGCGGTTGCCGTTACCGTGCTAAACAGGTTTCCCAGGCCGAGGAATGAATAACTATCCGCTGCAGAAGCGTAAATATCCGTCCCCATCTTTTTCCGGATGGTTTTCTGGATATTTTTAATCTTCAGGTTGGCCAGGTTGATCATTGCGGCATCACCGGCATTCTTGATTTTGTCGTTAAGGTCAATGGTGTTACTTGAAAAATACCCCGCCCATCTGAACCGAGCGGCATTGGCAAGGTCAACCTTCCCCTGGTCAATCCTTGTGACGTTTCCATAAGATCCGCTGTTGGATTCTGCGTATTCGAGCGGAACTCGAATCATCATACCGCCGTCAACGGTTTCATGGGCCTTGACAAGCTCGTTGTCGAGGTTGCCATTTCCTAGCAGTTTCCAAAGCAGTACGTTATCGAGAAAGTAAATATCAGTAGTCGTTCTTTCCCAATAGTCTAAAGTTGTCGCGTTAAGTTCATCTAATGTAAGTGCCATCGTTAAATTCTCCTATAGTGAGAACTAAGCCTGACCCCTCATTTTCTTCAGCGTTTCCATTTGCGCTGCAAGCATTTTGTCTTCGGACAGGGGTTCTTGCCTAGTTGGTGTTCTTGGTGCTAAACCCCCAGGTTCTTTGACAACGGTGTCCGCGATATCGGCTCCCTTGGCAATTCTTTCGGCTTCGGCCTTGCCCTCTTCAAAGCGCTGATCGGCCTTGTACTGAAAATAGGCAACGGTCTCATCGACCAGGATAGGATTCTTGTCGATATAGGGCTGTAATACCCCGGAGGCCACAACCTCGGCATAGTCCGGATGGTCTCTGTGCCACTCTGATTCGGCGGTTTCAGCGTCCTTGTCGATTAGAATCTCCTGTGTGCGCTTGTTGGACTCGGCAACGGCTTTCGCCATGGTCATTTCGGCGGTCAACGCATTGGACTGTTTCACCGCTTCCGTGACTGAAATATCCCCGACCTCCAATTTTTCGTAAATCTCATTGAGCTTTGCGTCATAATCGGTGATCGGTTCCTGTTTCTGCTTGTCGGCTTTGTCCCTCTCGGCCAAGGCCGCACGGTGTTGAGCGACTTCATTTCTCAGGGTCCCTAACTCCTTGCCCTGAGTTCCGAACTTCTTCTCAAGATCGGAATAGCCTTTTGCAAGCTCTTCAGCAGTTTTGAATTGACCAAAGGTTTGCTCTTCCTTTTTCTTACCCTCATCAGGTTGCTTGTCCGGCTTTGCCGGGGCATCCTTGTTATTGGGTTCGTCAACGGGAGCAACCTTTTTCGTTCCTTCGTCGTCTTTGGTTCCTGGCATCTTTGCCTCTCTTTCAGGACCGTTATACGGCTACCCTGTGGTTAGGGACTGTATTTCAAGCTACCCCTTCGTTAAGTGTTAATAAAAAAGCCCGGTATAAAATGGGTGCCTTCGCATTATCCATTCCATCCGGGCTGTTTAATATCCCTCTCGGGATTAAAAAGTATCCGTTATGTTAAACCTTAAAAAACAAACAGACAGTAGGTTTATTCTATTCGTTTGAGCACATTACACTTCTTTGATTCGCCAAAACACGCTCTATGGTCTTACCGTTATCGTTAAGAATATAAGCAACTGTATCAAAAATTATATCAATCTCTGAACCGTCATTCTTGACGCAGTTCAAGCGCATTTTGCATGCCTCCATACAGGTTGCGCCCCCAACTACGTTTGATACCTGTTCGCCACAATCCTGAATTAAAATGTCTGTCGCCCTTAAAGGTTCGGCATTGTCAAATCCGTTAGACTTGTGAACCTCTTTAATATTGTCAATCATAATATATTCCTCTCTTCCTGAATACCTTTCTACCTTTACTATCATGTCTATCTCCTTTCTATCTACTGCCTGTCTGTTTCCTTCTAAAAAATCTGTTATTCGGCGCGGCGATAAAGCTTTCCGTCTTTCCCTCTGAAAATAGTACCTTCACCTTTAGGCTTAACCTTTTTGCGCTTACTGGCCGGCGTCACCTTGGGTTTATTCGACGGTCCACCGCCCAAACCCTCGGACAACCGTTTCATTGGTCGTAAATTCTCGACGGTTTTGCTTATCTTCTTTCTCGCTCTGTCAAGTAATCCCATTATATCATCCTTAGATTTCGATGTCCTTTTTCAATGGGCTCGATCTTTTTCTTGGCCACAACCTCGGCCAGATCCTTACGGTTCACAATCGGTCGCTCATCATCACCCTGGATACTCCCTCTGAGTTCATCATTGATCCAGCTCGGGGTATCCGTATGAATAGCACCGGCGGAGATAATCCGTTTTGACCGGCCACCGCACTCGGAGCATTTCTTAAACTTTGAGCTGTTGTATTTTATTTCGATTAGCTCGTCGATGTTTCCGCAGGCTTGACACTCGTATTCATAAATAGGCAATTTATACTCCTTCCTTTTGGATTCTATAGCCTATTACTTCCGCAATACCCTTTTGAACTTCATCATCTGTTTCCTTGCACACATGAATGGAGTATATTGAAGGAAAATAAGGCGGTGTTGTGCAGCCCACTGTCGGTAATTGTTTCAGCTCTACAATAGCCGCCAAAACAATATTGGCCATTTCTTCAGTTACAAAAAGATCATCTTCAAAAACAGCGCCACAATTACGACATTTATATTGAATTTTTGCTTGTCTCATCTATACCCCTTTCCCCACCGCCGGATTCTGCCTAACACCCGCCGGAGGCGTTTTCCCCTGTATGCCTTTGGGTTTCCCAACAGACTCAACACCGGATTTTTCTTTTGACCCACCCGGGCCTTGATCCGGCTGCATGACATATTGTTTCAAAGCATATGCCGTTTCTTCATCCAGACCCGCAGCGATTAGAATCTGCAATGCCTGGTCAACCTGGCCCTCGCCGGCACGTTCGATAATCTTCTTCCAGTTCGGGAAGTTCAACGCTTCAAGAAGGGCTTGCCTGTCAATTGCGCCTTTATCATAAAGATCCTTGGCCTGTTCTTCGACCTGTAATGATGTCCTCGGCATGGTGGACCCGGATTCAACCACAAAGTTAAACTTTCGGCCTACAAGATCAGTTCCCCGGAAATCCATTCGGTCACCGTCAACCTCAATCGGTTCCTTAATGAATCCAAAGTTCTGATCCATTGAGATTTTCCACTTGCCCCTGTTCTCCACCAAACCGTCAACGGCGATAATCTTCTCTTGAATCAGTACGGCGTTTCGCTCCTGAAGGGCGACAATAGCGGAAGCGGCAACGACTCCCCTGGGGCCTACACCGCGATCAGCGTCTTCAATCTGGTAAATACGGTCAAAGAATGTTAAAACGAGGTTCAATATCTCAATGAAGTTGCTCGGCAGATTCGGTACCGGCTCAAATCGAATACCGTTGACATGCGCCACCTTTTCAACCATATAGACCCGGTTCGGATCAGAGTTGATCATGGCTTTTGTCAATCCGGTCTCTTTTGCCACGATCAGCGGCGGAAACATGACCCGCATAACCCATGCCAAAAGACGCGACATGATTTCATCAACCTTTTTATTGAGATCTCCCACTTGATCGAGTGCACTGAATCCCCATGGCGATGTGGTATCAAGGTACGAATTGACTTTATAGAAAGGGAATCTCCCCCATGCGTGAGTTTCTTTTACCCGGTCCATCGGTAGTGCCCAGTTTATATTTGGATTAGGCGTGTCCTCTAAAACCAATTGCCCTTGATTGGTGAAAAGGATTCGCCGGATATCGTCCGGGTATTTCTTTTTCGTGGTTTTCTCAATAACCGGGTTGCCCTCAAGGTCCTCGCCCACTACATTCTCGGAGGTAGTTGTCTTGGTATAGGGATCTCGCACCCACAACTCTACGACAAGAGCTCTTTTCTGAAGATAGGTACTTCCATCCACAACCGGGTGCATGTTTGGATCTGTATAATTCCCGGCTGCGGCCACCGATCCCGGATAGGTGTCTGTCGGTACGGGGCGGGTCTCGGACCTGGCCTCTCCCATGGAAGAATAAACTTCGTCAGGTTTAATCGTTCCCGGATCTAATCCGTATCGTTTTTCCAGCACATCGCAGTTTTCGGCAAACGCTTTGCAAAAATACGGGCAATCCTCATCAAAATTCTTCCAGTTACCGGGTGCCGGGAAACAGGCAAAACAATCCATGACAACAATGTCGCAATCGTTTTTCTTGCCCATCCACACCGGATGCTCGACGGTGATTCCGTACTTTTCCATCTTGAGGGCGGTTTCTTTGAGCTTGACTTGCTGTTTGGTCTCTTTCCACCATTTACGATTACGGGCGGTCAAGGCCATATCCGCATTGTCTTCACCGGATTCAAGGTCAACGACTTCGGCCACCGGACGCCGGGCGGTTATGTTGGATACGGTTCGTATGACGTTGGTAAAAAACAGGTTGACCGTAACCTTTGACTTGCTTTTCTTGCGAAAGGCCGCGCCTTTTTGCCAGTGGTCGCCTCGATACATGGCGTATGCGTGTGTCCACTTGTGCGGAAGTCCCTGGCGCTCCTTTTCCCTTTGGGCATCTTCGAATAGAAGCTGGCCGAACTTTCCAACCGCTTCCTTGTCTGTGTCCGGCGGTAAATTCGCAATATTGTAAGTTTTAAACATTCAACGTCCTCAAACGAAAAAGGCCCGATAAAACTCTGCACGAGTGGGAGGTGGCACTCTGCACGTTCTATCGGGCCGCGTAATACCCGTTTCCGGGTTAAGGGGTAACCGAGTTTATGTTATTTATTCAATTTCCAACTTCCTCTTAGGCATCAAATAAGCATTATTAATCATACCCTGCGTCATATTGACTTCAAGATTGACAGGCCCGGTCATGCCCTTAAAATGGGCCTTGGTCAGCTGTTTGGAATATTTAGCTATCAGATTATTCAAGCGCCGGGAGAAAGCTTCACTCGGCATCTGGACGTTTTTTACACCATCGTTTTTCATGTATGATTCTACCCTTTGAAGTCGGAAATAGTTCACCGCAGTATCGGCATTCAGTACCTTCGTAATCGTCAGTTTCTTCAATAATTGCTGTGGTTTCCTGCTCTCGGGTGATAAACGTATAATTATCATTCGACAGCGGATTACCACAACCCGGACACGGCCCGATTCCCTCTGACGTTAAATCACAATCATGGGGGATATCGTCGATGTGTTCCTTGAATTCATCCTTTAACCTAATCATAGCGGCATTGGCCGGGCGGTTAGGATCGTACTTTTGTACGAATTCGCTTACCCGGAAGTTGGGTTTCTGGAAACTCCTAAACAAAATACCGCGATCATCAAGCTCAAAGCGCTTATCCTGATCATTGGTCTCAAAATAACATTCTCTGCACCATGGGCATATTACGTCAAGTGGCATATGGTTCTACCTTTTCAATAACATCTAAAATTTGAGACAAAACAAATTGGACTCTACAATAAAACATATTGCAAGTAACACCGGCAACAGGAAGAGTTTCGTTGTATTGCTTGCCATGATATTTAGCCATAACCTTTTCCATGTAATTAGCCAAATCCCCATCAAGGGTAGTCTCCTGAATACTCCCCGGATTTTCAGTTTCATGAAAAGCTAAAATTAGTATCTTAGTTATGGCATCTTTGGATTTTTGGTCAAGAATCATAACTCACTCTTCCCCTCAACACCCCGCGCCTGTCGATCAGCAGTCCGATGATTCAGCCAATGCAAAGCCTCTTCCAACTTCGTCAACGCCAAAGCATTTTCACGGCAAGCGAAATCTCCGGCTTGAAAACATTGAAGACGATCAATCACAATGGCGATCAGGTCTTCCTGGAAGCATCCGTTGACACCGTTCTCTTTGACCGGGCCTTTCTGGAACTTAACATCTGCATATTGCTCCGGTACATAGATACCACCATTAGGATTCCTGGTCTTCATTATTTTATATCTATGACATGCACCACCATCGCCGGGTTCATCCATAACGCATAAAGAAGTGAAACGTTTTGTTCCCATATTTATTTCTCGCAATGGTTTTTCCTTTGGTTTGGCATCACTGTGTTCATCTAAGCCAAAAATGGCCGAAGCAGCTAATCTCTCTGCGTATCTTTGAGTTTCTTTAAGTTGTTGTTTAAATATAAGCATTTTCTCGCTCTTCCGTCGCTCCAACTCACCCGCTAAGTCATCATTTGTGAACGTTTTTAAAGCTTTCTTTCTTTTCCCCTCAAGGTCCCAAACCATTAAACCCCTCCGTTTTTTTACTTAAATAAACCGTCAAATACCGCTTCTTCCCAACCCTGAGTATGATCTGATCGTGAACAACATCATCAAGGGTTATCTTCTGGTCAAAACATTTAACCCGCTCACCGTTGACATAAGCCCCACCCTGGTTGATTAATCGCCGGGCATCACCTTTTGATTTCGACATTCCAACATCAAAGAACAATTTAAAGGCCGGGTATCCTTCTTTTAGCCGGTCCTTATCGATAAGAACCTTAATGTTTTGTGCTGGAAACACCCTTTCATCCAAGAAGTCATCGTGTGCCCTTGTTGCTCTTTCTTGTGGTGTTTCCAAGCTGCTACGCATTCGGTTCGGCATATTTCTCCGCCTCTTTAATCATCCGATCCATGTTAAACTGTTTAATAAACTTCTCGTTAGCCGCTTTGACCTCTTCAGGATCTTCTTGCTTTTCCGGGGGAGACGTTTCAAGCAGACTGTCAGTGAAATCGTCATCAACGGTGAACGCCTCCGCCTCGGGCTTGTGTTCCTCGTGAAACATTGATTGGCCGGCGTACTTGGTTTTATACACAAGTACGCCGGTGATCACAGCACCCATGGCCGTCATAAAGGCCCCGGCGCCAAGCATGGTAATTATTTGCCAGAAGGTTAGGGTCATTAATCTTTCTCTATAAACATTTCCCATAAAGGCAAATGGTCTTCATGGAGTTTCTTGTTTTTACTAAGTGTTTCCAAGGCTTCGGTTATCACATCCGTTGCCTTTTCTCCGATCTCGATCTCTTTTTTAACATCAACCGCATCATCCCAAATCGTCATATTGTTTTGATGCTTGAAATTGAGAACCTTGTGTTCTTCCTCGCTGAACGAAAGGTCTTCTCTCAACTTGCGGATAATTTTCAGGGTTGTAATGTCACCTTCTTTAGGTAAAACACTTACCAGCATTAATCGTTCTCTTACATTCAATTCCATATCCACCTCGTTTTCTCACCTCGTTTTTGAAAAGCGGGAAAGAGGAGAGGTGAGGTCCTCTTTATCGGCTTGCGCCTATCCCGCTTGATTCAATTTTAGCCATGCAGCGAATCATACAGGGGTATGTAATAAGCCACATCGTTAAGCAGTACCCGAATACACGCATCCGCACCCATTGTTCCAGCATCAGGCGCAGTGGCCGGAACTAACGCATTTGAAATTACTGGATCTGTACCGGCAGCCGGAAGATCAAATAAGTTGGTTGCCCGACTGATCGCAATTGCGTTTGTCCATGCAGCGGTTCCGACATCACAAATGCCAATAGCATTGGCTGATCCACTATCCATGGCAGGACTGTTTAAAAATGCAACAAAACCACACACATCCGTAGTTGCCGTAATTGCGGCTCCACCGCCTACCCTGGCCATAACCCCACAAGCTCCAAAGTCGTAGGCAGAATTCACTACAACACCGGAAGTATGGCCTTCAAACGTACCAATCAGACCGGAATGAAGGTGGGTAAGTGTCGTTCCTTTCACAACCACTTGACCCATTAGACCGTATGTTTCATGGGCGGCTGTCATAGACGATCCGCTTACAACATGGCGAAATCGTCCACATTTAGCACAATACGCACTTGTCAAATCTGTATTGGTAGCCCCATGGACTTCCATTGTTGAAAGTTGACCGTCCGTATAAACATCCTGATCTGTCGAGAATACTACTGCCGAAGTCGTAGCCGCACTTCCGGCAAACTTGCCAATCCGCATACCCATAATGACGGACGGACCATCAATTAGGATACCTTCGGGCCAGCTTGCGGCACCCGCTGCCTTGTCAATCAAGATACCGGCGCATGTTCCATTGTTTGTAATAGTTCCGGCTCCAGTTGTCTCAACGTGTACCCCTGCGAATTCACCACCTGAAGCAACGGTTAAGGCTGTCGTAATCTCCGCCGAAGCATCAAAACATGAAAAGGTTGCTCCGCTACTACAGGCATGGGTGCCAGCCATTTCCAGATAACCCTGAACACCGGTATAAATCCCGGTTGCCACATCAACACCGTCCAGAAGCTTAAGCTGCCCCATTAATGCGCGTATTGAAGCACCGCTTTGATCAACAGTAAGTAGGAGCCTGCCAAGTAAATTCCTAACACTACAACCGATATTACTCCCGGAATCATCGGCAAGGAAAGCGGCATTATAAGTATTGTCAGAAGATAAAATTACGCCGCCATCAGCCGTACTTTGATAGGTTCCCGTTACAATACTGGGGGTTGTTCCTGCATCTGCGAATGTAAAACCGTCGCCACCAGCATCAACATAGGCTTTAATGCTCTGCTGCGTCGCTAATCCCCGGTTATCATCGGAACTCAAGTCGTCTTCATCATAAACATCAAAGTACGCATAGTTCCCCATTGCCGTTAAAACTTTGTCGTCTAAAGCTGCCATCTTAAATCTCCTTCGTTAGTTGGTTAGCAGAACTCTTTAACTCACTATTATCTAATCGCTAAACTCAGCGTAACAACCGTAGCCGCAACATCATCCTCAGTGATCTTGATCTTTATGAACCGGTTCGCCTTGGCATCGTGACAGTAAATCGTCGGCGTAGCCTTCGCAATAGTATCGCCAAACCCGGTTGCGTTTTCGACAAAAGTTACTCCATCGACTGACTCTAATATTTCCCCGGTAACTGTCGCCGCTCCATCGGACGCATGAGAAATCTGAATTTGAATGATCCCACTCGTATGGCTGATATCAACGGCGTCAGAGGTCAGCGTTCCGTCTTTAGCAAGACTAACAGTTGCCGCATCCTCAGCCCATGAACCATCGCTCTGTAATTGTCTGAATGTTAAAATGATGTTTTTATTCATTGGTTAAGTCCTTTTTTAAAACTCCAAATTAAACGCCTCGCCCCCGGACCCCTCCAGCCACGGCTTGCGCTGCAACAACGTGTGAACCAATCCGCCCAAAGCGAACATGGCCGGATATTCCTTTGCTCTCTGTCGCATCTCTAACCGTGTGACCGAATCGTTTGATAATGTTTGGATGTGGTTTCGGATCTTCTCGTTCTGGCCGATGATTAACATCTTATGTCCGGTCTCATCCTTTGTCAGCGCCGCAAGTACCTGTCTAACATACGTTTCAAAATGGTCCTTTTCATAGAAATCATCCGGGGAGTAGATCCAAAAGCCATGGCCGTCACCATAACCGTCCTTCTCCCGGAGTTTAAAACAGATATTCAACGTAATAGGAGTGTATCGGGTGTCATCTCCGAAGAAATACCGCATCAGCTCGGAGCTATCCCAGTATCCGTATTTTTCCCGGAGGCCCACACAACGCAAAAGCAATCTCGGAACATTCGAATCTTCGATCTCTTCAAGGATTGTCATCCGGCACAATCCATCGTCTGTCTTATTGACACCTATAACCATGGCATAGCCGGGTATGCTTTCCCATGGCCAGCCGATTGCCCCGGCAATGTGGTAATACTTTTCGCCGGTCTCGATATTCTCATAATACGTCGGCTTCGGGACTTCCTTTTGCCCGGTGACAATCGCCCAATCTTTACGCGCCTGGGTCTCTTCGATGCTGTCACGCCGGGCTTGGATTATGCTTGGGTAGTGTTCTCTCATGTCAAATCACACTCCCCAAAGAAACCCGCCCCAAACTGCCTTGCCATGGTCTCATAGTTAAACGCATGTCTGAAATGATCCGGTCCGAGCTTGATATAAACATATCGCTTTGACCCTGTTTCCTCATCCTCTTCCAGCTTCTTAGCGACATTGTGTAATTGCTCGGCAAACATCCGCACCATGTCATTCTCCCGTGGCAGGATTATCTTTCGATTGGATATCTGTTTATGCGAAGCGTCAAGGCTCTCGGTTCTATTACTCGCAACGATAAACTCTTTGTCATTCCAGGCGTATGATCCCTTCTGGTGAATGTTGTAATAGCTCAACCACACACGGTCTTTATGTTTCTTCGCAAACTCCCTGGCGTTCCGTGTTTCCGGGAGTGCATCCACAACGCACCGGGACACATTAAAATTGTCCATTAAACGGTCCAGCTCTTCCCAATCACGGTAAACACCAATATGGATTATTTTATCTTCTTCGCCTGGGCATCGCTTACCAATGACAACATGCAGATCCTTCCCCTGATCAACGCCCATGAAGCACGGCCCGGGATCTTGGTTCTCAATGCCATGATCAGCGCATAGTCGTAATGAATCCTGAACGCTCAACCGATTCTCGGCTTCCACCCAGGCAATACCAATCTTCAGGTTGAATAAATCCGTTAGATTGTCAGTGGTGCGGTACATATGTAGGATTTCAGCAGGATCAACAAAGTGAGACCACAACTGAGAATACTGATATCCCCGCTTATCGGTTATGCTTGGATGCTTGGCGACCCACTGGCCAACTGAAGGATTTAACTCCGCATGGCACTTCTCACACGCCCGGATCACGCGCCCTTTGTGTTCGATGATTGTAGGTACATCCTTGTTTGCTTCTTTCGGGAATGTCCCCACCAAGTCCGTATAGTGATTACATTTGGGGCATTTTAACAGCCAGTACTTTTGATCTGTCTGTTGGAAGAACTTATCGACACCGTAATCCGGCAGGGTTGGATTGGATAGTTTGAGTTGTTCCTTGAATTCACTATGAGCCATACGCTCATATGCCATATCAACGGCTTTTTGTGGCGCTTCGTCAAGCTCGTCAAACACGATAAAATCAACAGGAATAGACTTCAAGCCGACTCTTGATTTCATGCCCCGGAGATAGAGAAATGAATTCCACACCCGTTTTATGTTCGCAGAGTCCGTGTCTTTGAGCCATGACTCTATTTCCGGGTTATCATCAATCAGGGCATTTATTCGACCCTTAGAGAAGTCGGTCACATCAGATTTAGACGGGAAGAGATATAAAATGCCACGGTAATTGCCGTACCTGGCGCCATACATCACCCGGAGCATAGCCTTTGAGGTTAGGCCCATTTGTGTTGCTTTGAGCTCTGTCTGATCGATGTGGGCGTCTTGGTAGGGTTCTCTGAGGTATTCGTGGTTTTTGTATGTGAATTGACGGCCATCTAATGTGATTCCGTCCACCCATTCGTGAAATGGTTTTACAACATGAAGTGAGGAAATAGCGTCGGGTGTGATCTGTCCGCGCAACATATCGGCCAGGTCTAACGGGTTTTCGGGAAGAGAATTATTTTGAATCGCCTGCAGCATTCTTTATTAATGCCTCCTTAAAGGTTTCAGCGTATTCAGGCCCTTTCGCGTCCTCAACCATCTTTATAATAGCGTTAAGTATTGGAGTATCGATCAAACTGACTTCATGTTTCTCAGACGGATAGTCCCCTCTAAGCTTATGGGCATCCATCCTGGCTTTCTGCCGAGTCGTCCAATCGGTCATATTGATTGCAATTACTGTTTCACCGTCGGTAAACTCCTTTTCTGTTTCGCCATCAACGAATCGTTTCTCAATTAAGCCCGTTGTTGTGACAATCTTTAACCCTTTCTTGGGTTTTCCTGTAGGGGTCAATGGAATTTCTGCCGATCCTTTTACTTTCTGAAACACGGTTTTTTCCGCGTTCAATTCTTTCTTTAATTTTTTAACTAAATACTCGGCTGTAATCCCATTTTCCCGGAACACCTGGTGTATTGGATTGCCAATTGCTTCGAGAGCATTCTTCGGGGTTTTCATAACAATATGCATCTTATATTATTAAAGAAATCGCTGTCAAATGGTAGACATAGAGTGGACTTTCATGGTGTGGACTTTATAGAGTGGTATTTATGAAATGGTAAAAATCATAAAAAAATATATGGCTTTTGAAATTATTTTTATTTTATTTCACTTTTTTTTAAAAAAAGCCTTGACAAACATTAAAACAAATATTATATTGTAATTAAGATTAACAATTAACAAGGAGGGATTGACATGAAATACAAAACAAAACAATCGGTTATTGACGCTGCTCAAAATGCTGGTAGCACTGCAAAAACCTACACCGGAGCAAAAAAATATATCATGGCAAACACTGCCAGTGTATTTGATGAACCAAAACCCGACCTCTGGTACAGACAAACAACACAAGAGCAGTGGATTGCAAAGGACCACGAGCGACGACTGTTAGCACGATATGTCGGAATGAAACGATTGCCGAGATATCTGTCAGCCGAGAATCGTCTGTTAATTCTGCAACATCCTGCCAACCGAGAGATGAAACGATTGCAAGAAAAGCCTGTTTATGTGCGTGCTCATTATGTCAATTATTGTTCTGATTTTCCGAGGATGCAGAAATTTGTCAGGGTTGCCGAAAAAAATCGTGGTGAATTGGTTGAAATGGATGAAATTGAAAAACACTCTTATAGCGTCTGCGATTTTGGCCGAAAAAAACGGACACATTGTGGAGACTCATGCTTATCGCCTGGAATGCGCACAGAAAGTTATGACCGGGGCCAAAACCCTTGGGGTGGTAAATGGACCCACTATGATTACTACGCTGATTATACTCTGATTTCTCCCGTAAATCATGGAAATAATTATAGTATGTATTATGTTGACGCTGATCATAATAGGCATACTGTATATGTAACCCAAAATTATATCAAAATCGGAAAAGAAGAACCACAACGCCGAAGAATTGCAACGCCGAAAACAGCTAAATTTCCAGTCCACATTCAGCGCCGAATTTTATCTGCGCATGTGCCGGGAATCCTGAGTGTTGATTATGACAGGGAAGAAAAGTCTTTGATGCTGGTTGACGGCTTCGGAGAACAATATCATTTACCCGAAATTCAAACAGTTAAATATGCAAAAAATTGCGTAAAAAATGCTATTGCAGCATTTCGCAAACGCCGAGCAGAAAAAGTTAAAATCGATATGCCTGAAAAGATATGGGTATCGGTTGAAGACAGTTATGACGCCGGGAATTGTCACACGGAAACAAATAGATTTGCCGCTGAGGTCATGAAAAAAATTGGAGCCGATGGGCATGTTTGTGTGCGCGCTGATGTAATTCTGGCAATACGAAATGATAATTACACGCGCCGAGCAGTATCATATGCAGCTACGCGAAATTAAAAACCTTAACCTCGAGGAGAAAAACCATGATTAAGACCGCACCAAGAATCTCAAAAACAACCGCTGAGTTTATCCCCGGTCAATTCCGCACCCTGAACGCAGGCTGTGAACATATCCTCAATAGCTGGCCGGGATTGTTCCGGCTCACACTGAATGAGCTAAAAGAACGGTTTTCGCAGGGGGAGCTTGGCATCATGTTGGACGTGATGAACGGCAGCATGATCGGTTCCGACAATTACGGACGCCATCTCACCATGAATTGCACGGACGGTGTTGCACTATACCGGCTGGACAAAAAATGGAACATTGAAAAAGATCCGTTTTTTGAAAAACTCGGAAACCTCACCACATTTCAAGCCGCGTGTTTGGAAATATGGGCAAATGCATTTTGGTATTCACAGACCGCAAAAAATTCAGAAGGAACTATTGAAGATTATATCAAATCACTTTTATAATTAAACCACCCCGGCTCCGGTCGGGGTTCATACATAACCATGGTCGATTTGTTTTTTTGCAATAAATTGTTTTACGATTGATGGATAGGCCCAAATCCTCGGGCTTTTATGCTTTCCTCTTAGGGTTTTAAACACCCAACCGCCTGATAACATTTCTTTTCCGTACTTTTTCCTAACCGTCTCCTCACTGATCATAGGAAACAGTTTTGCGATATTCTTCCATCCCTCAATATGTCTTTCGTTTTCACTCACCGGCCATACCCCCTATTAGTTTATCAAAATCCGCATTCATCAGCCACCATAAAACCTGACCAGCGGGTTTCCGTAATCGCTCTTCAGCGATATTACATATTTCCTCATACAAATCTTCACGGTCTGTAAAGTCCAGGGTGATAACCGGCTTATCTTTTTTAATCACTTCGGGCTTTTTGGGTTTATCACTTTCCGGATTATCCTCTTGTAAATAATTCCAGAGCGTTGATGCGCCGATTTTTAGTTTTAACGCAACAAGCTTCCGGTCGATACCATCTGCAACCATGGCCCTGGCGATACGTTTACGAGCGTCCGCGATAACCGGCATCTTAGAATCCGATGTCACTTTTTCGACAGAGATTCCCTCCTGGGCGCAATATTTAGGCAAATCGACAGAGACGGTGAACTTGCCGGTCTTCTTTTCGGGCGGCTCTTTATTCTCAGACGTGAAGGGTTTTTTAGAAAGAGCGTCGGCGGCTGCTTTTGCCCTTACGTGCTCTTCTTCTTTCTTCATCCGGTTATCTCTAATGCACTTCGAACACGTATTTCTGTATCCATCCTCGCTGTTGCCCGCCTTTTCAAAATACGTATCGGCGCGTTTTTTCTCTCCGCACTGATCACAATTCTTGTAATACAGGTTGTTTTCTTGTTTTGCCATTTCTCTTTTCTCCTTCGCTGTTTGTATGCCCCAGTGATCCGGCCGTGATTCTCGTAAAAATGCCATTGATGGGAAGAATTCTTGCTTTAACGCATCGTCGTACTGGATAGGAAGAGGGCAACTCGCGCATGGTTCATGGTTTTTGGGTGTTTTTAAATTAGGGCATTCATGACATGGCGATTTTTGCATGTTATCCAACAAAGCGTTTCAGTCTCCGCAGTATCAACCTTCGATCCGGTTTCTTAATCCCTATCGCTCGATATCGAGATAGCATCAAAGCGAACAAAAGGACGATATACACAAACAATAGAATTGCATCTTTCATGGTTTTTCTCCTTTAAAATGATTCAAAAACCCATTGTTTCTTCTTCCACTGAACCGCTACCCATCGAAACCAAGGGAACATTCTTGCAGCCATTTTAATTTTAACCCTTGCGTCATCACGCCAAAACCCCTTAACCTCGTGCATCTCAATTCTATCTGTTGTGATAACTAAAAAATCGGGCCGATAATGCGTTTTTTTGGCTAACCGAAAATTCAACTCATCAAAACGCCAATCTATTATCAATGCCGCTAACTTCATATTCTCAAGTCGTCGGGCATACCTCTCCTCTGTCTTATTCATCAGTGCGTATTTTGATTTTATTATTGGTTTCATTAGAGAATCTGCGCCCGGATTTCCTCAACCACCTTTTCGATCATGTTACACTCGGCCTTGATGTCCCCTGGTATATTTTCCAACACTTCAAGAAGGCAAAGTCTTCTTTCGGGTGGCTTTTCGCTTTTTGGGGATGGGCTTTCCACTATCCCGCAAATATCATCACATAGTTTTTCCACGGAAGACCGGACAGACACCAACCGATTAACAGCGTCTATTATATCAATATATTTTGGCCTTTTGTTATCTCCCATTAATTCTGCCTTTTCCATAATCAATCTCCTTTCATCATTCGGTTTAAGTTGCCTATAAACTCGACAAACTCCCATCGCAACTGTGGCAGTTCCAGATCCCCGTTCCGAAAATTAAAGACCGAAATCGATAACTTAAAGATCGCCGCGTAAATCCTATTCGCTATTTTGATTCGTTCTTTGTGATCCACATTTCCAGCCTTTTACCAACGCCGTCGCATATTCTACTGCAAACCTCCACTTATCCCCACACAACCAATACTTTACCGCCAAGATATATATTCTAATTATTTTCATTTCTTTACCCGCTTAAAAAATGCCTTTTTACTTTTTAAATATTCTTCAAGGCCCTCGAAGTCCATAACCTGATTAGGATCCGCCACCATCATCCACAACTGATCGCATTTAGTCGCTACTCGATACTGCCCCTCGCGGGTCTCGATATATTTATCCAGCTCTTTTGCCCGGGCCCGCCATGCGTCCCGGCTGTCTGTTAGCTCTGCGATCTCGACAACCTTTGCAGGCACGTTCCAGATCGCATCGTAAACGCCGATCACGGCAAAAAACATTATCGCCGCTGAAATCAACCCTAACCCTACGATCCAGGCAAGCCTCTTTGCGCCTTCCCATAAAATAACTTTGTCCATATCATCCATGGTTTATCCTCCCTATTGTGTTTTTCCGTAAAACATTAAAACTCTTTCCGATATCTCATCCTTGGTCATAGTGAAAACACCATTGTTTGAGATTTCAATAAGGCCACGTTTTAGCCTTAATTCTTCTTTTGTGGTTTGCGCTATCCCTGGATTACGATACAGCCTTTTTCCATCGCCAGTAAAAACGGTGTGAGGTGCCAGGGTATTAAAAAAACGTCGCCAATTTTGGCATCTGCCACACGCCGCATGAGTGGTGTACGCAACTCCGAGTTTAAAATTCCATACTTTGTAATAGATAAGACCTTCCCCCCCGCACTCGTCGCAAGGTTCAGCTTCAAACTCAGGTTTTTCATAGTCTGTATGGGGTTTGTGTGATTCGTAAAGAGGACCAAACTGACTGATTGTCGGGAATTGAGATTTGAAAGGTTTACGCTCTGAAATGATCTTTTGGCAAATATCGTTAAAACTGGGCTGTGGGATGTAGTTTAGTTGATCGTAATATGATTTGGTGATTTCTGTTGTGATTTT
>Ga0180431_10000600_pt1 | contig 51413 bp, 49 predicted proteins | sample SS_ome_11_FD_132459 | JGI IMG/M metagenome (GOLD analysis project Ga0180431, IMG submission 132459) | Hypersaline lake sediment archaeal communities from the Salton Sea, California, USA - SS_1_MS_1 metaG | ecosystem: Environmental > Aquatic > Non-marine Saline and Alkaline > Hypersaline >... | reverse complement strand
TTCAGATAGATAACATTGAAATAGAAGACTCATTCAAAAAGCTTCAGAGTGAGGCTGATGATGCCCTGTATGAGGCAAAGTATCTCGGTAAAAATCGATACTGCATCTACTCAAAAGAGAAAGAAGGAGATTATCCAAAAATAAGAGAGCAGTATCTGAAGAAACGATTACTGTTAGAATGAATTGCATTCTCCGTAATGCTCTTTTTACATAGATAGCGTTAGCATCTTCATGTCAAACGGTACATGGAATGTCCCTCTTGCTCGGTGAAATACTGGTTGAATCAGGCGAGATATCAAACGAACAGCTCCTGGAAGCTCTTCAATTTCAGAAAGAAAATGGCGGGTTGCTGGGAGAAATACTCGTTGGTCTGGGATACATCAATGACGAGAAGCTCAAAGAGTATCTCAAAGATCAATGGCGACGTGCAAAGTAATTCGATTGTAATAAAAGGAAGAAAACATAAACAGGAACAGCCATCATCGTACAAACAAACCGTTAGGGGAAAGACTCTTACAGGGGACAGCAATGAAAAGGGTTTTACGAATAGTTGCTCTCCCCATCAACTTCAGTGCATTGGTATCCTGTGGTAAAAGGAAAAATCCTTTCAACTGAGCAGCATTCATACGCTGAGCTCATCCAGCATCCTGTAATAAGCGAAGGCACCCCGAATGCCCACCCATTTGAGCGGTTCGGGCGGAACAAAGGGGAGCGAGGCATTCAGAAGGGGGAGTTCCTTCCACCGATCACTATCATTGGCATAGAGATCTGCAATGACCTTCCCGAAGAAGAATGCCAGATTAACACCATGAGCATTATAGGATAACCCGTAAAAAATATTATTCAGCCCGCCGGTAACCCCCACTGATGCGCTGAAATCAAGAGACATCCCCAGAACACCGTTCCAGCTGTATTCGAATTGAATATGCGAGAGCTTCGGATACACCCTGATCAATTCTTGCTTCATATCAAGAAAGGCTTCATCGCGATCTACCCGATAGATAATGCCATTATTGAAGAAATAGTAGGCTTTCCCCCCGGCGACGAAGATACGGTTATCGGTGGTATTCCCGATATGGTAGAGATAATTCCTCCTGTCCGCAAAGGGTATCCTGTTCCGCCATCCCAGCTCAGAGAATATCGATTCGGAGAGCGGTGGCGTTACCGCCATCTGTGTATGAATGGCAAGCACACTGTTCTTAAAATACCCGAGCTTTGTCGTATAACCGTTCGTTGCCAGCACCACTGCCTTCGCTTTTACGGTGTGCTTCTGTTCGCCGACGGTGAGCGTTATTACTTCACCTTCCTCTATCGCAGAGACAGGGCTCTCCTCGTATATCACGGCTCCGTATCGCTCTGCAGCTTTCTTGAGAGCGTGAACCAGCTTCATGGGATTAATCTCCCAGACACGAGGATCGTAAAGAGCCCCGTAATACACATCGGTCCCCAGCGAATGAACTGTTTTCTCCCGATCCCACCACTCAATGGGAATACCGAGGGAACGCTCGGTTTCTGCATACGATTTCATCTCCGCTAACTGATTCTCATTGACAGCAACAGAGAGCTTTCCCCGATGGCAAATCTCGGACCCAAATCCTTCACTCCTGGCCAGCTGCTTGAGCTCGTGAAGGCTCTCAATGGTCATATCATCCATACGCTTATGTGTTTTAATATCGGAGAAAATTTTCATATGATCCTTAGCCGGCTGTGGCCCGACCAGTCCCCCGTTTCTTCCCGAACCCCCGTAACCCACATGCTTTGCCTCAAATACGGCAACAGAACGGCCGGGAAACATCTTCTTAATGTGATAGGCCGATGAGAGACCGGTATATCCTCCACCGATAACTGCGACATCCAGCTCAATATCTTCCGTAAGAGGTGAATTCTTCGGCGGCCGATAATGTGCCCAGAGGCTGTTATTGGAATCGAACTCCAACACCTCTTTGAACATCAGCGGTGAAGCGATTTCCATTGCCACGACTCCCACAGCCACACCACCAGCGGCAAGTGCAGATTTCTTAAAAAATCCTCTTCTCGTTGTCCCTTTATCCACCTGAATCCTCAGAGGTGTAGATTTTCTTCAACAGCCATGCAAAATTTTCACCCAGTGTTTTCATGGTATCCAGACCCTCGGTATCGGAATTGACGTCGCCAATCTGCCTCCCAACACCGACATTCCAATAGCTCGAACCGGGTATAATCATCTGATTGATCGTAAAAAAGTGATTAATTGAATCGAAAGCATGAACAGAACCTGCACGACGCATGGGTATCACCGCTGCTCCCAGCTTCCTTCTAAACATATCACCATTCGCTTTTGCCACCATGCCGGCTCTATCAATGAGCGCTTTCATATCTGCATTTATATCTGCAAAGTAAGTGGGAGATCCGAGAATAATCCCCTCCGCGGCGAGCATCTTCTCGATGCACTCATTCACGATATCGTTCGTCACCGAACATCGCTGATTCTTGTTCTCAACGCATTTGAAACAGGCGCGGCAACCGGTTATCTTCTTGCCGGCGAGGTCTACAAATTCAGTTTCAATGCCCTGATTTTCCAGCTCGTCGAGCACAAGCTTGATGAGTATCGTCGTATTGCCGTCCTTCCTGGGACTACTATTAAAAGCTACTACCTTCATGTGAACTACCTCCTCATTAACGATTGAATTATTCAGCTCTTATCCTTGAAAGAGTAATCGTCTGATTGCATCTCCTACCGTTCGCACGGCATCAGGCGGTCATATACACGCACATTCATATAATACCCTTGAGATAGGTGTTTATAAGGACACTTCCAAAAACAACGTTTTTGTCGTGCTCCTTGTGAGCAGTATTGTAAAACCCTTTTCATCTCATCAGTTTCACAGGTTGAAAAGAGTTTTTTTGTGCTCATAAGGACACTTCCAAAAACAACGTTTTTGTCGTGCTCCTTGGCCAGCGTTGTTTTGCACATCCTGTGCCCACTGGCATGCGCGACATCGTGTCGCTGTGAGCAGTATTGTAAAACCCTTTTCATCTCATCAGTTTCCTGAAACTACCGGGTCATGCTAAAACCGGATGACTCCAACAAGTCCGGCACTTAGAACGGCAACGTGCCGACGAGACTCCGGTAAACCGCTTCGGTGCTCTCCCCTGAAACGACCTTCACCAGCCCGTCCGCTTCCATCTTCAGAAGGTGAGCAAGAATCTGCAAACGGCCTGCCTGGCGCAGTATGGGGTGCATATCAGCATAAATCTCCTCCGCCATATCCGGAATAGAACGGTTACCGGATTCAAGCTGCTTGAGGATCTGTATCTCACGTAAGACCCGATGGGCAATATATTCATCAATTTTGGCATAGGGATCATTAATGGGTGATCCGTGACCGGGTAATATTCTCTTCAGCGGGAGAGCCGCCATGCGGTGCAGACTCTCCATATACTGAATCATGTCTCCGCTGGGGGGAACAATGATAGCAAAGGTGCTCCCGATGACCTGATCACCGGTAAAGAGGGATCCGCTCAATTCCTCAAGAAAACAGAGATGACCTGCCGTATGACCGGGCATGTGAAAAACCCGTATTCGTATTCCGGGGACATCAATGATATCTCCTTCATCAATTGTATGGTCAATTGACTCCTGTGGAAACATCTCCCTGAAAAAAGTCGCCTCATACCGATGCGCGTATACGGGTGCCCCGGTCTCTCGGATTATTGCGGCAAGCGCACCGACATGATCAAGATGCGCATGGGTTATGAGAATCGCTTTCAGATTGGGCTTCCCGAGATCCCGCCAGGCATTGAGAATGCTATCGATGGATTCCGGTGTGGGATACCCCGCATCGATGATGAGCATCTCAGCGGTTCCGAGAAAGTAGACATTACTCACCTCCCATTCAGCCGGACCGAAAGGCGGCATCTGCAGTCGTCGGATGCAGGGGGTGATGACTTCCATCGACTCAGGAATCCTCTCCCTGCTGCTTGATAAGCATGCTCGCCATGAGATATGCCTGATTCCGATCCTCAACCTTCGTCGCATCATCAAGTGACGAGAGGTTGATTCCGGCATTCAGCGCCTCCTTGGTCATCCGAAGTCCCATCGGCGATTTGCCGATCATCTCCTCTGCCATTGCCCGCGCAGAAAGAAACAGCTCTCCAGGCTCACACAGCCTGTTTACCAGACCGATACGGTATGCCTCATCAGCAGGAACCCTGTTGCCGGTCATGCACATCTCAGCGGCATGTCCCCATCCGACGATCCGCCAGAGGAAATAGCTCGAACCGACATCGGCACCGCCAAGACCGATGTTAATGTACTGCGCGCAGAAGACGGCATCGCGGCTCGCCAGCCGTATATCTGAAGCAATCGCGAAAGAGAGACCACCACCGAGGGCATAGCCATGAACCGCGGCAATAATGGGCTGCGGACAGGTCCTCATCAACCTGATGATTTTCGAGAATCCCTTCTGCGAATAGTAAATCGCCTCGGAGCTGACGCCCTGCTTCCTGAATCCGCCGCCCTCCTCGAAAGCATCCTTCAGATCGACACCGGAACAGAACCCCTTATCACCGGCCCCCCGGAGAATGAGAACCCGCACTCCTAAATCGTTCTGCCGTTCATTCCAGAAGTGATTGAGTTCATCAAGCATCTCCCGATTTATGGCATTGACCACTTCCGGGCGGTTATAGGTCAGGATGCCGATACTGCCATCAACGTCATAGGAAAGCGTTTGATACTCCATGTAATCTCCTTATTATCTCAATAATCGCTCCCACGCCTCTGCAAAATGTTCAGGTATAAAGGAAAGATGTCAAGGGAAAACCGGTGCTCACCCTCAGTGTATGATAATGTGGCACTTATCATCGGTATTGATAGTACAGGATTGTCCAATGACTTCGTCCGGTTTCATCTGTGCCAGACGACCGGGTTCTCTGCCTTCGAGATTTGCAATGAACTGTCCCTCATCGGTGCTCCCGTGCAGAGAATCCATGGATCATTGTACTGACCGCGCGCCGGATTTTCATATATGATAGTATAACTCACAATCTCTACTGCACCGGCCGGAACGGAATCAATGGTCGGGCGGAATCTGTGCGTCTTCACGGTATGCATTTCGAAGCTCATCTGAAGATGCACCGGAAGAGAGAGCGCTCTCCTCCTCCACGAGCACAACAGCCTGGTGAGCAGAGGATGCTCCTGCAATGACAACCGGCCGCACTCTCCGGCTCCTCGTCTCAACATCTATTTGGCAATGATCATGTACGTCGCCAGGGCCTTCGCAACGAGATCCCCCTTCCCATTGGTTACCTCAACTTCACCAAGTGCGATTCTGCTTCCCTTATTAACGATTTTCGCCTCTGCCACGATTTCACCGCCGTTGATGGGCTTCAGGTAATTAATCTTCATCTCAACAGTGGCGATGGTCTCACCTTTCCGAGTCATGCCAACCAGGGCCATGGCAACAGCCGAGTCAGCAACAGAGAATATGGCTCCTCCGTGGACAACACCCATCGGATGAAGAAGCTTCTCTGCAAAGGGAAGTTTCACCTTTGCCCATCCCTTCCTGATATCAACGAGCTCCATGTCAAGGAGCGACCAGAAGGGAGTATCCGTGTTCATCTTATTCATTAACATATCTTTGAAGTCTGGAGAGAGATCTTCATATTCAGACATTTTGAAAACTCCTCTGTATATCCTTACTTATTCAACAGCAGATCTGAGCTCATTCATAAAAGGAGCGCGTTCCATCACCTCTATTCGATAACGGGGAGTGATGATGATCAATTCTCATCGACGCACATCAGTTTGATGTATTATAATTTGGGCACTCTGCGATAGCGGCGCTTCATCTACGCGAGAAAGTCCTTGCACCGGTGAATCCCGACAACCGGATTTAAGGACCAGTCATCCGCACCGACATAATCCCGAACGGCTTCAGTGGTGGGACCACCGCCGATGATAACATATCTCCCCTTCCGCAATCCGCGTTCCTCCAACAGATCGACTACTTTTTTCATCGACTCAAAAGCCGGAGTAATTAGCGACGACATGGCAATAATCCGCGCATCCGTTCTGGCAACCTCATCGACGAACTTCTCGGGGGGAGTATCAACACCGAGATCGGTTACCGTGAATCCACTCGCATCGAAGAGCGTTGCAACAATATTCTTCCCCAGATCGTGAATATCACCCTTCGGCGTCCCGATGACAACCGATCCTATTGAAGCAACCTCCCCTTTCCGTTCGATGAGCGGCTTGAGGGTATTGACGACCTGCTTGAATAGCTCACCCGAGAGGATGAGCTCCGAGAGGAAGTACTCACCGCTGCTGTAGAGCTCACCAACGATGTCCATACCCGACTTACACTCATCAAGAACAGCAAGTGGTTCAACACCACTTGAAAGCGCTTCTTGAACCAGGCGCTCAACGTCATCATACACCAGATTGCCGAAGGCAGCAGCAATATCTCCCATCGGCTGTACTTCTTTCACCGCTTCCTTCTCAACCACCGCTGCCGGATGGACCTTCCTGCTCACCTTCTTTCCTCGATAGCTCTTCCCCGTTTCAACCATCGCCCTGAGATTCTCAGGTTTGACATCAACAGGGCACTCGCATCCCGTGGTCAGCATGAAGCCGCCTCCGTCTCCCACCTCGTCGATGACCCTTTTGCAGTATTCGACAATCTCCTCGGGTTTTCCCAGCGACAGCAATGCCGCCGGCACATCCCCGCTGATGCACATGTGATCACGCAGAACCTCCTTGGCCTGAAAGATGTCAGTGGTTCCATCGAGATCGCAAACGCACTTTCCCCGGGGAAGCTGCTTGAGATAGGGGAGATTGATTCCCCAGTCGGTATCAAAGTGTAGCCAGGGCAGAATCCCCTCAGAAACAAAGGCATCGACGTAGCGCTGGAGAAACGGCCATTCAAAGCGCTCGAATATCTCCAGCCGGTAATAATACCCCGAACCACGCTCCAGAACAATAAAGGCGACGTTTTTGTCGTTATTCCTGCAGCACTGAATCGTATTGGCAATGATATCATCGCACGATGCCTTCATCGCCGCCTCAACCTTGTCAGGCACCTGGTAGAGATCCTTGGTGAACTCGGTCAGGGTGCGGCTGAGTGAAAAAGCCATCAATACCGAATCGACGGCTGCACCGAGAAATATCGGCATCCCCTGCTCCTCGCATATCTTTGTGTCCTCAACATACAGCTGATTGGAGAAGGTTTGCATGGTAATGAACTTTTCAAATGATTTACCGCTCATCTTTTCATAATGCTGATCCCAGAAGCTGTTCCAGCCGAGGGACGCTATCGCATCATAATCCTCACGGCTGAAGAGAACACGCTCGTCAATCTGATAGAGATCATCCTCAGCAAGCTGCTTGCCGGGAATGAGATTTCTGACGGGAGCGCCCATGAGCTTTCCGGGGAGCATGGGATAGTAGTAATTGGGCTTGCTCCCTATATCATACCCGAAGTCCTTATAACATCGGAGCAGCGCTTCGCGGGCGACATTGTGATCGCGCCACGCCTCCGCCTGTTTGATGCCATATAATCTCGGCGCCGATGTCACCAGTATGGGAAAAACCGGATGCCGATCAACCGGTTCAAGTGCAATGGCCGCTTCCATTCTCTCTAATGGCGTCATAGTCTCAGGAATCATACGAACCTCCTCATTGCTATTAAACTCGCTTCACAATCGACGCAGAGATTGCGAAAACTCTTTATTCTGCATCACAACGAAAACATCAACAAACAGCGGTGTAAATACGATCGCCCTTACCGGTATAAAATCTTTTTTTTGTATGTCTATTCATTTTTTCATTCTTCAGGGCATCCTCGAGAGGAAATTTGCATAACCGGCATGGAGCATCACATCGGTATATCTGAAAAGAAGGGGGCACCCATTCCGAAGCCCCCATCACAATAAATCACCTGTGCACAATCAACTATTCATTCAGTTTATCCCTGAGCTCTCGTTTGAGGACTTTACCGGCCGCACTGACCGGTATCTCATCGATAAAGTGCACCTCGCGAATGTGCTTGTACTTAGCCATCTTCTCATTAACGAAGTCCATTATCTCTTCTGCTTTTGCTTCCGTGTCCTGCTTGAGCTGCACGAATGCCACCGGTATTTCGCCACCCTTCTCGTCCCTCTTTCCGACCACGGCACAGTGGCCTACCTTCGGATGCTCGAAAATAATCTCCTCAAGCTCTCTCGGATAAACATTGTGCCCCTTGTAGATTATCATATCCTTTTTTCGGTCGGTGATGTAGAAGTAGCCATCCTCATCGTAGTAGCCGATGTCACCGGAATGCACCCAGCCATCGATGTACACCTGTGCGGTTTCTTCCGGCTTCTGCCAGTAGCCCATGGTAACCTGCGGACCCTTCATGCAGATCTCACCCTCCTTCCCGGGAGGAAGCGGCTCACCGGTGTTCAGGTCAATAACTTTGACATAGGTGTCGAAAATCGGTATTCCCACCGAGCCGGCTTTCAAGCCCTCCCGGAAGGGCGGATTCCCAATACCGATCATCACCACTTCTGTCATACCGTACGCCTCGCAGACCACGCCGGTGAAGGCATCGAGCATCTGCTCCAGAACCTGGACGGGCAGAGGCGCAGCACCCGAGACGGCAAGCTTGATCCGTGACATATCGACATCCTTGAACTCCGGATGCTGTACCAGCGGTATGTAGAGCTGCGGCGCCCCTCCCAGCATTTCCGCCTTGTACTTATCGACCGCCCTGAGGTATTCGGTTGCATCGAAGCGAGGAAATACTATCATGGTCGTTGCCCCGAAAACCATATTGTTCAGATAGCCGATGGTACCCATGGCGTGGAACCAGGGGACGACGACGAGCGCTGTTTCCCGATCCTGAATGGGGGGCTCCGCATCACCCATCTCCTTCTTATAGAATGAGTAATCCCTGGTGAGAATACCATCCTTGTATTCAACCTCACCGCCGGCGAACCAGAGATTGGCCTGTACAACGTTGACAACGGCATTGTAATGGGATACCATCACCCCTTTCGAGAGACCGGTCGTCCCCCCGGTATAGGCGAGATGTGCTATATCCTTCTTCGGGTCAATCGGTTCATTGATGGGATCAGTGCTCCCCTCCGTAACGAGATTCTGAAAGTCCTCACCCCTGGGAAGGGGCTGCTTGGTGAGAAGCTTTATCGGGGCTGAAAGCGGCGGATAGCAATCAGCAAGACTCGCGACAAACAGATTCTTAACCTTCGTCTTGTCGAGAATATTCGCTACGGAACCGAAGATGAGATCGAGGGTGATAAAGGTCTCCGCCCCGCAATCGTTCAACTGATATTCAAGCTCACGCTCACCCGCAAGGGGGGAACAGGGAACAAATATGGCCCCCAGCTTGAGCAATCCGTAGTACGCGATTGCAAACTGCGGGCAATTGGGCAGATGAATGGCAACCCTGTCCCCCTTCTTCACTCCTCTCGCCTTGAGAGCATGAGCGCATTTGTGGCTCAGGTCCAGGAACTCCTTATAGGTTATCTCCATCCCGCCGAACCGCATGGCCACAGTATCAGGATAGCGCGTGGCGGTTGAGTTGAGAAACTCATAGACAGGTATTTCAGGGTATTTCAGAGACTTCGGCCTTCCCTTCGGCCAGTACTTAAAATTTTTTTCCTCCTCCATGACAAACCCTCCCAGTATTAATGGTATGCATCATCTCATAATGGCGATGCAAATATTTATTTTTTGTTCTGAAACAATATCCCCGAGGCGAGAATTACGATACTCCCCTTTACTCAAAAAGTCAAGGTAAAAGTATATGTCTGCTCAATATTAATATGAATAGCGGTTTCATCTGTCCGCACATCACCTCTGCGGACTCCCCCTGAGGAAATCGAAAACGATTTTCTGAAATCTCTCGGGCTCCTCCAGAAATAACCAGTGGCCGCTCTTCTCGAATTTTACCATCTCGGATCCGGGAATTAATTCGTGAATCTTTTTCTGAAACTCCTCAGCAGTGGTTGCCACCTCCGCTTCACCATAGAGAATGAGCGTTTTCGCCTTAATATGTTGCAGATCGTCCCGAAAATCGTAATTCCCAAGCGAGTACCGCACCGCCATGGTGCTTGCAAACGAGGCATACCCCGGTTTAAGGTTCTGAAAGTTTTTCATATCGTAGAAGGTATCCTCAAAAATAACCGGAAACATCTTCATGAAAAATTCATTTGCCTTCTCCGGATCAGAGGGAGGAAGTCCGTACTTCAATACCAGCCGGAAGTGCCGCACGATGCTCTGTCGGTTTAAGCGCGCATAGGCGGAGGATATCAGCACCATCCGATCAACACGATCAGGGTACTCAACGGCATATCGCTGCGCGATGAGTCCCCCAAATGAGTGTCCGATGATGATTATCTTCTCATTGCCGACAAACTCTCGCCGCACCGCCTCAAGTTCCTGAACAAGGGCATTGAAGCTGTAGTTACGGAGATCAGGTTTTATCTGTGAAAATCCGGAGCCACGCTGATCATACAAAATAAGTCGATACTCCCGCTCCAGGAAATCGAAGGCATCCTGAAAGTAGTGACAGGACATGCCGGGGCCGCCATGAAGAACGATAACCGTCTTCCCCGACCTGTTGCCGGTTTCCCGACACCAGAGATCAAAGCTATTCACCGCGACGCATCGGGCTCTTCCCGCTGTATTCCGACAGGGGAGGTCCGCCGCTCGTGCAGGCTTCATTGCCCTCATCACGGCGAAGAGAGCGATACCGATAAGGATTATTAAACCAGCAGCTGCAAAGAACACTAACCTGAGTCCTCCACGCTTTGAACGATCTCCCATTTCGCCTACCTCCTTACATCCTATTAATGGGATTCCTGCAAGAATCCACTCATGGATTTTGCTGAGTCAAAATAATGAAGCACGGATCCACTGAAATGTATATGATAACTAGTAAGTGGTTTTATCACAGACTACACCGGCTCAAAGGCGTTTATCTCCTGAAGGAAATCGAGCAGTTTGAGATACCGCTCATCCCGCTTGCGGAGAATCTCCTCCTCGCTCCTCCCGCCATAATCGTATATACCCCGGGCGGTCTTCGCACCGAGATGACCCATTCTCACCTTCTCCTCGAGATAGGGATAGCTCACTCCCGCGGCTTTGACAACGTCATATATGAGATCGAGGCCGGTAAAATCGAGCGTCTGGACAACCCCCACAATAGGCAATCGTATGCCGAGGCTGTACTTCACCGCCAGATCAATCTCCTCCGGGGTTGCATATTCACCCGTGATGAGCTCATAGATGGCCATGCCAATAGCGCCCTGTATCTTGTTGACGATAAAGGATGGAATATACTTCTGCATAACGATTACTTTCTTCCCGAGCCGCTCCATCAGAGCAGCGGCAAAATCAACAGTGGTATCGGCTGTCTCCGGACCCGATGCAATCTCGACGAGGGGGATGATATGCGGCGGAGCGAACCAGTGTGTTATCAGCAGCTTCTGAGGATTCTTTACCTCAACGAAGTTGAAGATGTCCAGCCCGGAAGTATTGCTGGCGAGAACGGTATCGGGACAACACTCATCAAGCTGCGCGAAAACACGCTTCTTCACTTCGGCAACCTCAGAAACCGCCTCGAGGGCAAAGTCGACCCCTTTCGAAGCGGCGGCAAGATCTGTTGATGGATGAATGCGCCCAATAATTGACGGTATCTCATCTCGCGGGACCCTGCCGAAGTCGGCCAGCACCTGGAGGTTATTCCGTATCAGATGCATCGCCCGCTTCAACTCTTTATCGCTGAGGTCGACGAGGCCAACCTCTATACCGTACTGAGCAAATACCTGTGCGATGGAATGCCCCATCACACCGGCACCGACAACAACTGCCTGCCGTACCTCATTCGTTTCCATGCTCCCTCCTCAAAGTATTGAATATGAAGTAACTAATAAAATGCTGCCAGGCGAGAAAACGTTGTATATAGTACCGAGACAGGATTGTCAGGATAACCCTGTCATTCTGTCTTATGTATTGAAACCTCTAAAAACCGGTATTTACATCGATCCACAGATTGTAAATACCGGTTGCATCAGGCATTGTGCTCACAGCGACACGACGTCACGCATATCAGCGTGCTCAGGATGTGCGAAAAAAAGCCGATCAGGGGGGCATCATATCAATAGCTCTTAGGAGCACCCCTATTATTCTCCGGCAGAAGGTTTTAACTAAACCGCTTCCTCAGTGCTGATATATTCGATTCAGCTTCTTTGATCAATCGCTGGAAGAGCTCAGCAACCGTCGGGATATCATGAACGAGACCGACCCCCTGACCGCAGTAGAGAACACCCTTATCCACTTCACCGTCAGTATACATCGCACGAACCTTGGCGCCGGCACTCACGGAGAACATCTCCTCAGGGTCGCTCTGCGAAACCTCAAGTTCCAGCACCTTCTTCGCTGCGGCGTTATTCCATACGCGGTGAGAGGCTCGAATCGTTTTCATGATAACTTCCGTATCCGTCTCAGCAGCATTGAGAAGCACCTGTTTCAAATTATCATGAATAGGGCACTCCTTCGTCGCCATGATCCTTGTCCCGATGATAATGCCTTCCGCTCCCAGCGAGAGAACTGCCAGAAGTCCCCGGCCATCCATGACGCCGCCACCGCCGATGACCGGAATATCACCCACAGCGTCGACGACACTGGGAACCATAACGAGTGTCCCAATTTCGAGCATGCCAACAGCACCGCCGTTCTCATAGCCGACCACTTCGATGATATCGGCACCGAGACTGGCAGCCTTGCGAGCATATCGAACACCTGCACATTTATGAATCCAGGTCACCCCTGCCTCTCGGAACATCGGAACGAAATCCTCGGGAGCGCTGTGTCCCGATGTCTCGATAACCTTCACTCCCTCCTCGAGCACCGCCTTGAGAAATTCTTTCGGATCAACCGGTTGGAGCATCGGAAAGAGATTAATATTTACGGCAAAGGGCTTGTCGGTCAGGGATATGGTTTCCCGTATCGCCTCGCGAAGCTGGTCGATTGAATCCTTGTAGATAGCCGAAGCGATTATTCCCAATCCGCCCGCATTCGAACAAGCTGCGACGAAATCCGGCCTGGAGATATTCATCATGGTTCCGCCAATAATCGGGTATTGTATCCCGAGCATCTCAGTAATACGCGTCTTTATCATATATTCCTCCTGAAATAATTGAACCCAGTATCGCCATTCTCCTTAACACTGAATGTCTCCATCAGCGCCATGAGGGAAAAGAGACCGGGGAAACAGTATTCACATGCCATAATGATTATGTGAACCCGGTAAAAGTCAAGAAAAATGCATCTCGCAGTGTTGCTCACACTACTCACCCTGTACACCGATTTTCATCGCCGTTATGAGAAGAGACTGGTTCCGATTTTCAAGATGCAGCGCCTGCTCCAGCGAAGAAACGCCGAGGTTCTGGTTGATCGCCTCTTTGGTTAAAAAGAGACCGAAAGGGTTTTTCTCAACCATCTTCAGCGCAACGGTCTGCGCGACCTGCATGAGTTCCTCTCGCGGAACCATCCGGCTCGCAAAACCGAGTGCCATCGCCTCCTCCCCGCTCATGAAATCACCGGTGAGGAGAAATTCATTTGCCCTTCCTGAACCGATGAGCTTCGGGAGGAAATAGCTGCTCGCCAGGTCTGCTCCTCCGAGACCGATGTTGATATAAGCCGCATTGAACCGGGCTTCCGGAGTGATAATGCGAACATCGGCGGCCATGGCAAAACTGAATCCGACACCCGATGCTGCCCCGTGAACCGCCGCAATGACCGGCTGGGGGATCGTCCTCAGTTTGTACACCAGACGGGAGGCACGGGACTGGTACCGATAAATCATCGCCGGCACCTGCTCGAAGAGCAGTGTTGCCGATTCTTTCATGTCCATACCCGAACAGAATCCCCGGTCACCTCCTCCGGTAATAATGAGCACCCGACAGCTCTCACTGCAAGCAAGTGCATCGAGGAGCCCGTCAAGCTCTTCAAGCATAACCTGATTGAGCGCATTTATACGCTCAGGCCTGTTCAGGGTGAGCAGCCCAATCCCCTCTTCTTCCTGATACAGTATCGTGCTATAGCTCATGCTTCCTCCTGATATCGCTGAAATCTGATTACAACGTATACCATACGTTACCATACTCATACGTCAAGACTTCCTGCACAAAATTCGAGGCAGCAATTGAGTGGTTCATCCCTCAATCGCGGAAAATATTGTTGCACAATAGAGCCATTCATCCTTTAATAAAAGGGATGCGAAATTTCTCAGAGTGGCTTCATCGTTGCACCTGAAAAAGAGGGTACACATGATTGAGAGATTGTTCAGATTTTCCCTTGCAAGGTACGAAAGTGCCGATTTCGTTCTGCAGCAGAAGGCAAAGACCTTTTTGGTGATATGCCTGTCGATTCTCTTTGTCGTGATGCCGACCCTTTTTCTCTCGGTGATACTGCACCGAAGGGATGTGGTGGCCTTTTCAGCGATTCTCATAGGGTGCTTCATCACCGTGCTGGTTATCATCATTCTGATAAAGGGTTACTTCGCCACGGCGGCCCACTCGCTTTTCATGGCCCTGCTTATCCCACTCTGGGCAGTCATCTTTACCGACGATTTCACTCGAAGTCCCATAGAGGCGATGGACACCATCGTACTTGTCCTGGCCCTCCTCACCTTCACTCCTCTGATATTCACGAAACGGAAGGAGTGGATAATTGCTTATTTCACTATCAACCTGATCATCTTCTTCATTTTCATAATAAAGATAGAGGTTGACTTCGGTATCTCCGAAAAGACCCTGTTTGAATACCTCATGGACAATACCATTGCCTTTATCTTTGTCGGATTAATATCCTATCAGGTATTCAACATCAGCAAGCAGGCGCTCGACAGAGCACATGCCGAGGTGCAGAAGAACATCGAGCTCAACAGAAATCTGAAGCAGAGCGAAGAGAACTATCGGAATATATTCCAGAACGCACAGGTCGGACTCTTCAGAACGAGAATGGAAGACGGTAAAGCCTTCGAGAGCAATGAACAGAATGCGAGGATGTTCGGCTATGCAAACAGGGAAGAGTTCATTCAGCAGTTCATCGCGAAGGATCACTACGTTGATCCGAACGCCCGCGATGCTATGCTCGGGATAGTTCAGAGAGATGGCGAGGTCAGGGGCTATGAAGCGGAATTCAGGCGGAAGGACGGCTCCACCTTCTGGGTGCGCTTTTCCTCAAAGCCCAATTATAAGGCGGGGTGGAACGAAGGAGTCGCCGAGGATATAACAGAGCAGAAGCGAGCCCAGGAAGCACTCCGTGAGAGCGAAGAGAAGTACCGCACCATCATCGAAAACATCGAAGAGGGATACTACGAGGTCGACCTCGCCGGAAGCTTTACTTTCTTCAATGACTCCCTGTGCAGAATCTCCGGATTCTCACACGAAGAGCTCACCGGAATGAATTTTCGCCGCATGCTGGATCGCGAGAGAGCCGAGAATATATTTCGCACGTTTAACAAAGTGTATCGAACGGGAAAACCCGAAAGATCATTCATCTGGGAGATACCGACAAAGGACGGAATGTTGAGAAGCATCGAGACATCAATTAGCCTGATAACAGATCCAGCCGGCATGCCAACAGGCTTCAGGGGAGTTGTCCGGGATATCACCGAACGGAAACAAGCCGAAGAGGCGCTCAGAGACGCCGAGCACGAAAAGCGGATGATACTGGACAGCCTCGTTGAGCATGTCATCCATACCGATTCTGACATGAGAATACAGTGGCCCAACAGAGCAGCGTGCGACTCAGCATCAATGAGCCGCGAAGAGCTCATCGGTCGCCACTGCTATGAGATCTGGCCGAAGCGCACCGAGCGCTGCCCGGACTGTCCCGTCTTTACCGCGATGAACACCGGCCAGCCCACGGAAATCGAGAAGACAACGCCTGACGGGAGGACCTGGTTTATACGCGGATATCCGGTGAGAGATGCCGATAACAAAATGACAAGCGGAATAGAGGTAACCCTCGATATAACCGATCGCAAACAGGCAGATGAGCAGATCAAAAATTCTCTCAGGGAGAAGGAGGTTATGCTCAAGGAGATACACCATCGGGTGAAGAACAATATGCAGATCATATCAAGTCTCCTCAACCTGCAATCCCGGTACATACGGGATGGCCATGACAGAGAGCTGCTGCGGGAGAGCCAGAATCGCGTTCGCTCGATGGCGATGGTTCATGAGAAACTCTATCAATCGGAGGACCTGGCAAAAATAGACTTCGGCGGATATATATCTACTCTCACGAGGGAGCTTTTCCACTCCTATCCACTCGACGAAACGAATATAAAACTGGACATAAAGGCAAAAAAGATATTTCTCGGTGTTGATACCGCCATACCCTGTGCACTGATCATCAATGAAATTGTAACAAATGCGATGAAGTACGCCTTCCCCGATAAGAGAGAAGGGATTATTGAAATCGATTTAAAAAAATCAGAAGATGAGTATATCATGGTGATAGGTGATAACGGGATTGGAATTCCGGATGAGATCGATCTAAACAGTGCAGAGACACTGGGGTTACAACTGGTGAATATGCTGGCGACACAGCTCGGGGGGACCATTGAGCTCGACAGAACTGCCGGCACGAAATTCACCCTTCGGTTCCCCGTGAAAGTCTAAATCTCTGCACGTCCTGTTATCGAAAGCAGACATACTCCCTAATTGGCAAAGGGAGCAAAGAGATAATCGCGAAAGATGCTCCTGGGGTTTCTATCAAAATAAGGATGCTGTTCATTGGCAGCTTCATGACAGCCGATACACATCCTGCCGTCGATTCGCATGCTCGCCTTATCACCCTCCTTTATATAGTAGAGCCATCCGTTCCTCGCATTCGGATCATTGCTCCGCTTCTCCTGCAAGCATGTTGTTCTTCACGGCAATATACAGAACAGTGCTCTCTCCCATAATGGCATTTTCTCTGGATTCGATAATTGTCGTATTCTGCGATTCGAGGTAATAGTAAATGGTAACGCCAATTCCCAGGGAAAGAATAACCGGTATGATGATTGTCACCCGTACTGAAATCCTCTTGAGGAAATGGATTCTCCCCGAGTTATTCCCCGTATCACTCATCACAGAATCCCCCCTCCGGTTCTTCGTGACAGGTATGATATCTCTTTTCGTATAGCAAAACGATTATGTGAATATCATAGCGTACCGACAGGCGCTTTCAATAATTTTCCGAACCGACAGTGCACAAAAATACATTTCCAACAGCACCACAATACATTCAGATAACCCGTTCACCGGGAGGCTCAAAAGAGCTCTCTCCCGAGAAAAAAGATTTGAATTTTATCTGAAATTATGTAGATATACCGCAGGGGGGCGTCGCGGCAAATGTTCGCGCCTATCCCGCAGAAAACGATCCCCGATAATCTATAAACAGAAGGGCTATCTTCATGAAGATACGATCACTTCTCCTTGCCTGTCTTCTTACCCTCATGGCTGTTTGTTTCTTTACCACGGAAGAGCTTTTCTCTTATCCGGTGAGCATTGAACAGGCCAAATATCATATCACGATTCTCAAAGACGGCAAGAGTGAGATATTCTATCAGCTCACTTTCAGGGAGCTCGAATCGCGAGATCGAATTAAAGCTATCGGACAGTTTATCGAACCCGTAACCTTTCTCGAAACCTACGGTACGGCGAAGGGAAAGCGATTCAAGGTTACCATGAAGAGTGCGGGAAACGGCTACTACGCCGCGCTGTTCAACATCAACACGCAGAAAAATAATCTGTACACCGTACATCTCCGATTTAAAATGGAAAAGCCGGTATTCGACAGCACGACCTATCAGGGGCAGGAATACGCCTTCTTCTGGTGGTCACCACTGCAGTGGAGCCTCCCGATAAAAAAACAGATTGTCGAGATCATACTCCCCATTGAGATACCCCGCCGCTACCGGAAGGCTGAAATGATTAAGGACGATCTGGTGAACAAGCATGGTCTGATAACGGGCGAAGGTACAGTCAGCAGCCATAGCCGATGGATATACTATCCGTCACTGTGGAAGGGGAAAAACTACCTCTCCATTCACGCCGAGAAGGAGAACCTGGTTCCTAACGAAAAAGAATCACTCGGCTTTTACATACCTGCCACCTCTGTCTCCGTTGGCGCGCCGGGCGGCACATATGCCTCAAGTGAATTCACCGTGGGCAAACTCATCGATGAGGGAACCTATACGATAAAGAGCGCACTTCTGAGCGTTACACTTCTCAGACCGGGAAAGGATTTACGCTCTCTCACCGAGACGAGCGCCATTGAGCTCATTATCAACAACAGCGGCACAAGAAATATCTTCAGAGAAATAATTCACCTCGGCGTTCAGAAGGGGAGCATCACCCCCGAGAAAATCACTGTCACCGTCGACGGCAACGAGATACAGGCAAAGCTCAGAGAAACCATCACCGAAGCGAAACGGTATGATACCGCTGCTTTCGATCTCATACTGAAACAGGTTATTGACGCGAGCACGGTCAAGGTCAGTATACAGCTCAACAGAAACATCGTCGCAGAGGTAATTCCCGAGCTCTTTGACAATACATTCAGAGCGACATATACCTGGCCTGCTCTGACCTTCACCTCGCCCCCCGAAATCATCAGAATGAGGATCACGACCCCCTTCCAGTCAACCTTTGATACTGAAACTGCCGACTTTCCCATGGATGACAAAAGGCTCCCTCTCATAATCGATCCTGCAATTGCGGAAAACTTTTCAGCCATGCGTCTCGTCAAGCGATACGAGACCACGGGAGAGTCCTATCTTGATAAAACGAAAAAGAAGAGATACTATCCCTATGTGAATATTGTCGCTTCGCTTAAAAGCAGCAATCACATTCCCGCCATTCCTCTCTTCTTCGAGGTGCTTCCAGCAGAATTCGAAATGACGGACAGTTTTGCGCTACGGACCCTTTTCAATGACCTCCTCAAAGGCACCTTCTCAGAGACAGACTTCGACTTCCTGAAAACAATTATCGGAACGCTCATTGCGCATCTTCTCATGGCTTATTTCCTCAACTTTCTCTATCTCGGGATTCAGATAGCGATATTCGGCCTGCCGCTCTATCTGATCGGAAAAATCATCAAGTTCGATCTCTTCAGTAAGGTTTTCTTTCCACGGGGACGGAAGAAATTCAGCATAACCTCGGGATACATATTCAGCCTCAACTGCATCCTGGTTCCCTTTCGCATTCTCTTTTACCTCGCTGCGGGAATAGTCACCCTGCTCCTGAAGCTCGCCTCATTCCACCCCGCCATAAAAAAGATCTTTGAAAAGAAGCCGGAATACATCGCTCCCGAGATCCAGATAGAGACATTCAAGACAACAGAAACAGTGGAGAACCTTGAGCCCATTGAAGCGGCAGTTCTTCTGAACAAGCCCTCAAAAGCGATTAACCTTCTCATCATGGATCTCTTCAGGCGGGGATACATCGACATTCTGAACCGCAATCCCCTTCAGGTGAACATACTGAACCGATCCGAGGAGGGATTACAGCCCTATGAGATCCTCTTCCTGCAATCAATTGCCGAAGACGGAACGCTGAGCAAGAACAGAATTCCGGTTATTCTGAAATCAATCTCAAAGTCCCTGCAGGGGAAGGTCTGGAAGGCGGATGTTGAGAAAACAGCTGAAACCTATACCAGAAAGATCACCGGCCACTGGAGCGATTTCGATTCGGCACCCGACTACGGGAAACAGAAGCGCTACTTCGAGGAGTATCATCCCTGGATTGTCCTTCATGACAACTTCGAGCGGGGAACTTCCACTTTCATGGAGCAGGCAAAGAGCGATCCTGAACGAGGTGAGACATTTACCTTTTTTGATAAGCTCTCGGATACAACGACCTCTCTTGGTGACAGCATACAGGATTTCTCCGAGGGCATTGTCGAGAACGTCGAGGATATATCGAGCAGGGTCGTGGATAATATCGAGAATCTCTTCACATCCCCGGACGTCAAAACCGCAGTGGAGAATGCGGTCAACCTGCCCGAGAACATCTCCTCATTCAATTACGACGCCTGTCATTCGGCCTGCCACTCGGCATGCCACTCAGCCTGCGTTCACTCGGCATGCCACTCGGCCTGCCACTCGGCATGCGTGTGCCATTCGGCCTGCCATTCTGCGTGCCACTCGGCCTGCGTCTCGAGCTTCTAGGAGAAAGAAATGACTATTCTGGAATCATACATTCAGGATTTTCTCAGTGCCACGAAGGAGGTCATTCATCTCCGGGAGATTGATCGAATCCTCATTATCAGACCGAACAAAATTCAGCATCTCAACGAATCAGCTTTCGAGATGCTCGATGCACTATACAACAAGAAGCATCCTGCGGGAACAGTTATCGGCACCCTCGCAAAAAAATACCGGGTATCCGCTGCGCAGCTGGAAAACGATCTCCTCGCACTCCTCCAGAGCATTCGTGCCATTATGAACGATGATTACTCCGCCCCGATGATCGATACCATCGACTTCGATCCGGACAGCATCTCGTTCCCCGTGCTCTCGGAGATTGCACTCACCTATCGATGCCAGAACCGATGCGATTTCTGCTACGCCTCGAGTCCCTATCGCGGCCAATCGGTTGCGGAGATGAGCACCAGCCAGGTTAAGATTATCATTGATAAAATCTTTCACGAGGCTCATGTCCCCACCGTCTCCTTTACCGGTGGAGAACCAACACTCAGGGATGATCTCCCCGAGCTTATCCGCTATGCACAGAGTATCGGGATGAGAACCAATCTCATCACCAACGGAATTCGCTGCGCCGATAAGGAATACTGCGCTGCCCTCGCTGATGCCGGCCTTAAATCCGCACAGGTCAGCCTTGAGTCTCACCGTGAATCGATACACAACAGCATCGTTGGCAACCGGCATGCCTACCGCAGGACCCTGCAGGGAGTGCACTCCCTGAAAGAGGCCGGGATTCATACGCATACGAACACAACCATCTGCCATAAGAATCGAGACACGCTCATTCCTTTTGTTGAATTCATCAAGAAGGAATTCGATCCACCCTATTTATCAATGAACATGATCATAAAGACCGGCATGGCAAAGATACATGACCGGGACATTACTTACTCGTCCATCGGAGCACTAATCAAACCGGTTATCAACTTCTGTGAGACCGTTGGCATAACCTTTGTCTGGTACTCCCCGACACCGTACTGTATCTTTAATCCCGTTGACCACAATCTCGGTTCAAAGTCATGTGCCTGCGTCTCGGGGCTTCTTTCGGTGAATCCCGCGGGAGATATCATCCCCTGTTCCAGTTTTGACCGTGGAATCGGCAACCTTCTCAAACATTCATTCGAGTATATCTGGAACTCCGATGAAGCCCTCTACTGGAGGGAACGCAAATACGTTCCCCCGGTATGCCGAGGGTGCGAGTACGAAATTCTCTGCGGCGGCGCATGCCCGCTGTACTGGGAAACCGCCGGTTCTTTCGAGGAGATCGAAACGGTACTAAAGAAAAAACCGAAGCTCAAAAATGCATTCTGGAGCCTGGAAAAATTCCTGCGGGTCAAGACACGGGGGGTGATGGGTTTCGGTTCCGAAGCAGACGGCATTCCTTCAGAAGAATCGAACGCACAGATCAATACATCACAGGAGGCAACTGATGGGTGATCTCACAACCATGATATCATTCCTGAAGAAGACAGCCGATAAACTTGAAGAGATTCGAAAGAAGCTCGATACCATCCAGGAATTCTTTAACAACAATTTCAGCAATGTCAAACAGATTCGACTCGATGAGATCAAAGTATTGCAGGATACTTTCTTTCATGATCCCGACGCCCTGCCGAAAGAGATTGCACAACGCTATGAGGATGAGTACAAGAAGCAGGAGAAGATCTTCGATGAAAAGATACGTGAACTCCAGAAAGAGAAAAAGAGCCTTGAACAGAAGCATGCAACCGCCGATGAGAAGCGACGTGCACTTCAGAAGAACATTCGAATAAACAACCGGAAGCTCGACAACCGTGAGGAAAAGATTAAGACAAAAGTGGAGGCGCTCGAGCAGGAAATACACGCTTACAATCAGAAAATTGACGAACTCAATACCGGTTTCGGTATTGTTACCAACCTCTTCAGAATGAGGAAACTTCAGGAGAAGAAGGAGCTGCTTCTTCTCGATCGTAATACACTTGCAGAGGACATCGAGGATATCCGACAGAAATGGCAGGAAAAGATGGAGGCCTATTCCACCGAGGAGGATACAATTCAGGAAGAATGGAATACGGCGCAGGTTGAGCTCTCCATCATATCTGAAAAGCTTGACCATCTCATTGAGAACCGGGCAGAGCTGGTTGGCAAGGCCGCCTTCATCAACGTCCTTGATTCCCTCAACGGCGATGAACCGTTCCTTTCCAAAGTCGAAGGAGCGATTCCGGATTCCTGTCCACGGTGCAAATCAGAAAACCGGAAAAACAAATTCTTCTGTCAGTACTGCGGCGAGCGGTTGAGCAGTGACCGGAAGGAAATTGTCGACAGCCTCGCTGAAATCAGCGAGCTCAACAGCGTATACCATTCCCTTCAGGAGGGCTTGAAGCAATCGGTATCATTTCTCGCGCTTGTCGGGGGCATACGAAAGGGAATTGAAGAGTTTCAGAAGAGTGTTGAATCGGTGAAAGAATCTCAGGATCAATACAGCGCGCTGCCGAAACTCGACATTGACATACCCGATATCTCAATGGAATTCTCAGAGAGAATCGGTGAGCTGAGCAAAGATATCGATGTTCCCTTCTATAATCTCCATCCTGCCGAGTTTTCCACTTCACTGGATAAGTATTCCGATACGATATTCACCGAGTCGGGAATTGAGAAATTCTTTGTTACAATGGGTGATGAGCTCAACAGAACAACAAAGGAGCAGTGGGGATGACACTTGGAATTATTTTCGGAGCGCTTCTCTCGGTAATAGGATTTCTCTCCTTTTTCCTCGGTATCCTTTTCCTTATAGCCGCAAAGGGAGAGAGCTCACGACTCAGAGCGGGAGCACTTTTCATCTTCGCTGGCTGTGCCCTGCTCGTTGTCGGTATTCGCATATTTAGAAAGTCCATTCGTTCCAGTCCTGCGGGTATCAGGAAAAGGCTCCTCACGCTCGCCCGCAAGAACCACGGCGAGGTTTCCAGAGAGGCGATTATTGGGGAGCTGGGCGATTCCGACGATGTAAGGACAGAAATCCAGAAATTAATATCAGGGGGCATCGCACAGGAGATAATTCGCGATAACCGACGGTTATACTCATTCCCGGATTTTCAGCTCGAAATCGTTTTTAAAAAGTGTCCCTATTGCGGAAACGACTATCCGGTCAGGGAAGGAATCGAGCGTTGCCCCAGTTGTGGCGGTGATCTCAAGATGTATAAAAGCAGGCTGGCTTCCGCAGATAAATTCTCAATGGACGATGGAGACGATTCCGGTCTCAGTTGAGATACATACCGGAATGCTTCTTTAATGATCGAGATAAAGCGTCGTTCCGTGCTCATAGAGTGCAGTATCCCGCTCAACAGCAGGGGAGTACATTCTCTTTTATTCCCTATTCACGTCGGAACCCTATCCATCTGTTCCCATTTGCACCCTTTTTTATTGTTACCGTTCCCTCATTGACAATCTCATCGAGAAGCTTCTGTATGAAATCCTCCCCCCATGGAAGCGCTGAAACCACCCTCTTCCAGAATGAATCGAATGGAATGAGCAACCACTGTCCGGTTGCGTCTCTCTTCCCATTTCTGATAAGCTCCATGGCAATCTCTGATAAGAGCTTTTCACGACGATATTTTGAGACGAGGTCGGTAATGACTTCATCGGTTTCACGCAACCGTTCAGAGAGCATTTCAATAACGCTGACCGCAAACTTGTGATTCTCACGAATACCACCGTTAAACGACTCTCTATCCATACTGATCAGTTCGCAGTCCTCGACTGCAACTGCTGTCGCGGAGCGGGGTGCCTCATTTATCACTGCCATCTCGCCGACGAACTCTCCTTCACCGAGCGTCTGTATCTCCTCCAGCGCTTCTCCCACCTTTTTGCTGATCTGTACTTTTCCCTGATGAATCAGATAGAGATAATCCGCCATCTCGCCTTCTCTGAAGAGCACCTCTCCCTGCTTCTTCGTTATCCCGTAATATTCAAAGAGTCTGCTCATTATCGCCTCCTTGATGATAGCATTCTTTTCCCCGTTTATTTCTCATCGAGAATAGTCTTCGAGAACCCGCTGCAATCGCCGCGCATCATCGGTAAAGATACCATCCACCCCGGCATCGAGCAATCGCCTCATATCATGCTCTTCGTTGACTGTCCATACATGAACGCGAATCATCCTCTCATGTGCTTCCCTCACAAATGAAGGGGTAACAATACGAGATGGACCGATGAATTCCGGGATCTGTAAAGCATCACCCACAAAACTCTTTTTGCAAAAGAGAAATCCCGTCTTGAAGAGAGCGAAAAAGGCAATAACCTCCCCCATGGAAAAAGACGTCGCCATCTCAGGAATTTGTGAACGCATCTTCATAAGATTTATCCGATGCTCAGATGCGGTGAGCACTCTGGTCTCTGCATGATGCTTGCGAATGATTGCAGCATAGTTGTCCACCAGATCGGGATTTTTTATCTTCAGATCGATATTGAAGCGTTGCTCCGGGAATTCCTCAAGCAACTCATCGAGTGACAGAAAGGTAATACCGCTCCCCCGGTAGGGAAATGTTTTCCCTCCGTCGAGGGTAAAATGATATGCAGCGTCAAACTGTTGCAGTGCTGCCAGTGTATAATCTGAAACCCGACCGCCCCCATCGGACAACCGTTCCAGCCGATCATCATGGATAACCACGAACTGATTGTCATTCGTCAAGTGAACATCCGTTTCAATGACGTCAACATCAAGTTCCGCAGCCTTCCTGAAGGAGAGGATCGTATTTTCAGGATACTCGATTGAAAGGCCGCGATGCGCCAGCACCCTCGGTTCCGGCTGGAAAAAGCTCTTTGTCATAATCATACTTCCTGCTCCTATAAACATTTTACCGCATTTTCGATACACCGGAGAAATTGTATTAAGCAGAGGATGAACCCTCTTCGCGTTTTCCGGGACGCCGTCGTTTACGGGTTGCTGCCCGCGCGGCCGCCTTTCCCCGCAGACGGGGTACAACGGTCAGAGTATAGAGCACCATCAGCATGGCAAAGAGTACCATGAGCAGTGCAACCCAGTAGTTCTCAAGAAGAACGTTCCCCTGATAATCTCTGCTCGTATCAGTCAGGACGCCGATCATGAGCCCGGCAAAGACGACGATAACAATTACGGGAATGAGCTTCCCGAAGGGAACACGATAGGCCCGCTCCGCATCCGGCTTCTTTTTTCGCAGTCGAATGACGCAGTAAGCCATCACCACATAGATGAAACACTCCAGAGCAGCTGCCATGACAATGATAAAGAGGTACTCTCCCGTCATGAGAATGAGGGAGCTGACCACAATCGCGAATATCATCAAAGCGAGAATCGACGCCCAGGGGGTCGCATACACCGGGTGCAGCTTGCTGAAAAACCGCGGAAAGACATTATCCCGCGCCATCGCATAGGCATAGCGGGAGTTGTTCAGGAGCCCGGAGTTGAAGGATGTTACCGAGGCGAGAATACTCATTATGACGAAAAAAACACCGCCCGCGGTTCCAAATATATTCCGGGCGAAAACGATGTGTGGTATAGGAGTACCGCTTTTCAGCTGTTCCTCGGTCAGGCCGACATACATGGCAACGACAAAAAGGGAATAGGTTATCGCCAGTAACCCGATGGCCAGCATCATCCCCTTCCCCACCATTCGATAATCGGTTGTCTCCTCTGCGAGGGGTGTTACCCACTCGAAAGCCACATAGAGGAATACTCCCACTGCGGCAGCCATGAGAACATTCTCAAAAGTAAAGCGCGGACTCGCCAGAGCTGCGCTGACATTCACTCCCCTGCTCGTTATAGTATACAGTGCCACCAGAATAAGAAAGGCGAGCATGCCATACGTGAGCACATCCTGAACCCAGCCGGTGAGCTTCACTCCCCGGTAATTGATATATCCAACTAAAAATATAAAGAACAGCATCCACATATATTTATCAACAGCCGGACTGAAAATAGTCAAGGAATCAGCGAGAACGCTGGTGAGGACATAGCTCTCAACACCGACTATAGAAATACCAAGAATGACATAGAACAGAGCGATGCTGATAGCAGCCTTTTCATTGAAGGCATTCTCAATAAAGAGCTTAATGCCCGCTGCCGTCGGATACAGTGATATGAGTTCAGCAAAACACATTGCCGAGAGGAAGCAGAGCACCCCGGCAACCAGAATCGATATCCATGCGAGCTCTCCCACGAGGATAATCGCCACCTGGAGACCTGCGAGATAGCATGAAGTTGCCATCGCCAACCCGGCAGAAGCAGAAACAACAGTTCGCAGCGTTAATACCTTTTTTAATACTGTCATCGCCCCTCCTCATAACAGGAATGCAATTAAACTTGCAGCGTGAATGAAATATAAGAGCCGGAGAATGCATGCCCTCCCACCCGCTGTTCCGCAAAGCGGAAGGGTACAGAATTATTCGAAAAAAATATATACTTTTATCGACATATATATTTGCATTTATTCACCCACATTGCAAGCGAATTTATCATTTTCGGAAAATCGTATGAAAACCGATTTTTTTTATTGATTTACAATGCGCCATTCTGTTGATAGATGTGGCAGTAGCGCTATATGATCAAGAGCACTCTTATGTACCGTATCCGTCGTGCCCGGAAAAGGGATCTCGCACCGATATATCTGATTGAAAATCGGTCTTTTACGAAACCGTGGAAACAGATAAGCTTTCTCAGAGAACTGCAATTGCCCTTCTCGCTCTTCTACGTTGCTGAAAGCAAAAGGGAAATCATCGCCTATATTATCGCGTGGAATGTGAAAAGCGAAATACAGCTCAATAAAATAGCAGTGAAACCTGAATTCCGATTGCACGGTATAGGCACGGCATTACTGCAATTCCTCATTGCAAAGGTACCGCCTGAGGCACAGGAAATACACCTTGAGGTACGCGAGCACAATAGCAGTGCTCTTACCTTTTACCGGAAAAACGGTTTCGTTGAAATCGGCAGGAGAGAAAACTACTATCTCCGTGAAGATGCTATTCTCATGAAGAAGGAAATACCGCCAAGATGATGAGAATAAAAAAGGCAGAATTCCTGAAGAGCTGTACCCAGGCAAAGGAGTTTCCCGACTATACCTTCCCCGAATTCGCCTTTATGGGAAGATCAAATGTGGGTAAATCCTCGCTGATAAATATGATGCTCAACAGAAAGGCTCTCGTCAAGGTCGGTTCCAAGCCCGGCGTAACACGCACCATCAATTTTCTGCTTATCAATGATTCCCTTTCCGTAGCCGATCTCCCGGGATTCGGGTATGCAAAACTCCCGCGGGAGCTCAGAAGAACCTTCCTGCCGCTTATCCGTGAATACATAAACAGCCGTGATAATCTTCGGATCGTATTCCTGCTTGTCGATATCCGCAGAATACCCGATGAGTTCGAGCGGGATATTATTACCCTTCTCTCGGAAAAGGGCATCCCCACCGTCATTACAGTAACGAAATCTGATAAGCTTTCCAAGAGCCAGCGGCATGCAAGGATCCGGGATATCGCACAAGCGCTTCTGATAGATACCGACTCTCTCTTTATGACCTCGGCAAAAACGGGGGAAGGGAGAATAGAACTCCTCTCACTTTTCGAGACACCCCCGCCGAAGGAGGGCAATAATCTACTTCGTTGAGAATCCTGCAATCATCTTCTCAAGAACGCTCTTTCGCTCGCGATACTCCTTTTCAATTCCACCGGCTTCGAGGACATAGATCGTATCACCGCTGATGAAGAGGGTGAGCGAATAGATATAGTTACGACTATTGTATCTGTAGAGATACTCCGTATAATCCCCTTTCAGGCCATCAGAAGCTGTCACTTCCTTCTGATCCTGAAGATGATACCCGATACCCTTCAGGTAATGAGCGATCGCTCCCTGCCACATCTTCAGGTCGCCGGGCGGATCGTTCTGTACCGTATAAACGCGGATCCTGACGCCGTCAGCTGAGATTGCCTTGTAATAGGTCTTCTCCCTCGTATACGCTGCGAAGCCCTCCGGTGTTTTTACACGATAGGTATAACTCGTTTCACAACCACCCGCGACGACTATGGCTATAAGAAGAAAAAGGCATTTCTCAAGAAAACGCATGGCTTCCTCTCTGACAATTAAAATCCGCGGAATCGAGCTTATACATTCCTGCGCTGCAATACAATCTGAGAACTCTCATTACCGTCATGTTAAAAATCAGCAATCAGTTTCTCTATGCCAAGCTTTCTGATCCAGTCCCACTGCGTGCTCATTTTCCTCTTCTTTAAACCGCTCCGCTCATTGATAATGACCGTTACTTCAGTCAGTGAAACCCGATCCTGATAGTAAGCGATCTGCCCCTTTATTTTTTCTATCTCCATAATAGCCTTTCCCACCTCGCGTTCAACTGCAAGGGTCTGCGTGAACTGAGCGCTCTCGAAGATGGCATACAGCTTTTTCAAGAACTGCTTCTTCACTGTCAATTTCGTCTGTAAGTCAAGCAGTGTCTCCGAAACATCACTCTGTGCACGTCTCTCATCAGCGATAAATCCCGCCTGAGAGAGATAACCTCGTATGCGCTCAACATGTTCACGGGGGAGCCGGATGATAACCTTATTACGAGAGAAGAACTTTACATATCCACCCTGATACCGTGCTATCTTCCGCAACATGTCAATCATTGCCTCCGAATCGCTTGACATCACCGAGTACGTATACGTAAGGATAAAGTTCTCTCCCCCTGCAAGAAGGGTACATGAAAATACGATGAAAAGAACAATACCGATCACATATCTCATTTCTTCAACTCCGTCGACAGGATAAATTTTTCAAGGGCACTATTGTAGCTCGCATAGTTCTTCTCGTCAGCAAAACGAGCCTCGATGACGATAATCCTATCCCCGCTGACAGCAAAGGCAACAACAGAGCGTTCCCCACTGCTGAGCTGAACACTATACCGCTTGAACTTCAATCGGTGTTTTCCGGAGAGCTCATCCGCAGCGAGGACCTTGTACATCCTATTCTGTAAATCAATGGCAAATGCCTCGTGCCAGAATTTCAGATCCGCAGGAGGGTAATTCTCGACAATGCCGATACGAATGCCCGTTGATTGATCCGGCGTGACAAAGAGGAAGGCGCTGCTTTTCTCCCGGTAGAACTCTTTTTCAAGAAAGAAAAAGCCTAACGGTCTTTCAAAGGAGAGGTCACTACCATCATCGAAAAGAGAGCGCCGAGAGGGGTCCAGTGCAGCTATCCAGGGAAAAGGTGATGGAATAAACTGCCTCACCACGTCCTTCACCTTGGCTCTCATATGAATAACTATGGTAGAATATCGTGATCGGTTCTCGAGGTATTTCATTCGAGAAGAGAGCGAGTCAATGACAGTTGTCAACCGTTCAATCTCCTTGAGGATCTCCACCCGCTCCTTAACCTTCTTTACGCGCTTCAGGAGATCGTATAATCGTTGCCGTACTTTCTTTGCGCTCTCCAACCGCAGAGAGATATCACTGTACTCCATGGTAACATCCGACGCTGTTACCTTTCTTTCGGTTACGGTTCCCATCCGTTCAATCATCCTGAGGGTATCCTCGAAGCTCTTCACCGGCACCCGGAGCACGACCTTTGCGTATCGATAGGAATCGGAGGTTACCGCCGATTCAATGAAACCGTTACATCGGGCAACAAGGGCTGTGAACTCACGCATGGCCTGCCGAACACTCTCCACGTGCAGAGAGTATTCGGCGACATATATAACCAATCGCTCCTTCGGCTTTTCCTCTTCGCGTTCTGCTTCAGGCTCACGCGGATATCCTTCATCTCTGAGAGATTCCTTTTTTTCCTCGAGTTTTTTTGTTTTGTACTCGCTGGTCGATTCCTTGTCATAATACTTTCTGGTGCCACCAACCTCCTGTGCCTTGTATGCACAGGAGCACAGAAGCATCGCAGCGAATAATAGCATCACTGCGCCCCGGGAGTATATTCTCATGGTCACCCTTTTCATTTGAGCTCCTTCGAATTTTCAGACCTCTGAAATGTAATCATCTCAAGACATACTGGAACTGACGCCCAGCAGAGTGAAGCATAACGCTCATACGTACACAGGTCAATAATAATTCGACCTGCGAAGTGATTTCATCTATGGGGAATATTTCACAGCAGGGTGGAGACGTTTTAGAGCTGTGTCATCAGATACATGATTCTGCTCGCCTTCTCGCGTGGCATGAGTGATATAAGATATGAGGTGATACTGGTCCTCCCGGCCTCTTCAGCATTCGCATCGATCTGCCGCAGCACATCAATAATGAGCGGCTCCTCCCATTTGACCATGATCTCCACCGCTTCCTCGGGTCTCATGCTCTCGATCTTCTGTGCCAGCGTAACCACATTCTTCTTATATCCCGAATATCTCTTCTTCTCATTTTCCAATTTCCGCTTCTCGAGGTCCAATCCCTTCTTTACCTCTTCAAGCTTCTCCCGTTCTGCATCGAGATCTTTTTCAGCAGCGACTATCTGCATCTCCCGCTTGTCGAGATCCTCAACACGCTCAAGAAATTTCTGCTTCTCTTTCTCGAATTCTTCCCGTTCGATGAGGGAGGGCTCATCATCAGCCGCATCAAGCACTGAAGGAGCTTCCTCGGTATAGTATTTGCCCGTGATCCTGGCGAGGTTGATAAAGCCGATATAATCAAGCCAGAGGAATCCAACAACAAGGACAAAAACTATTAGCAATAATAAGTAAATGATCTTTGTTTTCTCGGCTATCCTTCTCATGACTGTACTCCAAAGGCAGTGATTCAGTATCTCTCAGAAGAGAGCGCGCCAGGACGAGAGGTGCAGCTATTCACTATTCTGAACATATGCATCAATGACCTTCCTGATATATTCTCTCGTTTCCCGATAGGGTGGTATTCCTCTGCTGTCAACAACACCTTCACCGGCATTATAGGCGGCGAGCGCCTTTTTATAATCCCAGTCGTATTTTACAAGCAATCGTTTTAAATGCGCGATTCCACCGCGAATATTCTCCTCGGGCACAAAGGGATTTGATACATTCACCTGACGCATCACCTCCGGCATGAGCTGCATAAGTCCCTTTGCACCTTTTACGGATACGGCGTACTGATTGAACCCGGATTCTTTCTCAATCACTGCATTGATCAGTGAAACCGGAACACCCATCTTTTTTGCATAGATCTGGACCAGATCCTTTATCTGGCCAACCGAGTATTTCTCAGCAGCCGGTTTCGGTTCGATCTGTTTGGTTTCCTGAGACTTCGTCTCCCGGAGGCGTTGCTCGGTCTCTTGTTGAAAGGACCGTTCGGGGCCGGGGAGAACTTCTCTTCGCTGTAAACCGAACCGCTTCTTTATTTCACTGATGCGCTGCATAACCGCATACATATCTTCAATCATGGGATCCTTCACTCTGCTCCGTACTGTGTTCCCCCGCTCTCAGGGAGTGCTGATGAGCCGATCTTCCTCATGAGATACATCCGCTGATTCAAATCGTCCTGCTCCTTCTGTATCTCTCGATTCAACTCATAGAGATACTCATTCCACCGCTTTTCTTTCAGACGCTCGATTACGCGCCGTTCCTTGGTCGCCTCAATGAGCCGTTCTCTGACTCGCTGAATCTCAGGCTCCATACTGTCGATCTTTGCCTGAGCGTTGACAATGACACGATTTGCAAAATCGACAAACCGCTCAAACATCACCGCCTCAGAGTAGGAATACTGGCCCTCTCTCATCTTCCGGTTAAATTTCTCGCTCTCATCGACAATTCTCTTCCGGTAATCCTCCTGTTTTATTCTCTCGCGATTCTGAATATTAACTAACCGAGAGAGCTCATTCTGTATCTCCTTCTCCTTAACCTCCCGCAACTCCAGGAGTGTCTGCAGTTGAAAACGGAATCGGCGCATATTCACCTGCTATACGTATTCACTATCTCTCACCACGATTCGGCGAATAGAAGGGCTGTGCGACATAATCCTGAGGAGGGCCAAAATTTTTATCGCCCTCATGGAACAAAGAAATAAGCCTTGTTCTGATATTCTCAAAAGAATCCTTCTCGTATATTCCCTGACGAAGGAAAGCGTTGATCTGATCCATCATATCAATCGCCTTGTCTACAATGGGATCCGATCCCCGCGGATAGGCGTTCAGGAGTATCAGATCCTCCTTATCCCTATATGCTGCCAGCAGCTCACGAAACCGCTCAGCCGCACCCTTGTGTTCATCATCAATAACATCTTTCATGCACCGCGAGATCGATTCCAAAACATCGATTGCCGGATAATGGTTTCGGTGTGCGAGGCTCCGATTGAGAACGATATGACCGTCCAGCACTCCTCTGACCGCATCAGAAATCGGTTCGTTCATATCATCCGCCTCAACCAGGACATTGTAAAAACCGGTTATGCTTCCACCACCTTCGCGCGTCCCCGACCGCTCCAGAAGAATCGGCAGCAGAGAAAAAACAGAGGGGGGATATCCTCTCGTTGCAGCGGGCTCTCCCCTGGCGAGCCCAACCTCACGCTGCGCCATTGCAAAACGGGTTACCGAATCCATGAGGATGTTAACATCGAGCCCCTGGTCTCTGAAATATTCGGCAATGGCGTGGGCCAGAAATGCTCCCCGCAGTCTCATCATCGGCGGCTGATTGGATGCCGCTGCAATGACCACGGAGCGCTTCAAACCTTCGGCACCGAGCTCTTTCTCGACAAAGTCCTTTACCTCTCTCCCCCGCTCGCCGATGAGTGCAATAACATTCACATCGGCGGCCGTATTCCGTGCTATCATGGCAAGGAGCGTCGATTTGCCGACACCTGAACCTGAGAAAATTCCGATACGCTGTCCCTTGCCGATAGTGAGGAGACCATCAATGGCACGTATTCCGACCGACAGCGGCTGGTCAATGACTATCCGTTCCAGCGGATTCATCGGTTTGCTGTCAACGGGATAGAGCTCTTTGGTGAACAGGGGGCCTCGCCCGTCAAGGGGTTCGCCGACCCCTGAGATAACACGGCCAAGCAACTCCTCGCCAACCTGAACCATCAGGGCGGTACCTGCAGCAACGACTTCGGCGCCCGGCACAATGCCCCGCATATCACCGATTGGCATGAGCATCACCCGATTCTTATTGAATCCGACAACCTCTGCATAAAGAGACTCTCCATTGTCACGCCGTATCCGGCATATCTCACCCTGCTGAACAGCCGGCCCCACAGATTCGATGGTCAGTCCGACAATCCGCTCAACCCTGCCGGTAAACCTGATAACCTCGACCTCATCAATGAGCTTCTTATACTTCGAGAGAATATCAACTCTATCGTAGGGTAGAATTCTTATCATTCATAAACTCCTGGTCAGATGCTTCATATCCTGCTGCGTAAAGAGAACCCGCTAAAGGGTACTGGTGTTCCGTATGGCTTCCTCTATTGTGTCAAGCTGTGTTGATATTCGCGCATCAATCGCTCCCACATCAGTTTCGATGATACATCCGCCCCGCTCAACGCGCGAATCCTCATAGATATTAACCTTTTTCAGAGACTCCATCATCTTGATGAGCTCATCCTTATGCGCGGTGGTCATGTCGAGATCGGCGAAGTTCACCCGTACATCAATTCGATCCCGATCCTTCACGCGCTTTATCGCCTCCTTGATATTGTTGATGACAACCTCACGCCGCTCGACGATTTCATCTTTGATAACCTTGCGGGCAATCATCAGGATCATCTCCGTCATCAACCTCTCAGACGATCGGATGATGTCATCACGAATATCAACGGCAGTCGATACAATGGTCCCCAGCCTGTCGATAAGCCGCATTACCTCGGCCTGCCCTTCCTTATAGCCCTCCTCGCGGCCTGCCTCATATCCCTTCTTATATGCTTCATGCTCGATCTCCGAAACCTTGAGCTCGGCTTCCTTGATCATCTTCTCAGCTTCGAATTTGCCTCGCTCTATCTCACGCTCTGAGTCAGCGCGAAATTTCTCCATCTCTTCCTTTATCTGTTCCCGCGCATCCTGCAGCTCTTTAAAAGCTGCCTTCTTCCCATCCTCCTCTATCTGCTTTGCCCGACCCTTGGCCTCTTCGAGCATCCGGTTTACTTCTTCTTCCGTTTCACGCCGATAGCGCTCAAGCTCAGCCTCCATCTCCTCAATGGACGGCCCCTGATAGACATCAATGGGATTACCGTCTTCATCGACCTCAAACTCCTTGAACTCCTCATCGGTCATAACATTTTTCTTATATTTGTCGGGAAGCTCAACCTGTTTAAAAGAATCGGTAACCTTGATCTCGTTGGGTTTAAAAACAAGCTTAGACAACTAATTCCTCCTCGCCGGCACGTGCGACAATAATATCGCCGGCATCTTCAAGTTTTCTAATAATATTAACAATCTTCTGCTGTGCTTCTTCCACATCTCGAAGGCGAATCGGCCCCATGAAATCCATATCCTCACGCAGGAGGGATGACGCTCTCTTCGACATATTACGGAAAATCTTCTCCTGAACCTCGGTATCAACACCCTTGAGCGCCTTGGCGAGATCCTGCGTATCAACTTCCCGAAGAACCTTCTGAATTGACCGGTCATCGAGGAGGACAATATCTTCAAAGACAAACATCCGCTTCTTGATCTCCTCAGCGAGCTCGGGATCCTCTTCTTCAAGCGCCTCAATGATAATCTTTTCCGTTCCCCGGTCAACCTGATTGAGTATTTCAACAATGGCATCGACTCCACCCGCCGACGTGTAATCCTCACTGGCAAGGGTAGAGAGCTTCCGCTCCAGGACCCGCTCTACTTCCCTGAGAACATCCGGCGAGGTCCTGTCCATTGTTGCAATCCGTTTTGCCACATCAGCCTGTATCTGATGGCTGAGCCCCGAAAGGATAGTAGATGCTTTATTGGGATCGAGATAGGCGAGAATCAACGCAATCGTCTGGGGATGCTCTCCCTGGATGAAGTTCAGGAGATGACTCGGATCGGTTCGTCGTATAAAATCAAAGGGACGCACCTGTAATGATGATGTCAACCGGTTGACAATATCTATCGCTTTCTGCGTCCCCAGTGCACGCTCAAGGACCTCCCGTGCATAATCGATGCCGCCGGTAGAGATAAACTCCTGCGCCATCATGAGCTCCTGGAACTCCTGGAGAACCCGATCCTTGTCTTCCGGTTCTATCTTATCAAGTCGCGCAATCTCAAAGGTCAGCTGTTCAATCTCATCCTCGCGAAGGTGCTTGAAAATCTCTGAAGAGACGTCCGAACCAAGAGAAACGAGAAAAATAGCAGCTTTCTGCCTCCCGGTTAACTGTGATTTCTTCGATTGAAGCATTATTCCCCTCTCGCTTCCTTCAATGATTATATATGCTTAAAACCGCTCACTCTACTAATTTACACCGACACACCACAAAAGGTCAAATCAAAATGAAAAAATAGTCCATCTCCTCTATTCTTCAGCTAACCATGTTCGCAGGAGCGCAGCAACGTCATCAGGTCGCTCCCGCGCCAGGGCAATAGCATTTTCCTGCAACTCCAGCCGTGCCCGCTCCTCGAGAGAGAGCTCAACATCAATCCCCTCCTCCTCGGCAGCACGGAGCGCGGCCTCCCGCATCCGCTGCTGCTCAGCCGCCAGCTGCTCTTCTTTAGCTCTTCTTCGCCGCGCAATCTCCTTATTGATGGCCCTGAAAAGAATCACCCCGAGGAAGAGTGCAAAAACTCCCACGAGTGCGGCCAGGAGCATCCGCTTCATCTGTTCTCGTTTCAGGAACTCCTCTCTGAGCTCATTCCACTGTTTCGTTCGGTCGAACATGATGTTCTCCACCGCAACCTGATCTCCCCGTGCGTCATTGAAGCTAATCGCCTTCTTGACAATGTTTTCAGCCTGCTTAAGCTCTTCACGGGAAAGAGGTATCTGAACCGGCTTTTTCGTTTGATCCAGATCATAGCTTCCATCCGGCAACCGGGGGAGCTCCTGTACTCCGTCAATGACGAGGGCAACCGAAACACTGGCGATATCAAAGGGGTCTCTCTGTATCTTTTTCAAACTTTTATTAACGGCGTTATTCTTGACGTCCTCCTGCTTGTCATATTTCGCATACTGATCATCGCTCGCCTTATATCCGGGCGGTTTATTTCCTTCGGTCCCGGCCGGCCCCTCAGGATTCCAGCCATGTCCCTGAAAGTGCTCCCTGGTTGATTTTTCGGAGATCACCAGTGAATCCTTAACCTTCCGCTCCGAATAGGGCGTTGCCGGATTGTCCCGCTCCATCTCGATGGGAGTATACTCCTCCTTCTCTTCGGTGATTTTATCCCAGTTGAAGTCCAGATTCAACCGCACAATCTGAATTCGGTCGGGTGTATAAATCTTCTGCAGCCCGTTTCTGATATCTCTGAGCATCTGAACGCGCGCTTTCTCCTCGATCTTACGTCGATACTCGAGCAGAGTGTACTCCGCTTTTGCCTGATCATACTCATCATCAAAATCTGAGATAATCTTGCCATACTCATCGGTCACGGTGACATGTTCCGGTTTCAATTTACTGCCCACCGCCCGCGACACAAGATACATGATACCCTTTATCTCCTTCTTGCTGAGCTTATCGTATCCCGGAGCAAGATACACCGTTACCGCTGAGGTATAGTGACTTTCCTTATCGGTGAAAAGCTCATCCTCGGTCATAGCAATCTCAACATCGGCCTTATCAATATTAAGCAGAGACTCAATATGCTTTTTGACTTCATCCCGGAGAGCCCGCATAAACTTCACATCGATCTCGCGGTCAGTCTCAGTCCATTTCGAGACATCAAAGAGCTTCCAGCCCGGAATCCCTTTTGGTATCATGCTCTCCTGTGCGAGTCGCGTGAGGATAACCTCACGTTCCTTCGGCTTGACAAATATTGAGGTGGTACCGGTGGTCGAATAGTAGTAGCCCATCTCCTCAAGCTTTTTTGTCACCTGGCCGAAATCCTCAGAAGTAAGTTCTGCAAAGAGGAGAACATCAGGTTTTGTCGTTGAGATGGAGAAAAGGGCAATAAAAGCAACCACCACAACACCGACGACAACACCGATGATTATCTTCTTGGTGGTATCGAGTTTCCCGAATATCTCCTTCACCTGTTCAAAGAGTTTTTTCAAAAATTCAAGCATGGTTCCCTCCCACAATCCGAGGAGAAATAAAATGATACATGACCGTCATCAGTAAAGCTAAAGACAATCATAAAAATTTTTAAAGTGACATAATACACTATTAGAACAAAATAATAAAAATGTAAAGTAAAAAATAAAAAATATACAAAAAAATTGATATTGTGTTTTTCTGTTCTCATCTCCCCATTCCGGTACATGGTTTTCGCATGAGGGTAAAGCACGCAAGAGCGCTCCGGTGCTTTTACTACCTCAGGTTCATGAGCTCACGAAATGCCCGGATCGCCTCATCTCTCACCGATTTGGAGAGACTCAGGGCAATCTCAGCCTTCTGTGCGGCTATCATAACCGTATGGATGTCAACCGATTCCGGCTCATAGATCATCTTCTGCGTCAACTGCTCCGATTCCACCTGCAGATTGTTCACCTTGTTGATAGCTCCTTTCAGAACCTCAGCGAAGGAGGTGGACACATCATCGTCAGGTTTCTCACGCTTTGCGTCGGTAAAGTGAAGCGGATGTGTTGCCCTCATGGCAACCATGCTTCCATTATCAAAGGGATTAAAAAAAGCCTTCATCACAATACTCCTCATGCATTATCTTGTTTCTACTATCGTGTACATAAAGGGTTCTTTACTCAGTTCCTTTGAAACCAAACCCCTTTTAGAATTCTCCCGATTCGAGAACTCGTGGCTGATATGTATCTCCATCTTTCCGATCTTCTCTATATACATATGCTACCTCCTCTTATACTCCGGGTCTCCCCAGATCGAGCGCACGGCCAAACATTGACTTCGCATTATTTATCATCATCACATTCGCCTCATATGATCGGGAGGCCGAGATGAGATCAGTCATCTCCATGACAATATTAACATTGGGCATCTCGACATATCCCTTTTTCGGACCGCTCTTTATGGCATCGGGATGGCCGGGATCGTACATAAGACGCAACGGTGTTTTGTCATCTTCTATTTTGATAACCCGAACCCCCCTGCCGACGCCATGCTCAATTCTGTTGGGAACCAGAGGCGATTTGTAAAAAGGCCGTACATTTACCGGAGCGAAAATCGCCCTCTTCCGTCGGTACGGACCACCCTCCGGTGTTCTCGTTGTCGTGGCATTGGCAATATTATTGCTTATCAGATCCATCCTCAATCGCTGAGCGGTAAGGCCGGTAGACGCTATATTGAAGCTATCAAACATACCCATTCTACATCACCTCTTATACTGATCTCGTTACAAGCTTGAGCAATCGGTAGTTATGGGAGAGGTTGGAGATCAGGGCATTATATCGCATCTGATTCTTTGCTGCATCAACCATCTCCTTCTCGATATCAACGTTATTCCCGTCATTGCGATAGGTGGTATTATAATCGAGATTAATTCTCGGCCGTATATCTCTGACATCCCGTATCCGGTAAAAGGGGATGTGTTTGGAATCGGTCATGAGTGCAGGATATCGATTGTCCTGCCGCTGGTTTTCATTTATGACCCGTTTCAGTTCGCTCTCAAAGTTGACCTCACTCCGTTTGAAATGAGGGACATCAACATTGGCGATATTATTGGCAATGACCTTCCTCCTCAGCGATTCCGTATCCAGCGCACGCTCGAGGAGATAATTGGTTTTCATCAATCCGCTGTGCTCAAACATAATGTCTCCACATAGTTATAATTTCTCCTTACTATTCTTGTCGGATATTTCTGAAAAAGCATAAGAGAATTTTCTATGTGACATAAAAAATCCGCCGCCTATCGGGTGACTCGCATTTCACGAAAATCTTACCAAAAACTCGTGAAAATGAAAAGGGTTGACAATGCAGTCATCAGCAGCGACAGTGTGGAGAGATGAGTTCCATCAGTGAACTACCGAAGAGTATGCGTGTGAACGGTGAAAATAAATGCGGCGCATCGAGGAGGTCAGATGGGCGAAGAATTAAGCTATTACGCGAAAATGCTTTTACAGGAGTTCATCGACCGGTTTCGTGATCTCAGGGCAGGTGCCACTATCGGCATTTCGACCCTAAAGGACATCGTGCCCGAGAGCGAAAGGGAATCGGTATTGAAAGAGCTCATCAGTGACCGCCAGTATCTCGAAATGCTCGAGGAGAAATTCCCGGGAAAGCTCATCCTGACCCATAGCGGCTATCACTTTCTCAAAAAAATTGAAGGTAAGTGAGTGCTGGCGACTCTAAAGAGCATTTACTGTTCCATCAGAAGGCAGATTGAATCCCGCCTGCAGGACTTTGAAACCATCCGGGAAACCGGTTCTGACGAGGATCTCTTCGTTGAACTCGCATTCTGTCTGCTCACTCCACAATCGAAAGCGAGAACCTGCTGGAAAGCGGTTGAGCTCCTCCTCGCGGGGGATACCCTTTTCCATGGATGCGCTGATGATATAAGAGATAAAATTCACATCGTTCGATTCAAGAACAAGAAATCGAAGTATATCACCGAAGCGCGAGACTTTTTCACCCGGAACGAGAGGCTTATCGTCAGATCTCCGCTTATGGCACTGAGGAACGTACATCAGAAAAGGGAGTGGCTGGTGCACCGGATAAAGGGGATGGGATACAAGGAAGCGAGCCACTTCCTGAGAAACATCGGATTCGGAGATGGGATAGCAATCCTCGACCGTCACATTTTAAAAAATATGAAAGCCCTCGGCATCATCAACAGTATTCCCGGCAGCATATCAGCACGACAATACATCGAGACTGAAGCCAGGCTGATGAGCTTTTCGAAAGATATCGCAATACCCCTGAATCATCTCGACTTCGTATTCTGGTTCAAAGAGACGGGGGATATATTCAAGTAAGCGGTGAGAGCTTCCTCTCCCGAAAAGAGGTACATTTTTAAAGGGTAATAATCAAATTTTTCTTTACACCAATCACCCCCTCTTTATATTCTGTTCAGTGAATCGATCGGGGCGTAGCGCAGTCCGGTTAGCGCACATGACTGGGGGTCATGGGGTCGGGAGTTCAAATCTCCCCGCCCCGAATGTTTTTCTTATCAATTCATCACTCTTACCTTCTCGTATATGTTCATAACGAAGTGAAAGAACAACAGTTTTGCATCCATTCTATTTCCGCATCAAAGTATCCATTCATAATGGAGTATTCCGCGCTCGGGGAGTTAATGTAAATAATGGACTTAGAAAATCTTATCGATAAAAAACAGATCATATCCGTTAAAAATACCGAAAAGCAGCTGGTCATAAAAGAGATGGTTCAAAAACTTGAGAAGCTCGGCCTTATTGACAACATTGACCGATTCTATGCGCAGGTCATACACCGGGAGTCTCTGGAGAACACGGGAATCGGAAACGAAGTTGCTATTCCGCACGCCAGAACAGATTCAGTTTCGGATTTTCTTACCATTCTGGGCATCTCAGAAAAGGGGATTGAGTATAACTCATATGATAAAAAGCCGGTCAAGTATCTCCTTCTGAGCATTTTCCCCACGGAGTTAAGTACGAGATACCTCTACCTCGTCGGGATGATTGCACGCATCTTCTCAGACAAGGAAAAGAAGAGCGAAATCGAAGCCGCAGGTACTCCGGCAAAGATCTTTGCCGTCCTGAAAAAGCAGGCAAAGGATTACTTTGCCACCATCTCGGAGATGGATACGTATACTGCTGACGAAAAGGAGCTTCTATCGGGAGTCCCCTCATCCAATCTCGACCTGCTCATCAGGCTCGACCGCCTGTATGAACTTTACGATAGGGGCGATACCTCCGAGTCAATAGTAAAAAAAATTGATGAGCTAAAAAATCTCATAGACAATCGATCCCTTACTTACTACGAGCGAATGAGGAAGAAGTGTCAGAATCCCTTCGCCATCGTTGAGAAAAACACCTGTACCGGTTGCCACATGGAGATACCTCCGATATACTTCAATCAGAACAAGCATACCAGCACCATCTCCATATGCACGCACTGCGGAAGATTTCTCATCTTTCTCTAGGATGAACGCGGACAACTCGCTTACCCCCGAACCGGGCGGAAGTCCCGAGGCACACAGCTCAGAAATCAGCAACGAGTAATCTCGGAATATCTGACATCGGTGGCTATCGGGTAACAACTGCAGCATGAGGAAAGAGTATCATGGTACGATTCGAGAGAGGCACCCGGGGGTCCGCAGATTAAGGGGCGTGTTCACTACTTGACAATATTGACCTCTTCCTTGGAGGTGAGATCATCACACTCCATTTCCCCCTTCTCCTCAAGCGGTTTAAAGTAGAGTGACTTGCCTTTCATCCCGACAAAGAGCTTTTTCGAATCTCTGCATTTGCCTTCAAGCATTTCAAGGGCGAGCTTATCCTCAATTTCGCTCTGTATGGCCCGCCGGAGATATCGAGCACCAAATTTATCATCGAAGCCCTTATTGGCCAGAAAGTTCCTCACCCTGCTGGAATACTCAAGCTCAAGGCCAATCTCGACAACGCGTTCATTGACCTCCTGAAGCATGAGGTTCACAATCTCGCGTATGTGTTTCCTGTTCAACTTATGGAAATAAACGACCTCATCAACGCGATTTAAAAATTCGGGGCTGAAAAGACCCTTCATCTCGTCAAAAACCTTCTCCCGCTCATCATTGCTGACCGTATCGGTTGAGGAGAATCCCATCTTGCCCATTCTCTGGAACTCCCGGTTCCCGACATTCGATGTCATGATGACAATGGTATCCCTGAAACTGATATGTGAACCAAAATTATCGGTCAGCTCTCCCTCTTCCAAAACCTGCAGTAGAATATTGAACACATCGGGATGCGCCTTCTCAATTTCATCAAAGAGTATCACCGAGAAGGGCTTCCGCTTAATCTTTTCGGTAAGCTGTCCCCCCTCCTCATATCCGACATATCCCGGGGGAGCACCGACGAGCTTTGATACCGAGTGCCGTTCCATATATTCAGACATATCGAGCCTGACAAGGGCATTATCATTATCGAAGAGAAAATCCGCGAGCGCCTTCGCCAATTCCGTTTTGCCAACACCGGTGGGACCGAGAAAGATAAAGGAACCGATTGGCCGGTTCGCTCTCCGCAAACCGGTTCTCGACCTCCGTATCGCCTTGCTGACAACGGTAATTGCATCATCCTGGCCAATGATTCTCTTGTGAAGCTCATCCTCGATTCGAAGCAGCTTCTCAGCTTCAGACTCCTCAAGCCGCTCGACCGGGATGCCCGTCCACTGTGCGACAATAGTCGCTGTCTGATCGGCATCAACAACGATCTGATACTCATTGATCTTCTGCTGCCAGTCACTCATCTTCTTCGTGAGGAGAACTTTCTTCTCATTGATGAGATCACGCACCGCAGCTGCCTGCTCATATTCCTGAGACTTCACCAGATCATTTTTCCTGTTATTGAGAACCTGAATCTCTTCCTCGAGGCCGATAATGTCCACCGGCCTATCGCAGTGCTCAAGACGTGCTTTTGAGCCAGCTTCATCGATGATATCGATTGCCTTATCGGGGAGATACCTGTCGGTTATATATCGGGACGAGAGCGATACCGCCTTCAGGAGCGCTTCATCAGTAAATTTCACCTTGTGATGCTCCTCGTACCGGTACCGGAGGCCCATGATAATCTCATTCGCCTCATCGATAGTTGGCTCATCAACCTGAACACTCTGAAATCTTCTCTCAAGAGCAGCATCCTTTTCAACATGCATTTTGTATTCATTCAACGTGGTAGCGCCAATACACTGGAGCTCACCGCGGGCAAGTGCCGGTTTTAAGATATTTGCAGCATCGATGGCACCCTCTGCCGCTCCGGCGCCGATAATAGTATGCAATTCGTCGATGAAGATGATAACATTGTTGCTCCCCTTGATCTCCTTCATGATACGCTTGAGCCGCTCCTCGAACTCACCGCGATACTTTGTTCCGGCAACAATCGCCGCCATGTCAAGAGCAAGTACTCGCCTGTTATGGAGCGGTTCCGGCACCTGTTTTTCGACGATTCTCTGCGCCAGCCCCTCTACAATGGCTGTCTTGCCAACGCCGGCTTCACCGATGAGAACGGGATTGTTCTTGGTCTTTCGGGAGAGTATCCGTATAACTCTATCAATTTCTTTTTTTCTCCCGATGACCGGATCGAGCTTATTTTCTATTGCCAGTTGCGTGAGATCCTGAGCAAATTCATCGAGGGTGGGTGTTTTGCTCTTCTCCTCAATCTTCTTGCCGGAGAGCAGACTGGAGTGAATCCCCAGAATCTTCAGCACCTCACCCCTGATGACATTGTAGTCGATACCTGTTTTAATAAGACTATCAATACTCGCGCAGGTTCCCTCCCTGAAAATGGCGAGGAGGAGATGCTCGGTTCCGATATAATTATTCTTGAGTTTCCGGGATTCATCCCGTGCAATCTCAATTATCCTGTTATAGCGGGCGCTGATAGGGATATTCCCGAGTATAATGGTCGTGCCCGATTTGCGTATCGCCTGCTCGATATTCTTCTTCAGGACATCAAAATTCACGCCGAGATTTTTCAGAATTCGTGAAGCAACTGAATCCGTATCCTTTAAAAGGGCAAGAAGAATATGCTCGGGCCCGAGCGAATCGGCGTTCAGCCGTCTCCCTTCAGATTGAGCATAAACCTCAAGAACCTTTCGTGATCGCTTTGTGAAATCGTACATAGGAAACGCTCCTCAACTTATATGGCACCGGTGCAGGTGCCGATTCAACGGGTGTCTCTGGAGAACACCATTCACTTGAGCTGCTTTCTCAGATATTCAGCTCTGAAAATATCACACTCCGTGGTATCATCGAAAACCTTATTTGCAATCTTTTGCAGATGCGATTGCTGTATGTTAACCATGAGATCATTAATTTTAAATAACGATATATTCTTAACCACTGAAAGTATGATGCCCAGTCTGACATGTGAGAGATGCTCCATCGCTTCAAGGAAATGCATCTTTCTGGAGTATTGAAGAATCCCATAGGATCGCCAGACTCTATCGTCAAGGTGATTCCCCTGCTCCGATACATAGCTATCTCTGAGCTCGCTCTCCAATTCCACGACCTTCGAGGTCACTACATCGAGCTCTTCGATGATGTCTATCTCTGAAATGCCAAGCGAGATTCGATTTGATATGAGATACATGCAGCCAACTGTCTTATAATCGTCACCGGAGGTCCCTCGCAACACAAAGCCCATATCGCGAATGAGCTTACCCGTTTCCGGTATCCTGTTGAGCAGGGTGAGCATGGGCAGATGAACCATTGAGGAGACGCGCAAACCGGTTCCCACGTTGGAGGGACACGCTGTCAGATAACCGAGGTCATCAGAATACGCATAGGACGCAAAGCGATTCAAATCATCATCAACTCTGTCCGCAAGACGATACGCATCCATTATCTGGAAACCGGGTTTTATGACCTGTATACGGAAATGATCCTCTTCATTGATAAGTATCGAAAACTGCTCATCACCTTCAAGTACAATTGCGCTATCTTTCGATTTTTCCATCTCATAGGTGATTAAGTTCCGCTCCCGCAAGAACCGCTTGTCATTATCATCCAGCACATGCAGGTCAATAAAGCTCAGATCGCTACTTAGCTCCGAATCCTCGACAAATCGCTTTCCTATGGAATGAATCAGTTCGACACTTCGACGATCCATCTTATTGGGAAAGAGGAAGCCGGGCATGTTTCGTGCGATGCGAACTCTCGTCGAAAGGACTACATCGGAATAGGGACCCGTCTGAGACCAAAATCCCTGATTCTCTATCATATTCTCAAACATAAACGCGCTACTCCCTCTCAATCTCCCGTAAAGCATCTCGGAACCGTGCAGCGTCTTCGTATCGCTCATCCTTTACAGCGGCATCGAGCCGCTTTCTCAGCTCACCGGTATTGTGTTCCTTCCCTTTTCGGTTTTCATCTTTCGCCAGGAGGACCCGCTTCGGCGATTCAACGTCAACATACTTCAGGGGGACCTTCCCCACATGCTTCTCCTCTCCATGAAATCCGCATATAACCGAGTCCAATGCCGGTTTCAGGTAATGGTAACAGTCTGAACAGCCGAGCTTGCCAACCTTCTTGTAGTCCATATAGGTCATACCACAGGTTGAACATACCCGGCAGTCTTCGACATCGCCGACCTCCTCTATATCGAGAAAGGTCAACATATCCGGAACTGAAAGTGAGAAATTCGATAGATTCGAATTCAATCCGAAATCCTTGGCACACCATTCACAGAGATGGATCTCCGTTTTTACATTCTTTATCACCTCGGTAAGATGAACGGTCGCATCCCTCTTTTTACATTTCTCGCACAGCATTATCCTTATGTTTCTCCTCTCACCCTCATATCAATGACACGGATATTTCCAAAAATTGAATTCCTTATTTAAAATCAATTAAAAAATTCAGTTTTTATACTCTTCATTCAATCCGCTCACGCGGGGAATCCCCCAAAATGCATTTGGGTCCACCCTTAATAATAATAAACCGAAATAAGCCTGTCTACAAAAAATTTTGACAAATAAACACCATATTCGGCAACTTATTATTTAATCCATTAATGCCGAAAGCATAATAGGAAGAGTCATGCGCGGCAAAACCGGCACTGAACATAACTTTTTTATATCAATCGGAGCAGGAAGCAATCAGATACCGCTCATACATGAGGCGAAGGTGAGCGGATTTTCTGTTATCGGTATTGATCGGGATCCCGCTGCTCCCGGATTAATGCTCTGCGATATACGCATTCACGAATCCATTGAAGAGTACTATTCTATTTATCAGAAACTGAAAGCGCTTATAGACATCGAGGACATAAAAGGGGTGCTCTCCCGATCCTTCGGGCCGGCGATAAAGACCGTCAGCTTCATTGCCGAACAGTGCGGCATATCGATGATCCCCTTTGACCGGACTGACGATTTTATAGATAAATCCAAAATGAAAATGAACATTCAGGAGATCGGTGTCCCCACACCGGATTACCGGGTCGTAGACGGGTTGAGCGTTCAAGCAATTGAGCACGATCTCCTTCCCTGTGTTATCAAGCCGGTCACCGGACACGCCAAGAGGGGGGTTCAGCTTCTCCGGAACCGCTCAGAGCTCGAGCAGTGCATCCCCTCTCCTCAAGCAGGGGAACGTTTTCTTGTTGAGCGATTCCTCGAAGGTGATGAAATAATCGCAATCGGGATCATTCACCGGAAGCGATACCATCTCATCGGTATCACGGATAAAATTAAGACCCCTCCGCCATATTTTGTTGACATCATGCACATAACCCCCTCTCGATATGATCACCTGAAGGAACCCATCCGCGTTCTGGGCCAGCGGATATGCGAGGGATTTGAAATCAGCGCTTCACCGCTTATCATGGAGCTCATTGTTGACCATCACGATAATCTCTCCCTCATCGAGGCAGTTCCCGAGTTTGGAGGCGAGTTTCTCTCCGATACGCTTATTCCAGCAGCGACAGGATACAATTTTTTCGGCGAGATGGTGAATGCCGCTACGGGCCTTCCTTTCACTCCACCGAAGGCAAAGGTACGGAGAGCAGTTGCGGTCAGGTACATAACCGGGGAGCGGGGCACCCTTGCCTCCTACACCCCTCCACCCGCCGGTGAGAAGGGTATACTTCTCTCGAAGATGCTCAAGCCTCTCGGCGCACAGACCGATAGACCCGTGAGCAATCACGATCGCATCGGTGTGATTATTACCAGCGCGCGAAGCAGAGCACGGGCACTGCGGAGGGCGGAAAGAGCTCTCATGAATCTGAATATACGAATAATCGATGGGAATAGCGCATGACCTCATCATCATGGAATAAACACTATGACAGAGAAAAATCAATTCTCCTGTATCCGGATGAAAATCTCATTCGAATGATTTCGAACTATCTGCGCTCCCGAAATGACGTGACGGATATGACTGCGGTTGACCTCGGCTGCGGGAGCGGCCGCCATATGAAGCTCCTCGCCGAGAGAGGTATCGGGAGAATTATCGGGATTGATATGAGCCTGTCAGCGCTTCAGCTGTGCAAAACATATCAGATGAGCCTTGTCCTGGCACAGAATGAACAGCTCCCCCTGAAGAATGAAATCGCTGATATCGCAGTATCATGGGGTTCACTTCACTACGCGCGAAAGCAGGATGCAGTCATCATGCTCGAAGAGATTCGCCGCATTCTGAAACCACCGGGCATTCTCTTCGGAACGCTTCGAACGGACCGGGACACTCACCTGAAGAGCGGAAAGCATCTCGGCGACAATACCTGGATTACCGACTGCGAATCGATACGGGACACCATCGTGTCATTTTACAATGAAGATGAATTGCGTTCACTCCTGAGCCCCTTCAGCGATTCACGTTACGGGATTATGGAACGAAGCCTGCTCGGAAATACCGCGACGATTATTTCACACTGGTTCTTCTGGGCTCGGAAATAAGCACGACTCACAGGTTGCGCCCGAGGAGAAAGTTTATCGTATCATCATGAACAAAAGACAACATGGAAAATCTCGAATTCTCTGACAGAACCGTCTACGACGCTCCACTCACCCGCTGTCCCCTCTGTTCGAGCACAGAGCTCGTTGAACATCACCTTATCAAAAGATACGATCCCCCCTTCAGGACAGAGCGGTGCCTCAGCTGCGGCTTCATTTTTATGAATCCTCCCCTGATGGATTCAACACGCGCCGCCCTCTACGGCGAGGGCTATTATACCGGACATGCGGAGTATGCCTATTACGATGAGCGTAAGGCGGAAAGGCATTCACAGTACGTATGGGAAAAAAGGGTAGAAAAAATCCGATCCTTCGTGAAAGCGGGGAATGTCCTGGATATCGGCTGCGCTTTTGGCGGCTTTTTGAAGACCCTATCCCGATACTATACCCCCTTCGGCATCGATATATCACCTTACGCCGGGACCGGAGCACAGGCTGCATTCGGCAAGAACAATATCCATATCGGCACGCTCGAGGATCACCCCTTTCGGCACAACTTCTTTTCAGTTATTACCATGATAGAGGTGCTGGAACACATACCTGAACCTGCCCGAGCGGTTTCCGAATGCTACGATCTGCTCACCGAGGGCGGACTGCTCGTGATTCAGACTGCCAACATGAACGGACTTCAGGCGAGAATACTCAGCAAGCGATACCGGTATTTTCTGCCCGGACATTTTTCATATTTCAATAAATACAATATTGCGATGCTGCTTGAAAAAACCGGTTTCAGTAAAATAAAGTTCTTTCATCCGGTGGAGTTTGGCCTGCTTCCAAAACTCCTGAAATCACGATACAATTTCACCTCGATACTGGATTATCGAAAGTGGCTGCGAATCACCCTCTATCATCTGCTCAGCAAGATCAGGTACCGCGCCTTCTCCCTCACCAGCTCGATGGTCGTGTATGCCATCAAGTAAGAGCACGCTGAATAGTTGTAATGATACTATTGGCGGTAACGTAAAAAACAGGAACGCTTTTACGGCATCGCGGTATACCGGTGCAGTAAACGCAGCAGACGAGTGTGTTCTCCCGCTCCCGATCCGAGTTTTCCTTGACAGGATATCTTCCCCTGAAATAATTTGCACAGGATATAAGCATATCCTGAAAAGAGATCGACGAAGCATCAGTCATCAACCTCAACCATGATACGAGGTGAGGAAAATGATTAACGACTATTCAGATTTTACCTTAAAAACGCCGGACTGCCATCCCAATGTGGCATTCAGGGTTGCTCGCTTCAAGCTGGACAGTGATGTCAGCCATCTCTTCCCCTATATCAACGCTCGGATAGACGATGCCCTGTACTTTGAGAATCCGCACTATATTAAATTCAACCTCGATGGCATCGGTTGCGCTCTCTATCCGGATCACGCTGCCGCAGCCCCCTTTCTCGAGCGCGAGGAGGCTCTCCGTTTCGTTCAGCGCCTCATTGAATTTCTCAATGACCTTGAGTCGCGAATGGAATCCCTTGAACCGAATTATACCACTCATACCTACATTCCCGTTCTCGAAATCTTCAAGCGATTACCCCAGACAAACTGCAAGAAGTGCGGATATCCCAGCTGCATGGCTTTCGCCGCTGCCGTGAGCAAAGGGGAGGCTTCTCCAGAACAGTGCCCGGAATCCGATTTCGATACCATAGAAGAGCTTCTCTGCTCCACCGCTCAATAGGGCAATCCGGGGAACACCGACTGCCATCCGGGAGACGCTCAACACAACCTATCGATTAGAGAGCCATGCTGCGGGTACTGCTTCATGAGAACCTCTTTTTTACCAAGCTCAAAATCATCGAAATCAAAGCCGGGCGAAACGGTACAGCCGACCAGGGAATAAGAGGAGCGATCGGCGACCGTCGCACCGAACCAGCATCCGGCCTGCACCACAGCCTGGAAGCATTCACCCCCTTCGATGCTATTGCCGAGCGTAATCGTCGTACAGGCCCCCTCCCCGTTTATTATGTGTATGATCAGCGAAGAGCCTGAGTAGAAATGCCAGATTTCATCAGACCTGATTCGGTGAAGGCGTGAGACATCATCACCCGTTAAGAGAAAGTAAATGGCTGTTGAAAATGAGCGATCACCGGAATACCGTCCGGGGAGACATTCCCTGCTGACAACCTCCCCGGACCGATAGGTTTCCCTGAAATAGCCTCCCTCCGGATGTCGCTCAAGTCCAAGTCTGTCAATCCAGTACCGAGCATTGTGCATGTTGAGCCTCCTGCGGAGAAAAAGAACAGTAGCATCTCTGTACCTCAAGATACCAGGGCGTGAAACAAATAGTACACTGTTGCGTATTTTACATAAAAGGCCTTTCCTGTGCACAGAAAATACTGTACTTTATAGTATGCATCTAATTCAATGATTTTCTATGAGCACCCTGCCCTGTTGCATATTCAGCAAGGGGGATCCGCAGTACACGCATTGCACCTGAAAGCGGCAGATGTCAAAGACAGTTCATCTTTCTACAAAGGGTAATATCAGATCAATCTTCAAAGATTTAAAAAATATAATTGAATAGCAATGAACATTCTCTACGAAGACAACCACATCATAGCGGTCGAGAAACCGACAGGCGTGCTGATACAGGGGGACTTCAGCGGGGAGGAATCGCTGCTCGATCAGGTCAGAACGTATATTAAAAATGCCTACGGAAAACCCGGCAATGTATACCTCGGCCTGGTGCACCGCCTCGACAAACCGGTTTCCGGTGCGGTGGTGTTTGCGAGAACGACGAAGGCAGCACGGCGATTACACCGGGAGTTCAAAACACGGAACGTGCTGAAGCTGTATCTCGCCCTTGTGCACAATACGGGAAACACCGAATCGATGATGCAAAGCGAAGGCTGGCACGAGCTCAAGCAGATGGTTGCGCGGCAGCATGATAAAACGGTTATCGTCAACGGAACGGACCCTCGGGCTCAGGAGGCAGCTCTGAGCTACCTGCCGCTATCGAGAAACGAGAAATATGCACTCCTCCTGGTCAGGATGTATACCGGCAGAAAACATCAGATTCGCGCTCAGCTCGCGTCAGTTCACATGCCCGTTGTTGGTGACATGAAATATGGTTCCCTCGAACAGCTCGACGATCACGCAATCTGTCTTCACTCATGGCGACTCCAATTCACCCACCCCACCCTCCGCACCCCTCTCAACATCATCTCTGCAATTCCCGAGCGAATACGAAAGAGAATAGAAATAGAAAACGAAATTCACCGTCATCTTTCACATTCTCACAGCGGAAGGGACAGGAAGCAGGAGATCAGCGGAGGAGCATAGCAGGCGACTGGCCATCTCCTGTCAACGGCATTCGAAGAGAGAGATATATTTCGGATACATTCATCCGAACCGAAGCGGAAGCATCTCTGAAAAATATCATCTGATTCAGGCGACGCCGTCAATCCGTTCTCACGTTCCGGGAGCTACCACAGATTCAGATCGTGAAAATCCATTTCAGAAATGAAGAGATCAAAAAAATCGGTTTGATCCCGATATCTGATCCTGAGAAGATCTCATCCCTGGGAAACGCAGCTTCGATCGGTGCCAATATGGTGCTCCTTTCGAAATATTACTGGGAGAGGGCAACTGAAATTACCGA